>Ga0351940_1274_pt1 | contig 9922 bp, 7 predicted proteins | sample TotcelHT113001N8_FD_205819 | JGI IMG/M metagenome (GOLD analysis project Ga0351940, IMG submission 205819) | Enriched cells from coal bed in the Powder River Basin, Montana, United States - Total cells T11 rep2 HSBNCT.T11.300.1.N8 ... | reverse complement strand
ATACCCTGACCCGTCTTCTACAGCTAGGCGAGGCGGCGACGAGTTGGGCAAGTTCGGACATAGCAAAGACCACCGCCCAGATCGGAAGCAGATGGTGGTAGGCGTGGTGCTGGATGGCGAAGGTCGACCGTTGTGCTGCGAACGGTGGCCGGGCAATGTGACGGACGTGAAGACCTTGATTCCGGTCATCGACCGGCTGAGGCAGCGGTTCCAGATCCGCTCGATCTGTATCGTGGCGGATCGGGGCATGATCAGCAAGGAAACGATCCAGCAGTTGCAGGCGGACGAGCGGAAGGTGTATTTCATCCTGGGAGCCCGACTGCGCAACGTGAAGGAGATCGACGAGAACGTGCTCTCGCGGCGTAGTCGCGTTCCGCCCGGGCGAAATCGTCGGCGTCCAACAGGTTCAACTCCTCCAAGGCCAACTCCAACCACAGGGGAACGCCGGCCGATAGCCGCCCGTCGGCGAGCCGCTTCTCCAGCAGCACCTGGAGGATCTCGGGGTTGAGCCTGCGGTGGTAACGCCCGCAGACCGCCCCGGCGATGCGCCGGGCCTCGTCGGCGTCCAGTCGCGGCAGTTCCCGCAACTCGACGCCCGGCCGTTCGTGCAGGGCCTGGGACGGCACGCCGGGGATGGTCGTGGCGATCAGCCGGGCGTTGATCCCCGCCGCGTGGGCCAGTGGCACCACGTCCTCACGTTCCAACTGGCGGAACAGATGGGCAAACAGGGAGCTCTTGCCCGAGCCCGAGACGCCCGTCACGCAGACACCCCACGCGGCGAGGCTGTGAAGAAATGGGACTGGCTCCGAGCAGAAGCCGCGCCCCCCCTTAAAAAATCGATGGTTGCGAAGGTGCCTGTCCCAATACTGTTCGGCACGAGATTTGGCCTATTTTTTCTTTCGGTTTGGCACGCGGCTAGCTAGCCCTTTTCGACCATCAGATGGAAGCTGTCAATTTGGCAGGAGGACGTCATGGTGGACGAGGTCGACGAGAAACCGCCGCTGACGAAGGAAGAACGTCGGCAACGGCAGAAGAAACTGGAACAGGCTCGGCGCCGGCAACAAAGCGAAAACGTCCCGGCGGTACCAGCTCCGGCCGGGACCGAAGTAGGAACGGAGCCAGGCGAGGCGCCCGCAAAACGACGCGGCCGGCCCAAACGCCGGCCAATTACGGCCTCCGACTTGCAGGGCCTGAAGTGCTTCGAGAAGCTCGCGCCGCTCTTGAAGCGTCTGCACGACGTGGGCTGCGAACGCGATCAGGCCGGGAACCGCGAATTCCACTACGATGAACTCTGCCTGCTTCTCTTGCTGGCCCTCTTCAATCCGGTGGTGGACAGCCTGCGGGGCCTGCAGCAGGCCAGTGAACTGGAGAGCCTCCAGGAGCGTTTGGGTGTGGGACGCGTGTCGCTTGGTTCGCTGTCTGAAGCGTCCCGGGTCTTCGACGCCCGCCTGCTCAAGCCGATCATCGAAGAACTCGGTAAACAACTGCAGCCGCTGGGGCAAGATCGACGGCTGGCCGAGGTGCCGGGCACGCTGACGCTGGTGGATGGCACGTTGCTGTCCGCCTTGCCGCTGTTGGTCCAAGCCATGGGGCTCAAACACGAGACCGGCAGCGGCCTGGTGAAGTGGCGGCTGCACACGCATTTCGAAGTGGCCAAGTTCGTGCCGGCCCGCATCGACGTCACGCCCGATGGGGGCGGGGAGAACGATGAGCGAGCCGTGCTGGATCGGGCGGTGGAAGCCGACCGCACGTACGTATTCGACCGGGGCTACGCCAAGTTCGCGCTCTTCAACCGGATCGCCAAAGCGAACAGCAGCTACGTCGGCCGCCTCCGCGACAACAGCGCCTGGGAGGTCATCGAAGAACGGCCTCTGACCGAGGCCGACCGGGCGGCGGGCGTCCTCAGCGACCAAACCGTGCAGTTCCCCAACGGCAAGGCCGACGCACGGCTGGACCATTCGATCCGCGTCGTCTGCGTCCGGACGACGCCGCACACCAGCCGTGGCAAGTACCGGGGCGGTTCCAGCGGTCCCGGCAGCGATGGCGTGCTGCGGATCGCCACCAACCTGCTGGATGTACCCGTGGAAATCCTGAGTTTGATCTACCGCTTTCGGTGGACCATTGAACTGTTCTTCCGATTCTTCAAGCAGATCATGGGCTGTCGGCATCTGTTCTTTCACAGCCAGAACGGGATCGAATTGCAAGCCTACTGCGCGATCATCGCCTGTATGTTGATCAGCCTGTGGACCGGCCGCAAGGCGACGAAACGGACCTATGAGATGGTTTGCTATTACTTCCTGGGGCTGGCCACCGAGGCAGAATTGCTGAAGCACATCGAGAAGCTGAAGCCCCAAGACACCACGTAGCCCTGAGCCTGACGACCACGCGCACGATCGACTTCTGACGGGTGACCGTTTACGCTGCGCGGAGTACTACCTTCCGCTCCGCCGAAGTGCCCCGGATCGTGACGTACTGCCGCCAGCGACCAGGCAGGGCCAGGCAGACCGACGCGACAGCGCGGTGCGATTGTCGTTCCCCTTCGCGCGCCACACGCGAAATCGCCGCGAGGCGTCTCTGCCATTCCTGGCCCCCGCCGGGACTTCTTCTCAACCATCCTCACTAGCGCGTCGGGCTCGCGTCACCACCGCTGTGCGCTAAGCCGTGCTCAACGGCTTCGGAAGCCCGTGGCGTGCCTCCCGTTCTTACGCACTGCCTGCCGATCCGAATTTCCGGCTCCGCCTGCCATTCCGACAGTCCCCGGCCTCGCTCGACAGTCCGACTTCGCTCCCGTTTCTTCCGCCGCTACCCTGTAAGCAATTACCGGGCCGAACAGTATTGGCTGTGTCCCTGTTTTGAGAACAGACTACAATGAACTTTGACAAACTCTTTTCCGGCCCACCTGGCCCCCGCAGTTGTTTCTGCCATGTGGCCGGCGTAAGCTGTTCATGGGTGGGTGGTAGATCTTGTCTGGTCGGCCTCGCGGCCTGAAAGAAAAGGAGTCTCGCAATGTCCGCAAGACGGTGGAACGCGTTCGGGTGCTGTGTTTGGCTGGGATGCTTCTGTCTGCTGCGTTTGAGTTCCGCCGGGGCGGGCGAAGCGGTGAATCTGTCGCACATCCCGGCCCGCGCCGTCGCGGCGGTACTCGTACATCCCGAACGGTTGACGAAATCCCCGGAATTGGAACTGCTGCCTTGGGAAGTCATCCAGGCGTCGGCGCAGCAGGAAATGGGCATCGATCCGCTGGTCATCGAGACGGCGATTGTCCTGGCCGCGGCGCCGACCGGCCAGGGGCCGCCCGACTGGGGCGCGATCCTGCATTTCAGCCAGCCGCAACAGTTGGCGGAGAAACTGCTGGAGCAGACCGAGCAGGCTACGGTCGGCGGGGTTGCGTACCGTCAAGCGGCAGAACCGACGGAGCCCAGTCTGTGCCTGTTGAATCCTCGCACGCTGTTGGTCGGGACGGAACCGCTGCTCCGCGAGATGATCGCGGACGAAGGCGCGGACAGCCCGTTGCGGCGAATGCTCGGTAGCATGCCGATGCGAAACGACGTGACGGCCGTCCTGGCGGTCGGCCCGCTTCGCGACCTGGTCAAGCAGTTCACCGCCCAAGCTCCGCCGCTGCCGCCCCCGCTGCAACCGCTGTTGGAGATCCCCGATCAACTCGAGGCGGTGATCGTGGCGGTAAACCTGTCCCGAGACCGGCTGAGCGGCATCAAGCTGATTGCCACGGACGACGACGCCGCGCAGCGGTTGGAGACGAGCCTGCAGCAGGGCCTGGGATTTGCCAAACAGCTGCTGCTGGGCCAGATGATGCAAGCGATGGCGGATCAGGACGGCGACGCCTCGCAGCAGGCCATGCAGCGGTATCTGATCCGGCTGGCCAACACGATCGAAGCCCGTCTGCAGCCGGCGCGGACCGGCAACCAGTTGGTGATCACACTGAGTGCCGACTATGCCACCAGCGGCGTCCTGGTCGGCCTGCTGCTGCCGGCGGTTCAGTCGGCGCGCGGAGCGGCGCGGCGTGCGCAGAGCTTGAACAACCTCAAGCAACTGGCCCTGGCCATGCACATGTACCACGACACTGTCCGCAGCTTTCCGGCCGCGTACAACTCGGATGCCGAAGGAAAGCCGCTGCTCAGCTGGCGCGTGCATCTACTGCCCTTCCTCGAACAACGGGTCTTGTATGAACAATTCCGCTTGGACGAATCCTGGGACAGCCCGCACAACCTGCCGCTGATCGCGCAGATGCCCGAGGTGTTCCGGGCCCCGGGCGGCAACGCACCGCCCGGCAAGACGAACTATCTGGGCGTCCGGGGTGAAGGCATGGCGTTCATCGCGCCCAAGCAACCCGGCACGCGTCCTGCGGGCAGCCGGATGGCCGACTTTCTCGACGGCACGTCAAACACCATGATGATGGTCGAAGCCAGCGATGCGCTGGCCGTCGAATGGACGCGGCCGGCGGATTACGAGCCGGACCAGACGCAACCGTTGCAGGGGCTGGTCGGATTGCGTCCCGGCGGATTCCTGGGTGCGATTGTCGATGGCAGCGTACGGTTTATCGACCAACAGATCGATCCGGAAATGTTAATGCGTTTGTTCACCAAAGCTGACGGGCGTCCAGTGCGTTGAATCCGGGGAGCGAGGATGATGAAGCGAGTCTTATGGACGATGGGGTGGTGCGCGTTGTCTTGGGCGAGTGCCGCCGTCACCAGCCTGGAAGCCTGCACGAACGTCCTGATCACCAAGGGGGCGTCTCGCGACGGCTCGACGATGCTCAGCTACTCGGCGGATTCCCACGTGCTGTACGGCGCACTCTACCACTGGCCGGCCGCCTCGTGGGACGAGGGAGCAATGCTCGAAGTTCACGAGTGGGATACGGGCAAGCACCTGGGACAGATCCGGCAAGCCCGGCAGACGTTCAACGTCGTCGGCAATATCAACGAACACCAGCTGGCGATCGCGGAAACGACGTTCGGCGGCCGCCAGGAACTCGAATCGCAACCCGGCGCCGTCATGGACTATGGCAGCCTGATCTACATTGCGCTGCAGCGTGCCGCCACCGCGCGGCAGGCCATCCGGATCATGGCGGAGCTAGTTGAACAGTACGGCTACTACAGCAGCGGGGAGTCATTCTCGATCGCCGATCCTCACGAGGTCTGGATCATGGAGATGATTGGCAAAGGAGCCGTGGAGAAAGGCGCCGTGTGGGTGGCCTTGCGCGTGCCTGACGGCTACGTCACCGCCCATGCCAACCAGGCGCGGATCCGCACGTTCCCCTTGGCCGATAGCCGGGTCTCGATCACCTCGAGCCAGCTGGAGCGGATCGTCGAGCCGAGCGTCGAAGTCGTGTACGCCGACGATGTGATCCGTTTCGCGCGCGCTCAGAACTGGTTCACCGGCGAAGATCGGGACTTCAGCTTTTCCGACGCCTACGCGCCCCTGAACTTCGGAGCCGCCCGCTTCTGCGAGGCCCGCGTCTGGTCGATCTTCCGGCAGTTGCACGACGAGATGGATCCGTACTTGGACCATGCCTTGGGGCGCGACTTGAACCATCGCCTGCCGCTGTGGATCCGGCCGAACCGGCAGGTCTCCGTCAGCGACATGTTCGCCTTCATGCGCGACGCCTACGAGGGAACTCCTTTGGATATGACGCAAGATATCGGCGCCGGCCCATTCGCCAGCCCCTATCGTTGGCGGCCGCTCACCTGGACCGTCGATGATCGGAAGTACTGCCACGAGCGGGCCGTGGCCACGCAACAGACCGGATTCGTGTTCGTCTCCCAGTCGCGATCCTGGCTGCCCGATCCCGTCGGCGGCCGACTGTGGTTCGGCGTCGACGATGCCAAGAGCACGGTCTTCGTCCCGATGTACGGCTGTATCACCCGCACCCCGCGGGCCTACGCGGTGGGCAACGGGGACATCATGACCTGGTCGGATGACGCGGCGTTCTGGATCTTCAATCAGGTGGCCAATCTGGCCTACACACGCTATGGCGAGATCAGCCCGGATGTCCGCGCCGTGCAGCAGGAACTGGAGGCCAAATTCCTGGCGGCCACGCCGGCCATCGACCAGAAGGCCGCCGAATTGCATCAGGCGAGCGCGGAACAGGCGGTCGCCTTCCTGACGGAGTACAGCGTCCAGCAAGGAGACGAAACCGCCCGCCGCTGGCGCCAGCTGTACCAGCAACTGTTCATCAAGTACATGGATGGAAATGTGAAAACGCCCGACCCTCCCAACCGCAACCCCAAGGTCGTCTGGCCCGGTTACAGCGAAGCATGGTACCGCCGGATCATCGAGGAAAAAGGCTCGCACTTCCAGGTCCCGCCGCAGTAGCTCTCCGGGCGGAGTTTTCGACTCTTCCCGGCGCGGAAGCGGCCGGTTGGCATCGTGCGCGAAATCCGTGGCGTTAGTTTTCCAGCTCACGCTGCCTCCATCGCCTGGAAGCTTAAGCCACGGGGAAATCGGCCAGTTGTCTCGCGAACGGTGCTTACACGACTCCGTTGCGTTTTCCGCTGCCCGTTCGACACGGGGCAGCGGAGCCTGACACCGGTACCCCGGCGTGTCACTGGTACCCCGGCCTGACACCGGTACCCCGGCGATGCAGGCGGCCAGCGTGCCGCCGATCAAGCTGCGGAAACCGTACCGTGACCCACAGTTTCAATCCGTCCCGCGGGAAACCGGAGGGGAAATACGCTTCCAGTTGCGTCCGAGCATCCATCGCCGCGTTTCAATCCGCCCTGGCCGGTGGTGCCGTCCTCACGCGGGCCAAGCTCCGCGACACGCTGGCCGTCAAGAATGAGCGTTTGGGCCAGGCCCTGGAATCGTTGGAACGGGCCGGCCGCCGTCGGGGCATATCTTTATCTCCCGACAAATTGTGACAATTTGTATGTACAAAGTCAAAGCTGATTCGCGCAGCCCCGCTCACTTACGGCACAGCCCGTATTTTCCTGATCGGCGGTTGGCCGAGTACCTGAAATGTCGTATTCTCGTGCTTGGCGGGCGATGCGACCATGAAGGCTACCAAAACGATTACGCGTAAAGCCTTGTACGATCAGGTCTGGTCCGAGGCCATGATCAACTTGGCCAAACGCTACGGCCTGTCGGATGTCGGCTTGGCGAAGATCTGCAAGAAACACGAGATTCCCCGTCCGTCACTCGGCTACTGGGCCAAGAGACAATTTGGCAAGGAACCGCCCCAGACTCCTCTCCCCAATCCAGACAAGGACTGGGAAATCCCAATCCGCACGCCAAGCAACCCGGAGGGACCGACAGTGCCACGCAGCGCAGCGGATCAGTCGCAAGCCCCTGAAAACAAACAAATCCGCATTGAGGTAGCCGAGACCCTCAGGGGGGCGCACGAACTCGTGAGCCAGGCAAACCAGCAACTTCAGAGCGCAGAGACCGATCCGTATGGCCTGATCGTCCGTCCCAAGGATGCCGTCCTGGGCATCACCGTATCCAAGCCGAGCTTGCGGCGATCGTTGTTGATCATGGACGCGCTGCTGAAGGGACTGGACCGGCAGGGCTACCATGTCGCTTCCGGTCCCACCGTGGAGATCCTGGATGTTCGTGTTGCCTTCCGGCTTACGGAGTCGCTGCGCACCGAAAAAGAAGAGCCTGAGGATCACGATCTTGAAGGGGAATACCGCTTTGGTCACAGCCGATTCAACCAGAAGCGAGTCCCATCGGGCCTGCTGACGATCGAGATCGAGGGAGCTGGATACTGGTTCGGTGGACACCGTCACGTCTGGCGAGACACGCCCAAACGTCGCCTGGAAGATCACTTGGGCAAAGTCGCGGCGGGGCTTGTCGACTTCGCCGCGCACAGGAAGGAGCAACAACTCGAAGAAGAGCGAAGACGCAAGGAGGATCAGGAGCGGGAGAGACAGCGGCAGGAGCAAGCCCGATTGCTGGCTGAGAAACGTCAACGTTTCAAGGTGGAACGCGCCCGCGTGGACGCTCTGTTGCAGCAGGTCAGGAACTGGAAACAGAGCCAGGAACTGCGCGACTGCATCGAGGCAAAGCGACAGAGACACGTGGCGGACCACGGTACGGTCGAACCCGAAAGCGATTTTGCCAAGTGGCTGGAATGGGCCAATCAGCAGGCCGATCGGCTCGACCCGCTCGTTCCCAGCCCGCCGTCCATACTCGACGAAAACCTTGGCGAAGAGGAGGAGCAGCGGCCAGGCTCCGGGAGGCCGTGGTGGAACCGATGACCGTGGCACCGGCAGCGAGCCAGTGCGCCGCTAGCTACGATGAGATCAAGCCGCTGGTCGAATTGTGCAAGGCCGGCAGACTCTTTGATGTCCAAGCGTGGATTGCAAGCGGCAAGCCGGTCAATCTTCCCGCGCCTGTCAACCGCCGCCACGGCAAGTCCCCGCTCGATGTGGCGATCCAACTTGGCTTTCACAGCATGGTTCAGGTGCTCTTGGAGGGTGGCGCGCGCATCGAAACCGGTGGCTGGCATGATCACGTGACCGAAGTCTTGGAGCTGCGCAGGTTCGACCTTGCGTTGCTCCTCATCAAGCATGGCTTCGACCCCAAGTCGGTTGACATGGAAGCGGTCTTCATGACTTGGGACCCGGAGATCATGGAGTACTTCATCGAGCATGGTGCGGACGTGGAGGCCGGCAACCCGCTCGCGTTTGCCTTGAGCCGACGAATCCGAACGGCCCTGCGGATCTTTAAGCAGCTCAAGGATCGCTTCCCAAGCTTTCAGGAACAAGCCAATATTGCCCTGCGTTACCACTGCAAGGAGGGGAACCTGAAATGGGTTTCCCTGATGCTCTGGGCGGGCGCCGATCCGTACGCTCCGGGATCCTATGATTACACGGAGGAACGCGATTCTGATGATCCGGGATTATCCGCGCTGGGGTGGGCCGCGTTGTACCGGCATCCCGAAGTTTTTGACTTGAGAAATCTGCGGCTGGACCCAAAGAACCCAGCCTTGCGGGAAGCGATTGGATACACTGACGGTGCGGATGGCCTGCGGCTTCTGGTCCGATTACTGGAAATGGGAGTGGACCCTAACGACCAAGACAACGGCGGCTGTTCGGTAATTCAGCGATTCCTAAGTGGGATGAGCTGGCAGCTTCCGTGCTTTGACCGTTGGGGGCGTGAGCCGGCCCGGAAGAACATCGACAGTTCCCACGCCCGTGACAGACTGAAGGCGATCCACATCCTCGCCAAACACGGGGCCAAGTGGATTCCGCAGGACAAGCGCGAACTGAACGAGGCTCGTCGGTCGCTGTTGAAGCTCACGGCCGACTACGCCGTCGAGTTCGTCTGGATCATGTCGAAGTACAACGCCTGCTCACGAGAGTCAATCGACGACCTCATTCGGACGCCGTCCATTAAGGCCCTGATTACCAAACATGGCCCACGAGTGGCGGAACTGCTGTCGCGTTGGCAAACAGATGACTCGGCTCGCGGGCATCCGGCACAGTCGCAGTCTGAATCTCGCCGCGTTTCGGGCTGAGCTGCATTACGCCGCCGAGCCAGTTCCTGGCTACCTGTTCGGCAGCCGCACGTGCCTTCTTCCCGCTTGGAACAACAAAGCAACAAAGGGACACAGCTTTTTATAGAAAACATCCGTTTCCCGTTGTTTGTGGTATATCAAGCGTTCACCCTTTGGCATGATCGGCCGGCAGCGTCACGTGATGCAGGAAAAGAGAATGCAGACTCGCAGTCCCATTGCGCCTGGTACGATCGACACCGGTCGGGCATCTCGCCCCGGATCCGCTCTTTCAACTCCGCCAGCCGGTTGGCCGCGTCCGCCGCGCCGGGGGCGCCGCTGTGGGCATCGCTGAACCGCGCGGCGACCTCGGGCGGCATCCGGTCGTAAGGCAGCGGGTCGCGGAAGTAGAAGCGGCTCCGCCGCCGCTGATCGGCCGAATCGAGCACCCCGTATTCGATCTCCAGG
>Ga0351940_1156_pt1 | contig 10816 bp, 9 predicted proteins | sample TotcelHT113001N8_FD_205819 | JGI IMG/M metagenome (GOLD analysis project Ga0351940, IMG submission 205819) | Enriched cells from coal bed in the Powder River Basin, Montana, United States - Total cells T11 rep2 HSBNCT.T11.300.1.N8 ... | reverse complement strand
GTCAGTGCTGACGCGTGTCGTCGTGCCACTGACAAGGTCCTTGACGAAAATATCCGCACAATCGTTTGTGTCACCCGGAACGAGGTTACTGGCATGGCTATAGAACGCCACGTAGCGACCGTTGCTGCTGATACTCGGTTCGTAAGAGGAAGAATTGCCCTGCACGCCCGCAGTGTCGGTGCTGACGCGTGTCGTCGTGCCACTGACAAAATCCTTGACAAAGACATCCCCGTAACCGTTGGTGTCTCCCGGAACGAGGTTACTGGCATAGCTATAGAACGCCACATAGCGGCCGTCGCTGCTGATACTCGGGCCGTAAGAGTAATAATTGCCCTGCATCCCCGCGCTGTCGGTGCTGACGCGTATCGTCGTGCCACTGACAAGATCCTTGACGAAGACGTCCAGGCCACCGTTTGTATCTCCCAGCACGAGATTGCTCGCCTCGCTCGCGAACGCCACATAACGACCATCGTTGCCGATGCTCGGGGGGTAGAAAGAACTTGCACTTCCCTGTCCGCCAGCAGTATCGGTGCTGACGCGTGTCGTTCTCCCACTGACAAGATCCTTGACGAAGACATCCCCGTAACCGTTGGTGTCTCCTGGCACAAGGTTACTGGCTTGACTGCTGAACGCCACATAGCGGCCGTCGCTGCTGATACTGGGGTGGTAAGAATCTTCATTCCCCTGCGCGCCCGCATTGTCGGTGCTGACGCGTGTCGTCGTACCACTGACAAGGTCCTTGACGAAAACATCCGCAGAATCGTTTGTGTCACCCGGAACGAGGTTACTGGCATAGCTATAGAACGCCACGTAGCGACCATCGCTACTCATGCTTGGATTCTGTGATACGCCACAGCCCGTGATAGCCTCCAAGCCAGGATTTGCAGATACCAGATCGATCGACAGCAATCTTCGCTCTTCGCATGTTTCCATGCACAATCGGCGGAACCTTGGACTTCGTATCGACGATTGGGTAGACGAACGAGGGCGACGCCACAGATCTGACAAGGACATGGCTTTCATGGGAAGATTCCTGGTGAATGACTGTTTGATTTGCAGTCGGATGGTACGGAACTCGCGGCTCCACTCCTCATTTCGTCATTGACTTCACAGCGTCGACGGAATCGCATTCCGCTGGTTACCGAGTTCCGAACGCCTCAAGATTTACGAAGATCTTCTCTGCCTGGGCGACTGGATCGATCGACCAGGACTTCTTTGCAGCCGCAGTACCCTCCTGCTTCCCTATCGATCCGGTGTCAAAATAAACGGTTCGTCCATCAAGGTACTTCCACAGATCTGGCCAAATTTGTGACCCGGAAAATCGTTGATGCTCAGTTCGTACCTTACATCTCTTGTGACGAACCCTGCGGGCAGGTTGATCACAAGGCTCCATAGGTCGAGCATCCCAGTCGCCTCGGTGTAGAGGAACGGGTGCAGTCCGTCGCCGGCGGTCGAAGAGACCCCGACAATGTGGCCGGATGAGTTGATGCCCTTGGCTTCACTCATGGCCAATGAACCACCTTCCAGGGCGCCCAGGTTGACCATGCCGCGCTGGTCGCTGTACCAGAAAGCCCGCTGGTACAAAACTTTTGGCGCCGATGACTTACCGACAACCTGCCCGGCGCTGTTGATCCCCGATGCCATGCTGTAGGAACTGCCGGACTTCGACCGGCCGAGCACGCCGAGGTTGAGGATGCCCAGCCCGGGCGTGTGCCGGAAAGCTCGCCGCTCGCCGCCGACCCACATGGTGCCTGCGATCTCGCCAAAGTTGCTTATGTCTTGCGCATTGATGGTGTCGTCATCGACGACCATCAAGTTGTCTTCTGCCGCGATCCAGACGAATCCGCGCCCCTGATAGGGCAGTTGGCCCACCACGTCGCCGAGACTGTTGATGGCTGCAGCGGAGCTGTCATCGTAGCCGTCTACTTTTCCGCTCAAATCCCGGAACTCGGCGGGCAACGGGTCGCCCACGCTGTCGAATCCGGCCGGTGTGTATCGGAATGCGTGGTACCTGCCAACGTACTTCTCCGGATCCCGGTCGTCCCAGAGATAGAAACTTCCAACAATCTGCCCCGAATCGTTGATTCCGGTTGCCGAGGCGATTCGTGCGCCGTCGGGCCACCGCTGTCCTTCGGGAAGAGGCGGCCATGCTTCGGTCGAGTCGCCGATGTCGATCGCTTCGTCGTTCAGGATCAGGTCGTTCAAGTCGATCGTGGCACCCCCTGCTGCGCGATAGACGAATCCGGCCTGCGTGTCGTCCGGGAGGTTCGCGGTTCCCACGACATCGCCGCGGTTATTGAGGCCTGAGGCAGAGCCCGAAGTGCTGCCGGAGGGCAAGGGAATCAATTGCAGCGTGTAGCGGACTACGGGCGCCGTGGGCGGTATGGGTTTGGCGGCTAGCAGCGTGGGCACGCGCGAGGATGCCGCCGACAACAACAAGAGGGTCATCAGGCCGAAGCCAGGCCTTGCACGCATGGTAAACATGATTCAATTCTCCTTTGGTCAAAGTTCGTCTGCAGTATGGTTTGAAGGGCTCGCTCCGGGCGCGCAGATCGTTCGCCGGAGGAGATGTCGCACGGGTTAGCCTTCTGCTTGGCAACTGGACCTTACCAACTGCTTGTTTTCTCAGGTCGGCCTGATCCTGACCTTGAACACTCAGTTGATGAAGGATCGAGTTATCCAGATGGTCTTGTGACGGAACTGAGCCTTACTCTTGCTCGGTGTTCTCTGTATCGCCGCGGTGAATTCCTTTCTCAGTTGTGTCGGGTTGCTCGCTCTTTGCTGAGGGCTTTTCGACGGTTTCCAACAATTGTGCCGCTTCGTCGCCGTTCCGGCGCAGCTCTTGATCGTCGGGCTGGTTCTTATTCATCCACTCGACCGCCTTGTCGTACCATCGTCGAGCCAGTTCCTTGTGGTTCAGTCGCCAGTGGACTTCGGCCAGGAAAAAGGCGGTGTTTACGTCGGTCGTGGACTCAAGGTGTGCAGGAGGGACCTCTAGGGGGTCCTCCGCATCACTCTTAATGAATCTGCTTGCGCCCCATGCGGCGATCCCGCCGTCACCGGGATTGGCGCCGGTTTGGGTTTGGATGACTCGGAGCACAACCTGCTTGGCGCCGCTCACATCGACGACCATGTTTTGAATTTCCCCTGAGCGAAGAACAGATGTCTCGAGTTTCACCACACCGTCAGTGAGGACCTGGAATTGCAGCAGCGAACCTTTGTCTGGCCAACTGTCCCATAGCCCGACGTGGGCCTTGAATGTCGCGAATTGGCGGTCCGCTACGTCCAACACGATGTCCGCCGGGCGCCTGTCCGTGAAGGGCGTGGTCCAAATCGCTCTTGGATAAGGCATTCCGGCGATAAGAATGTGTTCCCCGTACGTATTCACATCCCGTATCGCTTGGAGGCCCGGGAACCCGCATGTCGACTGTACCCAGGACATGTCGTAGACAAACACCATTTCGGATGACTTTTCGCCGTTCCGTAGCGCGAGCGGAAACCAGCACGAGGCCCAATAGAGCCACCTCTGGGCAAACTCAGTTCTCGATCGCGTCGATTCCCGAAAGTGAGCAATCGCGCGGTCCACGCTTTCGCGATCGTTCTCGTTCGCTTTTCCACCGTATACGTAGAGTGCCGTGTTTAGAGGATCTGGCGTGACTGACGCTCGAAACGGTCGAACTGGATAACTGCGATAGGGGGGGATTTTGGCAGGCGACGAAATGGTGACAACCGTCTGGCCATGCCGGAGAACTTCGAACTCGCGGGCCTCGATCTCCAGGTCGCCACGCTTTACTCGGAGCATGTGTTCTCCTGGCCACAGCTTGATCGGGTCGCCGAGCTTCTCCAGCCGAATCGCGTCGCCGTCGATGGACACTGTGCATTGGCGTGCGGCCTCTGCGTCCGCGAACTCCAACTTCACCGTTCCTTTCCCAGTCGATATCAGAATCACGATGCCAAGCAGGACGATCGCTGCCGCACCGCCAGCCGCGAGGGCAAGTCGGCGAGAACGACCTGGGGGCGAAACAGCACGGGCAGCGGGGCCAACGAGTCCCTCTTTCCGTTCGCCAGGAATGCCGCCCAGAAGCCCGATCAGGTCGCTGCCCGTCGTCCAAGGCTTTAGCGCCTCGGTGACCTCCGCAGGCTTGGCGAACCGCTCGGCCGGGTTCTTGGCCAGCATCCGTTCGATCACCGCAGCCAGCTCTGCCCCGACCTCCTGCCGCAACTGTCCGATCGGTTCGACCGTTTTCGAGCGGTGTGCGAGAATCTGATCCAGCGGGGTCCGGCAGTCGGGGCCGCTAAACGGCGGCCGCCCGGTCAGCAGCTTGTAGAGCGTGCAGCCAAGACTGTAGATGTCGGCGCGAGTATCAACCTGGTGGCTATCGCTGGCCTGCTCGGGGGCCATGTAGCTCGCCGTGCCCATGATCTGCTGGGAATCCGTCAGCTCGGTGTTGGTTGGTTGAGCGGCGGTTGTCTCATCGCCAACGGGCTGATCGACCTTCAACAGGGCCAGACCGAGGTCGAGAACTTTCACTTGGCCCTCGCGGCTGAGCATCAAGTTCGACGGGTTGATGTCCCGGTGGATCAGGCCATGCTCGTTGGCGTATTGCAGACCGACGGCAGCCTGGCGAATCAGTTCGCAGGCGTCCGGGATCGGCAGTGGACCGTCTCGCCGCACTAGTTTTTCCAAATCCAGCCCGTCCACATACTCCATGACCAGAAACCGCTCTCCGTCGATTTCGCGGGCATCGTGGGCCTGGACGATGTTTGGGTGGTTCACCCTGCCGATGGCTTCCATCTCGCGTTCAAAGCGAGCCACGGTGCCCTCATGGTGGACCCGTGCTTTGGGTAGCACCTTGAGCGCCACGAGCCGTTTGAGTTTGGTGTGCCGGGCCTTGTAGACCACGCCCATGCCGCCTTCGCCTAGCTTCTCCAGCAGTTCGTATTCGCCGAGGATTCCCAGGAGTGTCGGTTCTACGCTGTCGATTCGTTCGGCGTTGCTGTCGACTGCAGAACTGCCAACACAAATCGTCTTTACGCGCGCTATGGCCTGCTGACACTCCGTTTCCTCATCCGGCTTACTCTGGTGAATAGTTTCACGTAGAAGGTCGACCAGCGTGTCGGTGACCCCGTCCAGTGTGACGCTGACCGACTCGCACGCCATGCACTGGTCAAGGTGCTCAGCGATCGCGTCGCTGTCTTGAACGGGGAGCTTGCCAAGGGTGAAGTCCAACAATTGCTCTCGGTTGGGGCACGGGGAGGAACCCATAGCAACGCCCTCCTGATCTGGTCGGTATTCGCGGATTCTCGTTCTCTCGTTACCTACGGGGAGAACGTCTCGACTAATAGGTATAACGGGAACGTGTGTCAGAAATCTTCTTCGCACGCGGGCAAGATGCGGCAATGCGTTGCCGGCAATAGAGTTACGGCGTTTCGGTTAGGTCGCATAGCTCGGCGCGAAGGCGTCGCAGTACATGCGATTTGGCTTGGCGGACCGCGTTTTCAGAGATGCCCAGTTCGACGGCCACATCTGCCGTGTCCTGCCCGTCGATGGTCGTCCTCCAAAACGCTTCCCACGTGCGTTCCCTGAACTCCGTGCGCACGAAACCTAGCGCCCGGCAGAACAGGTGCCCGACCTCGCGGCGATCGTCAGCGTCGGTGGTACTCTCGGACCACGGGTCAGGTATCTCCGCCAGACGCAGTTGAGCATCGGTGCCTCCGACCGCCTCCTCCTCGCCCGCCTGACCGCGACAACGGTCACGGACCTTGTTGCGTGTGATCGTCCAGAGCCAGCCGCGGAAGGTATCGCTCGGCCGCTCCTTCTGGAAATCGGCAATCCCGTTGGCTACCGAGAAAAACACCTCCTGGACAACATCGGCGGCATCGGCGGCCTGAAATCCCGACCTGCGGCACCAGTGGTAGACCAATGGCCCGTAGAGATCGGACAGCCGCTGCCAAGCCTGAGCATCGTTAGCCTTCACACGAGCCAGCAGGGTCAATGAGGTTACAGCCGAGGCGGGGTCAGTAGGGCGGTAATCGTTGCTAGGATCGCTCACCATGACGACCTCGATTCAGGGACAGAGTTACCTCGTCAGACGAATCAGGCACACACACTGGACAGGGGAATCCACCACATCGAGTGTAGCAACGGAACAGTGCGTTGCAAACTAGCAAGAAGAATCACGCTGCTTTTCTTTGGCCAACAGGTGCGCTCCCGCGCTGATGTCAGTTTCATCGCCAGGGTCGCACCCCGAGCAAGCCCGTGGCCAGCCCCTGCCGGATCACGGCCAAGCGGCTACGTCGCCCACGTCGCAACGCCGGGGCACAGGCCACAACGCCCGTGAACGCGACACGGGCGAACGTGGGGCTACGTCGGGGCAACCAGGGCAGCACCTGCCGGATCGCGGCTAGGCGGCTGCCGTACGTCGCCGTGCCCACGTCGCGACGCCTGGACCGGTGGCAGCACGCCCCCATTTCCGCTCGTGAACGCGACTCGGGCGAACGGCGGGACGCGTGGGCGGCTTGGCCAGCACCTACCGGATCGCGGCTACGTTGCCCACGTCGCGACGCCCCGTCACGCAGCACCTGCCGGATCGCGGCTACGTTGCCCACGTCGCGACGCCCCGTCACGCAGCCCCTGCCGGATCACGGCCAAGCGGCTGATGTTCACAGACGGGGCCGATCGTGCGGGCATCCCGCTGCCAGGGACCACGGGCGGCGATGGCGGCGGCATCTGCCGGCTTGCGGCCAAGCGGCTACGCTCACAGGCGGCCACAGGCCACAACGCCCGTGTACCCGACACGGGCGGGCCACGGGGCGGCACCTGCCGGATTTCGGCCAGGCGGCCCGTGTTGAAACTTCCCACGACGCGCATGACGTCTTAAACTGGGATGTAGTCAAGGAAGTCCGGCGGTAGCCGGACATGTTGTCCGGACTGGTCGCGTCCACGATCACGAGAAATTTGGTTTCAACCATGAATCTGGAGGCTGTCTGGGGCGGATTGAATACCTGGGGACGGCGGCCCCTGCCGGATCGCGGCCAGCGACGCTCACAGACGGTGGCGTGTGGCTGACCTGGTTCCTGGGGACACGTGGGTGGCGATGAAGGCAGCACCGAGCTGGCGGAAACTACTCGCCATTTGAATCCGCCCCGAACGCCGGTTCCCGTGGAGGCGATGGTTCGGCCGGGTGTTGTGTCTGAAGCGATGCGACAGCCTTGGGCAGGTCGGTGTACACGGCGTAGGGAGTGCGGAGAATCCTCCAAATCTCTGCGAATTCCGTGGAGCCACAAACCGCGACCTGCCCGACGCGTGCCGATAGCTGATAGGCCAACTGAAACAGCAACGATAGCGTGCGATGACCGACATTGCCGGCTGCGCGAACATCCAAGATCACACCACGCGTCGAGTCAAGGCCCACCCCCGCGAACTCACGACGAACATCTGCCTCACGAATTGAGCCGTAGAACTCGTCCGGCATCTCATCGAAGAGGTTGGCCCGCAACGAGATGATGACCACATCCTCGCGTCTATCGATGTTGAAGCATGGGACCGGCATCGGACCACCTGACGAGACCAAGCGAGAAACTCTACGGCCGGATTTGCAGGGCCATTCGCAACGTAGAGTTCCGGCTTGGGGATTTGGAGGCCCTGCCGCTGGAAAATGGCACTGTCGATGTGGCGATCTCCAACGGAGTCTTCAACCTTTGCCCCGACAAGCCGAAGGTGCTCGGTGAGGTGTTTCGTGTCCTGCGAGTCGGGGGACGGCTTTGCATGGCCGACATGATTCTGGAGGACCACGTGACGCCCGAGAAGGTGCAACTCATGGGCTCGTGGTCGGGGTGAATCGCCGGTGCGATATGGAGCGTGTCGCTCCTTTCAATGCTGAGAGACGCAGGGTATGTTGAAACGCAGTTCCATGAATGGACAGGCTACCGCACATCCCCTTGCACGCAAGGCGGCTTGGTAAGCGCACGCAAACAAGCGTAGGCCCACCGGATCGAGGCCCTCGAAGGTTTCCACGCCTGTTCGCCTGGAGAGTAGTCCGGCGGCTGGCCACGCCGCGACGCCGGGGCCGCCGACCAGCCACAACGCCCGTGAACGCGACACGGGCGAACGGCGGGCCGCGGGGGCGGCGATAACGGCGGCACCTGCCGGCTCGCGGTGGGCGTAGTGCCTGGGCCACAGGCCGCAACGCCCCTGAACGCGGCACGGGCGAACGGCGGGACGCGGGGGCTGCGTGGCCAGCCTCTGCCGGATCGCGGCCGGGCAGGCGGCGTGTGGCTGGCCGGCTGCCAGGGCCGGGGGGCGACAACGGGGACCCCGCGTGATCCCCAGCTACCGACCGGGCTCGGCATGACCGCCCACTGGCTGGATGCGCGGGGTCAGCAGGAGCAGCCGCTCGGTGCCGGATTGCGGTTGCCGAGCGGCGCCGCCGAGGACCACGGTCTGGCCGTCCGACACCGTGAGTTCGGTCTGGACCTGGAAGGTTTCGATGCTCCGCATGGGCGGCGGCCCGCCCTCCTTCGGAGCGGCGGTAGCCGTACCCGCCTCGGCCGGGCCGAGCCAGGAATCCTTGACGTCGACGCGCAGCGAGACTTTCCTGTCCGGGCCGACCCGCGGAACGATCCCTATGTGGGTCCCCACTTTCTGGTCTTGGGCGCTATGCGCCGTGGCACGGGGGGTGGCGTAGGTCTGGGCCATCTGGGCATCGCTACGGCTGATATCGAGCGAGGCCCCCTGACCGCTGAGGGTCGTGAGCGTTGCCCGGCTGAGGACCGTCATCTTTTCCGGCTTCTCCAGCAAACTCGCCTGTCCGGCGTCTGGATCCGCTCCTGGTTTTTCCTCCGGCTTCGAGGGCTTGATCTCGGCGGCAGGGGCCTCGGCGATGAGCACTTCCAGATAGACGAGGACCGCGGCATGATCCAACTGCTCGGCCAGTTGCCGGACCTCCTCGACGGCATCCGGCGGACCCGCGAGGACGAGGCTGTTGCTGAGCATCTCCGGCACGATCACCACGCTCCGAGCCGCTGCCGACGGGGCCGCTTGCGCCTCGGCGCGGAACAACTGCTGCAAGGCGCCCGCGGTGTCGGTGGCGGGAACACTCGCCAAGCGGACGACGAGCCGTTTGTGTCCCCCTTGGCTGTCTTTGGCGGGGTCCACCTCCGCCGCCAACAGCCCGTTCGGCCTGATCCCCAGGACGATAACGATGACGAGCCAGATTCTGGACATCGGCTTTCTCCTATTCAGGGGTTTGCGAGTGTGTGGATCACGTGCGGAGTGACAAGAATCAGCAGCTGCTCGCTGGCCTTGGCCTGCGGAGGTCGGCCACCGAGGACCGCGGTCTCGCCGTCGCCCAGGCATAGCGTCGTACTCGCGCGCAGGGACTCGATCGGTTCAGGGAGGATGACGTTGTCTTTCGCACCTGAGCCAGCGGCGTCCTCCTGCGGCAGGCCGAGACGCGAATCGCTGATGTCGAGATGGAAAACGACCGTACCGTCCGGCCGGACCCGAGGGCTGATCCCCAGCATTATCCCCGTCATAATCAAGTGACGGTCGACCAGAGTCTGGCCAAACTGCGACAGCACGACGTTGCGGATTCTGGGTTCGCTGCGGCTGAGGGTAAGGCTCGCCGCCTTGTTGTTGGCAGCCACGAGCCGGACGCGGGCCAGCATCTTCGTTGGCGCCGGCTTGACCTCGCCCGCCGGAGCCTCGGCGATGACCACCTCCAAGAGCACCAGCGCTGCCGGCCGGTCAAGTTCCTCGACGAGCTGGCGGACATCGTCCACGGCCTCGGACGGTCCGCCGATCAACAGGCTATTGCCGCTGGCCTCGGGCACGACCACCACGCGCTGTGCCGCGGCAGCCGGCCCGGCCTGCCCTTCCGCTTGGAGCAAGTTGTTGAGGGTGTTGGCCAGATCGTTCGCAGACGCGCCGCGCAGGCGGAGAGCCAGCCGCTTGTGCTGCCGCGCGCCATCGCGGGCCGGTACCACCGGGACCGGCTCCGCCAGGACTTGTATCCTCGGCTGGCGCGCCGGCCGGGAAGGCGGCGACGGCGAACTCCCTGGCGGTTCGCCGACCGGCACTTTGCTCAAAAACCGTCCTGGCCGCTCGAATCCGGGCGGCGAATGCGGTTGCTCGCGAGGCGCCTCCTGGGCGGCGACCATACAAAAACCGGACCACACGCTGGTCACGACGGCGATAACGATTCTGCACATCGCTTTTGCTCCAACTACGAAGCTCCCTTGATCGATCTGCGGGGCCGTGACAAACCGCGTCCTTGTAGTTCTTGTCCTCGGATACCCTGAGTCTAAGGGGGGCACGAGGCTGGCTGCCATCGCCGCCGACTTCCCTTCGAGTAGACCGCAGTCAGGCTCCGCTACGAACCTCCGCAACATAAGGCTCATTTCTGGTGAGAACCGACAGGGGAAGTCGAGCACTGTTCTTCCAACAGCCCGGGAACACGGGCGACGTTCGCCCGCCGGACCGTGTTGTCCTGGACCGGTACTCGCAGTATTGTATCATGAGCCGCTGGGCTATAATATGTCAAGGGATGAAATCCAAGGGATGAAATCCATGTGTTGACACGGCCCGTGGTTTGTCGCTCCCGTCTTAGCGGCGTCAGTGAGACCTGCAACGCTGGGTCCCTGCGGCCAGCCCCCACCGGATCGCGACCGTCCACGCCGCCGGCCGTGCCCACGTAGCGACGCCGGGGCCGGTCCGTCCGGCGAGCCGGGGCCGCGTGAGCGGCGATGTGGCCAGCCCCTGCCGGATCGTCGCCAAGCGGCTACGTTGCTCGCGTCGCGAGGGCCCCCCGTGACA
>Ga0351940_1252_pt1 | contig 10981 bp, 9 predicted proteins | sample TotcelHT113001N8_FD_205819 | JGI IMG/M metagenome (GOLD analysis project Ga0351940, IMG submission 205819) | Enriched cells from coal bed in the Powder River Basin, Montana, United States - Total cells T11 rep2 HSBNCT.T11.300.1.N8 ... | reverse complement strand
TCGTGGTGGATTGAGCGCGTCAAGGAGTTCTTATCGGCGCAGCCGTTCGTATTGCGAATGGATCCGAGTCGCGCAGTTCGTTCTGTCGTCCGAGACTTGATTGGTCAGGCGGAGAAGAGGCAGTCCGAGGCAAGTGGAGCTATGATTGTTGGCGCCGTACTACAGCACTTGGTGGGTGCGAAGTTGTCTCTTGTTGTTGGCGGCGGAGTCGAGCAGCATGGTGCGTCCGTTGCCGACGAGTCTACCGGACGGGCGGCGGATTTCCAGCTTCACGACACCGCCATACATGTGACAGTCGCCCCCACTGAAGCCCTCCTGAAGAAATGCAGGCGGAACTTGGAGCATGGGTTGCAGGCAATCATCATCACAGTGGGCGACCGTACGACCATGGCTGAGGGCCTCGCAGAGCAGGAGGGAATCGGCGGGCGTGTTGATGTGTTCGACGCGGAGCAGTTCTTGGCGTCGAACCTTCATGAACATGGCAAGTTTGCGCGTGCGGGAAGCAGCACAAGCGCCCGGCGTCTGGTTGAGACCTACAACGACATAGTCGGTCAGTGCGAGACTGACCCAAGTCTTCGAATAGTCATCGCGTGAACAACACCGTTTCTGAGACCGAACGACGCAGCGCAATAATGCGCCAAGTCAAGAGTCTCGACACGACACCAGAACGCACGGTGCGTTCGATGCTGCACAAACTCGGCTTTCGTTACCGCCTCCACAGGAAAGACCTGCCGGGAAAGCCCGACCTCGTGTTCCCATCGCGCCGGAAGATCGTCTTCGTTCATGGTTGCTTCTGGCATGGACATACCTGCAAGCGTGGAGCTCGCGTTCCGCATACGCACCGAGAGTACTGGGAACGCAAGATTGCAGCCAATTCCAGACGTGACGCTGAGAATCTGGCTCAACTCGAAATGGCAGGGTGGCAGCCAATGGTGGTATGGGAGTGCGAACTTCGCGACCTACCAGCACTTCAGGCGAAGCTGACAGATTTCCTGATGTGATAGGAATTCCGGGGACACCACACCTAATTCACACTCACGTTCAGAATCAGCCCTGACGGAGTCTCAGATTGCGGTTCACGGCAATCTCTCACCGCATGAACCGGGAACAACCAACGAAGATGACTCCGCCCAGAATAGCGACCATGAACACCGACGCGGAGTAGTAGCCCGTCAGGTCTATGAGGTGCCCGAACGCCACGGGCATCAGGAGCGGCCCCACATTGGAAGCCGACGTTACGAATCCAACCACTGTACCCGCGTACGGAGACAAGCGGGGCCGCTCCACCGGAATCGTCAGGCTGGTAACGCACACCCCGGACAGGACAAAGCCGACAGCGAAGAGGGCGAGCAGCAGCACGGGTAGAGACTGCGTGGTGAGCAGCGCTATGGATGCCCCCGCCAGGACACCGAGCAGGGCGACAAGCACACCCCGGCTGGGGAAACGATCCAATACCAGCCCGATCAGCGGCCCCGCGACGAAGAAGCCCACCGGCATCAGCGAGGCAAGCCCGGTCTCAAGCCCCTTCATCTCGAGCACACGCGGCATCCAGCTTGCGAGCGTGTCATAGCAGCCCATCGAGCCGGCCATGAGGAGCAGCAGCACCCAGACCACCCGCTCGCGCAGCACGAGCCTGACGTCTTTCAGCCGTGTGCTGGAGGCGACTGCCTCGCTCTTCCTGCCAAGCGCGAGCGAGGCAAGGCACACGACGATGGGAAGGACTGCGTACAGCAAGAGGACCTGGCGCCATAACATCACCTGCAACAGCACGGGCGTCAGTCCAAGCGCCACCACGCTGCCGACCGCGAATCCGGAGAAGTAGATGCCGGTGCCCAGTCCGGGCCTGGCCGCAGCCCATGCCTTGACCATAAGAGACAGGCACGGCAACAAGGCCGCGAGTCCCAGGCCAAGGACGAACTGGCTTATCAGCAGCCCCGTGAAGTCCCACGCCAGCGCCCTGGAACCCGCAGCCAGAGCTAAGACCACCAGCGCCACGCGCAGTACGGTCAGATAGCCTCGACGGTCCGCAATCAGCCCCAGCGGGAGCCTGGCGAACATGACACTGACGATTGCCGCGGAGAAGAGCAGCCCGAACTGCGCATGGCTCAACCGCAGTTCACTCATCACCAGATGCACCATCGGCGACATCGAGAAGAGCAACAGGTCGGCCAGGAACGCGACCGCGAAGGCCAGCCCGAACACCATTCGGTACCCCGGGCGTGCAGAAGCGACGTTCTTCTCCATGACGGCTCAAGCGAAGGTCTGGGCGTGAAGGGCGATTATGGCATGCGTGTCGATAGCGCACAATCGGGACAGGGGGAGTTACGAGTGGCGGGTTACGGGTTACGGGTTACGGGTTGCGGGTTAAGGGTTACGAGTTCCGGGTTGGCACAATTCGCAGGGCACGGGGCTACGGGCCGTTCTCGAACGGCCCTTACGATTCACGCTCACGTTCAGATTCAGCCCTGACCAAGTCTTCTGTGCCATCCGCCAGCCCGCCGTAGCTTTGCGGCCCACAAGATCAATGTGCTGTCCCAACTTGCAGCCTGCCTACCTACAAATACGAACGGCCCCTTGCGGGGCCGCTCGTTAGCCAGTGGACTTTGCCCTGGCGGTGTACACAAGAAAGCTATCTTCCCGTTCACATCTCCAGCATCCCACGCAGATACAGGAAATACCCGTTGCCTGTAGTGCTGAAGGCAACGTGTGCGATATACTCCAGAGCGGGATACGTGGGAGCCCCCTTCTGTAGCAGAGCAATCAGTTGCTCGACCCCTTCTTGGAGCCGTTCAAACAGCCCCTCCGGCATTCCAATAGCCACATCTTGCTTGGCTACCAGATTCAGAACACGCGCGTTCACCTGGTTATACGCCAGTTGGACCGTCTGATGGATGAACGCAAGCTCAGGCTCGTACTCGAAATTCAGAACCCGGCCGACCGCCCCGTACACTGCACTGAAGTAGAACACCTTCTCAGCCATTGTTGGCGCTGTCTTCATGCGATCAGCTGCGAATTCCATCTCTTTGACCATGAGTTTCTTCATCGAAGGAGAGAGCTTCATGCAGTTATACCTCCTTAAGCTGCACTCGATGAGTAGGACGGACTAGTGGCCGCTCCTCCTGAGACTGAGTCGGCCGAGTCGACGGATGACACATAGGCGCGCAGGGCAGACAAGAAACGAGTGGTATCGGCACCACTAATCGCATCTTGAAAGGACCGAAGATATTCTGCGAAGAGCGCCTCCGCGTCGGGCACCAACAAGCCCTGTGCAGGAGCCTCGGTGGGTCCTTCATTCCTGCCTCCCACCAAGGGCCGCGCTTCACAAACCAACTGCTTCCCAATGCACGCGAGTATCCGTCCAATCGTTCCAAGCGTGGGATTGGCCTCGCCGCTCTCAAGCTTGGACACGTACGGCTGACTACGGCCGATCATCGCGGCCAACTGCTGCTGAGTCAGTCCAGCCTCGATGCGTGCAGTGGCAAGGCAGACAGCAAGACTGGCTCGGGCAGCCTCCTCACCATACGCCCTGGCGTATTCCGGGTCCTTCAAGCGCTCCGCAGGACTCTCAACTCTCTCTAAAGGCATTGCATTCTCCCTTCCGATGTCTCGCCTGAATCCAAGTACTCGCGTGCCAAAGCACGAGCGTGAGCTATGTCTTCAGGTTGCACTCTCTGCTTCTTTCGCCAGCCACAGAGTAGGATGAACGCTTGGATTCGTGCTACGTACAGTACCGCAATCCTCCACTTCTTCCCCTCGTGCCTGAGTTCGTAGAATCCGGGAACCCGTTCCTTGTCGTTCTTAGCCTTCACGCGGCACATCATCTCCGTGTTGAGTATCTTCAGACCGTCAAGCCTGAGTTGCTCAATCCGAGCATCAATAGACGGAGCTATCCTCCCATCCTGATGAGTGCGCCAATCCCTACAGGGGCAATCTCCATTCTCCCGCACGTAGTAATACAGCGAGTACACTTCTAACTATAACTCCCCAGGTTATGTGTGTCAATCATACTGCCAATCCAATCACACCGCGCCGTGACCATGACACAGTCCTGACATGTACATACAACATTCTCGCATCGAGCACCGACCAGTGCGCAGCGCTACGGTTGAGCCTCTTCTGGACACGTCAGATGGCGCGCCCACGGGGAGCGCGCGCCACACTGTCCACACACTACCCCTCACGAGCGCTGAGGTCAAGAGTTCATGGGAATTCCGGGGACACCCGACGCAACGGGCCGTTCTCGAACGGCCCCTTGTATGTTAAGGGAGATGTATCCTGAGTGTGTCGCGGGAGAGGGGAATCAGTGCCGCCCCTTAGGCCGGTGAGCCTGTATCGTAGATTCCGATCCCCTCTCCCTGGGGCCAGTCCCGAGGCCGGACAGTATCCTAAGCCTCCGTGCGGGAAGAGCTTGCATAGACAAGGTTGGCTCGGGGTGGCCGCGACACCGGCATCACAGTAAAGACTCGTGGAGGTGAAGTCAATGGAATCAGCGATTGTGGGCATCGACATCGGCAAGAAGGAACTCAGTGCGACGTTGCTCCTGGGAGACAAGGAAACAAACGGCGTGTTTCGCAACAGCACGGCAGGATTCGCGATGCTGGGCCGCTGGCTCGGGAAGCACGACGTAGAGCACGCCCACATCTGCATGGAGGCAACCGGGACATACGGCGAAGCGCTGGCGCAACACCTGCATGACGCCGGTCATGTCGTCAGTGTGGTCAATCCAGCCAGGATCAAGGGCTTTGGCCAAAGCGAACTGTCTCGAATCAAGACAGACAAGGCCGATGCGCGCTTGATTGCCCGCTTTTGCCGCGCCATGCAGCCCGAGCCGTGGCAGCCACCAGCGCCGGAGGTCAAGGAGCTCAAGGCTCTGGTGCGTCGACTCGATGAGCTCAAGGGTATGCTCACCCAGGAGACGAACCGTCTCGGGACCGCCGATGATGTCGTAAAGCCCTCAATCCAGGACATGATCGGACTCATCGAAAGCCGCGTCCACCAGGTCACCCAGCAGATTCGAGACCACGTCGATCGCCATCCTGACCTGCGCGGCAAGCGCGATCTGCTCGAGACTATCCCCGGTATCGGACCGGGCACCTCGGCTATGATCCTAGCCGAATTCGGCGACGTGTCGCGCTTCCCTGATGCGGGTAGCATGGCCTCTTTCTGCGGCCTTACGCCACGGCATCGCCAATCGGGAACATCGGTGCATGGCAGAAGCATGCTGTCCAAAACCGGCTCGGCCCGAATCAGGAAAGCCCTGTATATGCCGGCACTCGCAGCCATCCGGTACAACCCCATTATCAGAGCCTTCCGCGCCCGACTCCTGGCCAACGGCAAACTCAAGATGATCGTCGTCGGAGCGGTGATGCGCAAGCTCGTCTATATTGCTTACGGCGTGCTGAAGAGCGGCAAACCATTCGACCCCTTCCTAGCTACCACGGCTTGACGCATGCACACAGTATCTACGATTCACACTCACCTTCGGAATCAGCCTCGTAGAGCACCCGATAGCCTGCTCTTCCGTGTGCCCTGCGTGCCATTCCAAGTCCTCTTGTGCCTTTGTCAGTCTATCGGAGGACTCCAATTCACACTTGTACTGATTCCGGGGCGAAAGTCACCTGCATGTCATTGTTGTCTCTTCCGCAACTGCATTCTTGTCGCACCGCTCGGGCATGTCGTCACACAGAGTCCACAGCCATAGCACTTGTCCTTCTCGAACACCACTGAGCCATCTTCGTGTCTCCGCGCCCCAAACACGCATCGTTCGACACAAGTGCCGCATTGAGTACAGCTTTCCGTATCCACTTCAGCCACATAGTCAGCATGAGCAATCAGGTCCGGTCTGCCATACTTCTTGAGGAACTGTATGTCGTGGCAACAGCACTCACAGCAACTGCAGACTGCAAATACGTGCTGCTCCGGGTTGTAGATTGTGAGATGCACCAGCCCATGCTGGTTGGCCAGTCTTAGACGCTCCGTCGCCTCTTCCAGGCTTACGTGACGGGCCGCACCCTGCTCCACCTTCTGGTCCGCCACGTCATTGATGTAGAAACAGACTTCCAGCGGATTGTCGCAACGCTTATGCGTCGTCCGACACAGGCAGTTCGCCAACGCGTATGACCTCGCATTGCGCAGTATCTCCAGCATCTGCTGCGTCGGCAACACCCATTGCAGTCCGCAAAGCGACTCCTTGATGGGTATGACTTTCGATGACGTTGGAATCCTACCCTCCACCATCCATTGGTCATACCTGGCTAATCTTGCCTCTAGTTCTTCGTCCCTTGGTTCATTCTTCATTTCTTGACCTCTCCCCCCCCTCAGTAATTTCAATTTGCCCAAGCCAGAGCGGCCACGCCGACGACACCCAGGGACGTCTAGATCATCCAATGGGGCATCACATCCCAGATAGTGGCGCCAGCAGAGCAACCACAATGAGCACGCCGGCCCAGATCTTGGTATACAGATCTGTCCGTGAACGTCGAGACATGGGGAGACCCCGTATGTGGCACAGAGTCTAGCATCGCGAATGTCAGAACGGAATAGCTGTCACTCTTACTGAGGAATTCCGGGAACACCGACCGGCCGGAGGCCGGGGTTACGGGTTGCGGGTTGCGGGTTGGGGGTTGGGCGAATGCATCCATATTTCCGTGTAGGGGCGGGTCTCAGACCCGCCCGCCATCGTCTTGATGTGACGCCAACGGTTGCGTTCCGAATGCGCCGTACGGATATGTGACGACGTGGGGTGGTGGGGTGGGGCGGGCGGACGCGGAGGTCCGCCCCTACATTCGGATTGACTTTCATTCCCGGGGAAATTCCGGTGACACGAACACGTTACCGGGAGGTCCGGGGACACCCGACGCAACGGGCCGTTCTCGAACGGCCCCTACATGCGCGCTCGTGCAGACCCCAACCTTGCCGCGTTCAACAGGACGTGCAGACGGCAGTGACCACGGCGCCGGCATCAATCACGGGGCACGGTCACCCGTCGGAGCGCAGCGAACACCACTCCATCGCCGCTTTCTGAACGGGGTCCCACGGGGTGGAGAGGGGAGGAGTGTAGGACAGGTCCATGTCAGACAGGCTCTCGACCCTCAACCCGGCGAAGAGAGCGGCGGCGACCACATCCACCCGCTTGGAGACTTCCGAGCGGTAATGCCCCACTATCTGCGCACCCAGCAAACGACCGCTCTCCCTGTCGCCCGTGACGGCAACGGTGAGCTCCGCCGGTTCGGAGTAATAGGGATTGTGGTCCAGGACGGTCACCGTGGCGGTCAATGGCTGGAAGCCTGCCTTCGCCGCCGGGGCGCTCCACAGTCCCGTCCCGGCCGCAACCCGGTGGAATACCTTCACGGCCTGTGTGCCCAGGGTGCCCTTGAATTCACTACGGCCCCCGAGCATGTTCTCACCCGCCACGCGGCCCTGCTTGTGAGCCGTCGTCCCCAACGGCATGTAGACATCAGCCTCCAGGATGTGATGCCAGGTCTCAGCACAATCGCCGGCCGCCCAGATACCCGGAACGCTGGTTGCCATAGACCTGTCCACGTTGATAGCGCCGGCTGCACCCGTGGAGATTCCCGCCGTTTGAGCCAGCATCGAGGACGGTTTGACTCCTGTAGCTACTACCACCACATCTGCCAGCCGGCGCTCCCCGGAGGCCGTCCGCACCACCAGTCTCCCGGCTTCGCTCTCAACGCTTTGCACCGCTTTGCCGGTCACCACCTCCACACCCCTGGATTCGAGTTCGGTCCTTATCAAGCGTCCAAGAGCAGGGTCAAACGTGGTCAGAATTTCCGGCGCAAACTCGAGCAGGGTTACGGTCAGTCCCCGGCGACTCAGCGCATCGGCCATTTCCAGTCCGATGTAGCCGCCACCGATGATGACGGCTCTACGGGGATTCTCCTGTTCGATGAACCGGCGCATCGCAAAGCCATCCGACATCCAGCGCACGAAGAAGACACCCGCCTGGTCCAATCCATCGATGGGAGGCCTTGCCGATTCGGCGCCTGCGGCAATAAGCAACCTGTCGTACGGCACTTCGCGGACTAGCCCACCCGCGGGCGTGACACGCACCACCTTCCTCTCCGGGTCGATACCTTCCGCACGATGGTCCAGCAGCAGCCGGATTCCCTTGCGCTCCAATTCCTCCGCGGTGTGGTGAGCCAGTGCCCGCCAGTCTGCCACCTCTCCGCTGAGAAAGAACGGCAGGCCGCAGATGCTGTAACCGGGATAGGCGTCTGCCACGATGACGGTGACCTCCGCCCCGGCATCGAGTTCCTTGATTCGCAGGGCCGCACTCATGCCGGCATCGCTCCCACCGACGATTAGGACCTGGGACATCGGTTGCTCCTCCTCCATGCCCGAACCCATTGCTGGTTCTCAGTGTACCAGCGCAGGTTGTCCGCAGCTTCATGCGGCTATGCGGGGACGCCATACTCACTTGCATCTGCGCCACGCACCGCAGACAGGCGCACGTCTCGTCGATGACAGCAAGACAAACGTGTGCAATCCGTGAGCGGACGGCTCTACGGTTGCCTGTCCAGGAAGTGAGCAAGCGGGCGCTTCACCAGTTCGGTAACAACGAGATAGAGCACTGCCAGCGCCACGATGATACCCAGATGAGCCGGAGTTGGCTTGGCGAACTCGAAGAGAGCAGCGGTCCATGGAATCATGGGCAGAGCAATCGTAATCACACAGGCCCCCACCGAGAGAAACACAACCAGCGGAGCCGGCCAGCCAGCCTTCTCGATAGGTAACATCGAACGAATCGACACCACAAGCAGCAGTTCGGTAATCACGCTGGCGATGAACCAGTTGGTCTGCAGTACCTCCGGCGATATGCGGTAGAAGAGCCCGAAATAGACGAAGTCAAAGACTGTACTGACAAGCCCCAGGGTAAAGAACAAGATGTAGAGCGCCCGGAAATCGTACCGCTGTGGCCGGGCCACTTCTTGCTCCGAGACCCGGTCAAAAGCGATGGCCATCATCGGGAAATCCGACAGAAGATTGAGGAGCAGCAACTGCTTTGGCAACATCGGCAAGAAACTGATGAAGAGCGACGCGGTCGCCACAGCATAGAAGTTGCCGAAGTTGGAGACAAGCGTGGCACGGATGTATTTCAGCGTGTTGGCATGAGTCTCCCGCCCCAAGCGGATGCCATCAATTATCACCCCCAGGTCCTTCTTCAACAGAACGATATCGGCAGTCTCGCGTGCCACATCCGCCGCCGACTGCACTACCATCGAGACATGTGCGGCCTTCAACGCCGGTGCATCGTTGATCCCTTCGCCCAGGAAGCCCACGGTGTATTGCTCTTTGAGGAGCACAACCAGCTCCAGCTTCTGCTCGGGTTTCGTTCGGGCAAACACGCGGATCTTGCCGATTCGTTCATGTTGTTCACTGATAGGCAGAGCGAGGAACGCCGCCGCTTCCATGACTTCGTCACTACCGCTCACCAGCCCGGCTTCTCGCCCAATGGCCTCGGCCACCATCAAGGCGTCTCCGGTGATAACCGTGACGGCCACATTCAGAAGCTTCGCCGCCTCAACCGTCGAGACGGTGGTGGCCTTGAGCGAGTCCACAAACGACACAAAACCGCCAAATCGAGCGCCCCCACCGTCATCGTAACTCACACCCAGAACGCGCCGGCCCTGCCGTTCCTCATCCGAGAGCCAGGTCCCCACCTGCTCCTGACTCATCAGTCCCTGCTCCAAGAAGTACTCCGGACTGCCACGACGGATATGTAACTGGAGGCCGTCATCCCGGCGCACGATGGCTCCATTGCTTCTCAGCGCCGGGTCGAACGCTTCTTCTTCCAGCAGCTTGAAGGCACTCATCTCGGAGCGCTGCCCGGGTGAAAGCGCTTCATCGGTCGCACGGTCAAATGGTTCAGGGATACGCTGATCCACGTGTTGCGCCGCGAGCCGTGCAAGCACAAGCGGGTGGAAGCGCGACTCAGGCACCAGGTAGTCGTTTGCGTGAACCAGGCGGTTCTCAGTAATGGTCCCGGTCTTATCAGTGCAGAGCAGGTTCACGGACCCGAGGTCCTGCACCGAGGAGAGCCGCTTCACGATGACGTCTCTCTTGGCGAACAGAAGGGCGCCGCGTGAGAGGGAGAACGTCAGGACAAGTGGCAGCGCCTCGGGAATCACCGAGACCGCAAGCGCGATTGCGAAGATGAGCAGGCTCGGAATATCGGTGTCCCCGCCGTCAATCAGAATGTTTGCCGCAACAACAAACAGGAGCGTGATAATCGTGGTCCGCAGAATGAAGGTGCTGATGCGGCCCACGCCCTTGGTCAGTTCACTCTCCGACTGCACGGCAGAGGCCGTCTTGGCGATTGAGGCCAGCCGTGTGTTCACACCTGTAGCGGTGACCTCCGCCAGCGCGTTGCCGCGTATGATTGAGACTCCCTGCAGAAGGCGATGCTCATCCGCTATCTCCTGCCCCGCAGGTGCGGCAGCTTGCTTGGATACCGGTATGCTCTCGCCAGTGAACGTTGTCTCGTCAACCAGCAGTTCACGCGCCTGACGCACAACTGCATCCGCCGGGACAATGTCGCCGGATTCCAGCTTCAGAATGTCGCCGGGAACAATCTCATCAGTGGGCACTTCCTGGTCTTGGCCATCACGCAGAACAGTAGTCGTGCGCACGAGGTACGACTTGAGTTTGTCCGCCGCGGCGTTCGACTTGTGCTCCTGGAATATGTTGAGTGCGGCGCCCAGGAAGACGAACAGCAGAATGAACGCGCCATCGATGACATCACCAAGCGCGAAAGTCACTGCAGCCGCGACCAGCAGCACCAGGTTGAAGACACCTTTGAACTGCCGGGCTATCAGCCTCAGCAGGCGGTACCGTGGCATTGGCAGGGCGTTCGGACCATATTTGGCCCGACGCTCTGCTACCTCGGTTGCTGAAAGCCCGTTCAGGTTGCCCATTGCAGATTCTCAAGCTACTGTACCACTGCCATTTACCATGGGGAAGG
>Ga0351940_1059_pt1 | contig 11706 bp, 9 predicted proteins | sample TotcelHT113001N8_FD_205819 | JGI IMG/M metagenome (GOLD analysis project Ga0351940, IMG submission 205819) | Enriched cells from coal bed in the Powder River Basin, Montana, United States - Total cells T11 rep2 HSBNCT.T11.300.1.N8 ... | reverse complement strand
CGCAACGCCTGCGGGTTGTCGTGCCGGTGCAGGAATTGCCCAGCGCGGCCACCGTGGAATTGAACGGCTAGCGGGATCGCCCCCCAGAACGTCGCCGCCCCCGCCATTGCGATGACCGCCGCCGCCCCCAGCCGCTTCCAGAATCGGACTCGTCGTTCGCGCATACGCCGGGTTTCCTCTTTGCTTCTTACACGTCAAAATAGAGCGTCGCCTGTCGCTACGCAAGGTCTCCGGGAAACGAACGATGAACGGCCTGCCTGAAGAATCCCCCGAACCATCCCCACACGAGTGCCTCGGCGATTCCCCCGTCGAATCGTTCGACGCCCCCTTGGGTGGCCCGCGTTCCCGCCGCCGCAGTCTCCGGTTGCTGTTGATTCCCGCGGCGGTCGTGCTGGCGGGCCTGCTCGGCCTGGGCCGCTACGGCTATGCGCTGCGAGTGGCTCCCGACCGGCGGTTTCAAGCGGCGTTGGGGGCGCTGGCGGAAAACGATTTGGACGGCGTCCGGGCGGCGGCCGAGGCGCTGCAGGATGTGGACGGCTACGAGCCGCATCGGCGATTGCTGACCGGCATGGTGCTGCTGAGAAACGAACGGCTGTACGACGCGATTGTCGCATTCGGCTTTGCCCGGGACCATCCCGAGACGCGCGTTTGGGCCTATACGCTGTCCGGAGAAGCGCTGTACAAAGCCAAACAGTTCCGGGACGCCACGCGGATTCTGACCGACGCAATTCGCATGGATCCCCAGCAGACGGACGCGCATCGCTGGCTGGCCGCGACCTACTATGACATCGGAGCGATGAACCACGCCATCGCCCACTTGACGATCGTCGCCCAACAGGCGCCCCACGACTCGCGCCCGCACCGCCTGATGGGGCTGATCCACAAGGACTATGAGGAGTACCGCAAGGCGATCGAAGCCTACCGCGAATGCCTGAGACGAACGCCCCATCAAGCCGCCAAGGAGGAGGTGCTGTTGGAACTGGCCGCGTGTCAGGTCAAGCAGCAACAGCACGACGAGGCCCTGCAGACGCTGCGGACCTGCCCCTCGTCGCCGCAAAGTCTCTGGCTGCAAGCCGAATGCCAGCGGGCGTTGGGTGACAAGGCCGCCGCGCACCGGCTGTTGGACCAAGCGCTTCGCCGCGAGCCGACGCATCTGCAGGCCATGTACCTGAAAGGGACGATGGAACTGGAAGCCGGCCAAGCCGCTGCGGCCGCCCAAGTGCTGCAGAAGGCAGTCGAGACCTATCCCAAGGAGTGGCGGCCGCGATACAGCTTGGCGATGGCCTACAAGCGACTCGGGAACGATCCGCTCGCAGCCGAGCATTTGCAGCTGGTCGAACAGCTGCGTCGGCTGCGGGATCGTTTCACCGAATTGCACAACCAGGCCATGCAGGACCCGAATAGCGCCGATCTCCGCTACCAGCTGGGCGTCGTCGCTCGACAGCTGGACAAGCCGTTGCTGGCGACCAGTTGGTTCGAGGCGGCGCTGGCCCTCCAGCCGGATCACCCCCAGGCGTTGCAGGAACTGACCAGCGAGACGCCAGCTGTCGCCGGCCCCGAAGCCCTCCAGGCGGGCCCGAACCCATCGCCGTGATGACGTGCCGTGGAAGCCATGAGTCGCCGGATGTGGTCGATTCTGTCCTGCGGCCAGACGAACTCGTGGATTCGCATGGGTTCATTTTACCGCCGCGACCGGGCACAGCCAACTACGATGTCAGCCAAAATACGACCACGCCGCCGTCCCGCCCGGATAGCCGTCGGCAGCCAGGGACATGCGTGACTCGGCGAACGTTTCGGATCAGAAGGCGGCGACAGGATGGAGTTTCCAAACCGCTGGACGCGACCGCCGCTCTTCTGCATCCGATCGCTTGGCGATCTCAGCCGCCGGCGCGATAACGCCAGAAACGGTCAAGCCACGAGTGACCCAACGATCATCCAGGACGCGAACGCCGCCTCGCGTGCCCCCGTTTTGTTACGTGCGGCCGCCCAAAGTCGTGCCCACACCTTTCCTGCGTTTAGAGACCAAGGAAGCGGAACAGCAATATCACAGCCACTGCCGAAGCCACGACAAAAAAGGCCACGACAGCCACCATCCTCCGCCGCGGACCGGGACGGCGGCGAGAACCCTCGATGGTGGTCTCTTGCGGCACAGCAGGCAATCCCGGCCCCAAGAGACTGAAGATCTCTGTCGTCGTCTTATCCGAGGTGACTCCGAGATGCGCCAAGACCTGTGCCGCGACTCCCTCCTGTTCGCGGAGCAATCCAAGCAGGAGGTGCTCTGATCCAATATAATTGTGGTTCAGTTCACGAGCAGCAGCCACGGCGTACTCGATGACCCTCTTGGTCCTGGGAGTCAGCGGCAACTTCGCCATGGTGGTACCAGGACCAACGACAACCAGTTTCTCGACTTCTAGGCAAATGTCACGCAAATCGACGTGTAGATTCTTCAAGACGTTTGCCGCGACTCCACTGCCTTCCCGCACGAGGCCCAGCAGGATGTGCTCCGTGCCGATGTACTCGTGGCACAGTCGCTGCGCCTCCTGGTTGGCCAGCTGCATTATCTTCCTCGCGCGATTGGTAAACCGTTCATACACCTGTCGGCTCCTTGGCGGAACAGAGCGTCACCGGTCGCCGCTCTTCGAGCACGTAACGACACGATTCAACCGGTTACAATCGATGGTTCTGGCGTGTCCTGGGTATCGTGCTCGTGCTCAGCGAAGCGGTGCTCGTAATCGTAATCGATGTCAGCATACGCTGCGCTGGACTCAGCGACGCCATCGAATTTCATCGCCATCCGAGTCAGCATTGCGACGATCCGATGCAACATCGCTTTCCTCGCAGCATCCTCCTGGACCTTAATGCCTTTTGTCGTCACCAATACGTCCTGGATCGCGGCACACTCCAGGGCAGAACCGCGTGCGATGTCGAGAAATCGAGCACGATCTTTGAGGCTGCGTGTTCCGTTGCCCTCGGCGATGTTCAATGGGATCGATTGTGCAGCACGAAGCCATTGATCGCGCGCGTGACGATGTAGCCCCTCAAGGGACTGTGACGCTTCGAAGGAGCGAGCAACATAATCGTTGGAGAGACGGTAAACGTCAAGTCGTTCGTGGTCGAAAGTTTGCACGGTCATCAGGATTAGTTACGATTACGAGCACGAGCACGAGGGGGCATCGCCAGAACGACACGATTCAACCGGCGGCGGCCAAAAAGGCTTGACTTCAAGACCGACCCGACCCGCCGCTCGGTTGCAATCGATTGTTCGCCCTAGTCTTCGTCTGGGTATCTTGCTCCTTCCACTTCAACCACCATCAGCGACTCGTCACCATCGAACGGTGTTGCCTCGAAGCGGATGCCGTTGACCGCCGCAACAGCTGTGAAACGGCGAAATGCTTCCGATCCCATCGCGAATTCGCCACATGACGATCCAAAGTCGTTCATGATTTCCTCTATTGTGACGGCATCAATTCTGAAGTCACCACTCCCCATGAGTGAGTCTTCCATGAATTGCTGTGCTGCCGCGCGACTATCGCCGATGAAGCAAGCGTCCTCGTTGTAGCCGTAGCACTCCTCGGAGAGGTCGAGCCCACTGTAGCCGATCACTGTGTCAGATTGTTTGTATGTCATCTCTTTGCAGGTCGCAGGTTGCAGGTCCGGGAAGGCTGATTGTCGAATCGCCCCGGCCGTCGATCAAGTGGCCGGAGAAAGCTCGATTTCGTAGTCATTGTTTGGAGCCGAGTCGCCGGTGATGCACGTGAAGCATCCGTACCCAGCCTCTGCCGAGCCAACAATCCAAATCTCTTCGCCGCAGTTGCATCGCCTGCCATCCCGGTGAGCAGCAATCGCATCATCCAGACGCGCAATGACATCGCGCCGACAATCGGACGCGTTCGCCTTCAGGAAGAGGTCAACGTACTCGTCTTTTGGGATCAGCTTGAAGCCGCGCTTGGTTCGTTCCATGTTTGAATGCCGCCTATAAGAATGTGGATCAGGTGGGCGAACGATACTAATTATCGCCAACAAAACTCCTGATAACCCGTTATCAGCGGGATTATCAAGCCTGACTGATAACATTATCACCCACCTTACAGGCATGCAAGAGGGGGTAGTCGTTCACCTGGTGATAATGGGTAAAAAGCCTATCTGGACGTCAAGATGAGGTTATTGGGGGGGGTAGGCAGCGACTTAGCGAAGACGACACGGAGCGAAGGCTGGGGACATGTGAACATACAACCATAAAGACTTTGCTTGCCCCGGGAGCACCGCATGCTTTGTAGAGGGAAGGTCGAAGGCGGGCCTGAATATACACTGACGTACAGTAATCGACAAAAGATCGAAAACAGGCGGTCTCCGACCGGGGGGCTGGGAGCTCACGATAAGGCATGTTTCCGACGAGAGCATGCCTGCCGGGATCGAAACCGGCCCCCCCGGCTCGGATTAGCCTCGTACTTGTGGAAACCGGTTCTGTCTACAGGAGGGCGATAGCATGAGCGTGGCGAGTTTCTGCAGGGCGCTGCACGAGGCCACCGCCCCGGAAACGGGTCCGGGAATCGTTGTTCTCGTCGCCAACATCACGAGTGCCCAATCGCTCCAGCCAATACACCTCGCCGCGGTGTGGAGGCGAACCCGAACCCGAAGTTGCGGTCAGAAACGGTCGCTCGCCAGCTGGACAAGCCGTTGCAAGAACGGACCAGCGAGACGCCAGCTGCCGCCGGCCCCGAAGCCCTCAAGGCGGGCTCGAACCCATCGCCGTGATGACCTGCCGTAAATGCCACGAGTCGCGTAGCGACGACTGAGTCAGGGACGACGACGGTACCGGGTGGTTCCATCGTCGCTACGCGATGTGTTTCGGGTCCTGCGATTGCCCTCCGTGGGTTGAAACCCACGGCTAGCCCGGATTAGCCACGCGTCTGGGACGCGACGTCGCATCACCAGCCGGCCGGGGCGATTGGACGGCAGGGAACTCCGTTTCATCCCGCTTACGGGCCGCTTACGGGCCGCTTACGGGACTGATGTTCCCGGCAACTTGGCGAACAGCTCTGCCAGTCGCCCCGGATCGGCATCCGAGGCCAAATGCAAGCGATTCGCGGCGTCCGCCACCGTATAGACATGGCGGGCGAATGCAAAGGCGGTAGCGAGGGCATCCGCATCGAGTGGCTGGCCGTCCCCCGTGACGCCGCCGGCGATGACCAGCCGCCGCGGAGCGACCAGGGCGGCCAGATGGCTGATGTCGCCGGCATCGCGCAAAATCCCCGGCGCGAGAATCCCCAATCGCTGGCCCTGGTACGGAGTCTCGGTGACGTAACTGGCCAGCATACCCGACGTCGCCACCGCGCTGATCCGGGTGTCGGTAGCCGCCGCACAGATCGCCACCAAACCAGCCGGGCCAACGCCGGCGACAAGGATCTCTGCGGGCAGCCGCGTGTCCCGCTGCAGCACGGCGTCCAACAGTCGGCGGACATCCAGCACCCATTGGCCCAGCAGCGGGCGCCCCAACCACAGCGACCATTCGGCCGTGTTGTGGTCCGGCGCGCGGCCGATCCGATCGTTCGGTTGCGCCAACTTGCCCGTTGCCCGCAGATCCAGTGTCAGTACGCTCCAGCCGCCGTTTCGCAGTGCGGATGCCAGGGCAAGGTCGCCCGCCTGCTCGCCGACATCCAAATCCAATACGACCGCTACTCTCTGAACGGCCGACGAGATGGGACGCTGTACCGCAGTCAGCGTCAGCCCCGGCTCCGGCTGAAACACAAGCGTACCAAGCTGACCGTCTGTCTTCGCCTCGACGACCAACTCCGGCGCCGCGGCGGGTACAGAGTCACCGAACAGGCACTGGGACAAGCCTTCCAGACGGGCCGCGCGTTGCGTTTGCCACTGCCGAGCGTCCTCGGGCAGCTCGCGTCCCTGCAGCAGCCGACGCGCCGCGGCTGCCGCGAACTGGGGGATCGTGACGAAATCGTCGGGCCGCGATTGCCCGGGAAAGCAGCGCAGCGTTTCTGGGTCTTCCGGGGAAATCGACGGCTCCGCAATGGGCGAGCCGTCGCCGGTCTCTTTCAAGTGCCGCGCCATCCAGCCGTACATGGTCTCGCGCATGGCCTGGTTATAGTCGTGCGCCGACTCGAAGATCGCATGCGTCAGGTACTCGGAATGGCCGTACAAGGCAAAAATCGGCTGTGCCCAGGCCACCGATTTGCGCGCTTCGGCGACCGAGAACTGCACGGCATCCCGCGTAGCATTGACGACCATCAGGCCGCGGGGCGCGGTCAAGCCGAGCAGGTTGCCTTCCTCGGTGAATTGCAGCGCTCCCGGAACGACTTCGCACATACAGCAGGCGGCGCCCAGGTAAGCTTGATAGTTGCCGACGGAACAGACGGGGACGACGGCCCTGAAACGCTCGTCCCATGCGCCGGCGTACATTGTCTGGTTGCCGCCGCCGCTGGCGCCGGTGATGCCGATGCGCGCCCCATCCACCTCGGGCCGCGTGAACAAGTAATCGACGGCGCGCTGGTTCTCGTAGACCTGCAGTCCGCACAACGTCAAGCCAGCGGGAAACAGTGTCGCGGCGACCATCTCGCCGTGATATTCTCCCAACGCCTTGCCCACGGCGCGCTCGCCGGCACCGAAGGCATCCACCGCCAGTACGAAGAAGCCCAGCTTGACCAGTCCCAGGCATCGTGCCTGGACCACCGGATCCTGCTTGGCCCCGCGCCAATGGCCATGCACGACCAGCACCGCTGGGGCCCGGCCTGACACGTCAGGAACATAGGCGTTGGCCGTCATCCAGATGCCGGTTTGCGTTTGGAATACGACTTTTTCGACGCGATAGCCGTCGCGCTGCAGCGTGCCCAAAACACGCGGTTCCAGCGGACACGGCGACACCGGGAAATCACCCCAGGCCGCCCGTAGTTGTCGGCGCAGTGCGACGCGGCGCTGCTCCCATTCGGCCAGCGTCGCGGGAGGCCGGTCGGCGGCGCGAAGTTCCGCCGCTTGCTGGCGGACGAATTCCAGGAAGGTCGGCGACGAACCACGCTCTTGAGCGCCGGCCAGCACCGGCAGCAGCAGAACCGCCACGACCGTCGAAATGGAAATCTGACGCATGGGAACCTCCGTTTGTGACAGCGTATTGCCTCACGGCCGGGCCAGGCAGTATATCCGGGCCGACGTCCGCAGCAGCAGGCGGTTGCCGGCCGCGGCGGGGCTGGCCAAGCACATGTCGTCCTCGGCCAAGGCATTGGTGTGCAGCAGTTGGAATTCGTCCCCCGCGCGGAAGACGAATGTCATCCCGTCCTCGTTCACGCAGAACACGTTGCCGTCGGCCGCCCAAGGCGAAGCCGTAAAGGCGCGGCCCCGCGGGATTCGTTGCCGTTCGTATTTCGCCATCCCGTCACTGGCGTCGTAACAGGACAGCAGGCCCAGATCCAACAGCACGTACAATCGCTGCTGATAAAGGAGCGTCGAGGGATTGTATGGTCCGCCCCGCGGTTGGCACCAGGCAATGTGTGCGTTGGAGGTGGCGTCGCCCGTCAGCGAGATATCGCCTGTTGCTCCGGGACGGATGGCGTATACGGGACGCCGTGCGCTGAACACAAAACCCGATGCGAGATACAGCAGGTCATCGCCGGCCTGAGGGGTAGGAATCGTGATGTCGGACATTCCTTGCAGCCACCACAGCAGCTGACCGTTCAAGTCATACGAGCGGACTTTGCCCGTGCCGTTGGTGACCAACTCGGTCCGCTGGGCGGACTGCCAGACCAACGGCGTGGCCCAGTTGCTTTTTTCGTCGCGGTCGACGCGCCACGCCGTCTGGCCGGTGCGTTTATCCAGGGCCAGCAAGTAGGACTGCTGTTCGTTATCGTTGACCAGATAGATGCGATCCTGGTGCAAGACGGGCGAAGCGGCCGTGCCCCAGCCGTCGCGCGTGGGCTGCGGCTCGAAACGCTGCGACCAGACGGGCGTTCCCTCCAGGTCGAATACAAAGAGTCCGACGTTGCCAAAATAGGCGTACACGCGCTCGCCGTCGGTCACCGGCGTCTCGGAGGCGAAGCTGTTCTTCAGGTGAATCGCGCTCTGCGGCACGCCGCGATGCACCGTGCGTTCCCACACGACGTGCCCGTCGTCCAGGTCCAGGCATAAAACCCTCCACTCGTGCTCGGACGTCGGCGGCGCCAGCCGATTTCCGCCCAGATACAGGCCCTTGCGAGGCGTCTCGGATTCCCCCAGATCCACCGCCGTGGTCACGAACACGCGCGAACCCCAGACGATCGGCGAGGACCAGCCCCGGCCCGGCAGATCCTGTTTCCAGGCCACGTTTTCCGTGGCGGACCAGCGATCCGGCAGCCCCTGGCCGTCCGCGATGCCGGCCGCGTTCGGTCCGCGAAACTGCGGCCACGACGGCTCCGCCGCCACCGCCTGGACCACCCCCCAAATGCCAATCAGCATTCCCAGCCAAGCTCGATTCCCGTTCATCGTCGGTTGTCCTTCTCCAGGTTGGTTCAGCGATTCATCGCCGCTTGGTCGTCTTCACCTCTGCGGTCCCACGCTGCCTTCCATCATCCGTTTTTCCGCGTCCCTGTCCAGAGGCACGATTCTGCCGACAGCCGCCAGGGGGCCTCGTCGGACGGCCTTTGCGGATTGGCGTCCTCTCTCGCCTCAGACACGGGGCGTCATCCGTAACTCGGCAGACGGCTTGGGGATCCGGCCTTCCTGCAGCCGCTTGCGGGACAGCCACTGCGCGTGGCAATGCATCAAGTCCTCGATGTCTCGTTCAGCGGCCTCGTTCCATTGATCGGTCTGCCGGTATTGAGCGGGGGCATCGCGATAACGTGCCAGGAAGTCCTTCAGCGGCTCGTCGCCCGGCGCGGCCTGGGTGTACGCCTCCTGCAGCGCGTCCAACGTCTCATCGAGCTGGGCGACGGTCACCAGGTATCGCCGCCAGCGATGGGCGTCCCAGTCGAATTCCTCCCGCAGCATTTGGCCAGCCTGCTGTCCGTACAAAGACAATTGATGGATGGTTTCCGGCGGCATGTTCAGGTTCAATCCACCCTCGTCCGCAGCCAGCCGGACATGCACGATCCGTTCCCGATAGCCCGGCAAGATCGACTGCAGGTTCTCCCGCCATTCCTGCATCGCGTCGAGCATCGCCAGCAGGAACTGGCCCAGCGAATCGACTCGGCGAAACGGCAGCAACAAGCCCTGTCCCGCTTTTGACGGCAGCCCGATCCGCCGTTCCCGGTGAATCTGTGGATCGTAGGCCTCCAGCTTGACACCGAACGTCGGCCAACGCGGCCAAATGGCGTCGAAAAAGTGGATGGGAAAATTGCTGCTCAGTCCACCGTCAGAGAACCACTGGGGACGCGGACGCTGCTTCTCCGTTTCTTCCGTCTGGCGAAAATTGCGCGCGTGCAGCGGCACGGCGGCCAGCAGCAGGGGAAAGCTGAGGCTCATCCGAACCGCGACGATCACGGGCAGATCCGCCGTCGCCGGCAGGGATCGATACCGCGGATCTCCTGGGAACTCGCTCGAAGTCCGGATCATCCAGTCGACAATCCGCGACGGAAACAATCGCCGGAATTCGTCCGGACGAAACAAGAATCGGCGATCGTCAAACGGCACGCGATAGGGCCGGCCTTCGGTCAAGTTTGTCGTCATCACCAGCAGACGAATCGCCGGATCGTCCGCGTCCGTCCCGTGCAGGTCGCCAAAGGTCAGCGGTCGATTCGCGTCTCGCTGGGCGATCTCCCCCAAACCGGCGATTTCGTCCAGGGCGTCGGCCAGCCAGTCGGTCAACGCCGCTCGCCCCCGTTGGCCCGGCTGCGTCAGGCCGGGGCAGATGCCGAAAAACTGTTGCGGCAGCTCCCGGAACACCGCGCGGCGGATCCGCCAAATCAAGGCCAGGATCAAACCGAGCGGAGCGACCCCCAGCCAGCCCCAGACCAGATCGCCCGTCGCCAGCCAAGAGGCAGCGACCGCCATTCCGCCGGCCACCAGCGTGCCGGCCAGCGACGCGAACCCATACCCGCAAACCAGCTGGATCAGCATCGCGGCGAACTTCAGATACCACGGCCTCCCGCCCCCCGCAGCCAGCAGGGCCCGAAACAAAGGCCGCAGGCAAGGCGTCGGCTGGAACAGGGAAAACAGAATCCGGTCGGCCTGTGCGGCACGGTCGAGCATCCGCTGAAATCCCTGCCGACTGCGGCCAAACTCGGCGGCCGCCGCCAGACCTGCGGCAATCGCGCCGGCCGACGTTCCACCGATGTTCTTGAAACGATACGTCTCGGCCAGTTCGGCCACCGCGCGAGGATAGACCACGCCGCTGGTGATCCCGCCCTTCATCACGATGTTGCAGTACCGTCGTTCAGCCGGCGCGGCCGTGTGAGCCGCCTGGTCCGTGTCTTCCGTCGAGAAGGTCATGGGTATTGCCCTGGAAAGACGAGTTCGTCCTCGTTTCACATGTCCGATAGACACGCGGTGCGAAACCGCGTCCCGGTTTCGGCAGTATCGTTTGGCACGCCGCTAGATCGCCTGGTTCGACCATCGGCCAGATTCTATCAAAACGGCACCAGCGAGTCATGGTGCCTGACATGGTGCCAATTACGGACCGAGCCTTGATGGACTTCGGAGGATCCGCTCGTCCAATTGCCAGACGTCGAGAGCCGGTTGATAGTTGGCGGCCCCTGCGCCCGCTCCGGGAAGCGACTTGGTCGCAGAAACTCCGGCGTGCCACAGGATCTGCTTGAACTGAAACACCGTCGCTGAGCGAAAATCGGCGGGCCGGAGTGGTTTGCTCAGATCTCGTTCGGGATCGCGAAGAAAGAGGGCGCGGGCAAGCATCTCGTCGCGTTGCGATGCCGCGGCAAGTAATTCGGAAATCCCGAGCGACCCGGCCGGCCTTCTTCGCAGGGTCTCGACGACCAGGCTAACGGCGGGCTGGCCAAGCAGCACGGAACGGGCGACCGCGGCGACTGGCGGCGCTGCGTCGGCCAATCGCAAACGCTTGGCAGGCCGCGAACGTGTGGCAAAGCCGACGCCTTGAAGCAGATCGGCCACCACGGCCCCCTGGGGTGTTAGGCTCCCGTCCAGGTCGATCAAGCCGAGAACTCTGGCGCCTTCGATTGCGTAACTTCGCGAGCTGGCTCGCTGCAAGTCTGGCCAATGCTGCTCCAACAGGGCCAACAAGGGCGTGTGTTCATCGAGTGCCGCTTCAGCGAGTAGACAACTCGTGCTTCGGGGCTGTCGTGAGTTGGCAAATCGAAGCTCCACGGTTCCGTTCTGTATTGGAAACTCCGATTGTAGCCGCGTACGAGCATGTCCGGCAAGCTGCGCTAGAACCGTTTCGTCGCCCAACTCGACCACTTCGGCGGCGAGGAGGCGGAGCGCGCGGACGGTGCGGGCCAGGTTGTGCCGCCGTGCGTAGCGGTCCAGGATGACCGAATGAGCGGCGGAGATCGGCGCCGATCAGACGGGCTTCGATCAGCCGGGCGTTGTACAGATTGGCCCCCTGCAGATTCTGCCCCGAAAAATCCTGGCCGCTCAGATCCTGCTCGGCCAACTGCACGACGGCGCCGGAGGCCGGTTGCGTTCTGCGCCGCGTGTCGCCGGCGCCTTCTCGTTGCCGGGCCAAACGCGCATGCACGAGTAAAGCGTTGGCCTTGCCCATGTCGTTTGTTATCGTGCCGGCCGCCGTCAGCGTCTGGCTTGCCCAGCGATCCG
>Ga0351940_1223_pt1 | contig 13346 bp, 8 predicted proteins | sample TotcelHT113001N8_FD_205819 | JGI IMG/M metagenome (GOLD analysis project Ga0351940, IMG submission 205819) | Enriched cells from coal bed in the Powder River Basin, Montana, United States - Total cells T11 rep2 HSBNCT.T11.300.1.N8 ... | reverse complement strand
CGCAGCATGGGGCCGTTATCCCGCAGCACCGTTGCCGTAAACCCCTTGTAATCATTTGCCTTTGCAATATCTTCCAGGGCTGCCAGCAAATAGGAGGCAAGCCCGTGGCCCTGATAGCTCTCCCTTGTCACAAAGGCCACTTCCGCAAAGCCAGGCGTGTCGGAAGGGGCGTAGGAGCCGACACAGACGATTTCCTTGTAGCCGCCTTTTGGGCCCATGCCGATGATGGTCATGCTTTTGCGGTAATCCACGGAAGCCCATTGGCGCTGGACCTCTGCGTGGGAGAAAAGGCGCTTCTGGTGGAAGAAGCGGTAATAGATGGAGCTGTCTCCCAAAGAATAGAGAAACTCCCGGTAGGCCACCTCATCGCTAGGCAAGAGTGCCCGAAACTCTATGGAGCGGCCGTTACGCAGGCAGATGCTGCTTTTGTATTCCTCAAGGAAAATCAGATCATCTTCGGGCGGGGGAAGCTGGTCTGCGAAGATGTAGTGCCTTGTCTTGGCGGCCGAGATGAGTGCGCTGCGGAATTTGGGATGGGCCACCTGGGCAAGCTCCATGACCCGCTGGTATATGCTGCCGCCCTGAAGCTCGGCCACGCCGTATTCCGTGACCACAAAGTTCACATCTCCGCGGGTGGTTGCCACGCCTGCACCCTCGGAAAGGTGGGGCACAATGCGGCTGACCGTGCCGCGCTTGGCTGTGCTTGGCAGGGCGATTATGGAAAAGCCGCCCTCGCTCATGGCCGAGCCGCGCAGAAAGTCAACCTGGTCGCCGATGCCCGAATAAAAGATGTAACCTGTGGAGTCTGTGCAGACCTGGCCGGTGAGGTCCACCTCCAGGGCAGATGAAATGGAGATGAGCCGGTCGTTTCTGGCAATGACCACCGGGTCGTTAACAAAGTCCGAGCTTCTGAAGTAGAACATGGGGTTGTTGTCCACAAAGTCGTAGAGCTTGCGGGTTCCCATGCACAGGCTTGCCACAACTCGGCCCGGCAGAAAGGTTTTTTTGCGGTTGTTGATCACACCCTTTTCAATGAGCGGCAAAAAGGCATCGGTGATGAGCTGGGTGTGGATGCCCAGATCCTTCTTGTGATCCAGAAAGCCTAAAACCGCATAGGGAATCTGGCCGAATCCTATCTGGAGGGTGGCCCCGTCCTCCACGAGTTCCGAAACATAAAGGCCGATTCGCCTTGCTGTTTCAAGCTCGGTAAGGGCTGGCAGGCTTTCCACAAGCGGCTCGTCATGCAGCACAAAGCAGTCCACCTCGCTGGCGTGGATGAAAGAGTCCCCCCAGGTGCGGGGCATATTGCTGTTCACCTGGGCGATGACCATCCTGGCATTCTGCGCGCCGGGCCGGGTAACATCCACACTTACCCCAAGGCTGCAATAGCCGAAGCGATCCGGCGGGGAGACCTGCACCAGGGCCACATCCAGGCCTATGCGCTGGCTGGAGAAAAGCTTGGGAATCTGGGAGAGGTAGGCAGGCACATAGTCTATCTTGCCTTCAAAGGCGGCCTTGCGCATGTCATTGCTTATGAAAAAGAGCTTTAATGAAAAGCGCCGCAGAAAATCCGGGTCATCCACATACTGGGCAAGGGTGGATGAGAGCATCTGGTAGCAGACGATATCGGAAAGGTCGCGGTTTTTGACCATTTCGTGGATAAGGTGCTGGGGCTCTCCGCAGCCGGTGCCGATGAGAACCCGGCTGCCCCGCGGGATGCGGGCTGCGGCGTCTCTGCCGCTCATCACTTTTTCCGGGTAATTGTCCTTGAGCCAGGCCTTGTAATCCAAAATATCCCCCCATTGGACGAATAGCAGAAAATAACAGGTACAATATCTCAAAATATAAATATACACCATTAAAAGGCCCGAATGCATCCTAATAAGGGCGATTGCCTTGCATCCAACGCAAAAAATCGGGTGGCGGCAGCGGCTCCGTCTTGACGGGCATCCATTAACTGGGCCATAACAGTAACAATGTATCGGGCATCATCTGCCGATTTTCGTTAAGGCAGACTCAAAAGCCAAGGAGACTAAATAAGTGGATTTGACACCCATTTTCAAGGCCCGCTCTTTAGCTGTGATAGGGGTTTCGCTCACCAACAACCGCCATCCTGCCAATGTCATTCATGCAAAGAACCACCTTCGCAGCCGCATAAAGGTGTATCCGGTAAACCCGCGGGGCGGCAGGTTAAACGGCGACCGCGTTTATGAAAGCATAAGCGACATAGCAGCACCCGTGGACCTGGCAGTGATTGCCGTGCGTGCGGATCTGGTTCCCCAAACCCTTGTTGACTGCGCCAAAAGCGGCGTCAAAGGGGCGATAATAATATCCGGCGGCTTTGCCGAGGCGGGCCGGGGCGATCTTCAGGACGAGATTGTCCGCATCGCAAGGGAGGCAAACCTGCCCTTCATCGGCCCCAACTGCCTTGGAATGCTTGCTCCGGGCTATTTTGACACCATGTTCCTGCCGCCGGAGAGGATGATAAGGCCCCAAAGGGGCAATGTTGCCCTGGTGAGCCAGAGCGGCGGAATAATTGTTGACCAGATAATAAAGCTTGATGCCGAGGGCGTAGGCATTGCCGCTGCTGTTTCCATAGGCAACAAGGCCTTTGTGCGGGAGATTGAGCTTTTGCACTACCTGGACCAGCGCGAGGATGTGGGGGTCATCGTCTTTTACCTGGAAGGTTTTGAAAAGGGTGAGGGGCGGCGCTTTGTGGAGGCAGCCCAGCAGGCGAGCACTCCGGTGGTGGTCATCAAGAGCGGCAGGAGCGAGGCCGGCAGCCGGGCGGTTTCCAGCCATACGGCATCTTTGGCGGGCGATTACCGCACTTTTTCCAGCATAATGTCCCAGTACGGCATACTTGAGCCAAAGGACGAGCTTCAGCTTGTGGCTGCGGTGGAGGCCTTGAGCCGCTATAACCTTTGCATTGACAAGAACATAGGCATAATAACCGGAAGCGGCGGCCACGGTGCAATGGCTGTGGATGCCTGCGCCCAGAGCGGCCTGGAGACCCCCCAGCTTTCAGAAAAAACCCGCAATCAGATTCTTGAGTCTGTCAGCCCAAGCGTAAGGGGCATCGCGGCTGTGACAAACCCTGTGGATCTCACCGGCAGCGCGGTGGACGAGGACTTTGTGGCAGCGGCAAAGGCACTCATCGAGGATGACGACATCCATTGCGTTATGCTGCTTCTGCTTCCATATCTGCCGGGCATCACTTCAGATTTGGGGGCGCGGATGAGTTATCTTGCCCAGGCGGCCCAAAAGCCCATGATAGCCTATGTGCCGCTTCTGGAAAAATACCGTATGCTCATTGAGGGATTTGAGTTGAACGGCGTGCCCGTTTCATCAAGCATTGAGGGCGCGGTGATGATGGCCCAGGCCTTGAGAAGGAGTCAGCCATGCTCCCTGTGGAGATAAAAAGCATACTGGAAAAACGCGCAAAGGACGGATGGGTGCCAGAGCACGAGGCAAAGGAGATTCTTAAATTTGCAGGCGTGCCCCTGCCAAAATCCGCATTTGCCGCCACAAGACGGGAAGCCCTGGAAAAGGCGGCCAAAATCGGCTTTCCCGTGGCTGCCAAGGTGGTTTCCGTAAAAATTGTCCACAAGTCCGATGTGGGCGGCGTGGAAATAAACATAAAGGATGACAAGGCCCTGGAAAAGGTGTGGGAGCGATTTGAAAAGCTTGAGGCCTTTGAAGGCATGGTGATTGACGCCATGACACCGGGCACCGAGCTTTTTCTGGGCGCACGGGATGACGAGCAGTTCGGGCCTGTGGTGATTCTGGGGCTGGGCGGCACGGCGGTGGAGATTTACCAGGACATAGCCATCCGCATGGCCCCCCTGGAAAAGGATGATGTGCTTTCCATGGTGCGGGAGCTGAAGGGCGCACAACTCATCACCGGCTACCGGGGCAAGCCCTCTGTGAACCTGGATGCCCTGGCAAAGGCGGTTACAGCCTTTTCGCGCCTGGCAATGGACATGGCAGGGGCCTTTTCCTCAATGGACATAAACCCGCTTATGGCCACGCCCGATGGCTGCGCCGCGGTTGATGCAAGGATAATCCTTTAGTATAAAAAAATGGAGGCGGTGAACGCCGCCTCCATTATCCCCATCAATTCAGGCTTCGTCAAAAAACAAAGCTCACAAAACCTGTTGGGCCGTTTTGAGTCATGCCTATATGCAGGGCGGGTCTGGCCTTGCGGCGCAGGTTCTCAAGGAAGGCCTCCTTCTGGCGGGCGTTGTGCTTGTGGACAGATGAAACCGCACCCTGGATGTTGCCAGCGTAAAAGCCCACTGCAACAAAACTCACGATTGCCCCTAACGCAGGCATATCATTGTCAAAGCATTCAATGGCCCCAAAAATAAGCCCTGCGTTGAGCACAAGGGCCACAGCCGCATCCTGGTATCTGCCCGTGTAAAGGTGGCCTGCGCCGGGGATGATGGCAAGCGCCCCTGCAATGGCGGGGCTTTTTGTTTTTGGCATGGGCGTAAGCTCAAGCTGGTCAAGCACCTGGCCCGCGCCTGAAGAAAGGCGGTTCTTTGCCGAAACCCGGCCGAAGGCTGCTTTTGCCTCATCCCAAAGGCCTTGCTCCAAAAGCAGCCAGCCCATCTGGTTTAGGGCAATGTCTGCCACAAGCGGGTCAGATGTCACTCCGGCAAGGCTCTCCAGGCAGGGCAGGGCATTGGCAAAATCCTTGGCCTCTGCGTAAGCCCGGCAAAGGAGCAGCCTGGCCTTGTCCACATCCGGGTCAGTTGGGTGCAGGTTCAGAAAATCCGCAAACGCGCCCACGGCATCGGCATATTGCCCGCCCAATAGATAAGCTTTCGCCATGCCAATCCTTGCATCCGGCGCAAGGGGATGCCCGCCGAAAAAGTGCAAAAAGCGCTCGAACTCTGCCACAGCCTTGAAGTATTCGCCCAGATCCAGGTATTTTTGGGCAAGCTCATACTGGGCATTGGCGGTGACGGTAAGGGTTTCCTGGCCGGATGCCGCCTCATCCCCGGCAAGGGCGATGCCGGAAAACGCCGCCAGGGCAAGGGCAAAGAGGATTAAAACCGTTTTGAGGCTCATGGACAAAGGCTTTCATCTAACACGGCAAAGCAAAAGGATTTCGGAAGCAAAAATGCAATGGCTGATGGCGGCTTTGTTACATCTGGGTAACCCTGAAGACCTCCTCGATGCTGGTTATGCCCTCAAGCACCTTCCTCACTCCGTCCCGGCGCAGGGTGACCATTTCGTTGGCCACGGCCTGGGCCTTTATCTGGTTGGAGTCGGATGTTGAAAGGATAAGCGACTGGATGCTTTTGTCCAGAAGCATTATCTCGAATATGCCGATTCTGCCGTGGTAGCCGGTGCGAAGGCATTCCTGGCAGCCATTGGCCTTGTAAACCGTGTGGCCCGCCAGATCTTCGGGCGCAAGGCCGATGGTGGCAAGGGCTGCCTCATCGGGCATGTAGGGGACCTTGCAGGAGTTGCAAAGCACGCGCACAAGGCGCTGGGCAATGACCGCAAGCACGGATGAGCTTATGAGAAAAGGCTCCACCTGCATGTCAATGAGCCTTGTTATGGCAGACGCCGAATCGTTAGTGTGCAGGGTGGAGAAAACCAGGTGCCCGGTGAGGGAGGACTGCACGGCGATCTGGGCTGTTTCCTGGTCGCGGATTTCGCCCACCAGGATAACATCCGGGTCCTGGCGCACAATGGAGCGCAGGCCCCGCGCAAAGGTGAGGTTGATTTTGGGGTTGACCTGAATCTGGCCTATGCCCTCTATCTGGTACTCCACCGGGTCCTCGATGGTTATTATGTTAAGTTCCGGCGTGTTGATGGTGGAAAGCACTGCATAAAGGGTTGTGGTCTTGCCGGAGCCAGTGGGGCCTGTGACAAGGACTATGCCGTGGGGCTGCCGGATGAGCAGATCAATTATTTCCAACTGCTTTGGAGCAAGGCCAAGGTCTGCCAGGCGCAGGATGGTGGAGGTCTTGTCCAGAAGGCGCATTACAAGCCTTTCGCCAAAGGCTGTGGGAATGGTGGAAACACGGATGTCCACATTCTTGTCGCCTATGCGGATTTCAATGCGGCCGTCCTGGGGCAGTCGCTTTTCCGCGATGTTGAGCTGGGCCATGACCTTGACGCGGGAGACAAGGGCCGAGTGGATGCGCTTGGGCGGAGTGGTGAGGTCATAAAGAAGGCCGTCCACCCGGTAACGCACCTTCAAGGTTGTCTGGTACGGCTCGATGTGGATGTCTGAAGCCCTTGCCTTCACGGCCTCGCCAAGGATGTGGTTCACCAGCTTGATGATGGGCGCATCCGAGGTGTCATCCAAAAGGTCTGCGGTTTTTTCCAGCTCCATTATGATGGCGTCCGTGTCCTGCTCCATGTCCGCCACAAGCTGCTGGGTGCTGTCCCTGGCCAGATCATAAGCCAGGTTTATGGCAGAAGTTATTTCCTGGGTCGGCGCAAGCACGGTTTTTATTGGGCCGGGCCCCACCATGCGGGCAAAGTCGTCAAGGGCGTGGAAAAAGGCCGGGTCATTGATGGCGATCACCGGGGCCGCAGATTCGCCCCCGCCCTGGGCTTGGGGATAGACCGCAACCATTCTGTGCTTCTTGAGAAACTGGATGGGCACGCGATCCGTGAATTCCGGCGCCTGGGGCTGCCTGGGCAGGGTATCCCAAACGGGCAGGCCGTAGTAGCTGCCCAAAGCCCGGAGAAACTGTGTCTCCGTGAGGGCTTTCTTGCTCACAAGCACATCCCCTAAAGGTATGCCGCGCTCTGATGCGGTTTTTTTTGCCTCTGCAACAAGCTCCGGGTTTATATGGAACTCAACGGCAAGTATTTCATCCAGGGTCAATGCGCTCATGGCTTAATGCAAATCCTTGGTTTAAGGAGCTGGTTTCAAAAACAGCCTTTTTTCAGGGAAAACTCCTGCCGCAAAAAGGTTTCCGCCGCGTTTCCTTCAAAAAACGCTGAACTCATTCCCTGATGCAGGTTCTTTTGCTCAAGGGTCCGGCGTTATGAGCAGGGGCTCTTCCATGTCCAGAGTGGGCTGGTCTGTCCGGGCTGCGTCCGAATCAGGATGGTCTTCCTTTTCCGGCTCCGGCAAAATGTCGCTTGTGTGCCTTACCGGTTCCCTGTTCTCCAGGGTCATGGAGTCGAATGTGTAGTTCAGATCCCCGCGGCGCTTGTAAAGCTGTATGGCCTCCTGCTCGATGCCCTTTATCTCATCCCGTTTTTCCTCGTAGATTTTACGGGCTTCAGCCGGTTGCTCGATTATGTGGGGGGTGAGAAAAACATAAAGGTTTGTGCGATCCCTGCGCTCTGTGACAGAGCTGAAAAATGCGCCCAGAAGGGGGATGTCCCCCAGGCATGGCACCTTGTAGGCCCCGCCTTCCGTTGACTGGTCAATGAGGCCGCCGATTACAATTGTATGGCCGTCCTGGACCACAACCGTGGTTTCTGTGGAGCGCTTGAAGGTTGTGGGGCGGCTGGTGTCGCCCGTGGTGATGAGCCGGGTGACCTCCTGGAAAACCGCCAGGCGCACAAGGCGTTCCTGGCTTATCTGTGGTGTGATTTTCAGGATTATGCCCACATCCTTGTACTCATAAGTGGTGTAGTCCAGGGTTGCGGAACTGGTTTCCTGGCGGGTGGCATAGGGCACATTCTTGCCGACTGTTATCTGGGCCTGCTCGTTGTTGGTGGTGAGAAGCTGGGGAGCGGAAAGGATATGCACATCCGAATCCCCCTGGTAGGCCCGGAGAACCGCGCCGATGTTGGGGAAGGACACATCCCCGATTTTTATGGCCTCCCCGATTATGCCAAGGGCAAAACCTGTGGGGAAATTGACGGCCACTCCGCCGGGGGTGAGTGTGGGCGACGGGAAATTCTGGTAGGCGCCATCCGTGCCGCCGCCGCCGCTTCCGCCAAAGTAAACGGCCTTGCCCCCTTCAATGGTCAGGTCATCGCCTGCACGCCACTCAACTCCCAGGTCAAAGTTCTTCTTGGTGCTGACCTCCATTATGAGGGCCTCGATGTAAACCATGGCCCTGGGGATATCCAGCTTGAGGATGACATCCTCAAGGATGCGGTAGTCATCGGGCTCTGCTGCAATGATGAGGCTGTTGGTGGCCTTGTCCGGGCTTATGAGAACGCTCTTGCTGATTAAAGGCGCATCGCCTGTCTGCGCACCCTGGGCGGGCCTGCCTGTGGACAGCTTTTCCAACACAACGGCCACATCCTCGGCCTTGGCGTTTTGCAGGTAATAGACCCTTATGCGGCCCTTGCCCCGCGGCACCGTGCGGTCGAGCATTTTGACAAGCTCCCGGATGGAGGCTGTATCCACCTCGCTTGCCATGAGAATAATTGAGTTGGTGCGGGCATCGGCCACCATGCGTATCTGCTCCACAGTCTGGCGGCTCTGGGGAAGTCTCTTCTGCTGAAAAAGTGCTGTGAGCAGCTTTACCGATTCCTCGGCCTGGGCGTTTTCCATGGGAATTACGCTGATGACCTCGCCGACCCCCATCACATCAATAACCGCAAGGATTTTCAAAAGCCGCTGGATATTGGAATGATAATCCGTGATGATGAGCGTGTTGGTGGGCTCGTATGGCAGGATTATGCTGTTGCGGCTCACCAGGGGCTGGAATATTTTCTGGATTTCCGCAGGGCTTGCATAGGCCAGGGGCACCACCTGGGTCACAATGCGGTCCTCGCCCCGCTGCTGGCGCATATTGATTACGGTATCCACATCCCTGGCGCGGGCATCCGGGCTTGGTATGACCTTTATGACCTCGCCGGATTCCACAAGGGTGAAGTCATTCACCTCAAGGACGGACTCGAACACCCGCCAGGCCTCCTCTGCCGTGACCTTGGTGGGGGAAATGACATGGATCTTGCCCCTCACGCGGCGGTCAACAATGAAGTTTTTGCCTGTTATGTTACTCATGTGCTTGATGAGCTGGGTGATGTCCGCATCCCGAAACTCCAGGCTCCACAGAACCTCGTCAGAGCCTGCGCCTGCCTGGGCCGGGGCGGGCTGCTGGGTCTGGGGGCCCTCCCCTGCGGCGGCCTGAACCCCCTGGGCTCCTGTAACCCGCGCCGCCTGGCCTGGATGGGAAAAAACAATCATCGCGACAAGGCAAAGCATCGCGAAAAACCCCAAGCGTTTTTTTGTGTTATGCCTCATTTGCGCCTGCCTGGCCTCATTGCTTACGGGCCTGCTTAAAGGTGCGTTAACGATTTTGGGTCTGCAAAAGCCTTTGGGGTGAGCGGCTTATTTCCGCCGCACGCAGTGTTATACAAAAGGGCCTTGCCCGTCCTCTTTGCTTTGTGTCTTTTTCATCGGCCGGTCATTTCCCAAAACCGCTCATTTTCATAAAGCGGTTCCAGGTCCGAATCCTGTTGCGCCCACACAACAGCCTCCGGGTCTTTTGCAATGGCCTGGCTCAAGAAATCCAGGGCCTTTTCAAAGTCGGCCTGCCGGGCGTAGAGACAGGCCAGGTTGTAGTAGGGGTCAGCCGAGCCGGAGCCAAGACTCACAGCGTGTTTCAAAGCCCTTTCCGCCAGATCCGTCCGGCCCTTGGTCAGGGCGATAACAGCCGCGTTGTTCAAGCTGGGCACAAAATCCGGGTCTGCCTCAAGGCTTTGGGCATAGTGCTGGGAGGCTGTTTCCATGTCCCCTGCCTCCTGCAAGGCAAGGCCCCTTTCAAAAAGCTCCCTGGCCCTTTGGGTGTCTGCTGGTGCTGCTGCCCTGGTTTGCTGTCCGGCAAGGGTTTCCTCCGGCAGGGTGGCCAGGGCAATGGAAGGCTCTCCGGCTGTTGCCGGAGAAGGCTGCCGGGCCTGGACTTCCTGCTTCCTGCCCCTCTCCAGGGCTGCGGCCATTGTGGCTCCTGAAGGCCGGATGGGGGCAGGAGCCTTCCCCCCTTCGCCCGGAACATAGGGTGTGGCATTCCTCAAAAAGGTCGGCAGGGATTTGCCGGAAGCTGTCTGGTCTGCCGGAGCCGGGCTTCCTGAAAGCGTTTCTGCCGGGGCAGGCGGTGACTGGGCAATGGGCATGGCTGTTCCGGGCGTTTTACCGGGCCGGAAAAGCATATAACCTGCTGTTGCAACAAGGGCAAGTGCAATGGCCGCTCCAAGGGCTATAAGCGCAGTCCCCATGTATTTCTTTGGTTTTGGTGCGCCTGTTGTGCCCATGCGTACATAGACCTCGCTGGAAGTCTCGCGCTCCTGCTGGACCTTTTTCAGGGCCTCGTGGATGGTGCTCATTGCAGGCCCCCCTTGCCCGGCAGGTCGGCATCCGTTCTGGTCAACTGAAAGGCAAGGCCCATTGTGGCAAAGCCTGCCACCCCATCATCGGGCAGGCCGAAATCCCGCTGGAAGGCCATTACCGCGGCCAGGGTTTTGGGGCCGTACACTCCATCCGTTTCCAAAGGATAGCCAGCCTGGTTCAAAATCTGCTGAAGCCTCAACACCACCGCCCCCCGCTCTCCGGGCACGGCCCGCAGATGCGCCGCCCTTTCCGGCACAAGCCACATCACCCTTCCTGCATAGACAGCCTCAAAAGCGGGGCGATCCACGGCAACTATCTGCCCCTGGTCATTGTAAACGGTTACTGTTGCTGCATCTGCCCCTGTCACCAGGGCAAAGCAGCCTGTCAGATCGCCATCATCGCACAAAACAGCGGCCCGAAAGGGGCGTACAAAGCGGGTCAGGGCTGATATTTCAGCATCCAGGGTGAAAAGCGCCCCACCCTGGCCCCTTGCTGCCTGGGGGTTTTGGGCGAAGAGGGCAAGCTCTCCGGCAAGGGCGTCTGCAAAGCTCAAGCGCCAAGAGCCGTTCCGTCCCTGGGCCTGCGCGATTTCCTGCGGGTTGAAAAGGGGTGCGGCAGGCTCTTTTGAACTTTCATCAGGCTTTTGGGCGTCCGGGGCCTTTATCGCGGCAGGGGCGGAAGCCTTAATTGGATGGGTTTTCCGTCCCTGGTCTTTTTGTGCCATCAGCATTGGTGCAGGTGTTTGGGACAAAGCCGCCTGTTCCGGCTGCCGGGCCGGGCCTGTGGCTACCTGCCTGTCGCGAAAAAAATCATAACCGATGTACACAAGCAGCAAAAGCGCCAGGGCTGCAAGGACAATTTGAACAGCCTTTGGGTTTTGGGGCCGGAAACGGTTTGGGAGAGGTTTCCCCGTCACTTCTGCGGCTGCGGCCCACACGGTTTTTTTATCCACCTTTGCGGATTGCCTGGAAAAGGCGGCCAGAAGCGCCCGGTCGCAGATGGCGTTGATGCGCCGCGGGTTGCCGCCGGAAGCCTGGTAAACCGCATTGAGAGCGCCATTGGTGAAGGGCGTTCGGCCCTGGTTGCCAGCCCTGGACATGCGGTGGGCGATATAGGCGGCAACATCTTCGCGATCCAGGGGGGTGAGCTCGTAGCGCACCACAATGCGCTCATTCAACTGGCGCATGGCATTGTGGCCAAGAACCTGCTTCAACTCCTCCTGGCCCACAAGCACTATCTGCAAAAGTTTTTCGGATTCCGTTTCCAGGTTGGAGAGTATGCGGACCTGCTCAAGCACCTCGCGGGAAAGGTTCTGGGCCTCATCAATGAGAAGGACCGCGTTTTTGCCCTGGGCAAAGTTTTCCAGAAGAAAGCTGTTTATGGCGTCCAGGTAATTTTTCCGGGAAGGCTCTTTGGGATGGGGAATGGCAAACTCATCGCAAAGGGTGGGGAAAAGGTCGTCCTCGGAAAGAAAGGGGTTGAGCAGAAGGGCTGTGCAGGTCTTTTCATCCAGGTCGTTTAAAAGCGCCCGCAAAAGGGTGGTTTTTCCCGTGCCCACCCCGCCGGTTATCATCACGAAGCCCTTGCGCTCGGCAATGCCGTAAACAAGGTGGTCCAGGGCTTCCTGGTGAGCGCCTGACAGGTAGAGATACTTCGGGTCGGGCGTCGGCCGGAAGGGGTTTTCATTGACCTGGAAATGCCGGTAGTACATTTTACCGTCACTCGAATGCGTAGGTTAGGGTTTCCTGGGCTCCCTGGCGCTTGACCTGTAGGGCCAGACTTTCCGACTGCCGCATGCTCCGGTACAGGGCCATTATGTCTTCAACGCTTCGGATTTCGTTGCCGTTGACCCCTTGAATGACATCCCCGTCCTGCAGGCCCATTTCGCTGAAAATGGAACCGGGCTGGATGCGGGTCACCGCAAGGCCGTCCGGCTGGCCGTTGTCAAACGAGGGCCGGATGCGGACCTGGCTCATGAGCTGGGGCAGATTCATCATGTGGCGCTCCATTTCATCCCGCCTCAACCGGAAAGATGCCGGCGAATCCGCCACCGCCACCTCCACCGCGCCGTCATCCCCGCCCGGATGGGGCACATCCTCCATGAGCAGGATTTCATCCTTGCCCTGCACGCTCAATACTATCTTTCCCCTGTGGATTTCCTTTATGGATGCTCCGGCAACCACATCGCCAACTGTGTAGAGATCCTCCTCGCGCTTGCGGGTATCCTCAATGACCGCCCAGTTGCGGCTTCCGGTGCTGGTGATGGTTCCCAGAAGGCGCACCTGGAGCTTGGTGGCCTCCAGGGCGGTGAGGTCCGTCTGGGGGGGTGGGGCCTCTGCCGGTGTTGCTGTGCGGAAAAGGTCGCGCTCCACCACCACGCTGTAGGCGCTTTGGGGCAGCACGGCATCCACCTGGGCCGGCCCGGAGGGCAGCACAGCCTCCCTGGGGGGCGGAGCAGGCGGCAGGGATGTCAGGACAAAGCGGTAAACAAGGCTCACCACGGCATAGGAGCTGACCGCTATGACAATCAGATTTCCCAGAATAAGCAGTTTGCGTATCATTTCCCAGCCTTGTTTTTTGGGGCCATGCCTTTGATGAGATACCTATCCCAGAACTATCCGGCTGTTGTCCACCGTGCCGGTGATGTTTACCTTTATCTCCCCGTTTTGCATGCGGCCCCGCAGAAAGGCGGCCACCGGAGAGTTGGGCCCTATGCGAGAAAACAGGGCGGGCGTGGGCCTTATTGTTCCTGAAAGGTTGAGCCTGCTCTGGGAAAAGACGGGAGCCAGATGAACTTTTCCTGTGAGCACGCCCGAGGCCTCCCGGCTTGTCATCTCTCCACGGGTTATTTCCAGAACGCTGTCCTGAAGGGAGAGTTTGGCAAGCAACTGGTCAACGGTAAGGGCGTCCAGGCCCAGGACTTCCGCAAAAAACTGGATTCTGCCGTTTGTCAGGGTAAGTTCGCCTTCTCCCCGGCCGGTTGTCCACTGCTTCGGCTCGCCTGCAAAGTCAATGCGGGCGTTAAGGCTGCCTGTGGCGGCCCTGTCTGTGAGGCGGGTCAGAAAGGGGACTTTTT
>Ga0351940_1211_pt1 | contig 13810 bp, 12 predicted proteins | sample TotcelHT113001N8_FD_205819 | JGI IMG/M metagenome (GOLD analysis project Ga0351940, IMG submission 205819) | Enriched cells from coal bed in the Powder River Basin, Montana, United States - Total cells T11 rep2 HSBNCT.T11.300.1.N8 ... | reverse complement strand
CAGCGGTCGATCGGTTTCTTTCGGCCGGATTGATCCTGAGGAGGCTTCCCGAATATTTATCCGCAGTGCTCTGGTGGAGGGGGCGGTTTCGCGTCCCCTCCCCTTTTTGACCCAAAACCTGTCGTTGATCGAGCGGCTTGCAGGTCTCGAGGACAAGGTCCGCCGTCGCGATCTGCTGGTTGGGGAGGAAGAGATCGCCCGCTTCTACGAAAAGCGCCTGCCGGGGATCTGCGATATCCGCAGTCTGCAGCGGCTGATCCGTGACCGGGGCGGCGATGCCTTTTTACGGATGGGGGAAGATGATCTTCTGGTCAAGGCGCCGGACCAGGAGGAGATTTCCCTTTTCCCCGAGGCCATCAAGAGCGGCGGCTGGCGCCTGGGCTGCCGGTACCGTTATGAACCCGGGAAGCCCCTTGACGGCGTGACCCTGATGGTGCCTGTGCACGCTGTGCCCGCAATTCGCCATGAATCCCTCGACTGGGCGATTCCCGGGCTTCTCCGGGCAAAGGTCATGGCCCTCCTAAAGGAACTTCCCAAAAGGTATCGCAAGGTGTTGATGCCGCTCGAGAGAACCTGCAGTACCATCCTGCGGGAGATGCCCCAGGAAGGAGCACTTCCCACCGCACTGGGTCGATTTATCTATGAACGCTATGGCGTCGATATCCCGGCGCAGAACTGGCCCCTGGATCAACTGGATGAGCATCTTAAACTCCGGATTTCCGTTGTCGACCAGAATGAGCGCGAACTGGCTGCAGGACGGGGTATGGATATCCTGCAACGGGAATTTGTCCAGGATTGGGAATCGGATCTTTGGGCACTGGGTCGACAGATTTGGGAAAAGGAGAACGTACGCGAATGGGATTTCGGTGATCTCCCAGAGGTTATCACCCTCTTCGGGCAAGGTGCCCACACCCAACCTGCTTTTCCCGCTTTGTCCGCCGAGGCAAAGGGGACAGCTGTCCGTCTTTTCCACTCCGCGGGTGAGGCGCGACTTGCACACCCCAAAGGCGTACGAGCCCTGCTGGCCCTGCAGCAGCGCGACAGTATAAGACATCTGCGCAAGGCCGTGACGCCCAGCGGGGATTTGATCGTCTGGGCGTCCGCCTTTGGCGGGGCGAGGCTATTGGAAAACGCCGTTGCAGAGAAGGTTATGGCAGATTTGTTCGAAGTGGATATTCGAACCAGAGAGGATTTTCAAAGGTACGCCGAGAAGATTCGACCGGAGATCCTGCCCCGGGGCCTTGCGGTGTTTCAACTCTGCGGACCGCCGCTTAAAGCGCTCTACGATGCAACGGAGCAGATCCGGATCATGGAGGGAGCCAATCAGGGGAATCGGCCGCTCCTACACTTTTTGGGCGGGTTGCGGGAAGAATCGAGACGTTTGCTACCGCCGGATTTTCTTATCCGCTACGACCCCGAGCGCCTGATCCACATCGGGCGCTACCTGAAGGCGCTGTCCATCAGGGCAGAAAGAGGCGCTGTCCATCTGGAAAAGGCCCTCGAAAGGGGAGAGGAGATCAGGTTACTGATCCTGTGGCATGAATCAATTCTTCGGGATCTTCCACCCTATACCTCTGCAGAAAAACGACAGGCACTGGAAGGCTTCATTTGGCTGATCGAGGAATACAAGGTCTCAATTTTTGCACAGGAACTGAAAACTGCCTTGCCCCTTTCGCGCAAGCGGATCGAATTGCACATGGCGGAGATTCAACGGATGGCTTAGAGTCTTCAACCAGACGGGGTATTCTGCTCAGAAATTTGAGAATCGTCGCCAAAGTCTCCCTCTTAATCAGGAGGAATACCATGACTCGGAGGGATGGTAGCAGAATCATCAGGATCGTGCACCCCATTTGTTGCGGAGTGGATGTTCACTAGGAAAGCGTTTCGGCCCGTGTCATTTTCCCCGACCACAACGGGAAGGAGCAATGCGAGGTCAAGGTGTTCGGCACATTCACGGACGACCTGAGGCGACTGCCGGAGTGGTTGCTGGAGCATGATTGTCCGGTGGTGGCGATGGAGAGCACGGGGGTTTACTGGCGGCCGGTGCATAACGTATTTGGAGGATTCGGTTCGAGTTGTTTTGGTGAATGCACAGGATATGCGAAACGTTTCCGGACGCAAGACGGACATTGGGGACAGCAAGTGGATTGCCGGATTGTTGCGGCATGGCCTTTTGAAGGGGAGTTTCATTGCGCCGCAGACGGTACGACAGTGGGCAGGCCATTGCCCTGGGATTCGAGCTGGTTCCTCAAACGGTGCAATGAACATACACGATGCAGACATTCATTTTGGAGGTCGATTACGAACTGAAGCCTGCGAGCGCGTGAATTAACATGACCGATCAGCTTTTGCACAACGAATTGTCGGCGTCCTCGTGGCGACCACGAATGTAAAAATTATGATCAAAGCTGATTATCCAGAGTGAATGTCTTTTTGTATCCTGTGGTTATTGGTATTATCATGTAAACCGTATTTAAATTTCACGGATGCCGATAGCCCAATGTGTTTCGTTAAAGTTTTTCAAAATGCGGGAGAAATTCCTTGCGATACTACTGGCCGTATAGGGGAATTCAACCGCATCGAGTTGAGTATATCGCTTGCAGATCTCAAAGTCCTTTCCCTCCTTGAGGACCTCCCAGAAGGTCTTCCCCCTGGGATAGAGGGCTGATACTGTCAGAGTACAAAAAAGGGAGATTTGGCAAGGCTGAAAGCAACACTCTGCCCGCGAGATCGTCCCTACCCCTGATCTGGAGCGCCCCGACTCTAGCGGCAGCCCTTTCGGGGGCGACCTTCAATGTCGTTTCCATTTCCGTTTGTCGTTTTGATATACTTGCGATAATCCTTCGCGATTTCATGTAGAATCAGGGGTTCCCGCTGGATGGCTTCCACCAGTTCTCCCATGTAAAAAATGGCGCGGCAGGGCAAATTCCCCCGATCACATTGCACCTTGGCCGAGCGGAAGAAGTGTGGCTGCTCCGCCTCAAAACGCACCGGAATGTGATAAAAAACCCAGCAGTGCAGAACAATGGTCTGATCCCCATGGACTTTCAAATCGGCAGTAGCTGCCCCTGCCCATCAAGACGAAAACGAGACGATAAGTGCCGGGGTTGATCCATTCAGTCTCGTGATAAACCTGGGCGCCCGGCTCGGTGCCATGGAGAACAGGCCATAAGCAGAGAGGGGAGCAAGAGGAATATAGTGAATGATGTCGTCCTTTTCAGCCCTCTAGATCTGTGCCGATGATGGGATCGGTATTCAGGGAACCGATCAAATCAGTTAGGTTCCCGATATGATGACGGATCAGGTAGGATGTTATTCCTTCCAGAATTTCCGTTGTGGCGGAGGGGCGAATGAAGTTCGCCGTACCGATTTGGATGGCACTTGCGCCAGTGATCAGAAATTCGAGGGCATCGGAGGCCGTTACGATGCCGCCGACACCGATTACGGGGATCCGAACCTTCTGGAGAACCTGCCAAACCATGCGCAGAGCGACGGGACGGATCGCCGGTCCCGAGAGCCCGCCCGTCACATTGGCCAATTGGGGACGTCGCCGTTCTATATCGACGCACATCCCCGTGAGAGTGTTGATCAGAGAAAGGGCATCAGCGCCTGCCTCCTCGACGGCCTGCGCGATTCCGGCGATATCGGTGACGTTCGGTGTCAATTTGACAATCAGGGGCAGATCTGTTTTGTCACGAACCTCACGGGTTACCTCAGCGGCCGATTCAGGTTGGGCACCAAAGGTCAGCCCCCCTTTTTTAACGTTTGGACAGGAGATGTTCACCTCCAAAGCGTGGATCCCCGGGACGGCTGTGAGGATCGCTGCCAACCGTCGGTACTCATCAGGGGTTTCTCCGAAGATGTTAACGATTACCTTGGTGTCGTAGCGTCTCAGGTAGGGCAGCTTTTCTGCTAAGAAGGCCTCGACCCCGACGTTCTGTAGACCCACGGCGTTGAGCATTCCGGAGGGGGTTTCCATGATTCGGGGAGGTGGGTTGCCCAATCGTGGCAAGAGCGAAACCCCTTTAACGACGATGCCGCCGAGACGGTTCAAATCGACAAAGGGAGCGTATTCTTCACCGTATCCGAAGGTACCCGAGGCTGTCAGTATCGGATTTTGAAGCTTCAGCGGTCCGATGGCGACTGCCAGATCGGGTACCTCCTGGGATGAATTGGTCATCATAATAGGGCTCGCCTTCCTATCTACCCGAGTGGTGGTGATGGATAAATCTCCCGCAGGGTAAAGACCGGTCCGTCGTGACAGACCCGTTGGTAGCTCTTTTCGCCGGAGGGTCTAAAAGTCTCGACGGCACATCCGAGGCAGGCCCCGAGGCCGCATGCCATCCGCTCTTCGAGGGAGATTTGACAGGGGATCGATCGTCCAGCAAGGACGCGGCTGAGGGCATGGAGCATCGGTGTAGGACCGCAAGCGTAGATCATTGTTTCACTATCTGGAAGGTTCGTGGTGAGATCGCGCTGCAAGAGTTCCGTGACGGGCCCCCGATGCCCCCGGCTTCCGTCGTCAGTGCAGAGATCAAGCTCGCAGGCCCCTTCCAGTTGTTCCAGGCCGGCCAGGAGAGCCGCCGATCTCGCCCCGAGATAAAAGCGGCGTGATGGAATATGTACCTCCTGCGACAGCACGCCCGACCGCAGCAGATAGACCAGTGGGGCGACACCGACGCCGCCGGCCACGAAGAGAATCCTCTTGCTTTCAGGCAGGATCGAAAAGCCCCTTCCCAAGGGACCCAGCACCGTCATGGCGCGCCCTTCCGAAAATGTTGCCAGTAGGGCCGTTCCCGGCCCGGCAATGTGGTAGAGAAGGTCCAATACAGCGCCATCGCTGCGCTGCTTGAAGCCGAAAACGCTTAGGGGTCTGGAAAGGAGAGGCTCTGAACGGCCCGTTTCCCGAAGCATGACGAACTGGCCTGGGGTCGGAATCGCAAATCCAGGCGGAAGAGCGATAGTCAACCAATAATGGCCGGGTGCTACAGAGCGGTTTGCCACAACAGTTCCAAAGACTTGGGCCGGTTTCTTAAGCAACTTGGATACCCCCATGAGGACAAGTTTGGTCTCGCAGGATAGAATCCGGCAGATCGGCCCAAAGAATCAGGGCATCTTCGCCGGTGTCATCATAGTAGCCATGGCGGATACCTTCGACGGCAAAACCGAATCGGTCATAGAACAGAAGGGCCGGGACGTTGGAGCGGCGGACCTCCAAGGTGGCACGGCGACAGTGATATTGGGATGCGTAGGTAAAAGCTTTAGCGAGCAGGGCTGAGGCGATCCCCCGCCGGCGCAAATCCCGTTTAACTGCAATTTTATGGAGATGAAACTCGTCACCGACCAGCCAGAAGATCAGGTAACCCAAGACAGCCTGTTCGATCCCGCGTCCCCCGCTTTTGGCAACGAGCATGTGGGATAGAGGTGATAAAGCTTCCTGCCGGAACATCTCCTCCGTCCAGGGACAGGTAAAGGCTTCACGCTCCAGCAAGGCGATTTGTCGAATTTCTTCGGGATGACACTTCCCGATGTTTAACCCCTCTTCCGTCATCGTTCAGATCTCTCGAATCCAAGTAATCCAGGCTGTAGTCGAGGGTGAGGGACAGTTCGCGGGCAGCAGGTCCCGTGAACAAAAAGGTCACCTCCCAAAGGTTTTCCTTTTGACCGGTGATCCTGTTGATCTCTTCCTGAAGCGTCTTGATCCGTTCTTCGGCTTTCAGCAGCTGTGGCTCCAGGGTGAGCTTGTCCTGAACGGCCTTTTTGATGCTTTTGCTCAGGAGTAATGAGAAGGCATCCGTCTCTTCCAGGGTTTTGGCTTTTCCTTTGGCCTGGGCTTGCCAGAATAGAATCTGAGCCTCCAGGGCCTGAATGGCCGCGAAAAGAGAAATCCGCTCCGCCTTGACCCCCTGGAGCTGCCGTCGAAAATCACCCAGGCGTGCATCGTCCTGCCGGACGACCTGTCGCCAACTCTGATCGATGATTCTCTGGGGGAGTTCGACGGGAAGAGATGCCCTGATCGTATCCGGTTGCGCCTGTCCGGGCAGAATCACGACAGCCCGGAAACGGTCATTACCAGCTGGTTGCAGCGGAACGGCAAGAACGTCCGTGACCCTGGCCGAATCGGGGAATAATGTCACCTGGCGGGGAGCTGCCGTCGCGGGAAACGGCAAAAAAAGGACGGCGAGAACTATGGTAAAGAAGGATCTTAGGAAGAGGCGAGTCATGATCTAACTCCTTTTAATTGAGGGACGGAGAGTATTTCTCCTGGATCGACGCGGCAATTGTTCGGACATTGGCCATGGCCTCTTCAACATCTAGGGTCTGAAGCTGGCGATTGCGCATCACAACCTTGCCGCCGATCAAAACCGTGGCAACATCCGCTCCCGACGCCGCGTAGACGACCTGCGAAAAAGGGTTATAGAGGGGCGTCAGGTGTGGTTTATTCATCGCCAGAAGAACGATGTCCGCCCATTTTCCAGGAACGATAGAGCCGATTTCGGAGGAGATTCCCAAAACCCTGGCACCACCGATCGTCGCCATTTCGAGAACCTTCTCCGCGGGTAAAACGGTTGGATCCATCGAACAAACTTTCTGGAGCCTTGCACACATTCCCATCTCGCCAAAAAGATCAAGGTTATTGTTACTGGCACAGCCGTCCGTTCCCAGGCCCACCTCGATTCCCATCCTCAGCATCTGTGCAACAGGGGCAACGCCCGCGCCGAGTTTCATATTGCTTTCCGGATCATGGGCTACCTTAACACGATGTCGGGCGAGAAGGTCGAGTTCATCCTCATCCAGCCAGATGCAGTGTGCGGCAACGGTCATCTCGTCGAGCAAGCCCAAATCACGCAGATGAACAACGGGCTTCTTTCCAAAACGATTTTGAAGCAAAGCGACCTCTTCCCGGGTTTCGGCCAAATGGATCTGAAAGGTGGTCCCGGTAAGCCTGGAAACCGCCTTGATCGTCTGCAGCGTTTCCGGTGCACATGTATAAGCGGAATGACAAACCAGTGCGGGCGTGATCAGAGGTGAGCGGTTTCGCCAACGGTCAATGAATCGTTCGGCATTTTCTCTTTTACGGGAGGGATCCGGTTGATCCGGCGTAGGGAAATCGATGAATCCCTGGGCGACGACGCCTCGCATGCCGCTGTCCATCGCCGCTAATGCGATTGTATCCTCGAAAAAATAACCATCACAGAAGGTCGTTGTGCCCGCTTGGATCATCTCCGCGATCGCCAGAACGGATCCCGCATGAACGGTCTGGCGATTGATGTAGCGGGCTTCAGCGGGGAAAATATAGTCGTTGAGCCAGCTCATAAGAGGCAGATCGTCGGCCAGTCCGCGAAAAAGTACCATGGGCAGATGGGTGTGGGTATTAACCAGACCCGGCATGATCAGGTGTCCGGTGGCGTCGATGATCTCATGAGCCTCTGGAAGAGGGCAGGGCTGCAGAGGGGCTGCTTCCGCAAAGAGGATCTTGCCGTCCCTGATGCCGATCCAGGGATCTTCAATGATTTCGGCCGGGGAAGCCATGGTAAGCAGTGTGCCCCCGGTCATCAGGATATCAAGCTTTTTCTCCCCTTGATTCATCTTCTCTTCACCCCCTTACACCAAAATGCCACAGATCAGCGCAAAATGCCAAGAAAAGAACGAAACCCTTGACACTAATTTTTCTTGATCATATAAAAGACGCCTGCGGGCTTTTTGGCCTGGGTGGCGGAACTGGTAGACGCAAGGGACTTAAAATCCCTCGGTCCATAGGGCTGTGCGGGTTCGATTCCCGCCCCAGGCACCAGTCAGGATGTTACCTTGAGACCGCTTGCACAACCGATCCTTACAACCAAGGGTCCTTTTACAAGGTTAAAAATTTCCGGATTGCTAGATCTGAAGATCGCAACCGCTCTTCTCTCATCGACGGTCGGTAAAGTCATGTCTGAAATCATTCACGTTCGGGGAAATGAGCCGGAGACCCTCAGAGGGCTGCTCAGGAGGCTGGAATCCCCCTTTTCCGCCGGTGCCTCAGTCGGTATCAAGATTCACTGGGGTGAGCGCAAGAACCGATCTTTTCTTCATCCTGGGTACACCCGCGAAATTGTAAATTACTTGGCAGAAGCGGGTGTCCACCCCTTTGTATTCGATACCACGGTTCTTTATTCCGGCGGCCGCAGGGAGGCGTTGGAGAGCCTGAAAACAGCGACACAAAACGGTTTTAGTGAAGCCTATCTGGGTTGCCCCGTGGTGATCGGTGACGGCATGAACGGGCGTGACGTTCTAGATATCGAAGCCGGTTATCGCCATTTTCCCTCTGTCGAGATCGCAGCGATTATCCAAAAGGCCGACGGTTTCGTCCTCTTTTCACACTTCAAAGGACACATCGAAGCCGGTTTCGGCGGCGCGATCAAGAATCTTTCGATGGGGCTTGCCTCACGGGCCCAGAAGCAGCGGATGCACGCTGACGCCCACCCCGTCCTGAATCCCGCAAAATGCTCGCGGTGCGGTGTTTGCAAAGAGGTTTGCCCTACTGGCGCAGCGCAACTTTCCGGCGAAGGCCACCCTGTCTACGACTTACAGGCTTGCATTGGATGCGCACAATGCATAGCCCAGTGCCCGGAGGTGGCGCTGAAGATTTTCTGGGATACCGATGAAACGGTTTTCCAAGAGAAGCTCGTCGAGACTGCCGCCGCCCTCTGGCGGGTGATCGGTCCCCGCACCCTCGTTATCAATGCCCTGCTGGGGATCGTGTCGGAATGCGATTGCCTGCCTGGCCGCCACCCCGTCATTGCCCCCGATCAAGGTTTTATCGCGGGACGTCATCCGGTGACGGTGGACGAGGCTTCCCTTGCGCTGACCGGTCCGGAGCCCTTCGACCGGGCCCATCCCGGCCTCTCGTGGCGTCGTCAGTTCAGCTTTGCAAGAGAGATTGGATTTCTCGAAGAAAAGACCGGCATTACCCAGCTTAAGCGCCCAGCATCCCGAAGGACTCGTCCGCAACGAAGAGAATAATCGACATGCTTTTGCATTTTGACCTGGCCCTTGAAGACGATAATGGCTTTTGCCCCATTCAAAGATCACGGGGATAATATTCGACTCCCGGACCGTATCCAGCGACTTTCAGCAATAACACTTTGACATTGTGGCCAGGCTCATCCTTCCTGTCCTTGCTGAAGATTTCACCGAGTATCCCGGGAATAGATATGCCCTGTCACGCCTGTGCAGTCGGGATAGTGTTCGGTAAGTCTTGCGGAGACCTTAAAGGCTTGGGAGCATCATTTAAGCAAGGTCATTTGTTTCAGGGCATTATATTTTTCAAAGGTCAGTTCCCTGCTGCTGCACGGCAAGAGCGTATTGTTCTGGAAGAGAGGTTCGCGGGCGATAGGGTAGGGCGATGACATCACGGCATCGACCCACAAGTCCGTTCCCGGAATGGGAGAGTATTCAGCGAGGAACGGCCTCGCCCCGCAGGAACGCACGAAACGGATGCTTTGCCCGATTTCCTCGGCGGACTGGTCGGGTAGGCCACAGAGAAGGTATATGCCGATGTCATTCCTGCGATAACCACTGAGTTCCAAAAGATGGAGGGCTTCTGATAGTTCTTCATTGAAAACCTTCCCACCTGTTTGAATTTGCCTCGATAGGTTGTTGGTTTCAAATCCGAAACGCAGTGTTTTGAAACCTGCCTGGAACATCAGATCACTCACTTCCTGCGTAATCGCTCTAAGATGTAATCCATTGGGACAGTGAAAATGGACTTTGATATTTCTCCGGATAATTTCTCGCAAAAGAGGAATAATCAATTCTTCTGAGTTAATCAGTAACGCATCGTCATAAAAAGAAAAATGCTTTACACCCAAAGATCGGTTCCAGTGATCGATTTCATCGACGACGCGTAGTGGATTTCTTCTCTTAAAGCTCGGATTCAGCAAATGTGATGCGCAGTAACTACATCGATATGGACAGCCTCTTGAGGTCATAATCGGCACCTGATCGCAGCAGCGAACAAGGTCAAAAGCGGGGTAGGGATGGGAATCCAACTCGCCCTCCGGCAAGAAGATCGCGTCACGATTGAAGAGTTCTTTAAGTAAGACCGGAACGGACTTTTCTGCAGGACCTGCAAGGCAAAAGTCGGCTTTTGATTGCACAGCATGGCTGTAGGCTAGATTGACATAATTTCCTCCCAGGACCACTGGTACTCCCGGGAACTTTATCCGTGACAGTTCGATAACATCCCAGACCCCGGGATACCAGTATGTCATCATCGATGTGATCATGATGAGTATCGGTTGCGGTATCTGGTCGAGCGTGTCTGTAAACATTTTCGTGGTGATTCCATAGCGGTGATAGGCACGCGGAACCGACCTCAAAGGGCCTGGCTTAGGGATGACCTCTGTTAAATATCGACCTGAACCACTCGGCGTGCGTCTTGGCTGTTTGAGATTTGGATTCTTCTTCAGGTCAGGATGATAAGGATCAAGACAGTCGACGTAAGATACAGACAGTCCGTTCGCCCTCAGAAGTGAGGCCAAATAAAGTAGTCCCAGCGGTTTGTTCCAGAAATCATAAGCCGCAAAATCGTAGATCCAGGGATTGATGAGGAGTATCGGGCCGGTCATGGATGGACAATACCATAAATATGATCACCTCACACTGGCAATTTCCGGAAAAATATGAAGGCAGGTACGTTGAGAATCAGTACGCCGCATTCCAATCCCATGGAAATTATACAGTCGGTACAAAATGCTTGAAGGCGTGGGCCTTTACTGGTATTATTCATCGCCTCATAAAGGGAGAAGCAACCAATTCATGCGTAGCTTGATACAAAGGGTTGATACAGCCCGTGTTCTAGTCGATGGAAAGTTGGTTTCCAGTATCGGAATAGGGCTTCTCGCATATGTGGGAATTACCAGGGGCGACCGTGAAGAGGACGCCAAATACCTGGCTGATAAAATATTAAACCTTCGGATCTTTGAAGATCTCCAAAATAAGATGAATCTCTCCCTGCGCGATATTCGGGGGGAAATCATGGTTATTTCTCAGTTTACACTTGCAGCGGATTGCCGCAGGGGGCGCCGGCCCTCTTTTACCGCAGCAGAAAATCCCCAGGATGCAATCGTTTTGTATAACTACTTCGTAAAATTAATAAAAGATGTCAATGGGTCCGTGTCACAGGGGGTTTTTCAAACAATGATGTCCGTTGAATCGATCAACAATGGACCCATCACTGTTCTTTTGGACAGCAGACGGTGTTTTTAACACCTTCGATGTGAGATAAAGTAGCGTCGGTTACATTTTCGGGATTTCCTGCCAGAAGAAACGGTGAGGAGGAGGTACCATATTTTATCTCGAAGAACTGTAAACAACGCTCGATTTTTTTACACCTTAGAGGATACACATAATAAAATTCAGACAAATGTTTTTTCAGCCACACTCGAAAGAATTCCCGAGACGGAGGCCCTAGAAATGTTAGATGACCAAGTGGTAGAAGCTTTTACGTTTGATGACTTGCTGCTGGTGCCGGCGGAATCCAGTATTCTGCCTAGGGATGTGGATTCAGCAACCATACTTACCCGGAATATCACTCTGAACATCCCTATCGTCAGTGCCGCTATGGATACTGTAACGGAATCCCGAACGGCTATCTGCCTCGCACAGGAGGGTGGAATCGGTATCATTCACCGGAATATGAGCATTGAGAGACAGGCCGTCGAAATTGACAAGGTGAAGAAATCGGAAAGCGGCATGATCGTTGATCCGATTACCATCGAACCAGAACAAAAGGTCCATGAAGCCTTGGACTTGATGAATCGCTACCGCATCTCCGGTGTACCGGTAATAAAGAACAAACGTCTTGTCGGTATTTTAACCAACAGAGATCTGCGTTTTGAGACCGATCTCGATCAACCCGTGGCAAACGTGATGACCCATGAAAATCTCGTCACTGTCTCATCTTCCAATATTTCGTTGGAAGATTCCAAGAAGCTGCTTCACAAACACAGGATAGAAAAGCTTCTCGTGGTCGATGAAAACTATCACCTGACCGGTCTGATTACGATCAAGGATATTGAAAAAATTAAGAAGTATCCGCTAGCCAGTAAAGATTCACTGGGCAGGCTTAGGGTTGGGGGAGCCGTCGGCATCATTGATCGTGAAGCGCGCATTCACGCCTTGCTTGCTGCGGGCGCGGATGTCATCGTGATCGACACCTCTCACGGACACTCAACAGGTGTCCTTGATGCGGTTCGGGACACGAAAGCCAATTTCCCGAAATGTGAGTTGATTGCAGGAAACGTGGCGACCGCAGAAGGGGCTGAGGCGTTGATCAAAGCCGGCGTTGATGCCGTCAAGGTAGGCGTGGGACCGGGTTCAATCTGCACTACGAGAATCATCGCCGGTGTTGGTGTGCCCCAGATGAGTGCAATCCGGGACGCCTTTAAGGTGGCTGGCAAATACGATATTCCCGTGGTAGCCGACGGCGGTGTCAAGTATTCAGGGGATATCGTCAAGGCGCTGGCCGCTGGCGCCCACGTGGTGATGATTGGTGGACTATTTGCGGGCACTGAGGAAAGTCCCGGTGAAACTATCCTCTTTCAGGGAAGAAGTTACAAAGTTTATCGCGGCATGGGCTCACTGGAGGCCATGAAAATGGGAAGTAAGGATCGTTATTACCAGGATGACCTGGAGAGCAACTTGAAACTCGTTCCCGAGGGAATTGAAGGCAGGGTTCCCTATCGCGGCTCACTATCGGCCAGCATCCACCAATTGATGGGGGGCCTAAAGGCGGGCATGGGTTATCTAGGATGCACAAACATATCGGATTTAATAGAAAAATCCCGCTTCGTAAAAATCACCTCGGCGGGGCTCCGCGAAAGTCATGTCCATGATGTCATCATTACCAAAGAGGCTCCAAACTACTGGTTAGACTAATTCATGAAATACGCAGACTTCGTCCATCTCCACGTTCACACTCAGTACAGCCTTCTCGACGGGACAAACCGGCTGGATGACCTGTTTGCAAAGGCTAAGGAATACCAAATGCCCGCCGTCGCGATGACCGATCACGGCAATATCTACGGCGCTGTAGATTTCTATCAGCATGCCTATAAAGCCGGCATCAAGCCGATTATCGGCTGTGAACTTTACGTGGCCCCACGAAGTCGTCTCGAAAAAAGCGGGCACGGCACCGGCGAGATCGCGAACCATCTCGTCGTCCTGGCAAAAAACATGCAGGGCTATAAAAACCTCATGAAGTTGTCTACGGCAGGCTTCTTGGAGGGTTTTTATTATCGACCCCGCGTCGATAAGGACCTGCTCGCAGAATGCCATCAAGGATTGATTGGGATGAGCGCCTGTCTCCACGGAGAGATCGCCGAACAGGTCGTTCGGAATAACATGGATGGGGCTTTAAGGGCTGCGACCCAATTTCAAGAGATCTTCGGTGAAGGAAATTTTTACATCGAAATCATGGAAAACGGATTGACCGAGCAGGCCCTAGCAAACCAGGGACTGTTGGAAATTAGTCGTAAGCATGGCTTCCCGCTGGTGGCCACCAATGACTGTCATTACCTGAATCAAAGGGATGCCGAAGCCCACGAAGTTCTCCTTTGTATACAAACCGGGAAAACTCTGGAAGATGCCGAGAGGATGCGCTTTGGAAGCGATCAGTTTTATTTTCGCTCGCCGGAGGAGATGAAACACCTTTTCGCATATTGTCCCGAAGCGATTGAAAATACAATAAATATTTCCGATAAATGCAATCTAACCTTCAATACCGGCAAATTTTATCTGCCCCGCTTTGAGGTGAACCGCGATGAAA
>Ga0351940_1209_pt2 | contig 13822 bp, 1 predicted proteins | sample TotcelHT113001N8_FD_205819 | JGI IMG/M metagenome (GOLD analysis project Ga0351940, IMG submission 205819) | Enriched cells from coal bed in the Powder River Basin, Montana, United States - Total cells T11 rep2 HSBNCT.T11.300.1.N8 ... | reverse complement strand
CGCGTCAGCGTGGTATCCGGCGAGTTGTACCAGCCGTCGCCATTGGCGTCACCCAAGAACGCGGCGATGTGAACCGCGTCGTCGTCGATCGCAGGTATCCCGTTCGGCACCTCGGCGGTGTCAAAGATCTGCAACCCGGCGATGTCCAATACCTGCTTGGCGCCATAGGCCGCATCGTCCGGCACACGAGCGGTGAACGAACCCACGACCAGCGGCCCGCTATCCGCTGCCAGACCGGACGACGCCGTGATCGTCAACGCTGCCACGCCCGGCGTCGAGATATCCAACGCGTACTGACCGCCTCGGGCGAGCACGGGCGCAGCCAGTGCGAACGCCGAGATGTCCAACAAGTTCGGATCGTAGCGAACTTCCAGTTCCACGCGTCCGACGCCGACGCCGTTGCTGACGCTCAACGGCAACCCGGCCGCCGGATCATCGGCCGGCAGATTGACGCTCTGGCCGTAACCCCGCGCAAAGTTCGGCAGGCCGACCGTGACCGCGTTGCCGGCTGGCGAGGAAACAGTGAAGTTGGCGACGTAATCGCCGCCGGGCTCGCCATCTTGATCGCCGTCCAGCAAGTTGCCGCTGGTATCGCGGAACGCCGCCGCGGCGCTCGTTAACCTCACCGTGTACTGGTCCGGGACCAGCAGGCCCGCCGTTTGGATAAACGTCGCTGTACGCAGGCTCGGACCGATCACCAGCGAGCCGCGCACCTCGCCCGCAACCGGGCCGGTCAGTGTCACGTCCGCGAGCCCAAAGACGCCGCCCTGATCGTAAATGTTCAGTTCGCTGGGATTCAAGTCCTGGCTGAAACTCACGTGAAACCCCGTGCTGGTGGGCGTCATGCTGGTGACCTGAAAACCCGTCTCCAAGATCTCGGCGGTCAAAAGAACCGTGCCCTGGTACTTGGGGTCACTACTGAACAAGCTGTGAGCGATGGAAACCGAATGGGAGCCTTCGCCCACATTCTCTTCGCTGGTCTTGACGCGAACGGCCTGCGGCGTATCCCAGCCCTGCGTCGGGAATTGGAGAAAAGACTTTTCCGGAGCGGCGTCGGCAACCACCTCGAGCTGCTGGCCGTCGCTGCTCAGGAACACCGTCACGTCGTTCTTCGGCTGGCTGGCGAGCGTCACCCAGTAGAGGGCCTGGTCGCCGCCCTCGGCGACGCGGATCGACGTGATGACGTTTTGTCCTTGCGCATCCTCGGCGAGAGACATGCCGGCCAGATCGTTATCGGTAATCTCAGCCACCACGGGGGCGATCGGTAACGAGACCGGGTATTTCGGATCGTCGACCGGCGCCGTAATCAGGTGGGTAATCGTGCCGGTATGCAGTCGCTCGTCCACGCGATCATCCACGGCCCGCACCGTAATCGTTTGCGGTGTCGTGTCGTGGAACGTGAGCACCAGCGTGGATGCGAACGTCAGCCCGTCGTCGGCACTGACTTCCGTCTGGGAATCGGCCGTCACCGCGATCCGCACCGCTGCGGACGGCGGCATGGTCAACGCGATCTGGTAGGTGTCCGTCCCGCCGCCTTCGGCAATCTGGGTGCTGCCGCCCGTCTGCGTCACGAGTACCTGACCCAAATCGTTGTCGGTGATGTGGACCGTCAGGATGTTCTGGCCAATCTGCGCCGGGATGCTCCAATCCACCACCGTATGGACGAGCTGGGCTTGATGGGGCCCTTCCAAGACAGGATCGTCCACAGCCGTCAGCCGAACCGGCTGGGGAACGGCCCAATTCGCCTCGGAAAAGTCCCAGATATTCTCGAACCCGTCCCCCATCGCGTTGTTCGGATTGTAGACCGTGACTTGACCGGCTGTATCCTCAATGAGGATCCAAGTTTCACCCGCGGGCTGTTCGCTGAGCCGGATCCAGTAAGGTACCTCGCCGCCGCCCTCAGCGGCCTCGATCGAGGTGATCGCGTCCTGGCCTGCCTGGTCCGCCGTGATCGTGACCACGCTGCGGTTATCCAGAATCGTGACCGTCACATCGCGGACGGCCAGATTGTCGTAGTCGGGATCGGCACTGGCGACGGTATGCGAGATCAAGCCGGTTCGAGTTCCTTCGACCAATCCGTCATCCACCCCGAAGACGGTGATGGTTTGCGCCGCCTTGTCCAGGAAGGTCAGGACGAGCGTCGTGGCAAAGGTCGCACCGCCGTCGGAACTGATCAACGTCCGAGAATCTGCGGTGACGGTGATCTCGACGGGTGCGGCCGGAACGGTCTGCAAGCCGATCGTGTACGTATCGGTCGTCACGCCCTTGATGACTTCGGTGGAACGAAGGGTCTCGCGCAGCCAGATTTCCGGTCCGGCCAGGACGATCTCGTCGACCGAGGCGTTCAGATCAAAGTAGATCGTTCCCGATTGCGGTTCCGGCGTCCCGGTGTGCAGGCCCCAGCCGCGGAAATCGAAATGAAGCTGGTCGATATAGCCGTCGGGCATGCCGGGATAGAAGAAGGAATGGAACCAGCCGCTGGTCAACAAGTCGGAGCCGAATACGCCGTCGAGCGGCGGTTGGCCTTCGGCGACGTCGATGTCCAGCACCAGCCATTGCAGATCGGTCCAGACCAGTTCCACTACCTCTCCCGTGGAAACCTTGGTGACCGGAACGCGGACCTCGTCGATCGCAAACACGGGAACGCTGGTCTGGCCGCCGACCCCTCCCACGGTCTCGGACCCCAAGTAGGCATTGTCGTTGGCATCGAGCAGTCCGTTGCCATTGGTGTCCAAACCGATGGCCATCGCCAGTTGCTGGGAGATCAAGCTGATCTGGGCTCCCGTATCGAACAGGAAATTCCCCGCTTCGCCGACGCCATTGTACGTGGGGATGGCCGTCAGAAAGGGAATGTCAGCCCAAACAGGCGGTTCGCCGGTGACGAGATAGTCCAGGGGATCAAACGCCAGCCGGTTGTCCACCGAGAGCGCGTAACGATGATCCTCGCCATCGGGCAGGGCGTCCGAGAAGATCGTCTTCATGTACAGGTCGTCCAGGCCAAGGCCACCGCCGGACCAGCCGCGCATGTCCAACGTCGTCACCCGTTCTGCCATCGCGGGCATGCCGACCAGTCCCCAAGGCCCGAACATGCTGAAATCTTGGTTGGCGTCGGAGAGGATGCGAGTCTCCGGAAGCGTATGGCGGATACCGCTGCTGCCGGCAAAATCGAAGCGGTAGGAAGCGGAAACGTCCATGCGATGCACGCCGCCCACCCCGACTTCGTCGAACAGGCCCTCCGTCTGATAGGCCAGCGGCGGTTGCAGCATGTCGTTGACCGCGGTCGCCATCGCCAGGACGCTGTTGGCGCCGGTATCCAGCAGCAAGGTGTTGAACACGCCCGGCCCGACACTCTCCCAACGCTCGATGTCCGGATGGGGATCCATGTCCTTGAGCAATTCGATGGCCACGCGGGGCTGGTCCAAGGCGACATTGTCCGAAGGCCCCAATTCGATCGAGCCGACCGATAGCATCGCTCTCGTTTCCAGCGACTCGAGCACCAGACGGCGAAAGCGATGAATAACCCTGCGACAAGAACCTCGCTGGGAACGCGACATGAGAAGCCTCCCTTGCCCAAGCCTCCCATCCCACTCAATTCACCGGCAACGACCTGCGGGACAAGCGACTGCGGCTGAACAATACGAATTGCGGAACGTTCGTGACGATCACTTCCGTGATTCTAGAATCAATCTAACCTTTGCTCGCAAGATCGTCTACTCCCACGTTGCTGGTGGTTCCTGGCGTCTTTGGTCAGCAACGTCAAAACCGGATCGTTATCGCGGGGATCTGCTGCGCGGCCAGCAAGGACGCGGGGTTGGTCGAGCGGCATCGTTCCGCGCGCGGCGTTTCCGATCGCATCCGCACCGGACCCCGCAGGCTGGCCCCATCCTTAGGATCGGCCAAGAAATAAGTGGCGTAAGCTTCCAGCTTGCGGTTCGCACTACTCGCAAGCTGGAAGCTTAGAAATCGCCACTTTGAATGCAACAGTAATTGTCTTGCCCCACCTCAGCAACCACCGATCGTCGGCCGCGTTGGTTCCGGGATCGTTCAAGCTCGAATCGCCGTTCCACGCCGGGGTTGTTCTGGGCAGCGAGGAATCATTCCGTTCACCGACGGACGTGAACCTGGCCTGCGCACGCCAGCCACGTCAGCCCTTGCGTCCAAAGGCTGTGACGAGATAGGCCACTCCCCGGCAATGATCCAGCTTACCGCCAAGCCGTCGCGATGTCGTCCGCCAGATCGCCAAGCACGCTCTCGAGCGGTGACAGTTCCGAATCCCAGTCATTGAACAACTCGTCTTGTGCGTCGTCCGCCAACTCTTCGCCGGCGGCCGTTCGCAACTTCAGCCCGACGGCTACCTCTGTCTGTGCATCCAAGGAATTGACCAGCAGCAAGGCATCCAGGGCCGTACAGGCTTGGTCATTGTTCACATCATAGGAATACCCCCACGAAGCCGGAGCGTCCCCCGCGGTCTGCGCGTTGATTCGATGGATGACCAGCAACACATCCAGCGGCGTTACCCAGCCATCTCCGTTCACGTCGAACGCTCGGGCCGCGTTGTGCCTGGTCGTCTGACCGCTGGCGACCATCAGGACGTCGTCGGCAAAGTCGTTGGCGGCGTTGGCCGTCGGAGCACCAAGCACCAACCTCTGCGGATTCTCCGTCTCGCTCGGCGCGGCTGCCGGATCCTGGAGGAACGAGGTCGGCGAATCCGCCGCCGCGGCCAACGGCCCCGTCGGCCCGGTCGGCAGCGGCGGGATATTGGGCACGGGGATCAGCCCGATCGCCCGGCGGATACTCGTCGTGTCGCTGGACTGGATGCTGCCGTCGCCTGTGATGTCCACGATCAAACGTGGATCGGCCATCTTGTACGCTGCGAGCCCGGTATTCAACTGTCCGATAATCCGCCGCGTCAAGGTCGCGTCCGGCGAGTTGTAGCTGCCATCGCCATTCGCGTCACCAAAAAACGCCGCGATGTGAATCGCGTCGTCGTCGATCGACGGCAGTTCGAGCAACTTCGGTCCGTTGTCGAAAACATGGAGATCACAGATGTCCAAAAGATGTTGCCCTGCGTAAGCCGCGTCGTCGGGCACGGCGGCCATAAAAGAACCCAACGTCAGCAAGCCGGGAACGGCTCCCAGGCTGCCCAACGTGTCCACCGTCAACTTGGCAACGCCCGCCGACGGGAACGTCAGCTGGGCCACGCCCCCGCGCGCCGCAACTGCACTGTCCAACACAAATTCCGTGATGTGCAACAGACGCGTGTCGTAATGCAATTCCAGGTCCAGCCCGGAAAGCCCGAACCCGTCGCTTAACTGCAACGGCAAGCCAGCCGTCAAGTTGTCGGCGGGCAAGTTGACCGGCTGGCCGGCCCCGCGGGTCACGTTCGGCAAGCTGACAATGATCGCGTTGGCGAGCGGAGCGGAAACGGTGAACACCCCAACGTACTGGCCACCCGGCATGCCGTCGCCATCTCCGTCCAGCAGATCTCCGCCGGCAGCGCGGAACGCGGTGGCGGAACTGTTCAGCGTTACCGTGTACTGGTCCGGCGCTAGCAGCCCTGCCGTCTTGATGAAGGTCGCCTCCCGCACTGTCGGCCCGATCACCAGCGAGCCGCGGACTTCGCCCACCGCGTTGCCGGTCAGCGTCAGGTCGGCGTGGCCGAACGCGCCGCCCTGGTCGTACAAGTTCAGCTCGCTGACATCCAAGTCGTGGCTGAACTGGATGTGGAAGCCGGTCCTGGTGGGCGTCAAGCCCGCGACGATCAAGTTCGTGTCGAAATTCCAGGCGGTCGGTCCGGTGATGCCCGTGCATGGGTTCCCCGCCAAGTCCTCAAACGCCCCTGCCGAAAGCTCGACATAATACCTGGTACCGGGCGCCAAATGCGTCGGCAATTCAAACGTCGCCGTCGCCCCGGCCACCGTCACCAGGGCCGTCGTCACGTCGATCATGTGAACGATCGAATCGTCGGCAACTCTTTTGACCAGCAGGCTGCCTGCCGCCCCCGCACGGATCGGTTCGTTGAACGTAATTGCCAAATTCGTCTCGACCGGCGCCCCCTTGGCGTCGTCCGCTGGAGAGAGCGCGGCGACCAACGGCGAATTGTTGTCGATGACGGGTTCCGAGATCGCCTCGAAGAAAGCGATGCTCAGATTGTTCGCTTCGTCCGATTCCGCCAATACAGCGTCGGCATCGATCCGCATGCCGAGGAACAACGTTCCTGATTCGGCATACCCCGCAGGGGCCGAGGCGGGGAGCGTCAGCGAGACGTCGAACGCCGGCCCCGCGGCGTTGGCGGCCACAACGTCCGAATGCACGTATTGGCCGAGGAGGACGTCGTCTGCATCACCCCAAATCAGATTGCGGGACAGATAGAATCGTTGCGCGAGATCGGCCGTCACGTCCACCCCGCTCGCGTTTCCGATCCGTCCCTGGACCGTGAATTCCTGGCCCCAGGCGATTTGCGTGGGAACGACGAGAGAGTGTGCGTACAAGTCGGGCCACACGTGGACCAGGAACGTGTCTTCGGCAAACGCACCCGAAGCATCCGCTGCGCGGATCGTGACCTCGGCCGTCCCGGCCTGGCCAGCGGCAAACAATGCATCCAGTGTCTGCGCGGTGTCCGCACGCACAGTCACCAAATCCGGGTTGGTGTTGCCGATGACCGTGAACTGCAAGTTCTCGGCCACTTCGTCCGCATCCTGGAAGACGCGTTTCAAGTCCGCGTAAGCAAACCGAGCCGCCACGCCCGCGCGAACCATCAGATCGGGGATGGGCACCACGACAACGGGCCCCTGGTTGGCCGTCACGTGGACCGTAAAGGCGGCTTCGACCGGATCGGCCGATTCGGCTTGATCGCTAACCTGTACCCGCACCTCGTAGTCGCCAACCGCGGTGTAGACGTGCGTCAATTCCAGCGTTCGGGGGTTGTTCGCCGAACGGTTCGGATCGTCGGTCGGCTGGAACGGCGTGAACCCGCCCCCATCCCCGTAATCGACCGACCAGGTCCAGGCATCGTTACCCGGATCGGTGAACGAAACCGTGCGGGCAAACAGGTGTCCCGTAATCGCGTGTGCTGCGGTCAACGGATCGAAGACCGGCAGCAGATTGCCCACCGTGACGGTGACCTCGTCCATCTGAGGCATCCCCGCTTCGTCGTCCGTGACCAGGAACGTCAAGACATACGTCCCGGCAGCACCAAACACATAGTCCCAAGCAAAGGTCTTGTCGTCGCCAAGCAGCAAGGGCACGTCCGCCCGGAAATCCAGCTGATCCGCCCGGGTGATTGCGACGCTACCCCGCCAGCGGTCGTCGCCGGGGTCGGTGAAGACGCCGCTGAATGATACGGTGATCCCCTGATCCGTCGAAACCACGTTCTCGGTCACGCTGACCACCGGAGCCACGTTGCGGATTTCGACCGCCAGCGGATAGTCGGTATACAGCCCGTCTTTGTCTTGGACTCGGGCCCGCAGCGTGTACCTGCCGCTCCGCGTCAGCAGCACGGATTGGGCCGCCTGATCCACGTCGACAATTTCCAGAACGCCGTCGCCGTCCAAATCGAACGAGAACCGCAGGCTCGCCGCATCCACCGCCGAGGGATCAGTGATGTCGATCAGTCCGAACGTGAACTCGCTGCCTTCGTCGATCGAGCCGATCGAGACCATCGGCACCGCCGTGGGTGCGACTCCCGACACGACGATCGACTGCGCGGTACTGACCGTGGCCAGCCCGTCGTTCACCGCCAACGAAACCTCGTACAACCCGTCGTCCGCGGGCGTAAAGCCGAACGCCGGCTGGTCCGTCGGGGTGCCCGCGAGCAAGTCGTATGCCAGGCCGTTGCGGAGCACGCTCCAGGCGTAGGTGATCGCGTCGCCCGTGCCCGGATCGGCAACTTGACCGACCAGCGTCAAGGGCGATCCTTCGGGGCTGGTCGCCGGCGTTCCCGCAATGATGACCGTTGGTGGCACGTTGACCACCGCAATGACGACGTCCGCCTCGTCGCTGGTCGCGCCGCCGTTGTCCTGCACAGTCAACGTCACGCGATATTCGCCCTCGGTCGGCGGCGTAAAGCTGAAGTCGCGAGTCGTGCCGGTCGCGAACGGCTGCCCGTCGCGGGTTGCCGTCCACAGGTAGCTTTCGATCGTATCCAGCGGCCCGGGATCGGTCGCCACACTGGCCAGACTGATCGGTGTCCCTTCCATCGCGCTGGCCGGAGCATTCAGGATGACCGCCGTGGGCTGGGCGTTGGCGACTTGGATCGTCACTTCCGCCGGCAAAACCGGCTCGCCGCCGGCATCGTCGCGAGCCGTGAACGTAACGACATAGGTGCCTTCGTCGTCCGGGGTAAAGGCAAATTCGGATTCGTCGGTTGCGGTCCCGGCGGGCAACCCGTACGGCTGGCCATTCTTGGTGATCGTCCACGTGTAACGGACGATCGGATCGCCGGCCGGGTCACTGGCGATTCCTGTCAGCGTAATCGGTGTGCCCTCGACGGGCTCAGCCGGAACGTCCTGGACCGCGACGCCGGGCGGCAGATTGTCGACGACGACTTCGAACGTTCCGCCGTGCTCTTGATCGTCGTCGTCGCGGACAGTTACCGTCACCAGATACGTTCCCTCTTGGGCAAATGTATGCCACACCGCCGGCAGCGGGCCGTCCACGGCGACGCTGAATATCGAGTCCTCGGACTGGTCGCCCCAGACGACCGTCACCTGCCACGGTCCGACTTCGGAGTTACCAACGAATGACCCCAGTTGGAACGTCTCCGCAGCGGCTTCGTCGGCCGTCAGGCCGGCGGGCGCCAACCATCGCGGCGGATTGGCGCCCACGTCGACTGTCACCGTATCGCCATACGTTGCCCCGTCTTGGCTGTCGGTCACGATCAACTCGACGGTGTACAGCCCGTCGTCATGGGGGACGAAGCTGAACGTCGTGTCGTCACCCCTGGGGATGATCTGCCCGTTGGCGGCGATTACGTGCCAGGCATAGGTGAACGTACTGGCCACGCTGGGATCGGGATCCAGGACCGTAGGCGTTACCGTCACCGTGTCCCCCTCGAGCACCTGTCGATCCGGCCCTGCGTCGATCACGCGGAAGTTGCCGAAATCGGCCGTATTGAAAATCTGTCCGGCCGACAGCGCGATCGAGTAGCCGGGCGGCGTGGAGCCGATACTCCAGAGTTCCCGGCCGTGGACCGAGTCCGTCGCACTGAGCAGTATATGCCCGGGCAGGAAGCTGGCGATCTCCTGGGGCGAGGAGCCAATCGGTCCCGGCACCAGATCGAGGACCAACCGAAGCGAACTGCCGTCATACTGCCACAGTTCGCGGCCGTGGCCGCCATCGTCGGCCGAGAAGTACAGCCTGTCGCCAAATACCGTCAGCGTTTGCGGCCCGGCATCGCCCGGCTGATTAAGCGCCCCCAGGCCGTACAGGCTGCCACCTGTCAGAGCAGTGTCCCGCACGACGGCCCCGGTGTCTGGATCGAGCGTATACAGCCGCCCGGAGGCCGTCGAGGCGTACAGATGATGGCCGTCGAAGGCCAAACCCTCGATGTCGGCTGCTGGGGCTGCCAAGTTCGAAATGAACTCATTGGCGTCCGCGTACGGATCGAACTCGTGGATCCAACCGTCGGTGAAGTACCCGAAGGCGCGATTCGTGCCGTCTCCCGCCAAGCCGCCCGTCGGCGCTCCCGTCGCCCAATTGGCCGTTTCCGAACCGGAGTATCGCGTCTGCCGGCGCACGCTGACACCGTCTTGTCCCAAGAAAACCAAATTGCGATTGCCGGTAATTGTGACATCGTCGATGTTCCAGCCGGAATAGACCACGCTGCTATCGGTCGGCCCCATACCCCAGCGGATGTACACGGTTGATTTGTTGTCCGCGATCGACGAGATGTCAAACGTTTGTTGCACCCAAGATGTGTCAACGATGTTCGAGTAGGAGTTCTCCCAAATTGTGGTCCAGGTTGAGCCGTTGTTCGAGACATCAATCTTCGCATGATCGTACGACGCACTTTCCACGCCGAGCCACCGATAGAAACTGAGCGTCACGCCCGTGTACCCGGCGCAGTTGATGGCTGGCGTACGGGCGAAGTACGTGGTGGTCATGTTATTGGGGTAGGCGCCGCTCAGATTGTACCCGACGACTTGGCTGCCCGTGCGCCCGGATGTCGGATCGCCACCCGCGCCCGTTGGAGTTCCCCAAGCCCATTGACCGCCACCGTCGAAGGTCCAACTCGGATTCGCACTCATGGTCGCCGAGTAAATCGTCTCGCTCTCGGGACTCATCGTGACCCCATCGACAGTCGTCCCTCCCAAAGTCTCGACGGAGATGACTTGTCCCGTTGCCGGGGCCACCCGATAGAGCTTCGTTGCATCCTCGTTCGAATTGACGAACAGCAGAGCATTGCCTTGTTCGGCCATGCTCAGGCCGATTTGCGTGTGGCCCGGCAAGAGATTCCCCGGAGCGTCAAAAGCATACAGCTCGATACCGGAGCCCGGATCGAGCTTGACGATCTCGCCCGTGCTGGGCCGCACGCCCCAGGCGCCCGCCGTCGAACGTACGTCGCCAATCAGACTCACCTGGTTTCCGTCGTAACGCCACAGCGCCGGACCAATGTGACCGTCCGTCGCAACAAACACGAGATCCTCGCCGTAGGCCGTCAATTCGTGAGGATCGGAGCCGTCAGGCCCAGGGTTAAGGTCGGCCACGAGCGAGGCGACCCCATCTTCGAGTTTCCAGAGTTCACGGGCCACCGACGGGGCGGAGGCGGCGAAGAAAATCGTGGAACCAACCACCGTCGGTTCCGAAATCGCGGAGATGGATGTATCGGTAAGTGACACGCGGCTCGTGACCGCCCCGTCGAATCGCCAAAATTGCCGCCCGTCCCGTCCGTTGTCAGCGAGAAAGTAAAGGTCCGATCCAGCCGCCGTCAGGTGCAAGGGTCCGCTTCCCGCCCCGGCGCCGTACTGAGACGCGGCCAAGCCGTAGAGGCCGCCGCCGGAGACCGTCCGAGTGTCGAGGGTCGCTCCCGTGGAGGGCTCCAGCGTGATCAGGCTCCCGGACGCCGTGGAGACGAACAACCGATTGCCGTCGAAGGCCATGCCCTCAATATCGGTCGCAGGAGCCGGAAGCGTCCCGAGGTAGTCGGCGGACTGCTGCAAGGGATCAAATTCGTGGATCAGTCCATCCGTGAAGTAACCGAACACGCGTCCAGCGTCGTCCCCTCCCAATCCGCCGCTGGGCACCCCACTCGTCCAGTTCGCGGTCTGTGGACCGGACAACCCGAGTTGACGTTCCACGGACGCTTCGTCAGACAAGAAGACAAGTGGTTCCGCGTACGAGTAAGCCAGGTTATCCAAGGCAGTCCAGTACCAAGCAACACCTGCCGCGCGGATGTACGCAATCTCACTCGCGGGGATTCCCCGAGCCACAGCGTCGAAGTTACCGTCTCTTCCAGAATCTCCCCGTCTGCGCCATAGGCCGTTAGCCGCCCCATCGATGTCGGTTCGAACCACGTATCACCATTGATGAAATCAATGGACACCGTGCTCACAGGGGGATCGAAATCGGCGCGGAAAAAGACAGAATTCCCTTCGCTCCATCCGATGGCTCCGGCGGAAACGGATCCGAAAACGTAGGCTCCTGTCGATGCAAATGGCGAGTTGGTTGAAGAAACAATCGTTCCGCTCCACGAATCCTCGGCCGAGAGAATCACCTCCGGTGCCCAAACCATGTTTACATCGGCATCGGGCGCCGTGTCGGGCTCGACGGAGATTGGTGTCCCAAACATGGCGCTCGACCCTAAACCATCGTAAGTCCTATCCGCCAGAGCGCTGGTTCGAAGTGTCTGGCCGGTTACGGGATCGAGATGATAGAGCGTCGTGGCGTCGTCGTCCGAATTGACGTACAGCAACTCGCGGCCGGCTTGAGCAATCGCCAAGCCAATGTTGGTATGCGTTGTTTGCAGATTGCCAGGCGCGGGGAAATCGTACAATAGCGTTCCGCTAAGCGGATCGAGCTTCAGAATCCTGCCGGTCGCGGGCTGGACGGCCCACAGGCCCTCGGGGCCGTGAATATTCGCTACCAACGACACCTGCGAGCCGTCGTAAATCCACAGTTCCCGGCCGGTCTGCCCATCGTTGGCGGTGAACACGAGTCCCCCGCTGAACGGTGTCAGATCAGCGGGAGCCGAACCAAGTATTCCCGGGAACAGATCGGCGACGATCGTCGCCGAATCGCCGTCGAACTGCCATAGTTCGCGCCCGGCAGCCCCATCATTTGCCGAGAAATATAGATGGTCATTCAGGACGATCAGCGATTCAGGAGCAAAGCCGCCTGCGCCGGAATTGTCGTCCGTCAAACGCGTCGCCTGCACGCCGTCGAACCGCCACAGTTGACGTCCGACGCCGCTGCTGACGGCGCTGAAGTACAAGGCACCTTGGAACGCGACCAGCTCGCGCGGGTCGGAGCCGTCGCTGCCTGGCATCAATTCGACCAGGCGGCGATACACGGTCTCCGGTCCGCCTTGCCGCTGGATCCAGCTTTCGTCCAGTTGCTCGACCACATAGTAGGTCGTGTCCGGCGCGAGACCGACAAAGGCATAGTGGCCATCGACGTCGGTCACGGTATAAGGCTCGCCGTCGTCATACCAGCCGTTGCGGGTCTGATCCAGATAGACGATCCAGCCTTCGACGCCCGGCTCGCCGGGGTCCCGCTGGCCGCGGCCGCCCTCGTTCGAGTCGAGGTACTTGCTGCCGCTGATGAGGCCGGTGCCGACGATCACATCGATCCGCTGCTGCGCCGTGCGGCCCTCCAAGGCGGCCGCAGGTCCGTGCCGGTCGGCCACGGTCAGCGTCACCACGGCCGTGCCGCTGAAGCCGGATTGCGGCGTGATCCGCAGCTCGTTGCCGACCATCGCCACGGCCACTTGGTTCACGTTGCCGGTCGCCGCATAGTACAGCGTATCACCGTCGTCATCCGTCGCCTTGCCGACCAGATTCACCGTCGTCGTCACCCCGGCAGTAGCCGCCAACGGGCCAATGGTCTGGAGGAACATCGGGGCGTAGTCGTCGGTATCGAAAAACGCGCCTTCGGGAGTCGCCGTGCCCGGATTGTCGCCCAGCGGAGCATACTCGACGATGTTCGTTGTGACCGGGTCATCTTCCCCGGGCCGGTCGGTGACCAAACCCGGGAGAATGTAGTCGTGGGCTGCGTTGTCCAGGTGATTGCCGTGGAGGTCGACGAACTCCAGATGCGGCAAGACCTGGCGGACGATGCGGACCGCGTCGGCCGCCAGATTGCCGCTGCCCTGGTTGGTCAATTCAACGCGGATCGTCCCCGTCCCGCCCGCCGACACCTCGACGTGGCCCAGACTCTGCCAAGGCCGACCGCCGAAAGTCTCCCCGTCGGGAAGCTGCTGCTGGTTGACACGGACGGCGGACGCTCCGCCGGTCAGATACAGCATCTGGCCGTCCGCCAAGGCGGACCGCGTCACCGTCAAGCCTTCGCCAAACGAAGCGCCGACCTGGAACTCAAGTGCGGTTTCGGGAACGAGTGTTGCGTAGACCTGGTAGGCACCGAGTTGCGTGATGATCGGCTCCGCCCCGCTGCCGCCGAACTGTACCTCGTGGGTATAACCGCCTTGGCGGAGCGGCACCAGCACCTCACCGACGCCCAGATGCGGCTCGGAAAGCCCCGTCCCCGTCAGATCGGCAAACAGCAGCATGTCGTAACCGACGTAGTTCTGATCGTAACCCGCCGGCCCCACGTCGACTCGTAACAAGACGGCCTTGGCATCCGCCGGAGCGCGCTCGCGGAGCACCGC
>Ga0351940_1210_pt1 | contig 13849 bp, 10 predicted proteins | sample TotcelHT113001N8_FD_205819 | JGI IMG/M metagenome (GOLD analysis project Ga0351940, IMG submission 205819) | Enriched cells from coal bed in the Powder River Basin, Montana, United States - Total cells T11 rep2 HSBNCT.T11.300.1.N8 ... | reverse complement strand
GCCGAGATATCGTCCATCAACCGCGGATACTGGTCGTAGATCTTTCGCCACTGGTGCCAGGACGCTTCGTACAGCGTGCGAGCGGTCTCCAGATCGGCCGCGTCGTGGGCTTGTTGGGCTTTGTACAGGAACTCCCGCGCATCGACCGCGGTCTTCGTCTGCTCCGCCTCGCAGCGGATCGCCCAGTAATCGTAGTTGACGATGCTGCGATAGTGCGAGATCCGTGAGGACATCAACTCCTGGTCGTTCAGCCGTTCGGCCAGCCGGATCGCCGAGGCACGATTGGTGTCGGGGACACGCTCGGCCACTTCCCGATGGGTGACGCGCGTCTGGAGCACCGCTTCCGAGTGCTGACGATAGTTGTCCTCGGTCAGCTGTTCCTCGGGGATGTCGAGGGCCGTGCGGAGTTCCGGTTCGAGTTGGGCGATCTTCTCCTGCCGGATCTGTTCGCGGACGCCTGGCGCAAACTGCTCCAATCGCTCCCGCATTCGGTCGATATCGTCGTTCACCTGATCGTACTCGCCCAGACGCACATTATGACCCCACGAGGTAGGGATCTGGAGGCGCCCGTACTGCGTCCAACCCAGTCCGGCCTCGTACCAGGACTGCTGAGCGGTCTGGCCGAGCACGCCTTCTTCTTCGATCGTGGTCGAATAATTGATCAGCGACATCGGGTTGTCCGCGTGGAAGATCAGCGGACTCTTGCCTTTGAGCACCATCCCGGCATCCAAGGCCCGCTCGGCCCGCTGATACCACAACTGGCCCACGAGCCAATTGTCCGGTCGGCCATCCCAGCCATGCCCTTTGTCGACGGGTACTTCGCTGTTCAGCGAGTCATGAAAGTCGGTATCCTGGCGGAACAGCTCGCGGAACTGTACATGCTCGTCGGCTCGACCGATCTTCTGGCCGGTGATCCAGCCGGTGTAGTGCAACAAACGCGGGTTTTCGCGATTCTTGCGGATGCCTTCGGCGAGAAAGTCGATGCCTTTCTTGACCCAGTGATAGCGCATCCGATAGTCGTCGAATTCAACCGAGACGTTGTAAGCCAGGTTGTGGGACTGGTGCTCCCAGACGGTGATAAAGTTCGGTTGCAGCTTGGTGATCTGGTTCAAGGTCGCGGACAAGCCCTCCCAGTCCTCTTTCTTCTTATACTCGAAGCTTTTCTCCCACAGCAGGTTCGCCGCCACGCCGCGCAACCCCAAGGTCGCCAGCTTGATGGATTCCCCCGCCGGATCGATCTCGCCCAGTTCCGCTTGGGACAGGTTGTTTTGAGCGCGCAACTGGGACAGCACGCCGCCCGGGTTGCTGCCCGTCGCCGTGCGGGTCGCCGGCTGGCCGATCCAAAACAGGGGGAACAGCAGCAGCACGATGACGCCGATGTACCCGACTTTGCGCCAGAAGGAAATGTCCCGGCTCATGCCGCGATCTCCCGTGATTTCAAGAAGAAGTTGCCGTAGACGCACAGCACCACGAAGTACGCCAAGGCGATCAGGCAGTGCTGGGCCAAGAGATTTCCGTCAATGTTGAATCCGTACGCCACGAACCGCGACGTGTCGAGCGTTCGATAATCCGGAAAGACGCTGGCCGCCAGCCACATGAAGCCCATCAGCACGGCATCGACGCCTTTGATCGTCCACTCGATCGCTTTGCCCATATCGAGTTCGATGGTCTGGTTCATCTGCGTGATAATCCGCACGAACGACTCGACGGGACCGCCGCCGACCTGCTCGCCCGTGGCCACGCTGATAATGAAATCGCGGAACAAGCCGACGACCAGCGTCGAGCCGGTTGCGAACAGGGCCACGGCACCGCTGAGGAATGTGCTGAGCATCACGCCAAAGCAGGTGGCGATGAGCATCTGCAGCCAGATACCGACGTAAGCCTTGCCGAAATTCAGGACAAAGGGGGCGTCGCCGCCACGCACGTACACGTCCGCTTGGGCCATGCCGAAATACTGCGATCGCTCGGAACACTGGATCCACACCTCGACGTTGCCTTCCTCGTCCACCAGGCTATCGAACAAGTCGATATCCTTGAGGGTGCCGTCGGTTTCGACCGCTTTCAATTTCCGCGGAACCTCGTGCCGATAGAGCGTGAATTCCCGGGCGGTAAAGGGAATCGGTTCGCTGCTCAACCCCGTCCGCGGATGCTTGACGGTGATCGAACCCAGAATGCCGGAGACGATGTCGCCCTTGTACGTGCGAAACACGCTGATGTTCATTTCCAGCGGCAAGCCGTCCGGGAATGCGGACGGGGTAATCCCCGAAAACGACCAGGCGGCGGAGGCCAGCGAACCGCCTTCGATGTACTTGCGGTAGGACCACTCCTTGCCGACGCTGATGCCCTCGCCCTCGCGCCCGGAGCGGTCCAGGAACCGCAGCTTGCCATACTTCGGCACCCGCGCCACCAAGGCTCCCTGCGGCGAACCGACAACAAAGCTGCCTTGGCCCGTCATCCGGACTTCGTGATCGTGGTCCATGACGTAATCGGTCCGCCCGCGGCCTTCCGCGTCCAACGTCACCTGGTGGCGGTGATGCGCATCGCGGCTGGTCACCCCCTCCCAAACCGCGTCGGCGCCGCCAGCCTGCTCCATGTCCTCGGCCGCAATTTCATGGCGATGCGCCAGGCCGCGAACCACGAACACGTAACTGACCACGCCCATCAAGACCAGGATCGCCGTGTTGACAAGCACGACGCCCAGGACCCGTCCCAGCACGATTTCGCCGGCTCGCACCGGCTTGGTCACCACCGTGTAAATCGTCTTCGACTTGATGTCCGCCGGCAAGCTGAAGGTGCTCAACAGAATCGCCAGCACCAGGATCATCAGTTGGGTGGCGGTCAGCATAAAGCTCAGGTACAACCGCGCCGGATGATCGCTCGCCGTGTCCAGGAACCAACCGGCAAACAACAGCACGATGGCAAAGATGGCGAACCCGATCAGCACCCGCCGTCGCAAGGCCTCTTGGATGGACAGCCGCGTCATGGCCCAAACCCGCCGCAAGCTGGTTCCCGGCAGGTCGGACGAAATGGCCGTGGCAATCGCCTTGGCCACCGCGTAAAAGCCCTCGCCGGGCCCCAAGCGGATCGCCATCCGCAGGTAAGCCGCAAAGATTGTCACGACGGACAAAGCCGCCACGACCGCAATCAACACGATCAGCGCGCCGGGACCGCGCAAGCTGGGAAACAGCCAATCCGCCAACGGAAGAATTTCTTTTTCCAGTTCCATGCGACTACTCTCCCTCGCGAGCGCGGCGTCCGGGATGAGCCTCGCTGTCCTGCACGATCTTCAAGAACAAATCTTCCAAGGTCGTTGTCGGGTTGGCCATGCTCAACAACGTGCCGCCGCTCCGCTCGATGACCTGGCGGACTTCTCGCTGGGCCTGGTCCGACAGTCCGCGAACTTGGATCTGGGTGACGTCCTGGACCGTCAACAGGCGATCGACGCGCCCCAGTTCCTTGAGTTCGCCTTGATACAAAATGGCAATCCGGTCGCAAACGTCCTGGACATCCGCCAGCAGATGGCTGCACATCAGCACGGTCTTGCCCTGCTCGCGCAGCTTCAGGATCATGTCCTTCATCTGCCGCGTCCCGATCGGATCCAATCCGGTCGTCGGCTCGTCCAAGACAATCAGTTCCGGATCGTTGATCAAGGCCTGCGCCAACCCGATCCGCCGCGTCATCCCTTTCGAATACTCCTTCAACTGGCGCCGTCGAGCCCGATTCAGCCCGACCTGTTCGATCAATTCGTCGACCCGTTGGCGGCGCAACGAAGCCGGCATATCGAACAAGCGGCCGTAGAAGTCGAGGGTTTCCTCGGCGTTGAGGAATTTATACAGGTACGATTCTTCGGGCAGGTACCCGATCCGCTCGTTCTTGGCGACGTCGCTGGCATCCTTGTCGAACACCAGCGCCCGGCCGCTGGTGGGAAACAGCAAGCCCAAGATCAGTTTGATCGTGGTGGTCTTTCCCGACCCGTTGGGGCCCAGCAGTCCGAAGATCTCGCCGCGGCGGATTTCCAGATCAAGCGCTTTCAGAGCCTGTACTTTTTGACGGCCCCAAAAATCGCGATAGGTCTTCGAAAGATTGCGCGTTTCAATAATGATGTCGGAATCGAGCCCCGACACCCCCCCTCCAGCCACAAGGGGCGCGGTTCCCGCTGCGGCGACTGGCATGTCCATGAAGTTTCTCCGTGGAATTCGAGTTTAGGCGTAAGTACGCTGCTCAGGCCGAGTTGGTTCGCTCGACCGGCAAGAAACAACGTCTGGCCAACAAGGTCGGCGGGATTTGCCCCTGCTCATTCGAAAAACATAACTATAAACGCCAACGGTTTTGTTGCAAGGCGAGCGGCAGTTGGAAATCTGCCTGTCGGATGGGCATTCCTGCCCATCGCGAGCCGGAAGACGGGCAGGAATGCCCATCCTACAGGGGAAGGAAGTTTCCTCCGCTCGCCCAAGGGAAGCGGCCTGCCGACACCCTGCCGACTTGACTCTGCCGACTTGACTCGGTTGTTCCCCGTTTCGGAAATGGCTAGACTAATGCATTCGCAGCTGGACTTGGCATCCTAAAGAATCGAAGGAGTCAATCGTATGATCCGCGTCGGACTTGCCGGAATTGGGTTCATGGGCTGGATTCATTACCTGGGCTATCAGCGGGCCAGCGGAGTCGAATTGGTCGCCGTCTCCGAGCCCAACGAGAAACGCCTGCACGGCGATTGGCGAGATATCAAAGGCAATTTCGGGCCTCCCGGGGAAATCGTGGACTTGTCCCGCGTCGCCAAGTACGCGGATTACCGCGATATGCTCGCGGATCCGAATGTGGACGTCGTCGATTGCTGTCTGCCGCCGGCGATGCATGCCCAAGCCGCCATCGCCGCTTCGCAAGCGGGAAAACACGTATTTTGCGAAAAGCCGATGGCCCTGACGACCGGCGACTGCCGCGAAATGGTCCAGGCCGCCTCGAACGCCGAAAAGCAGCTGTTCATTGGCCACGTGCTGCCGTTTTTCCCGGAATATGCCCACGCCATCCAGTTGATCCGTAGCGGCCAGTACGGCAAACTGTTGGGAGGCACGTTCAAACGGGTGATTTCCGATCCCGCTTGGATGACCGATTTCTGGGACCCCAATCGCTGCGGCGGCCCGCTGATCGATCTGCATGTCCACGACGCCCATCTGATCCGCTTGCTGTTCGGCATGCCCAGCTCGCTGTCCAGCGTGGGGCGGTTGCGCGGCGAAGTGGTCGAATACTGCAACACCACGTTCCACTTCACCGATCCGTCGCTGGTCGTCAGCGCGGTCAGCGGCGTGATCAACCAGCAGGGTCGGGCATTCACTCACGGATTCGAGATTCATCTCGAAAAAGCGACCATGCACTACGAGTTCGCCGGGTTCAGCGACAAGGGCGAGCTGATGCCGCTCAAAATCCTGACCGCGGATGGCCAGGTCGTCCGTCCCGAAATCGGCGGCGGCGACCCCTCCGAAGCGTTCGTGGACGAAATCGCCGAAGTCGTCAAGTGCATTGAAGCCAAGGAGCCTTCGCCAACCCTATCCGGCGACTTGGCTCGCGATGCGATCATCCTGTGTCACAAACAGACGGAATCGGTCAAAGCCGGCGGAGTGGTGAAAATCTGACGGCATCGTAGAGACGGGCTGCCAACCTGTTTCCAATGACAAAGGGCTACGGACCGTGCCCAGCGGACGCGGGGCACGTGTCCCGCCCTCCGCTGGCCGTCTCCTGAACTTTGGTCGCGCTGCCTGGTTCGTCGTGGATCTCGCTCAGCGTTTGGTGTGCCAACGGCAGAATGGTCCAGGCCAATTCGTCCCGCGCCAGTTCCGGGCGAGCGGTCAATTCGGTCAGTTGCGCGATGCAGCGGTTCAGGTGCTCGTCGGCTCGTTCCAGCAGGCCCCGATCATCCGCGTCCGTGCCGCGCGCCAGGCAGACCTGAGCCCAGCGCAGCCGGATCAGTTCCAGCTGGACGCGATGCTGCGACGGCAATCCGGGGAATCCGCTGACAACGGCAGCCTGCGTCCGGAATGCCTGCTCGAACAAGTCCTCCGCTTCGGCCAGCCGCTCGGTTCGCCAATAGAACATGCCCAGCTTGGCCAGCGCCAGCGACCGGTATCGCGCGTACTCGGGGATGGCGGGACGATGTGCGACCAGCCAACTCAGTTCGTCCAAGGCACGGAGCAAGCTCGGTTCGGCCGTCGCCGACAATTCGCCGCCATCCTCCCCGGGAAATAAACCGACGGAAACCGACGCGCAGGTGACCGCCAATTCGTAGCGGTAATCGGCGGCCTGGGGATACTCGGTCTTCAGTTCTTCGAGGACCTGCATGGCCCGTCGTCTGCCCGAAACGCGGGCGACACTGCGGTCCGTCGGCGGCCCGATTCCGGACAGCCGGTGACAGAGCGCCAGCAGGAAGCGGTAATCGGGATCGGCCGGATGCCGGCGCGACAATTCCTCGAGCATGGCAATCGCCGCCTTGCGGTATTCGCTGCTCTTGTAATAGTGCGGCCCGAGTTCGCTCAGGTTCTCGCGGGCGTCGCCGTCGCGTCGGGTGTCCATGGCGCCCAGTCGCTTGCCGGCCAGGAAATACAACGTGCGGGCCAGCTCGTATCGGTAATCTTCCGAGGAGCGGCTGGCAGGTTCAACCGAGCGGAGGATGCTCAGCGCATGACGGTGGGATTCGTGCGCCCGGCCAAACTCGAACCTCGCCGAACAGACGTTGCCGATCTCGTTGTGGGCCCGGGCCTGTTCGATCGGCACGGCGACGTCCGTCGACACGGGCAGTGTCGCCAGTCGGTCGGCCACCCGCCGGTACTCGCGTTCCGCCTGGTCCAACTGGCCAAGTCGCTGTCGGATGTCGCCGACTCGGCGGCCGGCAATCGCGGACTCCAGCAACACCCGGTGATCGAGCGGGGATTGCTCTGCCAGGCGATCGTAGAACACCAGCAGGTTTTCCAGGACCGAAGCGACTTCGGGCGAAGCGGCCACCTGCATTCCCGGCCGAAGCGGCAGCGGACGGACATCCCCGTCGCGATCGGCGTTGGCAGCAATCCGCACTCGATCGGGCGAAAGCTGGACATAAATGTCATCCAACGCCTGGCGGGCCAGTTGCGAAGTCGCTTCGGCTCGGACCAGCGATTGAGTCGCTTTGGCGTAAGCGGTTCGAGTTCGCATGCTGCTGGTGACGGCCATCACGGCGAATGCCACCAGCAGCAATCCGGCCAGCGCCGACATGGCGGCCAGGGCGGGGTTCCGCCGGCACCAGCGGCCCGCTCGTTCGCTCCAAGACGCGCGGCGGGCGCGGATCGGCCGGTCTTGCAGACAGCAGCGCAGGTCGGTGGCCAGCGCCTCGGCCGACTGGTACCGCCGCGCCGGTTCCGCGGCCAGGCACGTCAACACGATCGTCTCCAAGTCCCGAGGGATCGTGGCGTCGATCTTCCTTGGCGGGATGGGCTCCAGGGAAACCGGCCGGCCGGTCGAATCCGGACGGTGCGCGGGGCTCGCGGCGGCCGGTTGCAAGGTCAGCAACTCGTACATCGTCAGGCCGAGCGCATACACGTCGCTGCGGGCGTCCGCTGCGCCGCGCAGCTGTTCGGGCGCCATGTAGCGCAGCGTGCCGGCCACCTCGCTGGTCTGACTTGTGCCCTCCCGATCGACCGCTCGCGCCAAGCCAAAGTCGGCCACGCAAACGCCGCCGTCCTCGTCGATCAGCAGATTGCCCGGCTTGATGTCGCGATGCAGCGTGCCTTGGGCATGGGCGTACTGCAACGCTTCGGCCCCTTGCAGGCCGATCTCCGCAGCCCAGCGCCAGGCGGCGGCGGGACCGGTGGAAGAACGAGCCCAGATAACGCCAACGTGGTTTGGCGCGGCGTCCGGGAACTTGCCGGCAATCAACTCGCGGACGATCGCCCCGGCAATCGCGGAATCATACCGCGCGGCGACGCCCACCGGTTGTTTCCCCCGGAGCCAACGGCGACGGCGCGGCGGATCGAGCGTCGGCGGCGTCGAGTCTCCGACCAACGAAACCGTGCCCCCTTTGTCCGCGCAGCGCAGCTGTGTTTCCCGCAGCGCCCGGATGACCTCGTCCAGTCCCACGCCGCGAACCAACGGCATGACGTAGTAATGCAGGCCCTCGTGCTCGCCGGCGCCGAACACGGGAACGATGTTCGTGTGCCGCAACCTGGCCGCGGTTTGCGCTTCGCGCTGAAAACGCTTCAGGTGCTTGTCCAGCAGCAGCACGTGCTTGGGCAGGATCTTGACGGCCACGCGCCGCGCCAGCGACCGCTGCTCGGCCTCGTACACGATGCCCATGCCGCCGCGGCCCAGTTCGCGGAGGATCACGAAATCGCCCAGTTGTTCCGGAGGGCGTGCGAACCGGTCGCGAACCGAAACCGCGCGGCGCGTGGCCCGCTCGTCGATCCGCCACCGCTCCAGCATGGCCACGGCGGGAAACAGTTCCGCGATCCGGCCGGCCAAGCGGGGATGCGCCGCCGCGTACTCGGCGATCGACGGCGATTCGCCTTTGCGGCATCGCGCGGCGAACTCGTCGGCCAGCCAATCCAACGGATCTTGGGCCAACGGGTCTCGGGCCGACGGGTCTCGGGGATTCGGTGATTCAGGCATCGCTTGCATTCTCCGCCGGTGGCGGCAGCGCGTGGCGCAGCCGTTCCAGGGCCCGCAAATAGCGTTTGCTGGCCGCAAACTTGTCGATCCCCAGGATCTGCGCCACCTCGTGATTGCTCAACTCCTCCAAGTGCCGCAACACCAGCACCTCGCGGTCGATCTCGGCCATGTTGTCGAGGGCATTCCGCAATTCCGCGACCGCCTCTTCCCGCACGGCGCACTGACTGGGCGACGTCAAACTGTCCGCCAATTGAGCGAGCAAGCCGCTCGCACTGGTATCCGCCGCGAGGCCGGGATCGAGCGTCACCTCCAGGTGGACGTCCCGCATCTGGGCGTTCAGATAGCGGCGGTGCGTGTCGACGAGGATCTGCTGGGTGATCTGCCGCAGCCAGACGAAAAACGGAACGGAAGGCTGGTCCAGATAATCTTGAATCCGCCGCACGGTTTCCAGAAAGGCGTCTTGCAGGATATCGTCGACGTCCACCTTGCCGACAACCCGGCGGTCCAGCCGAAAGGCGATCATCCGCTGGAGCTTGCCACGGTAATGGCCAAACAGTTCGGCGACGGCCTGTTCGCGACCGTTGCGCAAGCGAAACAGTTCGTCCGCGTGTTCGATTCCGGTGATCATCGGGCAGCGCTCCCCAACGACTCGCCGTGGGATTGTTCGCCTCGCGGCAGACGGAAGTGATCTTTCAGGGGCATGCCTGTCTCCCGGGTCGACGGTCGCGTTTGGTAGGCCATGCCAGGATTATACTGGAAAACCCGGGCGAGGAAAACTCGCCGGAGGCTCGGCTGCGAAGTGCCGAGCCATGGGAACTTTCCCAGAACCAACCGTTGGCAGGGCAGGGACGGCATGTTTTTGCCAACCTCGGAGCCAACGGCGACGGCATGTGCGCCCGGAACGCCGTCGCCGTTGGCTCCGGGGGCAACGAGCATCGCTGCGGTTGCCGCCCTACTTGCCCAGCGATGCCGCCACGTCGGTGCGGTAGGCCGTCATGGCCGGAAGCAGACCCACCACGACGGTCAGCACCAGCAGGGCGGGGACCAACAACAGTTCGGTGGACACTTCGAATCCGCTCCCGCTCGAAGCCCACAACCAAGAGATGTCCACGCCGGGGGCGAAATCGAAAAAGCCGATCGTCACGCCCGTCCGCGATTCGATCAGCGGGCCGATGAGCGCATTCAAGCCGTGCCCCAAGACCCAGCCGGCCGCCCCGCCGCCGGCGCCCAGGATGATCGACTCGAACAGAATCACCGACATCACCGTCTGACGCTCTGCGCCCAACGCCCGCATGACCGCGATTTCGTGCCGCCGTTCGGACATCGAGTTGTAAATGCTGACCAGGATGCTCACGCCGGATACGATACAGATCAGGACGCTCATCAACACCAACAGCATTTGCGCCGGCCGGACGAACATGTCAAACAGCAGGTAGATCTCCCGCACGGGCAGCACGGCCTGAGCCGTCGGACCTTCGTTGATCTCGTTCTCCAGATACATGCCGACAATTGGGCTGGATGTGCGCACGAGAATCGAGGTGACTTCGCGTTGCTCCAGCGGCAGCGGTCCCGCGGGCAACATGCTTTCCCCGGCCACGGAAGCCAGGCCGCGATCCTGCGGTGGCGGATCAGGGTCGGCCACCGGGTCGGCGGCGGCTTGCGGCGGGGCTTGTGCGGTGTCGCCCGTTGCGGCTTCCGGTTTCGGCAACGGCTTGGCGTGCCCCTCCATCAAGAAGAAGCCTTCGATGCTGACGAACACCGCTCGGTCCTGCGGCGTCCCGGACGGCGCGAGGATTCCCACCACGGTGAACTTCTGCCCGTGTCCGACCCCCTCGGGATCGCCGTGCGTCGTCGCGATACGGTCCCCCAGCTTGACTTTCATCTGGCGGGCCGCGGTCGCGCCGACAACCGCCTCGAAGAACCCATGCTCGGGACTTTGGAGTAGGAAATTTCGCCCCGCGGCAAATTCGTACTTCTGCGTGCCCGAGGGCCCGAACTGCAGGCGGTCGAACATCTCGGGAGTGGTGCCGATGACGCGGAACGGACCGAAGTAATCGCCCAGGCACAGCGGGATCGCCAACTCGACAAAGGGCGCGTATTTTCCCTCGCGACTCGCTGCGGGCGAGTACAGCGACGTCTTGAATTCTGCATCGCGGCGGTCCGCCGCCAGGAATTCCAGATAGAACTCGTAAGGCAAGTTCTCGATCGGCTGGCTCAAATAGTAGACCGTATTGAGCGTCAGTTGCAGCTTGCCGCCTTTGGCGCCCATGATCATATTGTAGCCCAGGCTGGCGTTGTTCTGGAACGAACGCTCGATCACGCCGTGAATCGACAACACGGCGACCAGGAGCATGACTCCCAAGGCCATGGAAAACGCGGTCAGCGACGAAGCCAACGCCCGCTGCTGAACACTCCGCCAAGCAATCCGCCAAAGGCTCACAATCCGGCTCCCGCGGCGATGGCCGCTCGAGGGTCAGGGGCTGTCCAAAAAACGTCTCGCCGTGAGGCCGTCGAGTGGAATTCCGTCCGCCCCGGCGAAACAAACTCTGCCCTACGATGCGGTTCCCAAGGCGTCCGGTCGCACATAGATCCCGGCGGCTCGAACCGCCAGGTTGCCCAATCCGTCGATTTGTGCTTCGCCGCGGACGACGATCGTCCGGCCTTCTTTCAGGCCGAGCAGTTTCCGGGCGTCCATGGCGGGCACGTTGCCTTCCGCATCGACGACCTGCACCAACGCCGTGCTCGCCAACAGCTTTGCCTTCTTCGCACGGCAGAACGGGCAATTGTCGGCGTCGTGCGGATGTTCCTCGGGGGATTCGCCGTCCTCGACGCTCGCCGAGTCGCGGACCACAAAGGCCGCACGGTCCGGGTCCCAGATGAAACCGTCGACCCCACCGATGCGGGCCACCAAGACCACATCGATTACTTCCCCCGGTTTCTCGCGGCCTTCTAGCTCCGCCCGGATCTCCAGCACGCCCCGCGCCCCGGAGGGTTCCGCGTCCAGCAGGTAAGCCGCGCCCGCCTGATCTGCCTGCGCCGCTTCAGGAACCGCCGGCCGGTGACAGCTCGCCAGCATCAGCGCCGCCATCAGCAACCCCGTCAGCGTCCGAGCCGGCGTGTACAATCGCGAGTTCATGACGATTCTTCTCCCCTCGCACTCTCGTTTTCAGCCCATCCAACCAGCGCGCACATTCTCTCCAGGTCCTTTTCTCCCCGGGGCTTTACGAAACAATAATGCCTTGGGTTCGCGCCGCGTTCTCGGATTGTAGGTCCCGTGGGCCTGTTGATGCAACCGCACCGAATATGCTACGTTGTTGGCACGTTCAAACATTCGTCACAAACGTGCTCACGCAATTGCCCAGGGAGGTTGTTCTGATGCTGAGATTGTTCCGCGACGGGGTTGGTTTTTCCTTGGTTGTGCTGCTGGCCGTTGGTCTGCTCGGTTGCGGCCAGGCAGGCAACGATGCCACACGTGCCAAACAGGCCGCATCGCATGATCACGATGGCCACGATCACGATGGCCACGATCATAGCGGCCACGATCATGCTCAGACGCAGCCGGAGGATTTCCCCGCGGGCGTGGCGGCGGTGCGGCAGCATTACGAAGCCATCCGAGATGCCTTTCAGGCGAACGACGCCGACAAAGCGCACGGTCCGCTGCACGGCGTCGGGCAACTGATCGAGGCGTTGCCGGCACTTGCCGCCAAGGCCGAACTGGGCGAGCAGGAATTGGCGTCCGTCAAGTCGGCCTCTGCGGCCATGTTCGAAGCTTACGGCGAGATCGACCACGCGCTCCACACCGGCAAACAGGCGGACTATGCGGCTGCGGCCGACAAGTTGGACAAGAGCATGGCGGATCTGCAAGCGGTCTTGGACGGGCTGACGAAAAAAGCGGAAGAATAGAGCAGAAGAATGGAGCGGACGTGCTCCTGCCTCGCGTCTTGCCCGAGGTGGTCCGCCGGATTTGCCGCTTTCCCAGAACGGCCGGCTGACGTAGAATGTCTTAGGATGTGCGGGCAAGACGGGAGAAATCATGAGTAACGGGTCGTCCGAGAGTCGCGAGATAGGCTTTCGCGACGTCGTTTGCCCTGATCACGAGGCGAGTCTCCCGATCGCGCCCCGGCGGCAGATCCGTGCCGATTCGCCCTGGTCGTACGAAATGAGACGCGGCCAGAGGCCGTTCAAGCTGAACGGCATCGAATGGCGAATCCTTCAGTTCTTGTCCTCAAAGCCTTACCACGCCTTTACGCCGCGCCGCATCGCGGCGGCCGTAACGACCGAAAGTCAGCCCGTCACGGAAGATACGCTTCGCGGCCACATCACCACACTCCGCGAAAAACTCGGCCTGTTCGCCGACTACGTCCAGTCGGTACCCCATATCGGGTACCGATTCAAAGAGTGACGAATCATCGACGACCAAGCCGAACAAGCGGTGTCAGGACCTCCCCCCTTTAGAAGAACCGGTTGATCAGGTTTTCCAGCATTTCCTGACGACCGCTTCGGTTGGGCGCGATATCGCCTTTGTCCAGCATATACGCTTCCAACGCCGCAAAATCGGCCTTGCCGGATTCGATTTCGGCGCCGATGCCGCTGTCCCAACTGCTGTAGCGATCCTTGACGAACTGGGCCAGTTCGCCATCGGCGCGGATCGCGGCAGCGATCTTCAGACCGCGGGCGAATGTGTCCATCCCGCCGATGTGGGCGTGAAACAGGTCGATGGGCTCGAAGCTCTCCCGCCGCACTTTGGCGTCAAAGTTCACGCCGCCGGGCGCCAGACCGCCGTACTTTAACAGGATCAGCATGACCTCGGTGGTCAGATAGTAGTTGGTCGGAAATTGGTCCGTGTCCCAACCCAATAGCATGTCGCCGGTGTTGGCGTCGATCGACCCGAGCGCACCCTGATGCCCTGCGTAATCCAGTTCGTGCATCATCGTGTGGCCGGCCAGCGTGGCGTGGTTGGTCTCGATGTTCAGCTTGAAATAATCCATCAGGTCATAAGCCCGCAGGAAATTGATGCAGGCGGCCGCGTCCGAGTCGTATTGGTGCTTGGTCGGCTCCTTGGGCTTCGGTTCGATGAGGAACTGGCCCGTGAAGCCGATCTTCTTGGCATAGTCCACGGCCAGATGCAAGAAGCAGCCCATGTGGTCCAGTTCGCGCTTCAAGTCGGTGTTGAACAGGTTTTGGTAGCCTTCGCGTCCGCCCCAAAACACGTAGTTCACCCCGC
>Ga0351940_1195_pt1 | contig 15364 bp, 17 predicted proteins | sample TotcelHT113001N8_FD_205819 | JGI IMG/M metagenome (GOLD analysis project Ga0351940, IMG submission 205819) | Enriched cells from coal bed in the Powder River Basin, Montana, United States - Total cells T11 rep2 HSBNCT.T11.300.1.N8 ... | reverse complement strand
GATGAAGGTGGTCTTGAATTCATCCCGCATCTTCTTCATCAGTCCCAGGACCATATAGGCGGTGGTGTGGTCGAGGTTGGCCGTCGGCTCATCCGCCAGGACCAGCTTGGGATTGGTCACCAGCGCCCGGGCCACGGCGACCCGCTGCTTCTGACCGCCCGAGATCTGGTCCGGATACTTGTCCCTCTGGTCGGCCATACCCACAGCCTCCAGCAGGGCGGTCACCCTCTTGCGACGCTCCTCTGAGGAAACCTTTCGGACCATCAGGAGCGGATACTCTATGTTTTCGTAGACCGTGAGGACCGGCAGCAGGTTGAAGTCCTGGAAGATGAAACCGATGTGGGCACCTCGGAAGATGGCCCCCTGCTTGCGGTCCATGGTTCCCACGTCGGTGTCCACCACGGTCAACCGGCCTGAAGTGGGCTTGTCCAGGCAACCGATGAGATTCAGGAGGGTCGTCTTGCCGCTTCCCGAAGGCCCTATAAAAGAAACGAACGAGGCAGGGTCGATATCGAAACTGATTCCCCTCAGAGCCGGGATGACGATTTCGCCCACCTGATAATTTTTCGTGATGTTTTCCGCTTTCAATAAACTCATTTCCTACCTCCTTTCCCTTGTCTGCCGGAATTGGATCCGATCGTGGCGAGCGTTGTACCTCTGCTCTGCCGCTTCCAGCCGCACCCGTTGCTCCACGGTCAAGACCTCCAGTGCCATGGCATGGTGTTCAGACATCTTTTCCAGAAATTGCTTCTGCAGTCTGGACACCTCGCCTTGCAGAGTCTCGATCCGGCGGCGGTCGGGTCGCATTTTCAGCCATTCGGTTTTCAGTTCCTTCCCCATTTCCAGCAACCGGGCCTGGATCGCCTCGAACTGCTGCGCGTATTTCTCCGCCAGGATCCGGATCCGGCGGGTCTGTTCCGTCGTTAGTGGTAACCCGGCCGTAGCAATCCATGCGGCGCTGTAGGGCCCCTCGCGATGCACCATCAGCCATCCGCTTTCTGGTCCCCGTCCCGCTTCCCTTCCGGGATCCCGGGCGGGATGATCCGCGCCGGCGGCCCCCTGGGCCAGGAGAATGAACGCCGACAGGATCAAGATTTATTTTTTCACGGTTCATCCTCCTTTCCGGTGAACCTGGTCTGCCCTCCGTTTTCGGGGGGATGAAGGGGGGCGGGGGTTCCATTCCCCGCCCCGAAGGTGTGTTTGGTTACCTACGACCCCTCGGTCCCATCCTGCGATGGCCGAATTCTGCCGCCGGGACTAAGCCTCCGGCAGATCCATAGGCCAGACCCGGACCGAAGGCCGGCACTGGCGCCAACTGTTCCGGCGTGATGATCTTCCGGACTTCGTCCCGGAGACCGTTCCTCTTCTCCTGGAGTTTGGCCCTGAGATCGAACATCTCCTTCTGTTTGGCCCTGAACGCTACTGCGTCCGAACCAGGTATAAAGCGTGAACCGCGGAGTTCCTGTCCCTTGGCCGCCATGTCCTTCAGTAGAACGTCGTTCTCATTCAGAAAGGCATCCTGCAGCGCCTTGATCCGGGTTGATTGCTCCGCCGTCAGATCGGGTATCGCGGGATAGCCGGGTCCGGATCCGGATCCGGGACCGAAGCCGCAACTGAAGTCGGGACCCCAGGCCAAGGCGGCGGTGATAAACACCAGTGCAACGCCTAGACAAAGACCCGTAACAATTATTTTTTTCATGGTTTTTCACCTCCCTTCGTCTTGGATTTGCGAATCCCGGCATGTTCCCACTAACCTCCGGGGAGCAGGCGATCGGCGGAATTCACCGGGCAGGCGAATCCACGGCGCGCCTATTCATAAAGACGGGCTGAGAAGGTGAAAATCAACAGCGAAGCGGAATGGAAAGGGTCTGGATACGGAAGGGGACGGATGCAGGTACGGGGGAGAGCGCCTCCTGGCAATAGCCAAGTCCCTGATCCGGTGATGTTGTGGGGACGATTGCGGCGTCGAAATAGTTCTGCGAAATGAGGGAGTGAGCCGAGCAGTTCTTTGAGCCTCCGCACCCCTGCTTGCCCTCACTGTGCGCACAGGTTCCCCCGCGCGCCATCTTGTTTGCCAGCTTCATGGGCACCATGCCCACCAGCAGAGGAACAAGCAGCAGCGTCGGGATCAGGATGAACCATCTTTTACGGCGATACATGAAATACTCCCGGCCTTCTATGGCCTTGCACGGGTTGCAGCCATCCGAAATCCGCAGGACGTCCCTCAAAAAGAACCCTGGGAGATGCCTCCCTTACACTTCGTGAAGCAAGCATGATGCCATGAAAAGTAAATCATTCGCAACAATTTGTATTGTAAAGACTATTTCTCATTCGTGGTTCATTGAATCACTGCGGGAAGTACACAGAGTGGATTAAAACTGGATATTCACGATACAGCCAGTGTATCCATTCGGTCAAATAGTATCCAGATAATGGATTGATCGGGCATAGCAGGTGCGATGTTCCCACAAATTATCTTGACATTCATATTAGTGTGCGCTAAAGCAATTAGCAAATAATAAAAATGGATCTTGCGCAATGCCTGATGAACTTGTCCAAACACTTAAAACCCTGGCCGACGAAACCCGCATGAACCTGGTCAGGCTGCTCCTGACCCACGACCTCTGCGTCGGCGCGCTGGCGAAGCGCCTGGCCGTCTCGGAGGCGGCTGTGTCTCAGCACCTCGGCAAGCTCCGCGAGGTCGGCCTGGTCAAGGGGGAAAAGCGTGGGTACTGGACCCACTACTCGGTGAATCGGGATAGGTTCGGCGAACTGGCCGGTTTGCTTGCCGACCTGGCGGCACTTCCGCAAGCCCCCGAAATCGTCTGTATCAAACACATGAACAGCAAAACCCAACCTTACAAGGAGGATGTGAAGATGTGCGATTGCAAGTGCCAGAAACCGGAGAAGCTGAAAGGAAAACCCGAGGAGTGCACCCTGGAGCAGATCAAGGAGTGCCACGGGGACGAAAAGGGTCACTCCTGCTGCGACGAGAATGAGTTGGATCAGAAATGAGAAAGTCGGCAACAGGGTTCATCGCAGACGCAGGATAGGGAGTTTAGGGTATGGAAGCGGCAGAAACGGATAAAGAGGTCCCGACACCTCCGGGCCTGCTGGAGATGGGTAAGGTGTTGCTCAAGGTCGGCGCCACCGGCTTCGGCGGGGCGATGCCGGTGCTGGCCCTCGTCCATACGGATTACGTGGAGAAGCGCCACTGGGTCAGCCAGGAGGAGTTCGACGAGGCCGTGATGGTGGGACAGATCATGCCCGGACCGATCGCCGTCGATGCGATCACCCACATCGGCTACCGGCTGCGAGGATGGCCCGGCGCGCTCGTCTCGGTCATTGCCTTCATCCTCCCCCCCTTCCTGCTGATGCTGGCCTTGACGCTGGCCTATGTCCGCTACGGGGGTGTTCCCCAGGTCGCGGGGATCTTCAAGGGGCTCGGCGCGGGCGTTGTGGCCATCATCGCCGCCACTGCCTGGCGGATGGGAAAACCGCACCTCAGGACCGTCAAGACGGCATCCCTGATGGTGGCGGCCCTGCTGGCGCTTCTGCTTCTGAAGGTCAATGTGGTTCTGCTGGTCCTCCTGGCCGGCCTGACCGGGATTGCGCTCTTTCGGAAGCCTGCCGACCTCCTGCCGGGCCCGAAACCCAGCGGCCCGAACCCGACGAAGGGAAGGGCGTGCTGATGCTGGATCTGTTTCTCACCTTTTTGAAGATCGGGGCCTTCACCTTCGGCGGCGGTATGGTGATGATCCCCTTCATCGAGCAGGACGCCGTCAACACCTTCGGATGGCTCACGAACCGGGAGTTTATCGATGCCATCGCCATGGGGCAGATCACCCCCGGTCCGGTCGTCATCTCCTCGGTCTTCATCGGCTACAAGGTGGCGGGACTGCTGGGCTCGGTGATTGCCATGGGCGCCGTCTCGCTGCCCACCTTCTTTTACAGCATCGCCGCCGCCCATCAGCTCCACCGGCTGAAGGGCAACCTGCGGGTGAGGGCCTTCCTGAAAGGTGTCGGCCCCGCCGTGGTGGGGATGATCCTGGCGGCAGGGTTCACCATCGCCCGGGCCTCGCTGGTGGATATCTGGACCGGGCTTCTGGCCCTGGCCTGCCTGGCGGCGCTGGTGCGCTTCAAAGTGGATGCCTCCCTGGTAATACTCGCGGCCGGCGTCATCGGTCTCTTCTTCCTTTAGCTCTTTTCCGGACGGACCGGCTACGGGGTTCGACAGGATCACCGCCCGGGATGGATCAGCGGGGCTTGTCCGCGGCGATCCAGGCGCGGAACGAACCGCCACGGCGAATCGGGAGGGGGAAAAGGCCGACGCCGCGAAGTTCCTCGGCGACGCCTTCGGGGAAAAGAAAGTGGCTCTCCATGAGCAGGAGCTTCTCCAGCACCGCCACGACCTTCACCGCCGGCCGGGCGAGGTCCGGTTCTTCGACGAGCAACCTGCCGCCGGGACTCAGGACCCGGCCCAGTTCCGCCAGCGCAGCCCGCCGGTCGGAAAAGTGGTGCAGGGCGTCCACGACGATAATCCGCTCGAAGGCGCCGTCGGGAAAGGGCAGAGCCTCTGTGCGCGCCTGAAGGGCGGCCAGCCCCCGCTTTTTCCGGGCCTGCCGCAGCATCGACCAGGAAAGGTCCGCTACGGCGACGCCTCCCGCAAGGTTCCGAAGCGCCGCGGACACCCGTCCCGTGCCGCCGCCGGCATCGAGCAGCCATCCCCGAACGGGGAGAGCCAGGAGACCCGCCAGTTCGTCTGTCAGCGGCGGCCCCATGAATAGATCATAGGCAAAGGCGATCGCGTCGAAGTGCCGATTACGCAGAAAGCAGGACATGAGCCCCCCGTTCAACAGCCCCGGTTTTGCCCCTGCCGTCAGTGGACAGGCAGGAAGAGCTTGCCCGAGACAATCCCCCGGATCGTCCGGATCAGGACGATCAGCCAGACGGCCAGGAGAAAACAGGTTGCCAGGAGCAAAAAAGCATAGATCGACACGAATCCGCTGACCTGCCAGGCGGCGGCAGAGGCGAGGCAGAGGGCTCCCGAGGGAAAGGTGAAGGCCCACCAGGAAAGCGCATAGGGCAATTCGACATACCGCAGGTAGTAGGCAATCATGATGCAGGCGACGACGAACCACCAGGCGGAAAAGCCCCAGCACATCAGAATGGCGATTTTCGCCAGAGGGGTGAAAATCTGCGGATCGATCCCCAGGACGACCTGATTCTCGAAAAGGTGGATCATCTTGAAGAAAATGGCGGCCATGATCGCCGTGGGCACCATGCCGATGAAAAAGGTCGGCGCCAGCCGGCTCATGGGCAGCTCATGGTAGATGTAGCGATGGTAAACCGCCGCCCCGACGAAGAGGAAGAGGAAAAAGCCGATCCCGAAGCTCACCAGCGACAGGCCGAAGGTCAGTTCCAGGGCCTGGGGGTACAGTTCCGTCAATTCGAGCCCCGCCACGGGGATGATCATCTTTGAAACAGGGGGAATGAACCAGCCGAAATTGGCATGGGCCGGCGTGATCTCCTTGTGGCTGAACACCCGGATCAGAATCGGCAGGGCGAAGATGTGGATCCCCAGCGAACCGGCCAGCCACAACCAGAAGGCCAAGGCGCGGGAGGTCTCGGCGGACAGGAAGAGGTCGGGATATTTCAGCAGATCCAGGGCCAGAATAACCAGAGCGATCGGCATCGTCGGGAAGAAGTGCGCCGCCACGGGGTGACGGAGGTCCCGGCGGACATCAGCGGGAAAGAGGAAGAACCGCGCCGTCCAGGGAACGAGGGCGATCAGGAAGAGGGCGATCGCCGCAATGAAAAAGAAGGACGCCAGAAAGGTCCGTCCGGGAAAATTCAAAAAGGAGAGAACCAGCGGAATCACCGCCGTTCCCATGACAGCGGCGAACCAGGCCGGATTGAAGTGCTTGGCAATTTGTGCGAAACGTCCCATGCGCCCCTCCCCGGCGGACGGCATCCTCATCCACCGGCCGCCTTTGATCCTTTACTGTAAGTTGGTGAGACTATGTAAAACCCCCGGGGAAGTCAAGACCCGTTTCCCTTGTCTCTGATATCACAGGAGGTGGGACTACCGATCACAATTCACTTCTCTAAGCAATGGCAAGGTTCACGGGTGATGAATCGAACGATTGATTCCTGATTTCTGCTACACTCAACTGGCATCACTTGCATCCTATACAAATTCCCAGATTCATACCAAGACGTATGCTGCGCGGCTGTAAGCGTGTATAGCGCTTCCCGCGAATTTCTCTCGTTGCGGGTCATTCACTTTCTCTGCGGCATAAAAATGTTAAGTTGTTGCGTCTTGAAATAACGCAATTCTGATTCCAGGACATCCGCATTCGGATAGGGCTGGAAACCAGTAACCTCATTGCAATACCTGACATTTTGGTATCTCACGTAACATGCTTTCCAATTGGCTTTGGCGGAGTAGTAGGGCATTATCGCTTTATCGATAATACCTAGCGGCAGCGAACCGGCTGATAACAGGACAACATAGATTGAAAGCACCACCATCGGCAAACGACCTTTGATATGCAGCCTGAGCAAATAAAAATATAAAGCGAGAAACGCGGGGATGAGTAGTGGGATATAACGTGAAGATTGAGCAGCACTTAGCCCAAGGCAAGACCGGCCAATTGCCGCATTAAAACAAAACAAGAAGCTGTAGCCCAGTAAAATCACAATAACCAAATAGGCGCGATCCTGATAGAGGCCGATTTTCCATAATCTTCGGCTGCACAAGAACAATACAATCCCGCTAAGCACCAACAGCGCCCCGCCCAATGGATAGGCAAGCCACCCCACCCAGCCCAGATTCCAACCCACTGGATTCGCCAGCATTAGGCTCATAAATACTGGATATTGTGGAATGTATTTAATTTCCAAGCTGGAGCATATCGCTGCCGTTTGAAAAAAACGATAATCGATAAAAAAAGAGAGTCCTGACACGACAGCAACGGTAAACGCAATGAGGGAATAGGCCATGGGAAGATGATCACGGTGTCTTTGATAGGCCTCCACGGCGAACAGAACCAGCGTGATGATTCCCATAAATACACCGAATCCGGTGTAAATGAGCATGAAATTAAGCACTAGCAAAAGACTGTAACGCAGCCATGGCTTCTGAATCAGCAGGCTGAGAACGTAAAGGATCATCAGTAAAATCGGCATTGCGCCATGGGAGAGGTTAGGCACCAAAACCAACGCTTCGAATTGAAACAACGATAAAAAGAGAAAGGGTAACGCCAGATCGTAAAGCGTAATCCTGCCAAATAACCGATATTTTAAAAACAAGGCCAACCCGAGTGCCAACAAGAGCGCAAGCCCAACGGCAAAGGCGTCGGCGCGTGCATCAAAGTGCGTCCATTCCGCCAGCCGCTGGGTTACGACCAATCCAATGCCTTGCCGATGCGGTCCATGTTGCCAACTGAATGTTTCCCAAAAATTTTTCTGAAGAATCAACGGCCGATAGAAATCCCATTGGTCGGAAAAAAGAAGATCGCTTGCATAAGAACCAATGAATGCAAAAAATTGGAATACTAAAAGGACAGAAACCGCTGTGAACAAGGTTTTCGTAATAAGGGATATCTTCACTGCGCCGGGAAACTGCGAGGCAAAAGAGAGGGATTTTATCGCCCAAGACAAATATCGGGAACTGGTGCGTTCTTCGTGTTTCATGGGCAGTATTGGACGATGAGAGGGTTTCTAATGATCGTTCCAGTCAAGACTTCACTTCCTGCCAGCAAGGCGATGCCCACTGCCTCCCCAAAGGAATAAACGATACCTCCTCGGAGTGTTTCCTATAGGTGTAAAAACTAGTCTTGTCAATCCTATCGGAATTCACCGATCGCCTTTCCCGGCGACGATTGACTGGTCTCTGCCGCCTAGCGGCAATGGGGAAAACAGTATCTTCCTGCCAGAAGGGACAGGGTCGACACCGGCCAGAAAGACCAAGATACGCGAGATCTCAGAGAACGGAAATGCGAATCGTTCCATGCCCTCGGAAGACGGAATCCTGTCGCCATCCGCCCTCGCCATCAAGCCCCCGAAGCCGAGAATCGTCGGGATCGGAGCATAGGTAAAGGCTCTGGGGAAGTCAAGCATTCCCTTCCGGACCCGATCAAGGGTCCTCCGTCCTGTCTGAGCGGACTTTTTCCGCCCCGTCCGGATATCGTCCGCTCAGACAGGACGCCGAGGCCCATGCGAGAATCCTTTCAGACCAACAATGGTGGGGCACATTTCATGTATTCATATTTCGTCTCTTATAGTTACAAAGATTTCCCCTCCCTCCTTCTCGCCCTCCTGATTTTGGCATCGTCCTTGCGATAGGGAAATCAGCCACCCAGCGTGGGCGGCAGAACGATGAAGGATCGGAGGGGGTAGGGATCATGAAGCAGGTAACGTTGGCGGTGAAGTTGATCGGCAGTTTTTTGGTCTTGGCCCTGATCATGCTGGCAGTCGGTCTGTTCGGAGTGCGGGGTCTGTCCTCCACGGGGGCATCACTCCGGGAAATCGCGGAGGTGCGGATGCCCGCCGTGGTCGCCCTGGAGGTCATCCGGGGGACCCAGCGGGCCATCATCTCCCATGAGCGGGTCATCGTCTTTGAAACGAATCAGGAGGTCATCGACCGGAACGTCAGGAATTTGCAGGCCGCCTGGAAACGCATCGACGAAGGTCGAGCCCGTTACGAATCCCTTCCCAAGACACCGGAAGAGGCCAAGCTCTGGAGCGATTTCGGTCCGCGCTGGAACGACTGGAAGAGACTGCATGAGGAAGCGGTGGCGCTGGGCCGGAAACTGGATGAATCGTCCAAGAAGGAGGCCTACCAGATGGCCTTCGGCAAGGCCCGTGATGCCCTGAAACCTACGGAAGACATCGTCAATGCCCTGCTGGTGCTCAATGTGAAGATTTCCGACGATTTCTCCGCGGAGGCCAGGGCCCAGGCCGGACAAAGCCGCTGGCTGATGATCGCCGGGGTCGTCGTCGGCACCCTGGCGGCGCTGCTCCTCGGCATGCTCTCGACCCTCTCGATCGTCCGCCCGGTCAGGCGCGTCGTTGCGGGGTTGACCGGCAGCGCCGATCAAGTCGCCGCCTCCGCCGCCGAACTTTCTTCCGCCAGCCAGGCCCTGGCTGAAGGGGCCTCGGAACAGGCGGCGGGCATCGAGGAAACCTCCTCCTCCATCGAGGAACTCTCCTCCATGACCAAGCAGAACGCCGACAATGCAAAGATGGCCGATTCCCTGATGGCGGAGACCACCCATGTCGTCCGGGAGGCCAACGAAACGATGCAGGTTCTTACGCGGTCGATGGGCGAGATCTCGTCCGCCAGCGAAGCGACGGCCAAGATCGTCAAGACGATCGACGAGATCGCCTTCCAGACGAACCTGCTGGCCCTGAATGCGGCGGTGGAGGCGGCCAGGGCCGGTGAGGCCGGCGCCGGTTTTGCCGTCGTGGCCGACGAGGTCCGAAACCTTGCCCTACGGGCGGCCGAGGCGGCGAAGAACACGGCTGCCTTGATCGAGGACACGGTGGAGAAGATCAAAAACGGAACCCAGATCGTCGCTCGCTCCAATGAAGCCTTCGGCAAGGTGGCCGCCGGGGCCCAAAAGGTAGGGGAATTGATTGGGGAGATCGCCGCCGCCTCGGGCGAACAGTCCCAAGGGATCGCCCAGATCAACACGGCTATTGCGGAAATGGACCGGATCGTCCAGAGAAACGCAGGCAGCGCCGAAGAATCCGCCGCCGCCGCCGAAGAGATGACCTCCCAGTCGGAGATGCTGCACGGGTTCGTCGTGGAGCTGGCAGCCCTTGTCGAAGGGGGAAAAGGGCTTGATTCAGAGGCGAAAACGCCAAAGGAGGCAAAGGAGATGCTGCCCGCCCTCCGACGTCCGACAGTGGCTTGAAAGGCAGGGGGTGAATAACACCTACCGGTAAAGGGGAATCACCGAGCCTTCAAAGAAGAGGGCGAAGGCGGCGACACCGGCCAGGAAGGCCAGAAGGGCCGCATAACCGTAGCGGCGGCGGACGTTGGCCGCAAAGAGAATCAGGATGCAGAGGGCGAAGGCCAGGCAGAAGGGACAGTAGGTATCGTGAACAACCTGGAAATGGGCGAGGAGGGTCTCGGCGCCCAGGGCCCCGGCCAGCATCACGGTCCGCATCCCCTGGACCGGAGCCGCGGGGCGGAGGATCTCCAGAACGTTGAGCGCCGCAAGGGCCGCCATGAAGGCGATCCCGACCCACATCAGATCCAGGCCCAGAAATGTCCCCTGAAGGGATGAACAGGCCGTGTCGCAAACGTCGTAATAGACCATCAGCCCCAGACCGACCGGCGGTACGACCCAGTTGACGATCCTGCGGATGCCTTTGCCCTTCATCTGCCTATCTCCAGCGGGTTCCATACAGCACCGCGTGTCATGGTAACGCTGTTCCTCTCTTTGCAGGGCATCGCACAGAGAATGGTTTCAAAATCTGCCGCCGAACTCACGCAGCCGTGCGTTTCCGCTGCTCGTCCCGGGCGCCATCCTCTCAGGGCAGGCCTTGGAGGGCCTTGAGAATATCCGTCCCGCCGATCCATTTTTCCTTCTTCCCCTCCCGGAGGATCACCACGGTCGGCGTGGCGTTGATCTTGTCCTCCTTGAGCAGATCGTTGTAGCGCTCAAATAGGGGCTTCGGATCGAAGCTGCGGAAGGCGATCCCCCTTTTCTTGAAGACCGTCTCCATCTGCTCCGGCGTCGTCACATCACCCGAGGAGAGCTCGTACAGAAAGGCGCGGACCTTCAGGGCCTGTTCCGGGGCATTGTTCGCCTTGAGGGCATAGAGAAAGTACCGGGCGTAGAGCGGCGTGTGCTTGTGGTACGGTGTATCGACGAGGGTCAGCCGGATCGTGTTTTTCTTGAGCAGATCGATCAGCAGGGGCTCGATTTGCGGCTCCAGCGCCCGGCAGGGAGGGCAAAAATAGTCGGAGTATACCCGCACCTCGACCGGTCCCGTGCCGTAGGCGGGAAAAGGCGTCCCCTCCCCGGCCGCCGAACACCATGGCGGAAACGCCAAGCCCGCCGCCAAGCAGATCATGACCAAACAGCTCTTCAAAAGGCCTTTCAATCGCATCCTTTTCCTCCTTGCCGGCGCCCATGCCGGGCATCGGCTGCCCGGTGCCTGCTGACCCTTTCTAGCGCTTTCCCCGCTTAATTGCAATGGTCGCAGTGCGCCAGCGTCCCCGCCGAGGCGGGGAGAACCTGGATCGTCGTGTGGCCGATCCGGTGCCTTTCACTCAGCATCGCCTGAGCCTCCCGAACGATGGCCTCGTGACCGGCGGCCTCGCCCGTCGAGACGAGGTGAACGGAGAGGAGCAGGCGGTCCGTCCCCGTCTCCCAGATGTGCAGGTCGTTGGCCTCGCCCACCTCCGGAATCGCCAGGAGGTCCTCCTTCACCTGCTGGAAATCGATCCCCGGCGGCACCGCGTCGAGGAGCGAATCGACGGACCGCCGGATGATCCGCCAGATCGATCGGGCGATGAACAGGCAGATCGTCATCGACAGCAGCGGATCGATGAGGCGCCAGTCGAAAAGGAGGATCAGCAGGGCGCCGACGATCACCGCCAGGGAGAAGAGCGCGTCCTGGAGCGAATGGAGCCAGGCGCCCCGGAGATTGAAGTTGCGTGCCGCGAATTTCTGCAGCAGCAGCGTCGCCGCCCCGTTGCCGGCAAAGGCGATCAGGGCGACCCAGAGCATCTCCCGGCCCGGGATCGACGGCGGCGCCGCCAGCCGTTGAAGGGCCTCCCAGAAGATGAAGGCGATGATGATCGACAGGACGATGCTGTGGGCAAAGGCGGAGATAAATTCGATCTTCTTGTAGCCGTAGGTCTTCCGCTCGTTCGCCGGCCGCCGGGCCACCTTCTCGGCCCAGTAGCTCGTCACCAGCGAGGCGATGTCGCTCAGGTTGTGGACGGCATCGGAAATCAGGGCCGTGCTCCCGATCAGCAGGCCGAAAAACAGTTCGAAGGCCACGATCCCGCCGTTGATGATCATGGCGTAAACCAGGTTCCTCAGCGATGCCGGCGGCGCATGCGCATGGCCGTGGCTGTGGCCGTGATCGTCTTCCCGGCGCCCTTCCGAAGTTTGATTATGTCCCATCGATGTCACCCGATTCCTATCAGTCGATGAAAAAGGGGCTGACGATGAAATAGACCCCCAGAAGGCCGATGACGGCGCCGGCGCTCTTCTTGAACCAGCCCCCCGAAACGATCCAGGCCTCGCTTTCCGTCAATCGCCGGACCACCGCCGTGGAGCTGCCGGCGATGGCGATCGGCAGGCAGTGGCCCAGGGCAAAGAGCAGGATCAACAAGACGCCGGTGAGCACCTGCTTTTGGACCGTAATGATCGCCAGGATCGGGGCGATGAAGCCGAAGGTGCAGGAACCCGAGAGGACGCCGTAGGCCAGACCCAGAAACAGGGCGCCGCGCAGCCCCTTGACGTTGAGACGGTGCAGACGGCTGCCGGAGACATTGCACTTCTCTACGCCGAAAATCCCCAGGGCCACCCAGATCAGAATCAGACCGACAACGATCTGCCAGTAATTCCCGACATCGCCCAGAATTCGCCCCAGGAGGGCGCTGAGAACACCGATCACGGCGATGGTGATGAACAGCCCCGCCGTGAACAAAACGGCGTACTGGGCGGCCTGGCGCGGTCTGAGCACCATATCCTGCCCGGCCACGTAGGCCACGACCAGGGGAATCGAAGCGAGGTGGCAGGGGCTCAAAAGAACGCTGACCATCCCCCAGAGGAAACAGCCCAGCGCCGCCAGCCAGATCGCGCCGGTCATCCAGTCGTTGATCGTCAGAAATAGGGACGTCAGCATGCCTGTCCTTTTATGGTAGGCCCCTGTCGCGCACGATCCCCGCCTCGCTCAGGCACAGCGCAGGACGCCGCGGGCCCAGAGACAGTCGCCGCAGACGGGGAAGGGGTTGCCGAAACAATCCTCCGCGTTGGTCTCCGCCAGGTCGCAGCCCCCGCAGTCCGTGCAGGGGGAGAATTCGAACCGCCGGACCCGCTCGCGCAAAGCGGTATAGTCCGGATTCGTCCAGATCGCAAGCAGCGATTCACCGGGCAGCCGGCCGAACTCACAGCGGCGAAAGGCCTTTTCCCGCCCGCGGATGAAGCAGCGGTACGAGTGCAGCAGCGGCGGGCAGGGGCTGACGCCGCCGTGCCAGGCCACCGCCAGGCTGCCGGCCTGGACGAAGGGGCAGTAATTGTTCCGTCGGTCCAGGCCGGTGTCCAGGAAGCTCACCCGCGGCTGCTGGCGCATGAACCTGGTCAGCGTCCCCTGGGTCTCCTGGCTCCAGTCCAGGTGGGGCAGCACCCAGAGGGGATCGTCGGGGTTCCCCTGGCACTCGCTCGTCGTCGGCCCGAGGTGGTAGAGGATCTCGTCCTGAAGGGCCTCCGTGTAGGGCAGCAGGTTCGTGACAAGGACGAAGGAGGCCCGGACGGAACGGGCGACCTCCCGCAGCGCCGGCAGCTCGTGGATGTTGCGCCGCATGGCCACGAACTCGATCCCGACCCGCAGCGGCATTTCCCGGGTCTCCTCGCTGCGCCAGTAGAGCCTCCCCACGTTCGCCTTGATCGCCGCCAGCGACGCCCCCGGCCGGATCGCTCCGTGGGAGTCGTCGGCCGCCCCATCGATGGAGACGGTGAACTGGTCGAGACCCGCCGCCAGAAGCCCCTCGGCCAGCGCCGGCGTCAGCAGCAGGGCGTTGCTCGTCATCTCCGTCCGCAGACCCCGTTCGTGGGCCAGGGCGACCATGGCGACGAACCGTTCGTGAAGGAGCGGCTCCCCCAGCCCCGCGAAGGCGATCGTCTTGGACCCCGGGAAATCGGCCAGTCCGTCGATCAGCGCCTTATACACCGGCCAGGCCATATCCCCCGCCGGCTCGTCCCAGGAATGGCGGATGCAGGTGACGCAGCTGAGGTTGCAGCGGTTGGTGGGCTCCAGGTAGATTTTGTTCAGTTCATCCATGCTCTGTTTCAATGACTCTGCATACCCTTATCCCTTGCCGAACCTCCCGCGGATACTTTCTTCTCCTGACGGTCTCCCCCGGAGACCTGTCAGACCGCTCATGTCCCCCCGAAAATCGGGACGCCCCCCCGCAGGGATGTATCCCCCAGGAAGCCTACGCTCACCTTTTCGCCCTCCACGATGACCGGCACCTGCCGCCGGCCTCCCGAGAGGGTGATCATCTCCTGCAAGCGGTTCGGGTCTGCACCCACATCGATGAAGCGGGCCCGCTCCCCGTAGGCTGCCCGGGCCTGGTTGCAGAAAGGACACGTGGATGTTCCATAAATCGTCACCTCTTCGGTCATGGGTTCCTCATTTCCAAACTCATTAGCCTTTTTCCCCATTCATTCAAAGCGGCAACGGGGCTGCGCTCTCCCCGTTCCGGTCAGGACGATCTGCCAGACCTGGATCTGCCGGGCGCGGAAGACCCCGGCGCAGGAGAGGAGGTAGTACTCCCACATTCGCTTGAAGACGGCGTCGTACCGGGCCGCCAGGGCGCTCCAGGCCTTCTGGAAACGGTCGTTCCAGGCCAGGAGCGTCTTTTCGTAGTGGGACCCCAGGTTGTGAAGATCCTCGACGACGAAGAGCCCTTCCACGGCCCGGCCGATCTGGGCGATGCTCGGCAGCATCCCGTTGGGAAAGATGTAGCGGTTGATCCAGGGCTCGCAGTGGAAGCGGGAGACGTTGCTCCCGATCGTATGGAGCAGAAAGATCCCCCCTTCCTTCAAAACCCGGTGCACCTTTTCCATGAAGGTGCGGTAATTCTTCTGCCCCACGTGCTCGAACATCCCCACGGAAACCACTTTGTCGAACGAACCCTCGATCTGGCGGTAGTCCAGGCGGCGGACCGCCACGGGCAACCCACGGCAGTACGCCTCGGCGAAGCGGCTCTGCTCCTCCGCGATAGTGACGGCCGTCACGGTGCAGCCGTATCGCTCCGCCGCAAAACGGGCCAGACCGCCCCAGCCGCAGCCGATGTCCAGGAGGTGGTCGCCGGGCCGCAGCGCCAGCTTGCGGCCGATCAGTTCCAGCTTTCTGAGCTGGGCTTCCTCCAGATCCACCGTGCCCGCGAAGTAACCACAGCTGTACTGGTTGCGGGAATCGAGGAAGGCGAAGAAGAGGTCGTTCCCCAGGTTGTAATGGCGCCGGGCGATGATCTCCGCCCGGGAGACGGACTGGCGGTTGAAAAGCCGGGCGACCATGTAGGCCGCTAAAGTCCCGGGAGAACCCTTCGCCTTGTCCTCCAGGCTGGCCCGCAGCAGCCGGTCGATGAAGGCGTCAATCCGGGGAC
>Ga0351940_1064_pt1 | contig 15784 bp, 8 predicted proteins | sample TotcelHT113001N8_FD_205819 | JGI IMG/M metagenome (GOLD analysis project Ga0351940, IMG submission 205819) | Enriched cells from coal bed in the Powder River Basin, Montana, United States - Total cells T11 rep2 HSBNCT.T11.300.1.N8 ... | reverse complement strand
GTGCGGAGGCCCCCGGCTTCACGCCGGGGGAGCCGTCACCTTCGCGCCTAGGCACGAAGGTGAGGGACCGCCGCGGTAAACGCGGCGGCCTCGCCGGAGGCCCCCGGCTTGACGCCGGGGGAGCTGTCACCTTCGCGCCTACAACACCGCCATCCCCAACGTTGTACTGGCTGAACGTGTTCTGCAGGTGGGCCAGCAGTTCGCCCCGGCGACGCACGAAGTAGCAGCGGCGGCGGAGCAAGTCGCGTGTGGCACGCATTTCCTTGGGGTAGGCGTACGCCAGCGGAAACATCCCGCCCCGCAGCATGCGGGCGATCTTCTCCGAGTCGATCTTATCGTTCTTGGTCTTGCCCCCGTGAATGGCCCGCATGTACAACGCGTGGCCCAGCACGAAGGGGATCTTCTCCTGGCGGCAGTAGTCCGCCAGCCAATACCAGCTGAAGGTGCACTCGGCACCCAAGACGACGTCCGGAAGATAGGGGCCCAACGCCCGTTTCAAGCTCTCCGGCTCGGTCTTCAGGTTGCGGTGCAGGACGATCTCGCCCTCCGGATTGACCACGCACAGGTACATCATCCTTGTGTGCAAGTCGAGCCCGGCGTAAAATGCGTGTTGTCCTTGGTACAGTCTCATCGTGGTTCTCCTGAGCTGGGAACAGGGGCGTACGACCCGGGCCGGAGCCGACCTCCGGCCCACCCGCCGGACGCTTCCATCTAGCTTAATTCGCGCCGTGCGAATGCCTCCCAGACTTGGGAGACCATGATGAGTATCAATCCCATTTACTTTATGACGAATCAACCTATCCCCCACTTCACGCCCAACGACGTCACCGCCGCCTACGGACTCCGCTTTCACTTCGGCTGGCATGCACACCGCCGCCAACCGTTATTTGGCGAACCACGCCTACGTTCCGTGCTCCAAGATTCGTTCCAGCGCGTAACGGACGCACACGGCTTCCATGTACTGGAAATGGAATTGGAGCCAACCGCGCTGCGTGCCGTGTTAAGCTTGACCCCGCCCACGGTTCCCTCCGCCGTCACGCGACTGATCAAAGGAAATCTGGCCGCGGATGCGCGGCGTCTGACAGGCACTCACAACTTGTGGTCTCGCGGTTGGTTCCTTCGCAGTTTGGGGGAAGTAACCAACGAGACCGTTCGCAACTATGTTTCGAGCCAGTTCGAGCATCATCGGGCCATCCCCGTGGGAGCGCCGGAGATTGTCGAGAAAGCGAAATACCACAACCCGGCGGACCCGGGCGAGTTGCGCAAGTTGAATCACGTGGTCTTCGAGTACAACATGCACCTCGTATTCACGATCCGGCGGCGGTGCGATTTCCTTGACCCATACGTTGCGGAAACGCTGATTGCGTACTGGCGGCTAGTCTGCGAAAGGAGGGACTGGCGCCTTTGGGATGTGGAGGTCGTGGGTGACCACGCGCACCTGTTCGTCGGCGTTCTGCCGACGAATGGTGCAGAGGACGTGGCGTTGACTTTGATGAACAACAGTGCGTATTTCTTGGAACAGCGACATGCGGCAGTATTGGCGCAGTTGCACCTGGACGGAGTCTGGCAGGGCGGGTTTTACGCCGGCAGCGTCGGTTCTGCCACCACGTCGCAGCTCAAGAGCTACCTCCAACGTCGGGCGATGGAAGCGGAGGAAGAATGAGGCATCCGGCTTGACGCCGGGCGAGCCGTCACCTTCCCGCCTAGGCATGAAGGTGAACGACCGCCGCGGTAAACGCGGCGGCCTCGTGCGGAGGCCCCCGGCTTGACGCCGGGGGAGCCGTCACCTTCGCGCCTAGGCATGAAGGTGAACCTCCCCCGCGGTAAACGCGGCGGCCTCGTGCGGAGGCCCCCGGCTTCACGCCGGGGGAGCCGTCACCTTCGCACCTAGGCATGAAGGTGAACGACCGCCGCGGTAAACGCGGCGGCCTCGTGCGGAGGCCCCCGGCTTCACGCCGGGGGAGCTGTCACCTTCGCACCTAGGCACGAAGGTGAACGACCGCCGCGGTAAACGCGGCGGCCTCGCGGTGAGGCCCCCGGCTTTACGCCGGGGGAGCCGTCACCGTCACGCCTAGGCATGAAGGTGAACGACCGCCGCGGTAAACGCTGCGGCCTCGTGCGGAGGCCCCCGGCTTCACGCCGGGGGAGCTGTCACCTTCACGCCTAGGCATGAAGGTGAACGACCGCCGCGGTAAACGCGGCGGCCTCGTGCGGAGGCCCCCGGCTTCACGCCGGGGGAGCTGTCACCTTCACGCCTAGGCGTCACCTTCGCACCTAGACACGGCGGCCCGCGTACAGAACAATGGTCCCATATCCAATTTCCTTAGAAATCACCGTCGCCCATGGCATTTGACCAAACCATCCGCAATCGGCTGCAGCGTTTTGTCAGCGACGCGCGCACACTGCTGACGGAAGAATTCACCCGTCAGCTGCAGCACCAGTACGGGCTCGATCCGACCACGGGCGAAGTGACCGATTTGGCGAAGATCACGGCCCACCTGACCGAAGAGCAGCGGGAGACGGCTCGGCGGTTGCGGGAGACGCTGGACCATTACTTGGCCGGCAGTCCGTCCGGCGGCAAGCAAGAGGGGCTGGACCGCATCGTTCGCGAGCAGGCGTTTACCGTGCTGAACCGACTCTGCGCCCTGCAGATGGCCGAGGCCCGCGGGCTGCTGATCGAATCCATCGCCAGGGGCTACAACTCGAAAGGCTTCCAGTTGTACGCCCGGCTAGCCGGATCCGCGTTGGACGAAACGGGCGATGCCTACCGCGGTTACCACCGCCTGACCGACCAGACGCTGTACACTTGCGTCAACGATTTCGTCGAGCCAAAGCTGAAGCAGGTCGCGAGCGAGATCCAGAGATTCCAGACGACAGAGGGCAAGGGGCGGAAGGCGGAGAAGGAATACGAGGAACTGACGCAACTGGAACTGGAGCTGAAGGACTTCCGTGACGAGCTGTTGCGGCTGGCGAAGTTCTGGAAACCGAATCTGAACGACGGCGTGCAGATCACGGCCGCGCCGCTGTGGAAACTGTTCCAGTATCGCCCCTGGCAGAAGAAGCTGAAAGAGACGTGGGAGTCGCTGGAAGCGGGCGAGTACGACTGGGCGCACCTGGCCTACAGTAGTATCTGGCCCGACCGCGTCCGGGAGAAGTGCAGGACCGACAAATCGTTGGCCATCGCCCACGGACTGGAAGAACTGTATCAGGAACCGGAGAAGCCGGGGAAGAAAAAGCGGGGGAAGAAGAAGGCGGGGGCGTGAGGCCGCCGGCTTGATCCCACTTCGATTCCAGGGAACGAATCGCATGAAGAAGAAAGAACTGCAACAACTGGTCGCCCTGGGCGAGGACAGCGGCCGGGAGTTCAAGGAAGATATCCATAATCCGGATTCGCTCGCGGCAGAGTTGGTCGCCTTCTCGAACAGCAGCGGCGGATTGCTGCTGATCGGCGTGACGGACGACGGCGCAATCGCCGGTCTGGCACCGGCGGACGTGCGCCGCGTGAATCAGATGATCGGCAACGCGGCGTCCCAGCACATCCGCAGCCCCATCTCGCCCCAGACGGAAAACGTCTCCGTCGGATCAGGCCGCGTGGTCATCGTCGTCCGGGTGCCCGAGGGGATCGACAAGCCGTACTTCGACCGTCAGGGGGTGGTCTGGCTCAAGGCCGGATCGGACAAGCGGCGGGTGCAGTCGAAGGAGGAATTGCGCCGCTTGTTCCAAGAGGTCGATCTGCTCCACGCGGACGAGGTGCCAACCACCGTGGGACTGAAAGGCCTGGATCACATTCGCCTGCGGGATTTCCTCGCCGAGTCATACCAGCAGGAGCTGCCAACTGACGATGCGGCCATTGCGCAGTTGCTGGAAAACATGAATCTCGCCAACAGCGGCAAACTGAATCTCGCCGGGTTGCTGCTGTTCGGCCGGCAGCCGCAAGTCGCGAAGCCGACGTTTGTGGTCAAGGCCGTGCGCTATCCGGGGACGGAGATCTCGTCTCATCAATACCTGGACAGCGAGGATTTCGCCGGTGCCTTGCGGGAAATGTTCGATGGTGCGCTGAGCTTCGTGCTGCGCAACCTTCCCAAGGTGCAGGGGACGCGGAGCGTGAATGAGCCGGGGCGTCCGCTGGTCCCCGCCATCGTTTTTGAAGAACTGCTGGTCAACGCCCTGATCCACCGCGACTACTTCATCGAGTCACCCGTGCGGCTGTTCATGTTCGACGACCGCGTCGAAATTATCAGTCCTGGCAGCCTGCCCAACCACCTGACCGTCGAGAAAATCCTGGCCGGCAACTCGGTCATCCGCAATCCAATCCTGACCTCGTTCGCGTCCAAGGGCCTGCTGCCCTACCGCGGATTGGGGACGGGCGTACGGCGTGCGCTGGCGGAATGGCCCGCGATCCAGTTCACGGATGACCGCGACGCAAATACGTTCTTGGCCGTAGTCCGCTTGGAAAAGGTTCAAAATGAACCTATAAAGAACCTACAAACCGGGGGAAATGAACCTATAACTGGTCCATTGGACGAAAGCAAGGTGCATCGATCGCCCGACGGTGAACCTTTAAGGCCAATCGAGGTCCAGTTGCTGAATGCCCTATTGGGCCACCCGGAGTGGTCCTACGACGAGCTGGGCCAGCAGATTGGGATCGGCCGTTCGACGGTCATGCGCCATATTCAGGCCCTGAAACGGCGGGGACTGCTGCGGCGCGTGGGCGCCAAGAAGACGGGCCACTGGGAAGTTCACTTGGGCTGACGGGGACACGATGAGCATCAAAGACTTCATCCAGAACGAGATTCTGCTGCCGCGGCTGAAGAAAAGCGGCGTGTTGGTCGTCTACGATCCGCAGCGGCGGTATCGGGAATTGTGCCTGCAACTGGCGGCCGAGAATCAGCGTGTCGTTGACGCCACGGACAGCAGCATCGAGAGCCGCGAGCAGGCCATCGCCACGCTGCAGGCACTGGGCGAACCGAACTCGACACTGGAAGCCCTGCTGGTGTACGTGCCGGCGCCGCGACCGCTGAGCAGCGAGAATTCGAACAGGCTGTCAACGACTATCTGGACGTCAGCGGCCGGATGAAAGACGTGATCCAACAAGCGCAGACGGCCTACCGAAAACTCACCAGCCAGGTGCAGGAGTTGTTCATCAAGCACTTGGAGACGGCAGGCTGGCCTCCGGTCGGCAGGCTCTCCAATGCGAACGTGTTCGACCGCCTGGTTAGCCCAAAACTCCAGGAAAGCGGCCGGCGGGTGGCGTTCGTATTGGTCGACGCGCTCCGCTACGAACTGGGCGTCGCCCTTGGTAAGCAACTGGCCGAGGATGGTCAAGTGGAAACGCACCCGGCGTTCACTCAACTGCCCAGCGTGACCACCGTCGGCATGGCCAGCTTGCTGCCCGGAGCCGGGCACGGACTGAAGCTGGTTAACCGTGACGGAGAGGCGGTGCCGGCGTTGGACGAGCTGCTCCTGGCCAATGTCACGCAGCGCATGGAATTGCTCCGCAAGCGGTATGGCCAACGATTCGCAGAGACGACCTTGCCGCACTTCACGAAAGGCAGGTTCAAGCCGGAGGATTCCGTGGAGTTGCTGGTGCTTCGCAGCACGACCATCGATAGCCATCTGGAATCCACGCCGGAGACCACGCTCGGGGTCGTGTACGATACCCTGAAGCGAATCCGGATGGCGATTCACAAGCTGGCGGCGTTGGGATTCCACGAGGTGGTGATTGCTTCGGACCACGGGTTCTTCTTGAACACCCAGGCAGAGGCCGGCGATGTAGCATCGAAGCCGACCGGACATTGGGTCAATTTCCACGATCGTTGCCTGGTTGGCTCCGGCGCCGGAAACGTATCCAATTTCGTCCTGCCCGTCGAGCGATTGGGAGTGCGGGGCGATTTCGCCCAGGTTGCCGGTCCGCGAGCCTTGGTCGCCTACGCCGCCGGGCACACCTATTTCCACGGCGGCGCATCCCTGCAAGAGACGGTCGTCCCGGTGATCACGGTACGGCTGGGAGCCCGTCCGGCAAAGGAGCCCAAACAACTCGAAGTCACACTCAGTTACAAGCGGGGCGCGAAACGGATCACGACGCTCTTGCCAGTTATTGACGTGGCCGTGCGCAGCGCGGACCTTTTCTCCGGCGGAGCCGAGTTGGAGTTCCTGCTGGAGGCGCACGACAAGAAGGGCCAAGTGGTCGGTGAGGCCAAGGCCGGTGGCCCCGTCAACCCGGCGACACGGACCCTCACGTTACGGTCCGGCGAGACGGCGCAGGTCACATTGAAAATGGAAATGGACTTTGAAGGCAAATTCACCGTCAAAGCCTTGGACCCGGTGACCCTGTCGACCTACCACAAGCTGGACCTGGAGACCGACTATACGGTGTAGCACGCGGGACGAGGCCGCCGAGTTGATCTTGGTGGCACGACCACGACCAGAGGCCACCGAGTTCATCTCGGTGGAGCATCACCTTCGACCAAGCCAGGACGCGCAGCCGCCTTTCCCCGCCGCCTCCGGCGGCGGGAGAGGGGGTAATTGTGGCGGAGGTCGTCCTGGGCCGAAGGTGACGTATCCCCCGGCGTGAAGCCGGGGGCCTCGTCATCGGAGAATGTGACCGTTGCGCAGAGGGCGAAAAACACATGGATTCCTTAGACCGAAAACTACTCGAACACTTCGACGGCAAGGCCGTCCGCAAGGACCTCCTGCATCGGATCAAGACGGGGACCAATGTACCGACTTTCGTCCTCGAGTTCCTGCTGGCCAGGTATTGCGCCACCGAAGAGGCGGCAGAGATTCAGGCGGGAATTGAAGCCGTGCTGGCCACCCTGCAGGACAACTACGTGCGTCCCGACGAGGCCAATGCCGCGCAATCCAAGGTAGCCACCAAAGGCAAGCACCGGTTCATCGACAAGATCCACGTCAATTACGTGGAGCGGGAGAAACGCCACTGGGCAGCCCTGGAGAACTTCAACTCGTAGCGGATCGCCATCGCCGAAAAGTTCTACCGGGACAACAACCGTTTGCTGGAAGGCGGCATCTGGGCCGAAACCACCATCGGGTACAACCAGGTCGAGGAGGACGACTATGCATTTTACATCGAAGACCTGCGACCCATCCAACTCAGCAGGTTCGACTTCGAGCGGTATGCCGAAGGCCGCCGTGCGTTCAGCCGTGACGAATGGATGGATGTGGTGCTCCGGTCAATCGGACTGGAGCCCTCGAAGCTGTCCAGGCGTCGCAAGTTCCACTTCATCGCTCGCTTGGTTCCGTTGGTCGAAGCCAACTTCAACTTCATCGAACTAGGCCCTCGAGGCACCGGGAAGTCGTATTTTTTCAGCGAGTTCTCGCCCTACGCCACGTTGCTCAGCGGCGGTCAGGCCACCAAGGCCACCCTGTTCTATAACAACGCCCGCAAACGCATCGGCGTGGTCGGCTTCTGGGACGCCGTCGCGTTTGACGAGGTCGCCGGGATCAAAATCCGGGATCCGGACGCGATCCAGATCATGAAGGACTACATGGCCAACGGCCGTTTCTCGCGAGGCGTCGAGGTGATCGCGGATGCCAGCATGGTTTTCGTCGGCAACATCGACCACTCCATCGAGCAGTTGGTTCACTCGGCCCAGCACGACCTGTTCATGACGCTGCCCAAGGAATTCGACCTGGCCGTCATGGACCGGCTGGCCTGCTACTTGCCCGGCTGGGAGATGCCGAAGACTGGCAGCGAGTTCCTGACGGTAAATTACGGCTTCATCACCGACTATCTGGCCGAAGCCTTCCACTACCAAATGGCACACACCAACCGGTACGAAGAGGTGACGAAGCGGATTCGCCTGGGCTCGTCCGTCGAGGGCCGCGACGAAAAGGGCATCAAGAAAACCGTCTGCGGCCTGTTGAAGATCCTGCACCCTGACGGCCCGCCGGCGCCTGCTGAATTCGACGACTACGTGGCCTACGCCGTCGAATGTCGGCGGCGAGTCAAAGAACAGATGAACAAACGCAAGCCGGACGACGAGTTCGCGAATATCGGCTTGTCGTACTTCACGGCCAACGGCCAGGAAGTGGTCGTCTACTGCCCGGAGTCCAAGGACGCCGAGGCCACCCAGCAGCCCGTCCGCCAGCCGCTCGCCGCGCCGGCCGAATCAGCAGCGGCCCCCAGCACGGCGGCGAAGCCATCGAGGCGATTGGCTGAATCGTCGGCGATTGCCACCGACCGCGAAACGCCGCCGTCCCAACCGCCGGACCTTCTTCCGGACGCCGAGCCGAAGGAACAACACTTCACCATCCTCTACGGCGACACCGGCCGGAGCTACGAATCGATCATCGGCCCGTACCTTATGGGTGCCAAGGAAGTCATCGTCGAGGACCCCTACATCCGCCTGACGCACCAGGTCCAGAACTTCGTGCGATTCTGCGAAACGGTCGTCAAGTTGTCGGCCGTCAAGCGAATCCGCTTGGTCACCGGCTACGACGACGAAACCCAACTCGCAGAAACCAAGACCCGGCTAGACGAACTGGCCCAGAGCCTGCTAGAAATGGACATCGTCCTGGACGTGAAACTGAACCGCGCCCTGCACGACCGCGAGATCCGCCTCGACAACGGCTGGATCATCAAAATCGGCCGCGGCCTCGATTTCTACCAGAAACCCGCCGGATGGTTTGAGCTTGGCGCAAACGACCTGTCGCTGCGAAGATGTCTGGAAACCAAGGTGGACATCTTCAAAACGATGCAGGTGCCGACATGAGGATCGTTGCCATCGATCATCGGAAATTCGATTTTGGGGATGTGCTGCCGCCCCTGCACATTCGCTCGCTTAAGCGAATCGTATTGCTGGCAGGGCCAAATGGGTCTGGAAAGACACGTCTTCTCAAGAGGATCGAAGGCCTCAATGATTTAATGATCGAGGAGCAGGGCAACTGGAAGTGGGCACCTGCTTTTGTCAAGGACAAATCTGGACTGCTATACAGCCGTACGTCTGTCGCTCGAATTAAGTATTATCCCTTTCCCAACAGCTCATTTCACGAAACAGTATCCCAGAGAGCCGTCGGCGACTTGGTTCTTGGGACCGGTGAATCAGGCATCCGAGGGCTGTATCCGATGGATCAGACCATGCGAGGTTCTTTTCTCTGCGCCGCCTGACGCATACGGATTCGCCGCTACCGCGATTGGGCGAACGGGTCGTCGTACTTTGACCAGGCGTCGTTCACGTGGGCCGCCAGATCGTCGAGGATCGAAGCGATGTCGTCGGCCAACGCGTCGCCGTCAAATACCGACGCGGCGTTGGGGGCGACCGGCTCGGGCTGCGGTGCCGCCTTGGTCCGCCCCGCGTTCTGCTCGGGAACCGGCTGAGCCGTATTCCACGCGGTTTCGCCGACGGCCCCACGCGGTTGCGGTTGCGCAACAGCTGCTGGTGCGACGTGCGGCAGCGCGGCATACTGCGGCGGGTGGTCGAGTTCCGAAATGTCACCCGTGGCTGGTATGGGATCCTGGTTCACCGCCGCTGATTCGCCCTCTCCGGCAGCGAGGTCCAAACGCCTGTTGATGTGGTTGATCACCGCCACGATATCGAGCGGGGTGTGCCAGGTGTCGCCGTTCACGTCCAAGAACGCTGTCGGCGGACTGGGCGGCGGGTACGGCAAAGGCCGGGCTCCGCCGAGGTTGTAGGCGACGATCGCAACCAAGACATCCAGCGGCGTTACGATTCCGTCGGCATTGACATCCCAGCGCAGATCGGCGTTTTGCCAAGGATTGTTTCCCCTCACGGTGATGATCAGGTGCTCTTCCCACTGCAAACCAAAGGCTTCGATGACGGTCAGCGTCAACGGGACGCTGGGTTCTGCGTTGTGGTTCAAAAACAGTCCCGATTTCAGCCGCAACTCGCCGGCGACGATCTCGAACCGCGGATCGGAGACTTGGATGAAATGGATGTCGCCCGGGTCCGGGTCGACGATACTGATCGTGGCCACCGAGGCGCCGGGGACGTTCTCCAGGACGCTCAAGCTGCTGGGCGTCAGGACCAAAGCCCCCGCGTCCGGCACCGGTTGGACGGTGATCGTAAACGCGTATTCCGCGCTGGCATCCTGCCCGCCGTGCTCGATGCCGCCGTCATCGACCAGTCGCAGGCGGATCGTGGCCGTTCCGGCGGCGTCGGGGGCCGAGGTGAACGTCAGATCGCCCGTGACGGGATCCACCTGCGGCGGCTCGGCGAACAGGCTCGGGTTGGAATTGCCGGTGATCTCGAAAGCGGGCGATTGCTGCGCTTCGTTCGGCGGCCCGACCGTGATGTTGCCAGCCCATCCGGCCACGACTTGCGGGCCGGCGTCCTCGAGCACAACCTGGTTCTTGCCGGGGCTGAACGAGGGTGCGTCGTTCACCGGCAGGACGGTGAGCGTGATCGTGTGCGAGGCGCTGACGTCCTGGCCGCCGTCGACCGTCCCGCCATCGTCCCGCAACCGCACGGTGAGCGTGGCCGAGCCGTTGGCGTCGGGCGCCGGGGTGTAGCGGAGATCGCCCGTTGCCGGATCGATCTGCGGCAACAGGCTAAACAGCCCCGGATTCGTATTACCGGTGACCTCGAACGACAGCCCTTGTCCGGCTTCGTCGGCCGGGCCGGCGCTGATGCCGCTGGCCCAGGCTGAGACGACCTGCGGTCCAGCATCCTCCAAGACCGTCTGGTGGCCGCCGGGGGTGAAGACGGGCGGATCATTGACCGATGTGACGGTGAGGGTCACCGTGTGAACTTGGCTGATGTCCAGCCCGCCATGCAACGTGCCGCCGTTGTCTCGCAAGGCCAGCGTGATGACGGCCGAACCGTGCGAGTTCGGCGCTGGAGTATAAATCAAACTGCCCGTCGGACGGCTTACCGTGGGAGCGGCGGCAAAGAGTGCAGGGTTCGTGTTGCTCAAGATATGGAACGTCAGCGTCTGACTCGACTCGTTGCTGGGGCCGCCACTGATGGCCGTCGCCCATCCTGCCACGGTCTGCGGGCCGGCGTCTTCCCGAACTGTCTGGTCGCCGCCGGCAAGGAAGCTGGGCGCGTCGTTCACGGCCGTGACGGTGATGGTGACCGTCACCGGTGCACTGACCTCGATCCCTCCGTGGTCTGTTCCGCCGTGGTCGCGCAGTCGAATTGTCAGAACCGCCGAACCGTTGGCGTTCGGTGCGGGGATGTAGGTCAGATCGCCTGTGTCCGCGTCCACCCGGGGAGCCTGGGCGAACAGTCCGGGGTTCGTATTGCCGACGACCTCGAACGACAGGCCCTGCTCCGCTTCGTCGATTGGACCGGCGGTCATGCCATGGGCCCAGCCGCTGACGGTCTGGGCGGCGGAGTCTTCCAGCACCGTCTGGTGTGCGCCCGGCGCGAAGCTGGGCGCGTCATTCACGGGCGCGACGGTGATCGTGACCGTCGCCGGCGCGCTGACGTCGATGCCGCCGTGATCCATCCTGCCGTCGTCCCGTAGTTCAACGACCAGCACCGCCGAACCGTTGGCGGTGGGCGCGGGGGTATAGGTCAGATTGCCCGTCGCTGGATCGACCGTCGGCGCCGCGGAGAACAGCGCTGGATTCGTGTTACCGGTCAGTAGGAAGGTCAAGACCTGGTTCGCTTCGTTTTCCGGTCCCGCCGTCATGCCGCTGGCCCAGCCCATGACGGTTTGGGGGCCGGCGTCTTCCAGGACGGCCTGGTCGCCGCCGGGCACAAAGCCGGGGGCGTCGTTGACCGGCGCGACGGTGATCGTGACGGTCTGTACTGGGCTGACATCCTGGCCGCCGTCCAGCGTCCCGCCGTTGTCCCGCAGGACGATCGTGAGCACCGCCGAACCGTTGGCGTCCGCGTTCGGGGTGAAGCTCAAGTCGCCTGTGGCCGCATCGAGGGCCGGTGGTGCGGCGAACAGGGCCGGGTTGGAATTGCCGGTGACCTCGAAGATCAGCAGCTGTCCCTTTTCGTCGCGAGGCCCGGCGAGGATCCGGGTGGCCCAGGCCGGCAGCATTTGCGGGCCCGAGTCTTCCAGGACGACCGGATCGTCACCCGCGGTAAAGCTGGGCGCGATGTTGAACGACGAATTGCCAAAGTCAAGTCCGGTGACGATCTGGCCGAGGCTGTCGAACAGCACTGCTTGAACACCGACGGGACCCTGTGGCGTGTCGATGGCATTCGTGGTGGGCTTCCAACCGGTCGGCGGCACTTGGACCACGACATAGGAACGATCGGTGCCGAAGGCGAACCCTTGTCCCAAACCGAGATTGCCAGGACCTGTGAGCGGTTCAAAGTTGCGGACGACCTGCTGACCTTGGCTGAAGGTCGTCGTAGCCACCATCGTGGACTGTGACACATCATAGGCTTGCAAGGTAACGTGGGAACCAACATCCGTGGTGCTGAACTGCAATCGGCCGCCATCGAGGCCGACGCGGAGCACGCCGCCGAGTCCGGCTGTGGCGATCGCTTGCTCGAAATCGTCGACCAGGTCGTCGACGCTCGTGTTGTCGGCCACGATCGCCGGATCCAGCTGCAGCACTCCGGACTGGCGGCCTGTCCAGATGTTCACCCACTGCTCGATCGTCGTCACGGTCTCCGTCTTTGCAGTGCCGCTTTCCGTGGTTTCGCCGATCCCGCCCGTCGGGGACGTCGAATCGTCGGCTTTGACATAGGGCGGCTCGTCGGGATTGGTGGCCGAGGTCGTCGCAGCGAACCCGAGCGCCCCATCGACGTCCCGGTCGGACCGCGTGGAAACCAGCGTCCCGTCGGCCAACGTGGTGGACTCGCTCACCGCACGATGCGTCGTCGCTCGGACCTCGAGTGTATCGAACTGGTCGAAGGCAAACGGAGTCAGCTGGAAGACCAGCGTTTCTTCGTCCGCCCTCGCATCCAGGTACGGTCCGAGATCCTGTTCATCGAGCAATCGGTTCAGGTCGGCGATCAGGTCTTCCAGTTTCTCATTACCGACAGTCAACTCGCCGGTGAGTTGGATGCTGACACGCAGGAACTCATCGGGGTACTTACTGTGCGATAGGGCAAACTCGAAGAAAGCCTCGGTCGTGGTGACGATCGTACTGGGCGTCGCCTGCTTTCCCTGCGTTTGGCTGACGCCGCCATCCGGCGTCGCCGGGGAGCCGCTCGTCAATATCGCAGGACCATACGGCACGAGCTGCGGTGGCAAGCTGCCGAAGGAGTAGTTGCCCAGCGCGTCCGTATAGGTCGCCGTTTCCACACCCTGGTCGTACAGGAAATCGCCGTTTTCATCCAGGAACACCAGAACGCCATCCAACGGCGATTCGCCCGGATCTCGAATCCCGTCGCCGTCGGCGTCCTGGAACGACGAGCCCTCGATCACGTTGGCGTCGAACGTGTACTCAAAGCTGGTACTGGCCGACCGTCCGCGACCGTCCCACGGAGCGCCGCTGCTGTCCCAGGCGGTGACGGTGATCCGCGCCGTGCCGCTGAACAAATCCGACGGATAGACGTACAATTCGTTTCCGTTCACCACGGCCGTGACGCCCGGATCGCTGCTGGTCGCCTCGATCCACAGCTGATCCGTCTTGACGTCGATCGCACCCACATGGATCGGTGCGATCTCGCGGTACACCGAGCCCTGCAGCCAACCGTCGTTCCCTCGGCCGGAGGAGTCCAGGACCGACACGCCAGAGCGTTCATTCAGACGCCAGTAGCCCACCAGACCGAGTTCGCCCGCCGGCAGCGTGCGGGCCATATCGCGCTGGATCTGGTCCGCTTGGCGGGCGATGTCCCACAAGCGCACTTCGTCGAGAACGCCTCGGAACGGTGAATAAGCGTTATGGTCCTCCAGCGTTTGGCCGAACAGCAACGGCGCGGAATGTGCGACTGCGTCCTGGTTGGGAACGCTGTTCAGCGCCACGCCGACCAGCTGGCCGTCCAGGTAAACTTCCATCCGCCCGCTGGTGCGATCCACCACGCCGGCGAAGTGATACCAGCCGCCCAACTCGATGGAGCCGACTGGCGTATTGGCCACCGACTGGTATCCGGAGGCCGCAGCGGACGTGAAATGGAGGTAGCCGTTTTCGTTGACCCACAGCGATAGGCTGCGAGTGGGCGTACCGCTGCTGGTCGCCTTCTGAATGACCGGCATCCAGGCGTTGGCAAAGTCGTCCACGCGGAGCCAGGTTTCCAGCGTATAGGTGCGTTTGACTTGCAGGCTGACGGTGTGCGGAATGTTGACACCGGCCGTCCCGCCCAACAAGGCGAGCATGCCGGGCGTATTGCTTTGGTTGTCGATCGGCGCGAGCACCGGGGCGGCATTGGGATCGAATTCGACATCCGTGCCGGTGGCTTGCAGGTCGCTAAAGCCGACTTGCCGGCCGCCGTACACATGGACGGCGACGATGCCGCTTGTTCCGGCGACCTGCACCGCCAGGCTGCCGTCCTGCTCGGCCAGGGACAGCGCGTCGGCCAGTCCGGCATCCGCCAAGGCGTCGGCCATCGCGTTCGACAGCTGGGCGTGCAGTTCGGCGGCCGAGCTGTTTCCCGAGGTTTCCGCCGCGGTCAGATCCACCTCGAGCCACGTGCGCGTGCTGTCGGCGGCAACGATTTGCAGCCGCAGGTTCAGGTCCGCGTCCAATTGCCCGTCGGGCGGCAGCGGCGCGTCGGCGGCCAAATCCTGTTGGGAAGCTTGCGCTTCGAGTTGTGGGATGTAGATTGCGTGTGCCCGGTTGTCCAGCGGGTTGCCTTGCAGATTCAGCACGTGCAAGTCCGGCAGCACGGGATCGACGCGGCGGAGCAGCACCGCATCGGCCGCCGCCAGTCCCGCGCTGGACTGGTTCAGGAAGACTTCCAATTTCAGGCCGTCCAGCGCCGTGGGATCCTCGGTCACCGTGACCCTGCCCAAGGCTTGGAAGGTCTGGTCGCCGAACAGGATACCCTGCGGATCCTCGGTCTGATCGACCACCGCGACCAGTCCCGGCGGCCGCACGTACATCACGGCGCCGTCGTCCAGCGTCAGCGCTTTGCCCTGATGCACCACGCCGTCGATCGAGGCGCTGGCCGTGAAATACTTGGCGGTCTCGGGAACCAAGGTCACGTAGACCTGGTCCGAGCCCAGTTCCGCGAGCAGGTCCGCCGTGCCGTCGCCGAACAGGGGATCGTTCTGGTAGCCGCCTTGTTGCAGAGGCGTTTCGAATCCCAGCAGTCCAACGCCCAGGTGGGGCAACTGGATCGCCGCGGCCGTCAGGTTGGTCACCAACACCAGGTCGTAGCCGGGGAAGGCGTCGACCAGACCGGGAATCCCGCCGTCCAGACGCACCACGGCCATCACGGCGTCCTCCGGCATGTTCTCGTACAGCGTCGCGTTCAGCAGTTCGGCGGCGTTGATATCCAGCAAACCGTAAGCGGCAGCACCGCCTTGCAGCCCGGGAATGTACGGAGTCGCCGCGTCGTCGACCAGGTGCGGGTTGGATTCCTGGCTGCCCGCAAACGTCTCCGTCTGGGCAAACACCCGCGGCTGGAACGTGAGCAAGGGGATCGACGGGAGCAGACCATGCCCCGTTGAAGCGTTGATCTGGACGAACTCAAAGTTATTGACGTTCGCGCCGATGATAAAGCGTCCTCGTTCGCCGGTGCCCAAGGCTCCTTGGCCGCCTTGTGTATGGATGAAGGTATCATCGCCGTAGACCACCGAGCCGTACAGCTTGACCGTTCCGCCGGCTCCACCGCCACCATCGCCGCCCGCTCCGCCGTCTCCGCCGCTGCCGCCGGCACCACCTGTTGCGCCATCGCCGCCGTCGCCGCCGGGGTTGGTGAACAGGCCGCCGGTTTCTCCCGGCTGGCCA
>Ga0351940_1184_pt1 | contig 16324 bp, 8 predicted proteins | sample TotcelHT113001N8_FD_205819 | JGI IMG/M metagenome (GOLD analysis project Ga0351940, IMG submission 205819) | Enriched cells from coal bed in the Powder River Basin, Montana, United States - Total cells T11 rep2 HSBNCT.T11.300.1.N8 ... | reverse complement strand
GATCTGCGGCCCGGCTTCCGAACGCAACGCCATGGCCTTGCTGCGGTACAATACCAAGATGGTGCATGGCGCGTTTGCCGTGTTGCCGACGCCTGGCGGCGAAATGATCGTGGTCCAAGCCAATCAGCTGGCCGATACCGCCGATCCGCTGACCACCACCCGAATCCTGACCGCCGTCGCATGGCAGGCGGATAAAGCGGAAGAAAAACTGGGGGGCGGCGACCGGTACTAGTTTCGCCGCCAGTGTGTGCGACCCGCGGGCCTGCGTCCATTGGATGCGCGCCGAGCACGCATCGTGGTGGGTTCCGAGCGCCGATCGGAACCGCATCGGGTTTGCACGCTGTCGGTTTCATTAGGTCGCGGTCGGCGCCCTCGCCCCACTTTGGTTGCGGTCGCTAGCTCGCGTTGGGTAATTTGGCCATGACAACACAAGGGACCGTTTACGGGAGAATGACGCCAGTGACTCGATGGATTCCGTTCTGCATCTCGTTGACCGCACTCGTTTCGTTCGGTGCCCCGGCAGCGGCCGACGAGGCGTTGCCCGTCCAGGCTGCCGAGGCCATGCGGCGCGCCGTGGACTTTTATGGCCGCCAGGTCGCCGTTCACGGCGGTTACGTATACCGGTACAGCGCCGACCTGGCCAAGCGCGAAGGCGAGGGCAAGACGGGGCCGGACACGGTTTGGGTCGAGCCGCCCGGCACGCCCGCGGTCGGCATGGCCTACCTGGACGCCTACGAGCGCACCGGCGATGGGTATTTACTGGATGCGGCCCGAGCGGCCGGCGAGTGCCTGGTCCGCGGCCAGTTGCGCAGCGGTGCTTGGACCGCGTCCATCGAATTTGCGGCGGAAGCCCGCAAGAAATACGCCTATCGCACCGATCCGCCGCCACCGCGGCGGGCGTTCAACTGGTCGACGTTCGACGATGACAAGTCACAGTCAGCCATCCGGTTTCTGTGCCGGCTGGACAAGACGCTGAATTTCCAGGACGCCCGAGTCCACGAGGCGATCACCTTTGCCCTGGACGCGGTACTGAAAGCCCAGTTCCCCAACGGCGCTTGGCCGCAGGGGTTTCAGGAGTCTCCCGACCCCGCCAAGTATCCCGTTTTGCAGGCCAGCTACCCCGAAACGTGGCCGTGGAAATATCCCGGCGGCGACTACTGGATGTACTACACGTTCAACGACAATGCCATCAGCGACACGATCGACACGCTGCTGCTGGCGTCCGAGGTGTATCGGGAGCCTCGTTATCGCGACGCGGCGTTGCGCGGCGGCGAGTTCATCCTGCTGGCCCAGATGCCCGAACCCCAGCCCGCCTGGGCCCAGCAATACAATTTTGAGATGCATCCCGTGTGGGCCCGCAAGTTCGAGCCGCCGGCCATTTCCGGCGGCGAGTCGCAGGGCATCCTGCGAACGCTGATCCGGCTGTACGTCCAGACGGGCGACCGCAAGTTCCTTGAACCCGTGCCGCGGGCGATCGAGTACCTTCAGCGTTCGACGATGCCCGATGGCCAACTGGCTCGGTTCTACGAACTGCAAACCAACAAGCCGCTGTACTTCACGCGCCAGTATGAACTGACCTACGACGACAGCGACATGCCGACGCACTACGCGTTCAAAATCGGCAATGGCTTGGCCGGCTTGACGCAGCAGTACGAGCGCGTGTCCAAGCTGACCGCCGAGCAACTGGCGGAACTCCGCACCCCTGCGCCGGACAGGATCCGAGTGACACCCCAGCTGGAAACACAGGTCCGCCGTCTCGTCGAATCACTCGACGAGCGGGGCGCCTGGGTGGAAGACGGCCGTTTGCGTTATCACGGCGACGCCGACGACACGCGGCGAGTGATCGACAGCAGCACGTTCATCAAGAACCTGGCCGCGTTAAGCCGCTATGTGGGGGCGTCGCGGCGGTGATTTCTCGGCACCCGGTCGCCGTCCTGCTCCATCCGCTGCCAGCAGGTTCGAGGATTTCAGTCCCGGCAGATCGCTGCTCGCATTCTTCAGGGTGACGATCGACGCCAACGCCGGCGATGAACCCTCCTGGGCTACGGCACCTTCGTCCGCGAGGCGAGCCTTCCCCCGGCGAACCACTCCGGCGGTCCCCCTGGCCAAAGCGGACCAAGCGGCCCGTTCTCCGTTGCGGCAATTGGCGTGCCAAGTTGGGGATAGGTTCCTTGGTTCAGTTGTAACAGGCGGTCGAAGTCTGCCCTGGCGGCGGCCTCAACGGCTCGGGCGCCGTCGCAGGCGTGGTTCGCAGCTCGGGCGGCAGCATTGGCCGCGTCGCCGGCCTCGATGGCGACTCGGTTTGCGTAGACGGCGTGCTCGTAAGCGGCGCTTCTGGGGATGTCAAAGGCGTAGGCGGCGTCTCTGGCATCCGCGGCGTCGACGGCGTCTCTGGCATCGTAAGCGGCGGCGTAGGCGGCGCCGCTGACCTCATGGCTGAGACAAAAGTTCTCCGCCAGCGAAATCGCCCATTCGACAGCCGCCTCGTGCTTCGGCAGCTTTGCAGCGCCCGCAGTGCGACCGTACAGCGGTTGCACCCGCCTTGCACACCGCGCCGCGTAGGCCACGATTGCCCCTAGCGGCAGCTTTCGGAGTTCGTCTTCGGTTGGCCACGATGGCTGATCTGGCATATTTTCCCCTCCCTCGGCGTTTCCGGCGATTATCGCCCCCCATCCCAAGAAAGCATTCTTCGGCAGGAACGCTGCCGCTACTTGTTCGCGAATCCGCGTCCAGCGTACCTCCGGCAAGGAACGAATGCAACTTGGCAAGCATCACAGGCGAGTATGGCAGCGAATCGCGCTGGTCGAGCGAATCGCGCAGGCGAGTCAGCCACCCAGTCCGTCAGCGGCACGGCGCTAGCCCAGTGCCGCTTACTTTGTTGCCCACGGGCATGGTGAGTCGCAAGTCGCTAGCCACGGGTAATGGACAGATTTGGCCGTCTTGCTTAAATTGACAGCCACGGCAGTAACGTCCAGTTTTGCGGTCGTGGCGTTCTTGTCCTGGCCTGTTGGTTGTCGACATATCGCATGCCCTTGTAGCATGCGAGTCCACTGCTGCCCACTTTGGGTAGCGTGGCCCCTGATTACCGGGAGCTTGCCGAAGCAACGCAATTTGCCGCGGACCTTTTTGGCCCGTCGCCTTGACCCGTGGGGGAAAAGAGGAAAGTCATTGGCCGGTTTGCAGGGCTTGTCTGACCATGGATTTCTGGTAAACTTAGCCACGATGTCACTTCCTCCGAACAATGGTGTCAAAGTGGTGTCGCTGACTCCTGCCGATGCAACCGGCGGGTGTCGATCTTGCGGAAAAAAGGCTAACCGGTTTCAGAAAGGTGGCAACCGCCTTTCAGCCAAGAAAGCCGATCTGCAAAAAACGCAGAAGATGCCGCAAAAGACAGCGTTTTTGGTATTGGCGGAGTAGCTCAGCTGGTTAGAGCAGCGGAATCATAATCCGCGTGTCGGGGGTTCGAATCCCTCCTCCGCTACTAGTGCGTCGTCCAACCCAAATCTTGTGGTTGCCAAAAACGGCGTTGGTTCGATGACCATCCCCGCCATCTGCGAGATGGATGGACCCGCAAACGGGCACCATTGAATCCGGCCGGCGACAAGATCATCGTCGAATCGCCTTCTCGACCGTTCAGTATCTCGCTCACAACGACAAGCGGCAGACAATCAACACGCGATCCCTGGAGAAGTCCCAATATCGTACACAGAAAGCGGTATGGAGGAGGCTGAACGTGGCGAATGCCAAGGTAGGAACGAGACTTTCGAGAGCGACGCTGACGACGGACAAGGCGAGCGTCCCGAAGTGTTGCCGTCAGGCACCTTGGCGACAAGCGGAACGGATGCGGCGAAAGCGGATGGGAAGGGATTCGAACCCCTGGTGGACTCACGCCCACAGCGGTTTTCAAGACCGCCGCCTTAGACCACTCGGCCACCCATCCGGTACGGTGTTTTACCGTGTTTTCTGCATGCCGTTTAGGTTTACCACAAAGCACCGTCTGCGAAAGATGCGGATTGTTGACTCCTCAGAGTCAGAAAAGGAAATCGCCCGACACAGTGAATCGCCGAAGAAACGAATTAAGCCCTTATCAGAAAAGGGCTTACGAGTGAGGTTGCTGGGGCTCGAACCCAGGGCCTACGGATTAAAAGTCCGTTGCTCTACCGACTGAGCTACAACCTCAAAACTGAATAAAAAGCCATCCTTCTCGGTGTGATTTCGTGTCTTCTTGCCGTTGAGCCTGCAGGGTAACCAGGCGGTTGACACCTCTCCTGACACCCGCCAGACCTTTTCTCGCAAGAGCGACACCGCCGGCTGCATCGGCATGTGTCAGTGACATCACCTGGACACCAATGCTTTGGGGAAAGTGACATCGTGGCTGAGTCTACCACAAATCCATCGTCCAGCAAGCCCCGCAAGCCAACCAAGAAATTTCCTCTTTATCCGGAAACTCAGTGCAGCGACCCGCGTGCGGTCGTGCGTCGGGAACGAAAAAAAATGGAATGCCAGAAAAATGCCGGCATGTTGTTTGTCATACCATGTACGTTTACGACGTCAGCTGCCAGACTACATCGCTAACCCCGTTTTGCGAGTTGGCCGCGCGGGCGGCGACGAAGAGGAAATCGCCCAAGCGGTTCAGGTAGCGGATGACGATCTCCGATACCTGCTCGCCGGGCAGGGCCGCTAGCGTTACAACTCGCCGCTCGGCCCGTCGGCAGACCGTCCGCGCCATGTGCAAGGCGGCAGCTGCTTGGGCACCAGCCGGCAGGATGAACGCTCGCAGCGGCGGCAACCTCTGCTCGAAGCGGTCGATATCGCCTTCCAGGGTCGTGACATGCAGGTCGGCAAGCAGCGAAATCGGCAACAGCGTGGGATCGCTGGCGGCCAGCTGCGAGCCCAGGTGGAATAGCTCGTTTTGCACGCGTTCGATCACTGCATCCAAGTCCTGTGCCAGCCCCAAGGCGCGGGCTAGTCCCAGCGTCGCATTCAATTCGTCCACCGTGCCATACGCCTCGACACGCGGATGGTCCTTGGCCACCCGCTGGCCCGCCAGCAGTCCAGTCTGCCCGGCATCGCCGCTCTTGGTGTAAATCTTCATGATCGCTTTCGTAAGGAAATCCATGTATCTGGTCGGTCCATTGTGGCAAAGACGGTTGCGGCGACAAGTGGGGACACCTGGGTGAGCCGCTTGGTGCCGCGAGTACCGGCTGCAATCTGAGAAAACGGATTTTTGAACCGGGGCGCCTGCTCGCGGAGTTTGCGGCGTTGGCTGCGGAAGAGTGAGTTTAAGTAGTCTGGGGACTTCAGGCATCCCATGCTGGCAAGCCGGGCTCGTCGGCGACGGACAATCCAGCAGGGGATCGTGGATCACGGGGCGTCTCGGGAACTTTGAAAGCCTCGAAGCGTCAAAATCGGCACCATCTGTGAGGTTGCGCCGGCGGCGTCAGCAGACGCGATTGTCGATCTGGCTGCTTGACATGCGTTGCGGACCGCAATAATAGTTTGGGCAGTCCTTCAAATTCAGACATTTTCATCCGCTGTGGTGACGTCGCGGGGGCTATGGCGACCAGAAGCTTGTGCGAACAGAGGTTGCATTCGGCGCGACGGTCAGGCTCGACACTCGGTTTCTACCGGTTGTATCGTTTTTTCGGTTTAGACCGAGAGAACAGGCGTGTGGGTATGAGCAGGTTGGCAAGAATGGCTAACCGGCAAGCTGACAAATGAACGATTTGGTAAGAGTGCATTGTCTGGACGAAATGGGGCAGGTTTTCCGATCACCGCTTTTGTAACGGCGAAGAATCATGAAGAGGCAGAAACGATTTACGCGTCACTTGGCCGACCTGTGTGGCCTGGGTTTTCAGCATCCCAAGGCTCGCGAGCGCAGAGTGAAGGGAAAGCGGGCTTTCCTGGTTGAACCGCTGGAAGTTCGCAACTTGCTGGCGGCGGACCTGTTCGACGGTTTGGCTTTTGCCGCCGCGGATTCCGAATCGCTCGTCGTCGAACCGCCTTCGGTGGTCTCCAGCGAGAGCATTGGGGCAACCTCGCTGACGGCAATGGCCACCTCGGGGCAAACGGCCGAGGGAGAAGCGGCGCCCGATTTGGTGGCCTTTGCCAAGGCGCTGACTCAGGCCGGGACGAAGTATTTTACGGCAGCCTGGTGTCCGCACTGCAATCAGCAGAAAGCATTGTTCGAGGACGGTTCGACCTACTTGAACGCCATCGAGGTCACCAATCCCGACCGCACGCTCAACGCCATCGGTATCGCGAACAACATCACCAGTTTCCCGACGTGGGAATTCCCGGATGGGACGCGGCTGACCGGAATGCAGACATTGGCAACGATTTCCCAGCGCGCTGGCGTGGCGATTCCGTCATCGGACGTTCCGTCGCTCAAGCCGATTGGGAATTTGACAGTGCTGGGCGGTTCGCCGCTTCACATTCCGTTGGACGGCTACGATCCCACTGGCGGTCCTCTGACCTATACCATCACCAGCGACAATCCCGCCTTGGTGGCTCCGACGCTGATCGAAGGCAATCGCAGCATGGAGATTGCCGTCAGCGGATGGGGGAGCATGGTCTTCCAGTTGTTTGAGGATCGGGCGTCGCGGCCCACCAGCCGAGTGGTCGAGTTGGCCGAGGCGGATTTTTATAACGGCATCATTTTTCACCGCGTGATTGCGGACTTTGTGATCCAGGGGGGCGACCCGACCGGCACGGGCACCGGTGGCTCGGATCTGGGCGACTTTGATGACCAGTTCCACGTCGACCTGCAGCACAACCGTTCCGGGTTGCTGTCGTACGCCAAGAGCACGGACGACACAAACGACTCGCAGTTCTTCGTCACGTTGGGGCCGACTCGGCACCTGGATTTTAATCACTCGATCTTCGGCATCCTCGTCGAGGGCTACAGCGTCCTGAACGCGATCGGCAACACGGCCACCACGACCGGCGACCGGCCGGTTTATGACATCGTCATGAACTCGGTCAATATCTTCGACGATTTGGAAAACGGCGTGGTGATGCTGAAAGCGGCGGAGGGCGCCAACGGCCAGGCGAACGTCACGGTCAAGGTGACCAATTCGTTGGGCAAGAGCGTTCAGGAAACGTTCCAGGTAACCGTCAAGCCGGACACGACGGCCAACGGCGGCGCCAACGGCGGACCGTTCCTGTTGGACATCGCTCCGCTGACGACGTCGATGAACACCCCGGTCAATCTGCAGCTGCAAGCCGTGGACGTCGAAGGCGATCCGGTGTACTTCGACGCCAGTGCCGTGACCACCCCGCCGTATACATTCACCGTGAATCACGACACGGGTCTGGTTACCGTAACGCCGAACACAGGCTTCGTCGGCACGACGGAGGTGATTGTTGCCGTCCGCGCGGCCGCAGGTTCGAACACGTCAGACACGTGGGATCGGCAAGCGGTGCCCTTGACGGTGCTGCCTGGCACGCCCGTCCTGGATCTTTTAGCGGCGTCCGATTCGAACATCGCCACCGACAACGTCACCAACGTCACGAACTTGCAGTTCCGCGTGTCCAATGTTAGCACCGGGGGGACCGTGCAGATCTTGCGCGGCGAGACGGTGATCGGACAAGGCACGGCCAACGGCAGCACGATCGACATTACCACGAACAACCTGGCCGCATTGGGCGATGGCGTTTATTCGCTGACCGCGGTACAGGTCGTCGGCGGCGCTCGCAGCCAGACCTCGACGCCCATTGTCGTGACGTTGGACACAACGCCGCCGCCCGCCTTTACGTCCACGCCGCCGACCATCGGCGTGACCGGACAGTTTCTGACCTACAACGCGCAGAATCCGGAGGAGGCGACGCCTGGGTTTACGTACTCGTTGGTCGGGGCTCCCGCGGGAGCGACGATCGATGCAGCCACCGGGGTTCTGTCCTGGACGCCGACGGCGGATCAAGCCGGCAGTAATCTGTTCCAGATCCGCGGGATGGATCTGGCGGGTAATTCGGCCACGCAGAACTTGAGCATCGACGTCAGTGCGATCAACCAGGAAATCCGACTCCGCTTGGACACGGCGGATCTAAGCGGCACGCCGATCAGCACGATCAGCCCGGGCGAAGAATTCCTGGTGCAGGTATTTGTCCAGGACATCCGCCAGAATCCCAAGGGGGTCTTCGCTGCTTACCTGGACGTCACCTACGACGCGAGCCGGGTTTCCGTCGTCGGCGAGAGTATTGTCTACGGCGCCCCGTACGAGAACGGACAATCGGGAGATCTGAGCGTTCCCGGTTTGATTGACGAGGCCGGGGCGTTCGCCGGATTCACGCAGACCGGCGGCGCCGAGAAGTTCCTGCTGTCCGTGCGCATGAAAGCCGATCAAGCGGGCCAGGTCCAGTTCGTGGGGAATCCGGCGGACGGAATCGGTCATCAGATCTTGGTCTACGGCAGCGATCTGCCCATCGACTGGGACGCGGTCACGATCTTGCCGACGACCATCCTCGTGGCATCCGGCGTGACGGCCGTCGACGATCTGTACAATGTCGACGAGGACAGCACCGGTACGACGCTGAACGTGCTGGCCAACGACATCAACGAGACGGGCGGTACGCTGACGATCTCCCAAGTGGGCACCACCAGCCACGGCGGGACGGTGACGATCGCGGCCAACGGCCAGAGCCTGACGTACCGACCGGCGGCCAACTATTTCGGCGAAGAGACGTTTACCTATACCGCGACCAGCGGCACGGCGACTGGCGTTGGGACGGTGACCGTACAGGTCCACCCGATCAACGATCCGCCTACCGCCGTCGCCGATACCTTTACGGTCGGCGCCGATACCCAAAGCAACTTTCTGGACGTGCTGGCCAACGACAGCATCGCGCCCGACCAGGATGAAACGCTGCGGGTGATCTCGGTGGGCACGACCAGTCAGGGAGGAACGGTCACGATTGCTCCCAACGGCACGCACTTGCTGTATACACCCAAGGCGGGCTTTGGCGGGACGGAAACCTTCAGCTATACAATCTCTGATCGGGCAACCACGGGCGGTTTGACCAGCACCACCACGGTAACGATCACCGTCGAATCGGGGCCCCTGCCTACCGCCAACCCGGACACAGCGACAGTGGACGAGGACGCCGCACAAACCGCGATCAACGTCCTGGCCAACGACACGCCGGGGGAAGCCGGTGGGGTTCTGCGGGTGACCGCCGTCAGCGTCGGGTCGCAAGGCGGGACGGTGACGGTCGGCACCAACGGCGCCAACGTGCTCTACCGGCCGAAAGCAAACTTCTTCGGTACGGAAACGTTCACGTACACGGTTCAGGAGCAGGGCGGACGTTCGGCCACGGGCAGCGTGACCGTAACCGTCAACTCGGTCAACGACCCGCCGACGGCCAACGACGACACCTTTGATGTCCCCAAGGACTCGACGGCCAGGCCGCTGAACGTGTTGAGCAACGATACGATACTGCCCGACGTCGGCGAAACGCTGACGATCACCGCCGTGACGCAAGGGACGCAGGGGGGCAGCGTGCAGATCGCCGCAGGCCAGCAAAGCATCACGTACACGCCCGTCGCCGGTTACGTGGGGACCGAGACGTTCACGTACACCGTCAGCGACGGCAACGGCGGGACGGACCAGGCCACGGTCACCGTTCGCGTGTTGGAATACACGCCCCGGAGTATTTCGGGATACGTGGGAGCGAATGGCGATCTGTTGGGCGGCATGGCCATCGATTTGGTCGGCACGGATGAATTCGCAAATCCCGTGACGCGGAGCACGGTTTCCCGGGCGGACGGCACGTTCACGTTCAACGATTTGGCGCCGGGCAACTATACCGTGCATACGATTCAGGCCGCCGCGCCCAGGTTCCTTATCGACCAGCCGAATACGCTTGCGGTGGAATCGGATTTCAGCGCCGGCAACAGCGTGGGGAACGACTTTGCACTGCCGGGACGGCAGGCCAGATTCCTGACCATCGCCGACCTGCTGGTGACCGCGCCGCGGCAGTCGACGCATTCGCCGGCTGAATCCGTGACGGTTGCCATCGAGCCCGGGCAGACGCGGCAACAATGGTACTCGATCGCGGCGGGGTGGACGGGTTACCAGGACCTGAGTCTGACTCTTTCGTCAAACCGGGCCCAATTCACGCTGACAGCCACCGACACTCAGAACCAACAGTTTAACGGCACGTTGAACGCCAACGACACGCGACTGGTGAAATGGTTGGGCAGCGAGGGCTCGGCGTACCTGGTTCGCATCGACGCTGGCCCGACGCAGTTCAACTTGCAGCCGGTCCCCAATGGGACGGCAGCCGGCGGCGAAGGGGAACTGCCTAGCGGTGGCGCCGCACAGCCATTATCGGTAGCCGCTTCCGCGCCGGCGGTGACGATGGCCGACGCCGGGTGGTTCGCACCCTTGCTGGACGGTGGTTACGGGGGCCAGGCGGAAGGCGAGTCGGGGATGACGGCGGACGCCACGACTCCGTCGGCGGTCATCGATACCGTGCTGACGCTGGAAGAGTTTGGTTCGCAGGCCGCTGGCCGCGATCCCTGGGTTGCCATCGCGGCAGCGGCGGATAAAGATGAATACGCTACGGCTGTCGATGCATTGATGGTTGAGGGGAGCGGCATCCTGGCGGAATGGGCGTAGGGCAAACGCTCGACGGACTGCGGGGTTTTGTCAGGCGAAGCATGCATGAGGCGACGTTCCCGGCCCCGTGCAATCGCGGGCCTAGCGTCGGCGGCGTTTGACGAGCGTGACTTCGTTGCCCGTTTCGTTGTAGCTCACATCGTCCATCAAGGACCGCATCAGCCAGATGCCGCGGCCGCAGACGGCCTCCAGATTTTCTGGAGCGGTGGGATCGGGCACATTGCTCGGGTCGAAGCCGGGGCCTTCGTCGCGAATGATGAAGGTCGCGCCTTCGTGGGAAATCCGCACTTTGATGTAGACCTTGCGGTGGCAATATGGTTCCTGCTTGCGCCGCGCTTCGAACAATTCGCTGTACTTCTCGTCGTCAAAGTCTTCCCGCAGCTTGGAACTAAGTTCCAGGTTGCCGTGGTGGACAGCGTTCCGCAACGCCTCTTCCAACGCCAGACACGACAGTTCCTCCGTTCCCTCGTCACAAGCCTCTGCGTTGCGCAAACAGGCCGCGGCATATTCCAGCATGTTGGGGATTACCGTCGTATCGTTGTTTTCGATGACGAATGTGCTGTCCGTGTCGGTAATGGTCTGCAGAAAGCGGTTGAGTTCGCGTTTTTCCTGACACAAGGTCAGCAGTTGACTGACCATCCCCGGCAGCAGCTTGGCCAAAGACGGCTTGGGGACGTAGGCTCGGGCACCGGAACGAGCCGCCTTGAAGGCCACCTCTTCGGTTCCATAGCCCGTCATCAGGATGACAGGAATCAGCGGATGTTCTCGGCCAACGCGCAGCAACAACTCCAGCCCGTCCATTTCCGGCATCAGGTAATCGGTGATTACCAGATCCGGAGCCCGAGCCTGAATCGAGAGCAGTGCTTCGATGCCGTTCGCCGCATATTCGACCTCCAGCTTAGGCGTCTCTTTTAGCAGAGCGCCTACCAGCCGCTGGTCCATGCGAGAGTCGTCAACCACCAGTACCGTGGGCATAAGTTGCGTTTCCACCGGATTTGATGAGAATCCCCTAATACGCCGGTCTATAACGCCTCTGCTCGCGTTTCGTTGGTCATCCGCTCCGTTTCTTTCAGCCGCCCAACCAACGCCGCTAACCAGATTCCTCCGTATTCTGACGTGAGAAGGAGTTCGTTACAACCCGCCTTCCTACGCCTCCAGCCCAAGTTTACGGAACTTGGGTCGAAGCAAAAAGCCGCCGCTCAATCCGTTGCGGCCAGCGGTACTCAGCGGCGAGACCTCGCAAGGCAGTGGACTATTGTCGCCGCAAGTATTTATCTTATAACAGGTTGCATCTGCTTTCGTTCTTTTGGGAAAAGCACGCTACGGGCTTGACTCGCCGTTACCAAGCGGCTGCGTCCGGCTCTTCGACCACGTTCGGCACGCCCCGTTCAAAGAGAATTTCTCTGACCGCAGCGGTGACGAAAATAGGGCTTTTTCCGGTCGTATGGCCTGCCCCCTCGATCTCGGCGGCTGGATCTCTGGCACTGGCCGATGGGGACTGGCGATTCCGGTGCATCGCGTTATGTTGACAGCTGTTCGTCACCGTCTTGGCGGAAGAATGGCGCCAATCGCACACCGTTTCGACGCGGCCGCGTGAGCGGCGGGAGTTAGGGAAGAAGAATGTCACGCGCGCTTTGAGTCGGCCTCGGCGAGCGTGTATCTCCGGAAGCCGTTAGGGAGCATGATAGGATGACTCCGCGCGAACGTTTCTTGCGGGCACTGCAAGGCCAGAAAGTGGATCCGCCGAGCGTCGGGAACCCGACCTCCATTGCCACCGTGGATTTGATGGAGGCCACGGGCTGCAGTTTTCCCGACGTGCATACCGACGCCCAACGGATGGCCCGCTTGGCGGCTGCCGGCTACGAACAGTTGGGCTACGACACGATTGCGCCCTACTTCTCGGTGGTCCAGGAAGCAGCGGCGTTGGGCGCCCGTATCGATTGGGGCGATCGGGAGCACATGCCCGCCGTGCTGGCTCCCTACCTGTTCGCGGAGCCCGAACAGATCGTCATTCCAGAGGACTTTCTGGACCGCGTGCCGACCCGCACGGTGATTGAGGCCCTGCGCATCCTGCGAGCCCGTTACGGCGACGAAGTGGCGCTGGTCGGCAAGGTGTTTGGCCCCTGGACGCTGGCTTACCATCTGTTCGGTGTCGAGAACTTCCTGATTCTGGTGCTGGACGATCCGGACAAGCTGCGGCGGATCCTGGAGCGGTTAAAGCACGTGGCAGTCGTGTTTGGGCAAGCGCAGATCGCCGCCGGCGCCGACTGCTTGACGCTGGCCGATCATCTGACCGGCGATATGTGTCGAGCGACCGTGTATCGGGACTTTCTGCTGCCGGTCCATCAGTGGCTGCATTCCCAACTGGCGTGTCCGATCATCTTGCACATCTGCGGCCGCACGCTGGACCGCCTGGATTACATTTGCCAGAGCGGTTTCGAGGCGTTTCATTTCGACTCTAAGAACGACGCTCGCCAGGCCGTCGAGATCGCCGCCGGCCGCCTGCGACTGGTGGGCAACGTCAACAATCCGGATACCTTGTACCTTGGCAAGGAACAGCAGATCGACCACGAGGTGCGCTACGCCTTGTCTGCCGGCGTCGCCGTGGTCGGTCCGGAGTGTGCCGTGCCGCTCAATATGCACTCTCGCTATCTTCGCCGTATCGTCGAGGCGGTTCGGCAAGCTTGACAATGGAAGGACGAACGGATCATGAGACGCTACAACCCCGAGCGGGCGAGCGCCCGGCGGCAAATCCGAAGCTCGAGAATCGTTTCGGATTGCATGTTTCGGATTTCGCATTTCGCAAGATGCCAGCCAAACCCGCGGTTCTTCCCGTGCGGGGCTTTGGTCCTGATATCCGCTCTGCTGACGATGACCGCGTCTGCCCCGAAACCAGGCCTGGCAGCCGAGTCGCAGCCTGCCCAGCCGATTCCTGGATTTGAGAAGGAAGGTCCGGACATGGCTCGCGTCGAGCCCGGCGAGTTGATTGTGGATCCGCCGACGCTGGAGAACCTCGGGTTCCGCTGGTATATCGCGGGCGACAGCAACCGCAATGCGTCGGTTCGCGTGGCGTATCGACCCGTCGGCGAGGCCGTATGGCGCGACGCCTTGCCGCTGCTGCGCGTGCATCACGAGCTGGCCAATCAGGATTATGGCGTCTATCGGACGGGCAACCTGTTCGCGGGCAGCGTGATGTTTCTCCAGCCCGGGACGGCTTACGAAGTCTGCCTGGTGATGGACGACCCCGACGGCGGCGCTCCGCCGCCGAAACGGTTGACCGTCTCGACGCGGGAGGTTCCGAAGATTCGGCCGGACGCTCCGCTACGGCATGTGTACCCGACGGACTACCGCGGCGAGCTGGCGGCGAATGCCCTGCTCGGGCTCGAAGCGGCATTGCGGGAGGCGCGGCCCGGCGAGGTTCTGGCGCTGCACGCGGGGGTCTATCGAGGACCGTTCGCCGCCGCATTGAAGGGCCAACCGGGGCTTCCGATCGTGATTCGGGCTGCTGGCGACGGCGAAGCGATTCTGGAGGGGACCGGTCACCAAGCGGATCTGTTGGATTTGGATGGAGCCGAGTACGTGCATCTGGAGCAGCTTTCGTTGCGGCACGCCCGCACGGCGATCCGCGCCGGCAAGCGAGGCCAGGCGGGGGCCGTCGGACTGGTCGTCCGTGGGTGCAAGTTCTCGGACGTCGTCTCCGGCATCGTCGCCACCTCGGAAAACTCACGCGACTGGTACCTTGCCGACAACGAATTGGAGGGCATCAACCCCACGTGGTATCCCCGCCCGGGTGACAACAAGTACATGGAGCCGGCGCATACCGGCATCAATGTTTATGGGCAAGGGATCGTCGTGTGCTATAACCGCATCCGACGGTTCAGCGACGCGCTGGCGATCGCCAACTTTGGGATTCCGGTCGACGATTTGCAGCGGCACTGCGTGGCCGTCGATTTCTACGGCAACGACCTGTCCTTTGCCCAGGACGACTGTTTGGAAACGGATTACGGCTGCCACAACATTCGCGTCTATCGCAACCGGTGTTACAACGCCCACACAGGACTGTCTGTCCAGCCGAGTTACGGAGGACCGATCTATTTGATCCGCAACGAAGTTTACGGCATCACCGCGCTCAGCTTCAAACTGCACAACTACTGTACGGGCCTGGTGATCTACCACAACACGTGCTGTTCGGCTCGCGATGGCCTGTCCTCCTTCAACCGTTGGCAGAACGGGCACTTTCGCAACAACCTGATTCTGGGCGGCGATCCACAACCGGACGCCCGCGGCAACCTGCCGAACGTTCGGGCGATCAATACGGGCACGATCACGCCCTACTCGACACTCGACTACAACGGCTATCGCCGCAACGGCCCGGGCCAATTCATCCTGTGGTTCGACGGCAGCAAGAGCGCCAGCTACCAAAGCCTGGCGGAGTTCACCGCGGGGACGGGGCACGAGGCCCACGGGGTGATCGTGGATTACGAAGACTTTGTGCGGGCTCGTCCACCTGCCGCCGGCGCGACGGTTCAGCCCGAGAATTGGGATCTGCGGCTCCGCCCCACTGCCGCAGGGATCGATCGAGGTTGCGTGCTGCCGAACGTCAACGACGGCTACGAGGGCACCGCTCCGGATCTGGGCTGTTACGAGTTGGGCAGCGAACCGATGCACTGCGGCCCCCGCCAGGCCGCGGGCGAGTGACGCCAAACAACCCTGCGTAAGCGAGGCGATCCTTCCATGTCCGATGTTTTCGACCCCGACGAAACCGCGTATTGGCGTTCCCAATGGAACCTCGCGCCCGGCGTGTCCTACCTGAACCACGGTTCGTTCGGTCCACCGCCGCGGCCCGTCCAGGCCGCCCGCCGCGAGTGGCAGGACCAGTTGGACACGCAGCCGATCGACTTTTTTGTGCGCAAGCTGGAACCCGCTTGGTTTCAGGCTCGGCAGCGATTGGCGGAACGGATCGGCGCCGACGCACGGAACCTGGTGTTCGCCGAAAATGCGACGGCGGCGATGAACGTGGTGGCGCACAGCCTGGCGTTGCGGTCGGGCGACGAGGTTCTGCTGACAGACCACGAATACGGCGCCGTCCAGCGGATCTGGCGGCGTGCGGCCGAGTCAGTGGAGGGCGCGACGGTAGGCGTGGCCAAACTGCCGTTGCCGATCGAATCGGCCGACCAAATCGTCGACGCGATCTTCTCCGCCGCCAGCGATCGTACGCGGTTGGTGGTCGTCAGCCATATTACGTCGCCGACGGCGGTGACTTTGCCCGTCCAGCAGATCGCCGCCCAGGCGAAGCGGCGTGGGATCTTGGTGTGCGTCGACGGTCCGCACGCGATCGCCCAGTTGCCGCTGGAACTGGACCGCTTGGGCTGCGATTTTTATTGCGCCAGCTGCCACAAGTGGTTGTGCGCTCCGTTCGGCAGCGGCTTCTTGTACGTCGCGCCGCAGCATCACGCGACCATCCGCACGCCACTGCTCAGCTGGGGACGCTTGCCGCCAGAACCACTGCAGGTGTGGAGCGACGAGTTCCTGTGGAGCGGCACGCGCGATCCATCGGCCTATTTGGCAGTGCCGGCGGCCATCGACTTCCTGGACCAGGTCGGTTGGGACCGTTTTCGCGGCCACACGCACGCGCTGGCCCAATACGCTCGCCAGCGGTTGGTCGAACTCACTGGCCAAACGCCGCTGGTGCCCGACTCGCCCAA
>Ga0351940_1183_pt1 | contig 16540 bp, 14 predicted proteins | sample TotcelHT113001N8_FD_205819 | JGI IMG/M metagenome (GOLD analysis project Ga0351940, IMG submission 205819) | Enriched cells from coal bed in the Powder River Basin, Montana, United States - Total cells T11 rep2 HSBNCT.T11.300.1.N8 ... | reverse complement strand
GCGGGTCGTTTCGATAATAAGCGAGGTGGACGAAGACTTCTGACCGTGCAAAAGCCAGCCATAATAATTGTGACGGGGTTAAGCGGTTCCGGAAAAAGCACGGCCCTGGCAGCCCTGGAGGATGCAGGCTTCTTCTGCGTTGACAATCTGCCGGTGGCGCTCATGCCCCAGCTTTTGAAGCTCCACGAGGGCAAGGAGCCTGCGCCTTCCCGTTTTGCCTTTGGCATGGATTTGAGGGAAGAGGGCTTTTTGTCCCAATACGGCAAAATTTTTTCCAGGCTCAAAAAAAAGGGCTACAGCCTTGAAATCCTCTTTTTGGAGGCCAATGACGAAGCCCTGCTGCGGAGGTATTCCGAAACCCGGCGGCACCACCCCCTCACTTCCGAAAAGGGGCTGCTGGACAGCATAGGCACCGAGAGACAGCGCCTTGCCCCTGTACGCCGGGCTGCCGACCATGTGGTGGACACCTCCGGATACAATATCCATGAGCTCAAAGCCTCCATCCGCGACATGGCCCGCAAGAGCGCACCCCTGCGGAAAATGGAGATAAATGTTCTTTCCTTCGGCTTCAAGTACGGCCCGCCGAGGGACGCAGACCTTGTGATGGATGTGCGGTTTCTGCCGAACCCCCATTTTGTGCCCGACCTGAAGCCGTTGAACGGAGAAGATGAATCCGTGCGCTTTTTTGTAATGGAGCGGGAGGAGACCCGGCAGTTCGTGGCAAAGTTTTTGGACCTGCTGGATTACCTCATTCCGCGATACGAGGCAGAAGGCAAGGCCTACCTTACAATCGCCATAGGGTGCACGGGCGGCCAGCACCGCTCCGTGAGCGTGGCATGGAAGCTTTTTGAACACTTCAAGGGCCAGAACCGCGATGTGGCGCTCACCCACCGCGACATACGCCCTTCAACCCGGAAAGCCCCGGCATCATGATTGGAATTGTTGTTGTCACACACCTGAATCTGGGCCAGGCCCTTCTGGATGCAGCCGGTTTCATCCAGGGTTCGCCTATAGAGGCAGCGGCAGCCGTTTCCATTGACATGAAGCAGCCTGCCGCAGCTCTGCGCAAAAACATTGCAGAGGTCATAAGACAGGTCAGCGATGGAAACGGGGTGATCGTTCTCACGGACATGTTCGGAGGAACACCGTCCAATTTGAGCTATTCCTTTCTTGAGGAAGGCAGAATAGAAGTTATCTCCGGCGTCAACCTGCCTGTTCTCTTGCGTGTTGACGCCCTGAGAAAGGACAGGGACCTGGCATCACTGGCAAAAGAGGCGGAGGCCTACGGAAAGCAGAGCATCTGCCTGGCAAGCGGCATACTCAAGGGCAGCAAGAAAAGCTGATGAGCGAAAAAGAGGTCATGCAGCCCCGCCCCATGATCAGGGCGGATCTGGAGGCTGTTGCCCTTCTGGAGCAGGAGGCTTTTCCCGAGCCCTGGTCTTTCAATCTGCTTGCCCAGGAGCTTGTTTTCCCGGACTCGTTTTGTTTTGTCATTGACAATGCGCCCGAAGAGGGCATAAGGGCCTTTGCCTGTTTTCGGGTTCAGGCGGGCGAGATGCACATTCTGCGAATCGCCACGGCAAAGGCCTGGCGCAGAAAAGGCCTTGCAGGCCGCCTGCTGGAAACCTGCCTGGAAACAGCCGGGCAACGGGATGCAAAAGAGGCGTTTCTTGAGGTTCGGGCGTCCAACGAGGCGGCAAGGCTCTTTTATCATAAGCACGGGTTTGACACGGTGGGCATTCGTAAGGGATATTATTTTTCTTCCGGCGAGGCTGCGCTCATACTTTTTAAAAAAATGGCGTGAGCCCTCCTTTAAAATCATGGCCCAAGCGTTTGTGGCCGCCCAAGGCCGCGCAAAAAAATTCTAACGAGGAGGAAGGCATGAGCATCAAACTGGCAATCAACGGCTTTGGCAGGATCGGCAGGCTCGTTTTCCGGGCCGCATTTGCCAACCCGGATCTGGATGTGGTGGCCATAAACGACCTGATGGACCCAAAAACCATTGCCCACCTTTTGAAGTACGATTCCGTTCACGGCAGGTTCGCCCCCACCGTTGAAGCAGTTGACGGCGCCATTGTGGTGGGCGGCGAAAGGGTTGCCGTGAGCGCGGAAAAAGACCCCGCAAAGCTGCCCTGGGGCGGCCTTTCGGTGGACATTGTGGCAGAATGCACAGGCCTGTTCCGCGACAAGGAAAGCGCAGGCAAGCACCTGGCCGCAGGGGCCAAAAAGGTCATAATCTCCGCCCCGGCAAAAAATCCGGATGTCACCATAGTCATGGGCGTCAACCACAAGGATTATCAGCCGGAGAAACACAACATCGTCTCCAACGCATCCTGCACCACAAACTGCCTGGCGCCGGTGGCCAAGGTTCTGCTGGAAAATTTCGGAATCCGCCACGGGCTTATGACCACCATACACTCATACACGGGCGACCAGCGGCTTCTGGACTTCCCCCACAAGGATCTTCGCCGGGCAAGGTCTGCAGCCCTTTCCATGATTCCCACCACAACTGGCGCTGCCAAGGCGGTGGCCCTGGTGCTTCCCCAGTTGGAAGGCAAGCTCAACGGCTTTGCAATCCGTGTGCCCACCCCCAATGTTTCCATTGTGGATCTCACCGTTGCCCTGGAGAAAAAGGCATCTGTTGCGGATGTTAACAAGGCCCTTAAAGATGCGGCCCTGGGAGAGCTTGAAGGCATTTTGGGCTACACCGAGGAGCCCCTTGTGAGCGTGGATTTTGTGGGCATGAGCCTCTCGTCCCTGGTGGACGGCCCGCTCACCTACGCCATAGACGACATGGTGAAGGTCTGCTCCTGGTACGACAACGAATGGGGCTACTCATGCCGCATGGCAGACCTTGCCGCGCTCATGGGCAGCTTCATGTAAAGGCTGCGGCCCGGCTTTGGCTGCAAAGGCTTTTTCTTCAGCAAAGGAGGCCATTTTGGCTGACAGACGCCCCCTCATCGCCGCCAACTGGAAGATGCACAAGACCCCGGATGAGGCTGCCAGGGACGCGGCCTCAATAGTGGAGATGACCAAAAAGGCCGCCAGGGCCGTGGACATCCTCATTGCCCCGTCCTTTGTGTGCCTGGAAAGGACTGCCAAAGCCCTTTCCGGCTCAAAGGTGGCTCTGGGCGGCCAGAACATGCACTGGGAGGCATCCGGGGCCTACACGGGCGAGGTTTCCGCCTCCATGCTCCTTGCTGCGGGCTGCACCTTTGTAATAATTGGCCACTCCGAGCGGCGCCAGTATTTCGGGGAGACGGACAAGGGCGTGAACCAAAAGGCCCTTGCTGCTGTTGACGCCGGGCTCATCCCTGTTGTGTGCGTGGGAGAAAGCCGCCAGGAAAGGGAATCAGGTGGCACCTTTAATGTGCTTGACAGACAGGTGCAGGAAGGTTTAAAGAATGTGCCTTTCAAGCCGGACCTGCTGCCCGTGCTGGCCTACGAGCCGGTGTGGGCCATAGGCACCGGGCTCACGGCAACGCCGGAGCAGGCCCGGCAGGCTCATGGGCATATTCGTGCAGAGCTTGCCAAAGTGTGCGGAAAAACCCTTGCCAACAGCGTCCGCATATTGTATGGGGGGTCCGTTAAACCGGCCAACATAGGCCAACTGATGCAGATGCCCGATATTGACGGCGCCCTGGTGGGCGGAGCAAGCCTTGAACCGGCAACCTTTGCAAGCCTTGTAAACTTCGGGCAATAAGGAAGTTTATTTACTTATGGCGATTCTCATCATTTTGCTGCATGTCATTGTCTGCATTGCGCTTATTCTGATAGTGCTTTTGCAGACCGGAAAAGGGGCGGATCTGGGAGCTGCCTTTGGAACCGGCTCAAGCCAGACGCTTTTCGGCTCTTCTGGGGCAGGCAATTTCATGACCAAGCTCACAGCCGGGGCCGCCATTGTCTTTATGCTGACCTCCCTCACGCTGGCCTATCTTTCGGGCCACACAGGGCGGGCCTCCATAATGGACAGGGCTCCAGCAGCCCAGACCGAGCAGGCTCCCCCCCTGCCTTCCATGCCCAGCCCTGTTGTGCCGGGCGACGCAGCAGGTGAGGACCAGCAATGAAAAACCGCGTGCCGAAGTGGTGGAACTTGGTAGACACGCTATCTTGAGGGGGTAGTGGGCTACGCCCGTGCCGGTTCAAGTCCGGCCTTCGGCACCATAAAATACAAAAGCGGCCTGGGAGGATGAGCTTCTTCCAGGCCGCTTTTTTTGGGGGATGTTGCAGGCTTTGGAAAGATTCCCGAATTATGATGAAGCCCGCGCAGCTCCATCCATAACCCGGCCAGGGGCGGATGACCACCCTTTTCGACCGTGGACTGTCAAGTTAATACCATCACGGTACAAGCAGATTTTCAATCCATCAAATCCCAATCCCCAGACTTCAATTTTAAGGGTGGCGGGGCAAGGGGGGAATTGAACCCACCTGCGCTCACTCCTATGTTTTTGCGGCGCACATTTTTCCGAGTTCACTCCTTCCCCTGAAGCCCAGGAACCTGAATGTCAACCAGATCGCCCCAGGAGCGCTGTCCCCGCCACTACACATGTCAAAAGACTCTTGATGACTGTTTTTATGTTTACCTCTCATATTGTTTGTCAAGGGGCCGGCCAAAAACACTTTCACGCCCTGGTTAACGCAAAAAAGCCGATAAAGAGTTGTGGGCCATGAAGGCGATATTGTAAATTGAGGGTTTGAGAGGTCCATCTCAACCCAAACTTGATTCGGGTTGCCCGAAAAGCATCAAGGCAAAACCATGAACAACCCGCAACCCCTTGCACAAAAACCATCCCCGCCCTGTGAGGGGCCTCGCATCCTTGTTGTATCCAATGGGCACGGCGAGGATTTGATGGCCTGCTCAATTCTGGACAGGTTTGATAAGCTTTGCCCAAACTGTAGTGTTACGGCCTGGCCGATGGTTGGCCAGGGCAGTCATTACTCCCAGCGCAGGATTGAAACCATAGGTCCATCCAGCAGACTGCCCAGCCAGGGTTTTGGCACCCTGGACGCCAGGCTTTTTGCAAGGGACATTGCCGCAGGCTGGATAGGCCTGCACATTGCCCAGGCGCGGGCTGCAAGGGGCCTTGCCGGGCGCTATGATGTCGCCCTTGCCGTGGGCGATGTGGAGGTGATGGCTGCCTGCGCCCTTGCAAGGCTGCCCTTCTTTTTTGTGGGTTGTGCAAAAAGCGTTTACTACCGCCACGGTTACACGGCTTTTGAAAAATATCTGCTCAAAAAATACGCCATTCTCTCCTTTCCCCGCGATGAGCCGACAGCCCTGTGGATGGAAAAACAGGGCATAGCCTGCCGATATGCAGGCACCCCATGCATGGACAACCTGGAGCCGACAGACGGCTTTCCCGCCATTTTGCAAGGCTCGCCCGTGCTGGCCCTTTTGCCCGGCAGCAGAAGCGGCCTTGTTGCCAACACCATAAGCCTTTTTGATGTGGCGGCCTTTGCCCAGGAAAGGTGCGGCTTTGACCCGCCTCTCACCGGGCTTCTGGCAGCCGTACCGGAGTGGGACTTGGAGGCTTTTTTGAGCGGCGGGCTGCCCCAGGGCTGGCAGGTGCTTGAAGCGGAAAAGGAAAAAGGCCTGTGCAAGGCATTTGCTCATAAAAATCAGGCAAGAATCTTTGTTTACAAGGGCCGCTTTGCAGACATAATAAATGCCTGCCAAATGGCGGTTGGCCTTGCTGGAACCGCAAACGAGCAGGCTGTGGGCCTGGGAAAGCCCCTTGTGACATTTCCGGCCAAAGGGCCTATGGGCAAGAACTATGTGAAAATGAAGATGGAGCTTTTCGGCCAAAGCGCAGTGGCCACAAAGGCCTGCCCACAGGACGCAGCAATGGCGGTGGTGGATATTCTCAAAGATCCGTGCAGGCAGGCCCTGATGGGCAGGGAAGGCAAAACCCGCATGGGCGGGCCGGGTGCAAGCGAGGCCATTGCAAAAACTCTTGCCGATTATGTTGAAAATTGCAAAATTTAAAAACTTTTAGATAGTAATATCAAAGTATTATATGTGCAATGGAGTTAAGAGTGCAAAAACCCAACCCCCCCTGGTTTGTGCTGGAGATCCACGATATTTCTTTGGCCAGACCGGATGCCCTTAATCAGATGCTTGCCCCTTTTCCCCCGGAAATGGCGGCAAAGGCGGCCCTTCTGGTTACTCCATCCTGGGAGGGCAGGGCAATTCTGCAAAAAGGCTCTGCCCTTGCCCAAAGCCTTTCGCAGCATCCGGGCGAACTTGTTCTCCACGGGCTTACCCATTTTGCAGGGCACAGCCTTTTTAACCGCCTTGTTTACAACACGGCCAATCATGCCGAGTTTGCCAACATTTCCGCCCCCCTTGCTTGGCAGAGAATTTCACGAGGGGCGGATATTCTTTTTCAGGCAACAGGCAGAAAGCCCCTGTGGTTTTGCGCGCCCCGCTGGAAGCTTGCCCCACAACTTGGCAGCCTTGTGCTGGAGCAGGGTTTTTTTGGCCTTATGCGCATGGACGGCTACCAGTTTTCGGGCAAGGCTTTTTTGCCGCTGCCGGTAATAAACTTTGATTTTGGCAGAAGAATATGGAACCGGCTTGTGCCTGCACTTCCCCGGCATTTTGCCTTGTCGGGATGCCTGAAGCAGAAAAAGCCCTTCCGCCTTGCCTTGCATCCTTATGACCTTGATAATAAAAGCACCTGGGCGCATATTTGCAGCATTGTCCAGGAGCTTGAAAAATCCGGCTGGAGCACGCTCACCCCCACAGAGGCGGCATCCCTTTGATGCAAAATCCAAGGCAAATATCCTTTGTGATAACCGCCCACAACGAGGCCCCATCCATAGAGGGCTGCCTTTTGTCCCTTGCAGGCCAGCAGGGCCTTGATGAAAAGAGCGTGCAGATAATTCTTGTGGATGACAGAAGCACGGATTTTACGGCAGAGGCTGCCACAGGCCTGGGCCTGCCCAACCTTGAGCTTATAAGCATAAAAAGCCGCCCGGATGTTGGCCTTACAGCAAGGCAGGCAGCGCTGGACAAGGGCTTTTGCCTTGCAGGGGGAGATTGGGTTTTTGTAACGGATGCAGATGCAGATGCCCGGCCCGACTGGGTGGAGAGCACCCTTGCCTTTGCGCGGCGCAAAAAGGCACAGGCAGTTGCCGGGCCGGTGGCTTTCAGGCCTGCAAACAAAAGCCTTGCCGGGCGTTTTTGGGCTGCCTTTTTAAGCGTGGACAGCCTTTTTTACATCTTCGCGTGCAAGCTGCTCTGTTTTTTTGGCAGGCCTTCCGGTTTTGTTTTCGGCAATCTTGCATTTGGCCGCAAGGCCTGGCTTACAGCCGGCGGGCCGGGAGCATGGCCGTTTTCCCTTACCGAAGACCTGGTTTTTGCCCGGATGCTTTTCAACGCAAAAGTAAAGGTGGCCTATTGCCTTTTTCCGGGCATTTCCGTGAGCGGCTGCCCAAGCCTTGCCGCCATTGTGGAAAGGGGTATGCGCACTGGCGCGGGCGGGGGCTTTTCCTGGCTTTTTGCGGCAATCACAGGCTGGATGGCCCTTCTGTTTTTTTTTGGCGCAGGGGCCTTGTTCGGCCCGGCCTGGCTTGCCTGGCTTTTTGTTTTGCGCTACTTGACTGGTGTTTTTCTCATTTCAATTCTGTGCCTTTTTGCAAAGCGCCCGGCCCTTGTTTGGCTGGCCCCCTTCTATGAGCCTTTGGTAACGGTCATAGGCGCTTTTGTGCTGATAAAGGCTTCAGGGAAAAAGAGCATTCACTGGGCAGGCATAGACTACCAAAAAAGGTGAGGAAAAGACGGGTAGATTTACAGAGGCTCGCTCAAGAAAATTTTTCTGCAAAAATTTTTCCGCAAACAGGGGCAGGCAAATCCCTTTTTAAGGCAGGCTCATGGAAACCGGGCAGGGAATAATAATAAGGCCATACCAGAAGGAGGATCGCGATAATATCCGCGCCCTTTGCTGCGAAACCGCCTTTGGGGACCTGGGTTCACAGGCCTTTTTTGAGGATGACAGGCTTTTTGCCGACTATTTTACCCGCTATTATACGGATTTTGAGCCGGAATCCGCTCTTGTGGCCTATAAAGACGGCAAGCTTTGCGCTTATCTGACCGGCTGCCGCGACACAAGGCGCTTTGTAAGGGTCATGTCAGTTTTCATAATGGGGCCCCTGCTTTTAAGGCTGGCTGCAAACCTTGCTTCCGGCTGTTACAAAAAAGAGGTTTCCCGCCGTTTTTTGCGCTGGCTTGCGCTTTACTCCTGGCGGGAGGCTCCGCCTGTTGACACAAAACGCTTTCCTGTTCACTACCATTGCAATGTGGCAAGGGGTTTCCGCAGGCTGGGCCTTTATTCAAAAATGGGCCGCATATTCCTTGACCGGCCTGAAATAGCAGCCCAAAAAGGCATACACGGAAGCTTTCTTGAGCCGACCAAAAAGGACACCTTCGGGCGGATGTTTGAACGGTTTCCAGGGCAGCTTGAATACAGGACAAGCAAGGCCTCAACCCTTTTTCAGTTTGTTCTTGGCAATGAAACCCCAATGAAAAACAGTGTTTACGCAACCAATATCCCTGTGTTTTACAGCGCGCTTGAGCGGATGGGAAAATACTACCGGGTTTGAATGCCGCCACAAATTAAAGCTTGCCAGCCAGCATCTGCCTTTTGTCAGAGCCTTTCCCCTGCAAGCTGTTGGGCCATTTCAAGGGCTGCGGATCTGTCGGCAAGCTCTCCGGCGTTTTGTGCCTCGCGCAGGGCATTTAGAATGCGGGCAAAATCCGGGCCGGGGGTCAGGCCCAAGTCCTTCAAATCCTTGCCTGTTACAAGCGGCGGGGCTGCCAGCAAAGCTTGTATTCTGTTGTAGAAATCCCTTATGGCATTGGCTGCGGCTTTTGCCTTTTCCTGCTGAATATCCCCTGGTGCGGCAGGCCCGGCCTTGGCAAGGATGTCTGCCATTGCTGCAAGAAGCACAATCAGTGCATCCTGCCCGTATTTTGCAAACCATTTGAGCCTTGTCTTTTCCTTGACATTTTGGCCCAAAAGCACCTGGGCATGGAGATGCTCCTCTGCAATGAGAAGAAGAAGCTTTTCCTCCATGTTGGAAAGCCGCAAGCGTTGGGCTGTCTGCTGCACCGGCAAAATTCCCGCCTGCTCGTGGCCCCAAAAGGAAATACGCCCGCTGGCCGGGTCCCTGTTAAAGGTGGCGGACTTGCCAACATCGTGGAGAAGCACGCCAAGTTTAAGAACCGCCCTGCGGCTGGCCTGGTTAAGATAGTCCTCTGTTTGAAGGGCGCAGTCTGCCAGATGCGCCTTCAAATCCAAAAGAATTTCCTCGCAATTTAAAAAGGCGCAAAGGGTGTGCTCCCAGGCATCCAGGTGGTGATAGGTGTTCTGTTCAAGGCCCCTTAAAGGGATGATTGCAGGCAGAAAGGCATCCAGAACCTTAAACTTATCCATGAGCCGCACCTGGGCATGGCTTTTTTTGCAGTTCAAAAGCAAAAAAAGCTCGGTGCGTATGCGCTCGCCGGAGATTTTGCCTAGATCCGGCGCAGAATTGGCGGCAGAATTCAGGGTCTGTTGCTCAATTTCAAAGCCAAGTTGAGCAGAAAAGCGAAAGGCCCGCAGAATGCGAAGGGGGTCATCAGCAAGGCTTTTATCTGAAACCTGACGGATGATTTTTTTCTCCAGGTCCGCCCTGCCACAGGCTGGGTCAATTATCCGCCCCAGGCGGCCCGAAGGCTCCACCTTTGCTGCCAGGGCGTTTATGGAAAAGTCCCTGCGCAGAAGATCCTCGCTTATGCTTTTGCCGTGCAGTTGAGCAATGTCTAATATTTCATGGGGATTTTCCCGGCTCACCACCCGGTAGCTTGGCAGGGTCGGGTCCTTTTCCATGGGAATCCAGGCAGCGTTGTGCTTTTTTGCAAGCTGCTGCGAAAACTCAAGGGCCTTGTCGCATACAAGGTCCAGATCCTTTGCCGACCTGCCCAGAATGGCATCCCGCAGGCATCCCCCCACAAGGTAAAGGGAAACATCCCGGTCAGCGTCCTTGTCCAGCCATCCTGCAAGGCGGCCTTCCAACTCGCGTAACAGGACCGGGCTGTCAGAATTCAATTTCAATTCCATCAAGGTGAGGCAGGGAAAGGGTGAGCATCATGATTCAGCCGCCTTTTTGAATTTCTCATAGCGGTCCTGGTAATAGGGGTCCAATGGTTCGAAGTGTCTTGCCTTGCGGGCACATTCCAGGGCCTTGTCGTTTTCGTCAATGGCGGCAAAAGCCTCGGCCATGGTGTCCCAGATGATGGCCCTGTCCGGCGCAAGGGCAAGGGCGCTCCGAGAATAATCCAGGGCAAGATGCGGGTCTCGCAGGTCCTCATCCGGCACAGTGGCATACAGCCAGGCAAGACGGTTTAACCCCATGAAGTAATTTGGCATTTTTTCAACCGCAAAATGAAGCTGCTTGATGGCCTCCTCCCAGTTCTGAACTCTTTCCGCTTCCTTTGCCTTGTCCCCGTGCTGCTTGATGTTGCTGTAAACAGCCATTCGCTCATTGAAATGGGCGGAGTAGGCCAAAGAATCACCATATGCCATTTCCTCAAGCTCGATTGCCCTGTCCAGGTCGCCATTCAAGAAAAAGGCTTTGGAAATGGTGTCCAGAATAAAGGGCTTCACCGGCCTGAATCGCCCGGCATCCAGAGCCAGTTCCAGAGCCTTTTTGGGGTTGAAGAAATCCGGGTTTGTGGCCGTGGCATAAAGCCAGGCAAGGTTGTTCAAGGCATGGGGATATTCGGGCTGCATTTCCAGGGCTTTTTCATAGGCTTCAATGGCCTGGTCGTAGCGGTGGGCCTCAAAATGCTCGTAGCCCTGGCGGACAAGATCGTGGTAGGCAATATCATAGGCATAAATGGGGCTGTAAACCACTGTGACCCTGGTGTTGCGGCGCAGACCCATGAGCCTTATCTGTGTGTGGGGCGAGCGGGCAAGGTAGCGCAGGGCGAAATGCCGCTGGTTTATGACATGGCTTTTAAAGTCCGTGAGGGGAATTGGGTCGGACTGTTTGCCAAAATCAATTTCAGGCGGCATCCAGCCTCTGGTTTCCTGCCAGTCCCCGTTGCTTAACACAAGGGAAAAATCATTGTCGCTCATGAAGCGCACAAAGCAGGGGTCCATGATGTGAATGCCGGTGTCCACAATCTTTCCGGGCTCAAGAACAAAGTCCTTGCCTGTTACAAGATGCCGGACAGCCGTGTCCCTGTTGTAGCGCTCAATGTAGTCCCTGCGGCCCTCAAAATTATCCATCTGGCGGGCCTGGCCCATATCGAACAGGGCGCCCTCATCGGGAATCTGGGCCAGCAGGCGGTTGATGTCTGAAGGCTCGTCAAAGATTACACTCTTATTTGTAAGCAAAAATCGTGAAATCGGCAGATCCGGTATATGGCGCATCCTGACAAACGCAATGGAATTGTCCGCATAGACCACATCATCCAGGCGGATGCGCTGCTGATCGAAGCGGTAACCGTCCTCATAGGGCTTTGCAAAAAGATGAAACATCACCTGGGGATGCCCCACAGCCGAAAAACCCAGGTAATATCCGGCGGGCCTGCGCCACAACTCCGCCTCGTTGTTGCCGGGAAAGTCTATGAGGGGGAAATAGGTGAGGGGATAATAGTACCAGGTCACCCTTTCTGCGCCCCGGAAATGGATGGCAAGAAGATCCCCTTCCTGGTATTGGGGCATTTCCGCCGCCTCTTTTTCCGGAACAAAGGAAGCTGCGAGAAGGCGTGATGACAGGCTCATGCCAAACCACACGCCCGAATACACCACCGGAACCTGCGGCAGGCGCAAAAACTTGCCTTCCCTGTAAATGTAAATCCCGTACTTGGCAGGCCGGTCCTTTATCTCCCTCTTTTCCACAGGGGTAATCGGCGGCTGCTGCTTCGGCTGGGGCTGGGCCTGTCTGCGTTCAGGGGCGGACGCTGCGGCAGGCTCGTCAGAAACAGCAGGCGCCTGGGGAACATTGAGAGTTCCGGCATCCGTTGCCTCAACACGGGGCGCTTCGTCAAGCTTGCCCTGCACAGGGAACTGGGGGGCATCTGCAAAGGCAAGGCCAGGCCGCAAAATGGCGCAACAAATCAAAAACCAAAAAAAAGTGGCAGCCCAAAACCCCAGGCAAGTAAGCCGGATGCTCTTTTTCATTTAAAACGGTCTTCCTCGGTTAAAAAACAGCAAGGCATCATAAGTTAAGGGAAATGTTTCTCAACAATTGTTGATTATAGAAAAAACATGGCCCGTCCGTCAATTTACTTTGCCGGAGCATCCAAAAATCCCCTTCCGCACCCTGCCGGACGGTTGACGAAAAAGCCTGCTGACACTATATAAAGATGTTTGATTTATTTTATTGGAGGGTAATATGCCGATTTACGAGTTCCACTGCAACAGATGCAACAAGGATTTCGAGATGCTCATCATCGGCTCGGATAAGCCAAGCTGCCCCGTCTGCAAGACCGATGACATCCATAAACTCATGAGCGCCTGCGGATTTACGAGCAAGGGCGAGCAGGGCCAGACCACCAGGGCATCCGCCGGACAGAGTTCATGCGCGGGCTGCTCTGCCGGAAGCTGCGCCTCGTGTGGCCACTGATGGCCCACATAATGCTGCGCATAGGCACAAGAGGCAGTCCCCTGGCCCTTTGGCAGGCCGAGCACATTGCGGCTCTGCTTGCAAAAATGCACCCCGGGCTTTTCTGTGAGCTTGTCATCATAAAGACCAAGGGCGACAAGATTCTGGATGTGCCCCTGGCCAAGGTGGGGGGGAAGGGCCTTTTCATAAAGGAGATTGAAAACGCCCTTCTTGACGGCTCGGTGGATCTGGCGGTGCACAGCATGAAGGATGTGCCTGCCGAGATTCCCCGCAAGCTTGTCATGGCCGCGATTCCCAAAAGGGAGGACCCCAGGGATGTGCTTGTTTCCAGAAGGGGTGGAAGCATTGCAAGCCTGCCCCGCGGCGCAAGGGTGGGCACAAGCAGCCTGCGCCGGGCATCCCAGGTTATGCGCCTTGTGCCGGATGCCGTCATCTGCCCTTTGCGGGGCAATGTGGGAACAAGGCTGGAAAAGCTTGAAAGCGAAAACCTGGACGCAATCCTGCTGGCAGCAGCCGGAATCAAGCGTCTTGGCCTTGCAGACAGGGTGAGCCAATACCTGGATCCGGATTCTTTCCTGCCTGCTGTGGGCCAGGGGGCCCTGGGCATTGAGGTGCGTAAAGACGACTCAAAAACCCTTGAGCTTGTAGCCCCGTTAAACGACCCGGAAACTGCCCTTGTGGTGGAGGGGGAGCGGGCCCTGCTCCACACCCTGGGAGGCTCCTGCCAGATTCCCGTTGCAGGGTACGGCTTTGTTAAAGACAAGAGGTTTTTCCTCTCCGGCATGGTGGCCTCCACAAGCGGCAGCCCCTTTATAAAGGAGTCCATGACCGGGCTGCCTGAAAATGCCCGGCAGATAGGAAAGACCCTTGCCAACCGTTTGCTGGAAAAAGGGGGCCGGAAAATTCTTGAAGAGCTTCTTGCCTGCCAAAGCCCTCATCCGTTGAATTCATGAGGCATGAAGCCGGAGCTTGTTTGCCCCAGGGCAGCCCTGAAAACCGCCCGGGGTTTGGCGGCAACCTGTTTTTTTAAGACAGGCTTTTTACATTTTCGCTGCTGAAATTTTCTTTAAGGAAAAGGTCAAAGCCATGCCCGGCAAGGTATTTCTGGTGGGCGCAGGCCCAGGGGACCCCGGCCTGATAACTGTAAAGGGACTGGAGTGCATCCGCATTGCAGATGTCCTGATATACGACTTTCTGGCCACCCCGGAGCTTTTGAAGCATGCCCGCAAGGATGCGCAGGTAATCTATGTGGGCAAAAAAGGCGGGGACCACACCTTGAGCCAGGACGGCATAAACAGCCTCATTGTGCAAAAGGCAAAGGAAGGCTTTACCGTGACGCGCCTGAAGGGCGGGGACCCCTTTGTTTTCGGCCGCGGCGGCGAGGAGGCTGAAGTGCTTGTCGAGAACGGCATCGCCTTTGAGATAGTTCCGGGCGTGACATCGGCCATATCAGCCCCGGCCTATGCTGGCATTCCGCTCACCCACCGGGACTTCACCGCCACAGTGGCCTTTGTCACCGGCCACGAGGACCCGGAAAAGGCCGGCTCCAACATTGACTGGGCAGCCCTGGCGAAAATCGGCACCCTTGTCTTTCTCATGGGGGTAAAAAACCTGCCCCAAATAACAAAAAATCTGATGGAACAGGGCAAAAACCCCGCCACCCCCGCAGCCCTTGTGCGCTGGGGCACCAAGCCGGAGCAGCAGACCCTTGTGGGAACCCTTGAAAACATCGCCCAAAAGGCTGCTGATCAGGGCCTTAAACCCCCGGCCATTTTCATTGTGGGCGAGGTGGTGGGTTTAAGGGAAAAACTCAACTGGTTTGAAACCCGCCCTCTTTTTGGAAGGCGCATTGTGGTGACCCGCTCGCGGGAGCAGGCAAGCGACCTTGTAAAAAGCCTCTCCGCGCTTGGAGCCGAATGCCTGGAAATCCCGGCCATTGAGATTACCAATCCGCCGGATTTTGCGCCTTTGGATGAAGCCATTGCGCGGCTTTCCACCTACCAGTGGCTTGTTTTCACAAGCGTGAATGCGGTGGACCGCTTCTTTGCCCGCGTGTTTGAAAAGGGCCTGGACGCCAGGGCGCTGGGCAATGCAAAAATCGCGGCCATAGGCCCGGCCACGGCTGCAAGGCTCAAAAATTTCGGCCTTGTCACAGATGTCATTCCCAAAACCTATCAGGCGGAATCCGTGGTGGAGGCCTTCAAGGACAAAAACATGAAAGGCCTGCGGATTCTTCTGCCGCGGGCGCTTGAGGCAAGGCCCGTGCTGCCCGTTGAGCTTAAAAAAATGGGGGCAACAGTTGACGAGGTGGCGGTTTACAAAACAGTTGCCGCCGACAGCCAGCTTAAAGACGAGCTCATGGAAAGCCTGAAAAATGGTCAGGTGGACATGGTCACCTTCACAAGCTCATCAACGGTGACCCGTTTTGCAGACCTTTTTGAGCCCGGCGCTTTAGGGACGCTCATGGAAAAGGTCACAAAGGCCGCCATAGGCCCCATAACTGCGGATACAGCAAGGGATTTGGGCCTGGACTGTGCCGTCATTGCAGAAGAATTCACCATACCCGGCCTTGTGGAGGCCATAGCAAGCCACTACAGCGGAAGAAAAGCAAAATAAACCAGCAAAAACAATGCGTTGATAGTTTCACGCGCAAAAAGTTTCTATATCCGGCAGGTTTTGACAGCAGGTTCAGCCCGTCCCTAACAAAAGCACTGCAATGGGAGAGCTTTAAATGAACATTCTTGTTATCGGCAGCGGAGGCAGGGAGCACGCCCTTGTCTGGAAAATCGCCCAAAGCCCCCGTGTCAAAAAAATTTTCTGCGCTCCGGGAAACGCCGGAATAAAAGGCATTGCCCAGTGCGTTGACATAAAGGCCAGCGACATTGCCGGGCTTTTGGCCTTTGCCAAAAAAAATAAGGTGGACCTCACCGTGGTGGGCTCGGAAGACCCCCTGACGCTGGGAATTGTTGACCGCTTTGAAAGGCAGGGCCTCAAGATATTCGGCCCTTCCAAGGCTGCCGCAGCTTTGGAGGGCAGCAAGTCCTTTGCAAAAAAGCTCATGGAGGAGCAAGGCATTCCCACGGCAAAGGGCAAGGCCTTCAAGGATTTTGAAAAGGCCCTTGCCTATGTAAAAAAAGTGGGCGCCCCCCTTGTGGTGAAGGCAGACGGCCTTGCAGCGGGCAAGGGCGTCATGGTTTGCCAAAGCATCCAGGAGGCGGCCAGGGCCGTGCAGACAGTCATGCAGGACAAGGCCTTCGGCGCAGCAGGCAAAATATGTGTCATCGAGGAATGCCTTGTGGGAGAGGAGGCCTCCTTTCTGGCCTTTTCAGACGGCAAAACCGTCAAGGCCCTGCCCACAAGCCAGGACCACAAGGCTGTTCACGATGGGGACAAAGGCCCCAACACCGGCGGCATGGGTGCATACTCACCCGCACCCGTTGTGGATGAGGCCCTTCACAGGCTTGTCATGGAAACCATAATGCAGCCCACGGTTGACGCAATGGCAGCCCGCGGCACACCTTACAAAGGCGTGCTGTATGCCGGGCTGATGATTTCCGGAAGGGCCGTGAAGGTTCTTGAGTTCAATGTCCGCTTCGGGGACCCGGAATGCCAGCCGCTTTTGATGCGTCTTTCCTGCGACCTTGTGGCTGTGATGGAAGCGGTTGTTGAAGAAAGACTTGACCGGGTTGATCTTGCAATTGACCCACGCCCTGCCGTGTGCGTGGTCATGGCCAGCAAAGGCTACCCTGGCAATTACGAAAAAGGCCACATAATAGCCGGTCTGGAAAAAGCCGCCAAAATGGAAGGGGTGATGGTTTTCCATGCAGGAACGAAAACCGCCAACGGTAAAATTGTAACCGCAGGGGGCCGGGTGCTGGGGGTCACGGCCCTTGGACAGGACATTGCAGACGCCATTGACCGG
>Ga0351940_1172_pt1 | contig 16955 bp, 9 predicted proteins | sample TotcelHT113001N8_FD_205819 | JGI IMG/M metagenome (GOLD analysis project Ga0351940, IMG submission 205819) | Enriched cells from coal bed in the Powder River Basin, Montana, United States - Total cells T11 rep2 HSBNCT.T11.300.1.N8 ... | reverse complement strand
GCCGGAAAAAATCCCCCCCGCCCTTTCCTTTCCCCGTCTCAAGGCTCTTTCCCTGCCCGATGCCCTTGAGCAGGCCATGAACCACTTTGTCGTGAGCCGGGGAGGTGAAAAATCCGTGATTGCGGGCTACCCCTGGTTTCTGGACTGGGGAAGGGACAGCCTTATCTTCACCCGCGGGCTCATTGCAGCAGGCAGGAGGGAAACCGCCCTTTCCGTGCTTAAACTTTTCGGCCAGCTTGAGCAAAACGGCACCCTGCCCAACATGATTCAGGGAAAAAACGCGGCAAACCGCGACACCTCGGATGCGCCCCTGTGGTTTTTCGTGTGCTGCGCGGATATGGCAGCCCTTGAGGGCATTGGCGTACTGCAAGAGCAATGCGGCAGGCGCACGCTTTTTCAAACCCTTGTCTCCATTGCAGCCAGCTACCGGAAGGGCACCCCAAACGGCGTGCGCATGGACCCGGACTCGTGCCTTATCTACAGCCCTGCACATTTCACCTGGATGGACACGGACTTTCCCGCAGGCACGCCAAGGGAGGGCTTTCCAATCGAGATTCAGGCCCTGTGGATTGCAGCCCTTGGCCTCATGCAGAAGGCAGACCCCAAGGGAGAACACGGCCCCTGGGAAGATCTTGCCCTAAAGGCAAAACACTTTCTTGCGGAGCTGTTTTTCAACAATGAGCGCGGCTTTCTTGCAGACTGCCTTCATGCCAACAAAAACACCCCTGCCCGCAGGGCCGCGCCCGATGACCACCTGCGGCCCAACCAGCTTTTTGCCATCACCCTTGGGGCCATTGACGAACCAAAAATCGCACGGGCGGTTCTCAATGCCTGCGAGTGCCTGCTTGTGCCAGGCGCAATCCGCAGCCTTGCAGACCGGCCCGTGAACTACCAGTTGCCCGTGCGCTACAACAATGTGCCTTTGAACAACCCCCATGCTCCCTACTGGGGCACTTACCAGGGGGATGAAAATACTCGCAGGAAGCCTGCCTACCACAACGGCACAGCCTGGGCCTGGCCATTTCCCTCTTTCTGCGAGGCCTATGCTCTGACCTTTGGCGTGCATGCAAAAAATACTGCCCTGGCCCTTCTTTCCAGTTGCGCGGAATCACTGGAAACCGGATGCCTTGGCCAGCTCCCCGAAATTGCGGACGGCGACTTTCCCCACAACCAAAGGGGCTGCGATGCCCAGGCCTGGAGCGCAAGCGAGTTTTACAGGGTTTTCAAAAAGCTTGCAGGATAGAGGCAGCAGGCGGCAAAACCAAATAAGCCGCCCTTGGTGCGGCGGCCGCTGCATTTTGAATCAGGGAAATTTTTCATTGCAATATCCCAAAGCCGCAACACCCCGAAGTTGCGCCCGAATCGTATGCCGGAATAGAAATCCGGCCCGGAACTTGTTGTCAAACAGGGCTCTGCTTCCGGATTTTTGCAGCCCGGCAAATATGTCTGCAATGCGCCTTAAAACCCCCAGGCCCTTTTCACAATTCCAATCCGTGCTATACTGTTTTTTTGGCAGGTCAAATTCCGTGTTGACCGTTTTGATTGCCCCTGCCAGAAGCTCGCTTCAAAAAAGGAAACAGCCATGAGAAACTTTCAGACCTTCCAGGTTTTCCCCACGGTTCCAAAGCCCATTGCCTTTCTGGAAACCCTTTCCCAGAACCTTTGGTGGTCCTGGCAGCATGATGCCAAGGAGCTTTTCCGCAGGGTCAACCCCGGCCTGTGGGAGGCGGCAAGGGAAAACCCTTTGCGCTTTGCCACCCTCATATCCCAGGAAAACCTCAACCGGCTCGCTGCTGACAAGAGCTTTCTGGCGCACCTTGAGCGGGTCCAGAAACGCTACGAGCAGCAAATTCTCCAGCAGGCACATCCCCTGGATGCCCCTCACGGCCCGGTTGCCTATTTTTCAATGGAATTTGGCATCCACGAAAGCATGCCCATATTCGCCGGGGGCCTGGGGGTGCTGGCCGGTGACCACCTTAAAGCAGCATCGGACATGGGCATTCCAATGGTGGCTGTGGGGCTTTTGTACCGGCAGGGCTACTTCCGCCAATACATGGATCATGAAGGCTGGCAGCAGGAGGAATACCCGGAGGTAAACCTTTACCAGTTGCCCATGAGCCGGGTTAAGGATTCTTCGGGCAGGGAAGTCACCGTGTCGGTTTCCGGCCCTCGCGGCAAAATACTTGCAGCGGTTTGGACGGTCAATGTGGGCCGGGTTCCCCTGTATCTTCTGGACACCAACCTCATGGACAACCCGCCGGAATTCCGGACTTACACGGCAAGGCTTTATGATGCGGAAGGCGAGATCCGCATGGTTCAGGAGCTTATCCTTGGCATCGGCGGCCTTCGGGCACTTGAGGCTGTGGGCATACATCCGGCCGCTGTTCACATGAACGAGGGACACAGCGCCTTTGTGAGCCTTGAGCGCCTTGCCGTGTGCATGAAAACCCACGGCGTTGACCTGGAAACAGCAATGGAAATAGTTCCCCGCACAACCATTTTCACCACCCACACGCCTGTGGCTGCCGGGCACGATGAGTTCCACGCCCACCTTGCCCGCGCCTACCTCGCGCCCCTGGAGCCAGCGCTGGGCGTGAGCGCAAACGAAATACTCTCCTGGGGCCAGGCCCAAAACAGCGGCTCGGACAGCCCCCTTTCCATGTTCGTGCTCGCCCTGCGCATGGCCCAGTACATAAACGGCGTGAGCCGCCTGCACGGAAAAACCGCCCGCACCATGTGGTCCTATCTCTGGCCCGATATCCCCCAGGATGAGGTGCCCATAACCCATGTGACAAACGGCGTTCATTCAAGCTCTTGGATCTCGCCGGAAAACGCCATGCTTTTTGAGCAGTATCTGGGCCCGGACTGGCAGTTGAGGCCCTCGGAGCCTTCAGTTGTTGACCGGGTTGAAGCGATCTACGGCGGTGAATTGTGGCGGGCCCATGAAATGAGCCGCACAAGGCTTATCCGCGCCTGCCGGGAAATCATGCTCCGCCAGTACGGACGGAGAAACGCCCCCATCTCCATGATGCGGGACGCCTCCTCGGTTCTGGATCAGGACATTCTGACAATCGGCTTTGCCCGGCGCTTTGCCACCTACAAGCGGGCCTATCTGCTTTTAATGGACCCCGACCGGCTGGAAGCCCTTGTCACAAACCCGGAAAGGCCTGTCCAGATTGTGCTGGCCGGAAAGGCACACCCCAAGGACAACGAGGGCAAGGGGCTCATCCAGCAGATAATCCGCTTTGCAAGAAGGCCCAAATTGAGGCGGCATGTCATTTTTCTGGAGGATTACGACATACAGCTTGCCCGATGCCTGGTGCAGGGTGCGGATGTGTGGCTCAACACCCCCCGGCGGCCCCTGGAAGCCTGCGGAACAAGCGGCATGAAGGCTGCCCTAAACGGCGTGCTGAACCTGAGCGTGCTGGACGGCTGGTGGGCCGAGGGATTTGACAGGGATCGAGGCTGGGCCATAGGTCAGGGCGAGGAATATGCTGACCACGGCTACCAGGACGCTGTGGAAAGTCAGGCCCTTTTCAATGTTCTGGAAAATGATGTCATACCATGCTTTTACGACCGCAAGGAGAGCGACATCCCCCTGCGATGGGTGAGCATGATGAAACAGTCCATGAAAATGGCTCTTGAGCATTTTTCCGCACACTGCATGGTGGGCCAGTATGATGAGCTGTTTTACAGGCAGGCCCTTGAAAACGCCGTAACCCTCTGCCGGGATGACGCCCGGACAGCAAAGGAACTAAAGGCGCAGCACAGGCGGTTGAAGGAGCATTGGAGCGCCATCCGCGTGGAGCAGCCCCAGCGCGACAGCATGGGACTGCACCGGGTGGGGGAATCCTTTCTGGTGCTGACAAGGGTTTATCTCGGCCAGTTGAAGCCAAACGAGGTTGAGGTGCATCTCTACTACGGCCTGCTCCAGAGCATGGACACGCTGGTTTCAGGCGACATGGAAACCATGACCGTTGAAAACGACCACGGGGGCGGCTTCTACACCTATGCCTGCACCGTGGAGTGCAAGGTTGCGGGCCGCTACGGGTACACCGCAAGGGTCATGCCGGCCGGAGACGGTCGCATCCGTTTTGCACCCGGCCTTGTAACCTGGGCATGATGCATTATTGTAAACGGTAAAAGAGTTGAGCCGTTTTTTGCAGCCCCCTGCACACTATGCCAAAAAACCGTCATCGCCCTTAAAGGGTTTTTGAAATCATGATCAAAAAAAGCAACAAGCCCCGCGTGCTCATCGTAACACCGGAGGTGACATATCTGCCGGATGGAATGGGCAACATGGCCAACCATTTTTCCGCCAAGGCAGGCGGCCTGGCCGATGTTTCGGCAGCCCTTGTGAAAGCCCTTTTCGACCAGGGCGCGGATGTGCATGTGGCGCTTCCCGATTACCGCGCCCTTTTTTCCGCCAATTTCGGGCCCATCATCCGCCGGGAACTTTCAACCATAAGAAGCTCCATGCCCGATGACCGCGTTCATCTTGCCGAGGACAGGGCCTTCTTCTATCAGCGCGGCGTCTATTCCAACTATGCAGCGGAAAACCTGAAAATATCGCTCGCCTTTCAGCGGGAGGTGCTGAATCACATAATCCCGCGGGTGCAGCCGGACCTTATTCACTGCAACGACTGGATGACGGGCCTTATCCCGCCTGCAGCGCGCTGGCTTGGCATAAGAAGCCTTTTTACAATACACAACATCCACACGGTGAAGACATCCCTTGCCCAGATAGAGGACAGGGGCATTGATGCCGCGGCTTTCTGGCAGTCGCTTTTCTATGAGCGCCAGCCATTCAACTATGAGGAATCCCGCGAGAACAACCCTGTGGACTTTCTTTCAAGCGGGGTTTTCGGCGCACATTTTGTGAACACGGTGAGCCCGACCTTTTTAATGGAAATTGTTGAAGGCCGCCACAACTTTGTGCCGACCAACCTTAAAAACGAGCTTGCGGCCAAGTTTCACTCCCAGTGCGCCGCCGGAATTTTAAACGCGCCGGACCCTTCCTACAACCCGGCCACCGACCGCGCCCTTGCCCGCCAGTATACCCCGCAGAACCAGAGCCTGGGCAAGCGCCAGAACAAGCGCCATCTTCAGCAATCACTCAACCTTTTCCCTGATGACAGCGCCCCCGTGTTCTTCTGGCCATCCCGGCTGGACCCGGTTCAAAAAGGCCCCCAGCTTCTGTCGGACATTCTTTACCATTTTGTTTCCCGCCACTGGGATGATCACCTTCAGTTTGTTTTTGTGGCAAACGGCGAATGGCAGAAGCATTTCAGAAACATCGTGGAGCTTCACGGCCTTTACGACCGCGTGGCTGTGTGCAATTTTGACGAAAAGCTCTCACGCATGGCCTATGCTGCTTCAGACTTCACCCTCATGCCAAGCCGCTTCGAGCCATGCGGCTTGCCCCAGATGACAGGCTGCATCTACGGCTCCCTGCCCGTGGCCTTTGATACCGGCGGCCTGCACGACACGGTGCAGCACATAAATGTTGAAAGAAGCACCGGAAACGGATTTCTTTTCCAGCACTGGGATTCAGGCGGCCTTTGGTGGGCCATGGAAGAGGCCCTGCGCTTTTTCAAACTGCCAGACGCCATAAAAAACGAGCAGATAACCCGCGTGATGATTCGCGGGGCATCCCTTTTCAATCACAGCGTCACTGCGGCCCAGTACATAGAGCTTTACGAAAAGATGCTCCAGCGGCCTCTGGTGGTATAGGGCAGGACCTCTTTATCCCGCCGGAAGCCCGTCTTCCCCATTTTGTGCAAAAGCGTCAGTTCCCTGCGGCAGGTGTCTGCGTGGACAAAGACAGCTTCTGTATATCGTTTAGATAATGCGGGCTCTGTTCAAGATAAAAAGACAGGGCGCGGGAAAAATTCTCTCCAACCATTCCCTCAATAAAAAGGCGGCTTATTTCCCTTTTCTTTTCAAGAACCCTTTGGGAGCTTTCCAGAAGCCTGCGCTCCTCCCTGGTAAGGGATTCCACAAACGACAGATAGGCAATGCGGGCTCTGGGCTGGTACATCCAGAAATAGAGCATATCAAGGGCGTTTACAAACAGAAGCTTTTCAAGATCCTGGGCTTCTGTTTTTGCCCTGCCGAAACGCTCCGGTGAAATAAGAAGCCCGGCCGCCTGGGCGTCCGGATAAAGCACCTCCAGCTGGGAATATATGTCCATGAACTGCCTGAACTTTTCCGAGTAGTCGTTTCTTCTCAAGGCAAGATTCTGGTGCCTGTCGGCCATTCCCTCGATAAGGCCCGCAACGCAGTCTGACGCAGCCTTGGAAATGATTGCAGCCCATTTCTGAAGCACCACATTCACATTGGCAACCCCATGCATTGAAAGGGCGGCCCCGGCCAGCATATTGAAGGCAAAGGCCAGGGGAATTGAAAGCATTGTCCGGAAAAGGTTGCCGAAAACAGCGCCTCGCGGAAGCCCTCTTATGATGTTGTGGCTTGAAATGTAAACTCCGTTGACAATCGCCAGAATTGAGTAAAGCGCCACGGGAGAAGTTGCTGTGGTAATGCCCAGAAGCTCCTTGCAGAGCATGGTCTTTACACCAAGCTCCAGAAGCGGAACCGAAAAGCCCGTCCACATGAGACTGTCGGTAAGCCTTTCCCAGCTTACAAAGTTGTTCCATTTCATAAGGGGCGAGCGCCTTATTCCGCCACCGCCAAGAACCGACTGTATTATGTTGCGGATGCCGGTTGCACAAAACCAGATGACCGCCCCGAAATAGGCCAGAAGCCACCAGTCCTGGGTCAGCGTAAAGGTCAGAAAGGCCGGGACAAATCCGAGAAGAATTTTAAGAAAATATTTGAGGGGCGTGTTCAGATGACGAAATTTTGTCCCGGTTTCCGGGCGGCCTGATTTTTCAGGCTCAAGCGTCAGGGCGTTTCCCTGCTCTGCGGCTACTCCACCCAGGGTGACTATGTTGCCCTCCTCGGCCATGCCGATTGATTTGTCCTCTATCTGCCAGTCCACCTTTTTTTCCCTGCAAAAAAGTCTTTCCATGCCAAATCGGGAGACCAGCTTTCTTGCGAGGGGGCTGCAAAACAGGGAGTTGCCTCCAGGATAATAGGTATGCTGCTGCAAGGGGGTTATGTTCATGGGCAGAATCATCCTGCCTGCTCCGTTTTCCAGCCGCACCTGCCTTTGAACACGCCTTGGCAGGGTTTCAACAACGGCAAGCCCCATGCCGTAGACTTCGGACTGGCGACCCGTGGAGTCGCTTCCCATGCGTGATTTCAAGGGGGTGGTTGCGTACCAGGCCTTGAGTGACGGCAGGTCATGAAGAATTTCCTCAATCTTTTCAATCCGGTCCGCCTTGTCGGCAGGCTCTGAAAGGCCGATTTTTTCCTTGATGTCCAAAACCTGGCGTTTGAGAGTTATGATGTTGCCATCGTTGATGGCTTTCTGCAGGCTGCTTATGCCTGCTATGGGGCCGCTCTTTCCTCCCATCCATTCCTTGAGGTTCAATATTTCAAGACGGGTCACGGCACCCTCGCACTGGTAGAGAATTTCCAGCACATCCTCCTGGGCAAGGCCACAAAGGTTGAGGGTGATACGGTGTCCGGTGTGCAGGGATGTAAGCCGCCCTATGAGGCTTCTTGGCTCAAGCTTCAGCAGGGGGGGTATGTTTTCCCCCTTTCGGGGCTTGGCAGGATCAGGAATGTCAGGATTGGCCGAAGGCTCCAGAAACCTCTCCACAATGGAGGTTTTGGTAAGGGCGTTCATTGCCTCCACCCGGCCCATGATTTCCTGTCTTCCCTTTTCATCTGCAAGCTTGTAATCCCCCCGGAGTTTTTCAGCCTTTTTTTGCATGAGCAAAAGCAGGGACTGGTGGATAAAGGCGCCAAGGTGCAGCAGTGACATCTGACCCTCACCCACAAAACGGATGAAGTCTCCCCTGTCTAAAGGCTGGAGACAGATCTCAAACTCCCGGTTTATCTCAAGGCGGTGATGCTCGTTGAACCGCTCAAGCGTCCTGATCACGAACTGCTGCTGATACGCAGAAACCTTGCGCCCCTCCTGCATGAAGCGTGCGACATTTTCCTCGGCAAGAAAGCACAAAAAAGCCTGGGAGTCTGCAAAGCCGCGAGGTGTCCATATTAGATTCACATAGCGGTCGCGGAAAAGCGCCGAAAACTCCACCCCGATTCTCACATCCATGCCCATAATCCGGGCGGCCTCAAGAAGCTCGGCGGCGACCTTTGGCTCCACAAAGTTGTAATAGACCACCCTCAACCTTCGTATGCCCTTTATCCAGGCATCCATGATAAGGTGGGTGGAGGATTTCCGGCCCTTTGTATAGGCATCGTGAACATGATCATCAAAGGCAAGCTGATTCCATGCCTCGGGCATTTCCAGAAGATGCCTGTCCTTCAAATGCCTTCTCACCACCCTTGGCTTGCCGAAGGCAACAACACGGAAATCGTGGGCCAGCCTCAACTGGCGTTCATAGTCGCCGCGGGCCCTTACAAGCTCCTTCATTATTTGAAGCAAGACTCTGGCAGTGTTTTTGGGCAGGGGCCCCATGCCTATGCTCAAAACCTCGTGGAAAAGCGAGCGCAATGAGCCAAGTCGCTCATCCATTTTGCCCACTTCCAGGGAGTTGAGAAGGTGGGCCATGGCGTATGCCACCCTCAATCCTCTGGATTCAGCCAGCTCCTTGATGCCTCTGGGATGAAAATAAGGATAAAAGCTCTGCTGCAGGGCATTGCCCGCGCAGCCATCCTCAAGTGCCTGGTTGACAATGCGCAGAAGCGCGTGATCCCTGCGGTCAAAAAATACTCTGGAAGCAATGTCCTTAATGCCCATTAATTTCCGCCCTGTCGCTCTTTCGTCATGAAGCGCATAAACCGCACCGTATTTACATAAAGCAAATGCCGTGCCAAACACGGTCACTTAAAAACCGCAGCAACCATGGGGAATCAGGGCCATGAGGATTAAGGTGCAAAAACAGCCTGTCAGGCTGATTTACATACCGTAAACAAAGCTGTTTATCCTGAATACGGAAATCCGGACAGGTTCACATGGAACGGATCAAAGATAAGGCGTTTCCTTACGCATCCTGTTTCAACGCCTGCCTCATCTGAAGGGATTTTTTAAGCGCCCCGGCAAGGCTTTTGCTCATGCCTTCCACCTGGGCTATCTGCCCGTCTGTCGCCGCAAGTATGCGCTTTACGGAGCCGAAATGCTTTAAAAGCGCGGCCTTTCGCTTTGGGCCGATGCCTGGAATGTCATCCAGAACACTTGCCCGGCTATTTTTGCCGCGCTTTTTGCGGTGGACGGACACGGCAAAGCGGTGGGTTTCATCACGGATGCGTGCCAAAAAAAGCAGCAAGTCCGCATCCCTGCCAAAAACAACAGGGTTCAACTGACCCGGCAGATAAATTTTGTCTGCCTGCTCCTTTTTTCTTTCATCCTTTTTGGCGATTCCCGCAAGGGAAAGCCTGTTTGCAAGGCCAAGCTCATCAAGCACGGCGCAGGCAACGGAAAGCTGGCCCCTGCCGCCGTCCAGCAGAAGAAGGTCGGGAAGGGCATCCTCCTTCATCCTGGCAAAGCGCCGGGCCAAAACAGCCTTCATGGCCCCGTAATCATCGCCCGCAGGCACATTGTTAACGGAATAGGAGCGGTAATCGGCCTTTTTGGGATTTGCATCAGCAAACACGGTGAGCCCGCCGACAGTCTGGCCTCCGCCCGTGTGGGAAATGTCCAGACATTCGATGCGCCGGGGCGGGGCTGCCAGCTTGAGACGCAAGGCAAGCCTGTCCAGAAGCCTTGCAACTGATTCTTCAGCCGACAGAATGCGCGTGGCCGCCTGGTCGGCGTTCTCAACAGCCCTTTGCACAATCTGGGCCTTTTCCCCCCGCAGGGGGCTTGATATGTGCACCCTGCGCCCGGCAATGTCTCCAAGCCATTCCTCAAGAATCTGACGGTTCTCCACCTGGCCGGAAACAAGAATCTGGCCCGGCACAAACTGGTCTTTTTCGTAATACTGCCTTATAAAGGCGGCAACAGCCTCGCCAGGGCGCAGGGGAACCGCCTCAAATCCCCAGTCCCGGCTGCCCACAAGACTGCCGCCCCGAATGTGCATGAGCGTAATGGCAAAGGCTCCCGGCCGGGACGCAAATGCAATGACATCCCGGTCAACCATATCCGCTGTGACAACAACCTGTCGTTCAACGGTCTTTTCCACGGCATGCATCCGGTCCCGCAGAAGGGCTGCTTGCTCGAAATCCTCGTTCTGGGCGGCCTCGAGCATTCTGACCCGTATTTTATCCAGCAGGGCCGGGGCCTTGCCGTTCAGCAGAAGCACAACCTCGTCAAGCATCTCCCTGTACTTTTCAGGGCTCACCTCATTGCAGCAGGGGGCAAGGCATCTTCCCATCTGAAAATTCAAACATGGCCGCGAGCGCACGGGCGGCCGGCGGTTTTTGCATTTTCTCAAAGGAAAGGTGCGGTGGATTATTTTAAGGGTCTGGCCCACTGCATGAACATGAACATAGGGGCCAAAGTAAAGGGCCTTGTCCTTTTTGACCTTGCGGACCACCTCTATTGCCGGATAGTCCTGCTGCATGTCTATTCTCAAAAACGGATAGCGCTTGCCGTCCTTTAGAATGACATTGTAGTGGGGAGCGTGCTTTTTGATGAGGTTTGCTTCAAGAATCAGGGCCTCTTTTTCCGAACCCGTGATGATGGTGTCCACCCAGGCTATTTTGCCTGCCAGGGCCGCTGTCTTGACATCCTTTATGCCCGAAGCCTTAAAATAGTTCATAACGCGCTTTTTAAGGCTTTGCGCCTTGCCCACATAAAGTATGCGGCCGTTCTGGTCCTTCATAAGATAAACGCCGGGCTTTTCGGGCACATTGGCAAGATGTTCCTGAAGGGTCTTTTCCATGTCTTAAAATAAGCCATTGCACAGGCCTTTTCAAAGCAATTTTGCACATGGCCCCTGCCTCCAAACAGCTTCTTGGCTGAAAAACCGGTTTTTGCAGGCCTTTTTTTGATGTTGACAAGGGCCTTTTTTCTGTGATAATGGCCTTCTATGCTGAAAACACACGGAAAAATCGCAGTCGGTTCCTACTGGTGGTGGCGCAGCGCCTGATACCGAAGGGGTGCGCCCGCGACTTTTCCTTTCCTTGAATTCCTTAACGCGAGCCGCCTCCTGGTTCGCGTTTTGTTTTTCTGCACCATTGCCAAAATGCATCCCGAAGCAGCCGTTACGAAGGGCGGACGGCGCACACCTTAAAGCGATGCGGCCTTTATGGGCCCATCTGCCAAAGAAAGGAAAGAGACATGGCCACAAAGAAGATCCTTTTGACCGAAGACGAGATGCCCCGGCAATGGTACAACATCCTTGCGGACATCAAGATGAACCCGCCGCTGGGCCCGGATGGAAAGCCCGTCACACCGGATGCCCTGGCACCGGTCTTCCCCATGAACCTCATCGAGCAGGAAGTGAGCTCCGACCAGTGGATAGACATTCCTGAAAAGGTTTTGAGCATCTACCGCCAATGGAGGCCCTCCCCACTTGTCCGGGCCGAGGCCCTGGAAAAGGCCCTGGACACGCCTGCCCGCATATACTTCAAGAACGAGGGTGTGAGCCCTCCGGGCAGCCACAAGCCCAACACCGCCGTGCCCCAGGCTTATTACAACAAGGAGTTCGGCATAAAGCGCATCACCACTGAAACCGGAGCCGGCCAGTGGGGCAGCGCCCTTTCATACGCTTGCAGCCAGTTCGGCCTTGAGTGCAAGGTTTTCATGGTGAGGGTGAGCTTTGATCAGAAACCCTACCGCAAAACCATGATGGCCACCTGGGGCGGCAAGTGCGTTCCCAGCCCCAGCCCGGAAACCAATGCAGGCCGCAGTGTTCTTGAGCAGAATCCCGACAGCCCCGGCAGCCTGGCAATCGCCATTTCCGAGGCAGTCGAGGCCGCGGTGAGCGACAAGACCGGCCAGACCCGCTATTCGCTGGGCAGCGTTTTGAACCATGTCATGCTGCACCAGACGGTCATAGGCCTGGAGGCCAAGAAGCAGCTTGCAAAGGTAAATGAATATCCTGACATCATAATCGGCTGCGCCGGCGGCGGTTCCAACTTTGCGGGCCTGGCATTCCCCTTTGTGCTGGACAAGCTCGCAGGCAAAGAGGTTACAATCTACCCTGTGGAGCCTGCAGCCTGCCCCACCCTCACCCGCGCACCCTTTGTTTACGACCACGGCGACAACTCCGGCTACACGCCGCTGCTGCCCATGTACAGCCTGGGCCACAACTTCGTGCCTGCGCCCATCCACGCAGGCGGCCTGCGCTATCACGGCATGGCCCCCACAGTGAGCCAGCTTGTGGCCGAAGGCCTGCTCATCCCCCAGTCAATAACCCAGCTTGACGCCCTGGCTGCGGGCATTCTTTTTGCCAGAACCGAAGGCCACATCCCGGCCCCGGAAACCAACCACGCCATTGCCCAGGTCATAATCGAGGCCAAAAAGGCCAAGGAGGAAGGCAAGGAAAAGGTCATCCTCTTCAACTGGAGCGGACATGGTCTTCTGGACCTTGGCTCCTACGAAAAATACCTGGCCGGAGGGCTTACAAACTACCAGCTTTCCGATGCAGACCTTGAAAAGGCCCGCAAAATATTCGCCAATTATCCCAAGCCCCAGATCATAAAAAGCCGTTAGGAACAAAAAAGCCGCGCCGGAGGGCATTCTCCGGCGCGGCAAAGCCAAATCAAAGAGGCATACCGTGGACCTCACCAATGATGATTCATGCCGACAGGCTTTTGTGCGGCGCTGCCCGCGTCTTGGAGGAGCCGTGCCCTTCACCTACTGCCTTGAATGTGAGGCGGACAAAAACCCCTGCTTCAAAATTTTTGACTGCTGGTGGGAAACCTTTGATGTGGTGGGCTACCTGAAAGACACCCTTGCCCCGGAGCAGTTTGAATCCCTTGCACAAAAACAGCCCAAAACCAAGGTGGCAAGCCTGGTGGAGATAATAAACAAGGCCAGGGCAAATTCCTGATATCTACCTGATGCACAATCCCCTATTGCAAAACCATTTTTTTGCTGGTATGAAATAAAAATTATCTGGCATCCATTCCCGCGTGAAAAATGCACCAAAAGCATTGGTGTACAAATCTATCTGCATCTTCAAGGGGGAATCATGAACAAGCAAAAAAACCTTTCATGCTGTGTGTGCCTTGGGCTTGCAGCGTTTTTGGCTGTCGGCCTTTTGTTTTCACTCCCAAAAAATCTGCACGCCCAGGAGGCTTTGACCTGGCGGATTGCAACCCTTGCACCCCAGGGCGTGGGCTGGGCCCACCAGGTTTCGGAAGTGATTCTGCCTGCCGTGGAAAAGGCAAGCAACGGAAATCTGCGCCTCCGCATCTTCTGGGGAGGGGTCCGGGGCGATGATGCAGACTATCTGCGAATGATGAGCACAGGCCAGATTCAGGGAGCGGGTTTTTCCGGCCAGGGGGCTGTGCTGGCCTGCCCGGAGTTTGCGGTTGTGGAGCTTCCTTTTCTTTTCAACGATTATGACGAGGTGGACTACATCCGCCAGCGCATGACCCCCACCTTTGACTATTACTTTTCGCAGCGCGGCATAAAGCTGCTTTTCTGGGTGGATCAGGACTTTGATCAGATATATTCTTCCGTTTCACCCCTTGCCACGCTTGAGGATTTCCGCAAAGCAAATTTCGTAACCTGGTACGGCCCCATTGAAAAAGCGGTTTTCGATGCCCTGGGCGTAAAGACAACACCCCTTAGCGTTCCGCAGATTTCCGCAGCCTGGCGAGCCGGCAAGGTTGATTCAGGCATCTCCCCGGCAATCTGGATGGTTGGCGCCCAGCTTTACACGGTTGTAAGGTATGTCAATCCAATCAAAATCCGTTACGCTCCGGTTGTCATCGCCGTTTCAATGGATGCCTGGGACTCCCTGCCCAAAGCCTATCAGAATGGAATATGGGCACAGCGCGATGACGCGGTTGCCCGTTTCACAGCAGGAACCCGCAGGGACAATGCCCGCAGCCTTGAGGCCATGTGCGGATACGGCCTGACCGAGACAAAAATGGCCCCTGCTGATTTTGCCCGGCTTCACAAGCAGGCTGTTTCCGTTTACAGCGACCTGGCAGACGATGTTTATCCTGTGGGGCTTTTGCAGGAATTGATGCGGTATCTGGCCGAATTCAGGAAGGACAGGCCCGGAGCGCAAACCATTGAAGTGGAATTGAAGCCAAAAACCGTGCCCCGCCCTGCCCCGGCTGTTGCGGCAAAGCCTGCTGCGCCCGCCCCAGCCACACCTGCCACCGCAACTCCTGCTGCACAGGCCGTTACAGCCAAAAAAGCGCCCCAACCGGCACCGGCAGCGGAAAACGCCTGGGAGCGGCGGGTCCGCCAGATCCGCGAAGTGCAGGCCCAGCTAAAAACAATGGGCTATTATCCGGGTGCTGTTGACGGCATTTTCGGCCCCATGACCTATAACGGCATCGTGAAGTATCAGGCAGAAAAGGCCCTTCCCCAGACCGGCGCCCTGGACCCGCAGCTTCTTGAATCCATGAACATCAAGTGAGGCCGGTTTAAAGGCTGCATAAAAGGTCGTTCAAAATAAAACAAAAAGGCGGCTCCGGTTTCAATTGCCGGATGCCGCCTTTTTTGTTCCATAAAACCGCTGCCTGAAAACCAAAATCAGGAAGCCGCCATGTCTGCTGCAAACCCCAGGTCCAGCTTTTTAAGGGTTTTCAATGTTGGCACACCGTTTTTGTCCCATCCCCGCAGGCGGTAATACTTGGGCAGCATGTCAGATAGAGGCACAACAGCATTTTTGCCGCCGTCAGGCAGAGATTCCTTTAAAAAGCGCCCCGGCAGGGTGTCATCCGCCCTGCCTATTCCCTCGCGCAGGTTGAAAAGTTTGTCCATGGTGCTTCCCCGCTCGCCCAGCCGGATAAACCTGGCCAGGTCCATATCCAGCCCTGTGGCAAGGCGGATGGCCTTGGGATGGGGCAGAAAAGGCAGATCCACCTTTGCCGTGGACGATGCGGCGGCAAGGGCCCTGTCGGTAACAGGCCAGGCTGCGGTCATGAGCGTTTCCAGAGCAAAGGAAAGGGGCTTGGACTTGGCCAAGGAATAAAGCACCGGGTGCAGGGCTGTCCAGGAGGTGAAAAGGCAGTTGCCCCCTGCGCTTATTGCCCCCAAAAGGTTCTGTGCAAAAATGGCCCATGTGGGTTTGCTCTTGAAATGCCTGGGATTCAAGGTGGCAGGCCCTGTAAGCTCAAAATACACAAGGTAGCCGCCATCCAGGTGGCAGGCCCCGCGGGGCGCAACCGCATAACCCAGTCCGTGCCCCACGCATGAGCGCGGCTCATAGGCAGGCACCTCCAGCCCTTTGACATGGGCTGCAAAATCCTTTCCCCCGTATTTTTCCGAAAGGGCCTTCACTCCCAAAGCCAGATCCGCGCCAATGCCTTTTCTTGAAGCAATCTGTGAAATGGCCCTGGAAAATGCTTCGACATTTCCAAATTCAAGGCCGTTTTTCCACAGGCCCTTCTCGTTCAACTCCGCTGCAAAACCCAGAATGTTTCCCGTGCTGATGGTATCCAGACCCAAAAGGTCCAGCTCGTAATTCCAGCGGATTATGGCGGAGAGGTCCGCCACCCCAAGGTTGGAGCCCATGAGCGAAAGGATTTCGTACTCCGGGCCCTTGACCTGTTTGCCGTCCACCTCCACCACACGGCCGCAGCGGATGGGGCAGGTGACACAACCCGTGTTTTTGACCATGAACTCATGGGCAAGCCGCTCGCCGGAAATGGCCTGAACATCTTCAAACCTGCCCTTGGAAAAGTTGCGGGTGGGCAGGGCATTGTGCTCGTTTAGGGGATTGACGAAAATAGCCGTGCCAAAGGCAGGCAGGTCCCTGCCTGTGGAAGGATGGCCCTTGAGCAGGTCCATCCACTGGCGAACGCATTGCTTGTAGGCTTCGGGCTGGGCGATTTCCACCTTGTTTTTGCCCCTTGCCACCATTGCCTTTACATTTTTTGAGCCCAACACCGCACCCATGCCAGTGCGGCCGTGGGCACGCTCCTGGGAGGCAACGGTGGCAAATGGAACCAGATTCTCCCCGGCCGGGCCGATGGCAAGCGTGCCCCCTGCCCCCAAAGCCTCCTGGGTCTGCTGGGTATCCTTGCCCCACAGATGGGCGGCATCCAGAATTGAAACCGAATTGTTTTCTATTTCAAGATAAACAGGATTTTTTGCCCTGCCCCGTAAAACAATTCCGTCAAATCCGGCGCGTTTCAGATGCAGGCCGAAGTTTCCCCCGGAATTGGAATGACCCAGGCCGCCTGTAAGGGGGCTTTTGGCGGAGATGTCGTAGCGGGATGATGAAGGCGCACCGGTTCCGGTCAGCGGACCGGTCATTATCACGCAGATGTTTTCCGGGCCAAGCGGGTCAACCCCTGGCTCAAGACAGTCCCATAGGATTTTTGTGGAAAGGTAGCGCCCGCCCACAAACCGTTCCCTGTCCCGGTCATCCACAACATATTCGCCCACCTTGCCGGTGGATAGATCAATGTCGAGAATTTTTCCTGTGTATGCCTTGTAACGGCTGCCCATTCTGCCTCCTTATCCGCCTGCGCAAAAAGCACCTTTGTGCCAAAAAAACACCCGGACCAAAAGCAGGCCGGGTGTTTTGATCATCAAATTTGTTGCCGGTCCGCCAGAGAGACTTCACATACGGCCAGGCACTATTTGTCATCCCCAAACAGGGCGTCAAGCTCGTTGTCCACCTCTGCGGCAAATTTTTCCTGGTCATCGCCTCCGGTTTTTTTTGCAGCCGCAGCACCTTTGCCCGGATTGGCTGCCTGTGCAGGGGCAGGCTTGGCGGCCTTTTTCTCAACAGCCGCCGGTTTTACATGTTCCGGCTCCACAACAGGGGCAGCATCCTCAT
>Ga0351940_1127_pt2 | contig 17094 bp, 13 predicted proteins | sample TotcelHT113001N8_FD_205819 | JGI IMG/M metagenome (GOLD analysis project Ga0351940, IMG submission 205819) | Enriched cells from coal bed in the Powder River Basin, Montana, United States - Total cells T11 rep2 HSBNCT.T11.300.1.N8 ... | reverse complement strand
TGGATTACTTTAATAATGATTATAGGTATATTCAGATAAATAGGATGGAACCAGAACAACTGGAAGACGGAGTAGCATTAAATGAATTAGGCTTTAAGATGAAAGTAAATAAATTCTCGGGTTCTTCCAATATAATTTCTCATCCATGTAGAAATATTGAAATTTCAGATATTAAGAATTTGAAATGGCCCGACCCATATGATAAGCAAAGAATAAAAGGGCTGAAGGAAGAAGCAAAGTTTTTATATGAAAATACAGATTTTGCAATAGCTTCTTATAAAGCTACTTTGGCAGGAATTTTTGATCTTGGATGTATGTTAAGAGGCATGGACAATTTCCTTATGGACCTTATGATTAATGAAATGTTTTCTTATAAATTGATTGATAAAATATTTGAATATACTTATGGTGTATATGAATTATTATTAAGCGAGATAGGAAATTACGTACAAGTAGTAGAATTTAATGACGATTTAGGAACACAAGAAAATCTAATTATTTCACCAGATATTTATAGGAAATTCATAAAGCCAAAGCATAAGCAATTAGTAGAAATGTTTAAAAAATATGCAAATAATGCAAAAGTTTTACTTCATTGTTGTGGTTCTATTTATGATATAATTCCAGATTTTATTGATGTTGGTGTTGATATATTAAATCCCGTTCAGCCTTTAGCTAGGAAAATGGATTCTTATAAATTGAAAGCAGAATTTGGTAAGGATTTATGTTTCCAAGGTGGAATAGATTTACAAAAGGCATTAAGTGGTAATGTTGATGATGTTAGAAATGAAGTAATAAAAAGGATAAAAGAATTTGCGCCAGGTGGTGGATATGTCTTATCTACTGCAAATAATATAACTGATGATATTCCAATTGATAATGTGTTTTTACTATATAAATTAGCGATGGCTTATGGCAAATACCCTATTGAGATCAATAATGAAATATAGCAATTTCCACGGCCAAATCTACCTAAAACACTTCATGAATTGTAAAAATTTTAATAAATTCCAAAATCTACATGGATTATTTTAACTAAAAGAAAAATGACTAATAAGATATTTGCAAATTAAAAATCATAAGGATAAAAGGACAACTAGTTGTTAATTAAGTTTTATAATTTTATCATATTGGAGAATCTGTGATGAAAAGAAATAGGAGTAAAGCAATTGAAAATAAGAATGAAGAAATAATTCTAAATGAAGAACAATTAAGAGCTACAAGTTTATTGGAAACGAAAATTAGACGTCCATATACATTAATAATATTGCCTGCAATTCTAATAAGCATTGTATTTTTAATTCCATTTTTATGGGGGTTATATCTTACTTTTACAAGGTATAAATTGAGTGATCCAACTTTATCATTTAATTGGGGTTTAAATTATTGGAATATGGTAAAAAGTGTAAAATTCTGGAAGTCAATATTGGCAACATTTCAATACACTTTTTTTTGTGTATCAATTCAGACAATTTTAGGGTTTTTTATCGCTATTTTATTAAATACAGAAACAATAATGGCGAAAATAATGAGAAAAATTATAGTTATTCCATTGATGATAGCCCCAATTATTGGAACTATAATGTTAAATTTAATGATGCAAAATAAATTTGGAATATTTAATTATCTATTGTCTTTTATAGGTTTAAGGGATTTTCCTTGGGGGGCGTCTGCTAGTACAGCAATGTTAACTGTGGTTTTAGTTGATGTATGGATATTTACTCCGTTTATGGTATTAATTATGTTAGCTGGAATAAGAGGCCTGCCAAAAGATCCATTTGAAGCTGCAAGAGTTGATGGTGCAAGAGGTATTACCGTATTGATACATATGACATTTCCAATGGTATTACCCACATTTTTAGTTGCAGTTATTTTTAGAATTATAGATTCATTAAAAGCTTTTGATATAATCTTTGGTATGACTGCTGGAGGACCTGGGGATACTACTTCGGTATTTTCAGTTTTTGGTTATTTATTGACTTTTACTGCATTAGATGTATCCAGAGGAACAACTTTAATGATTATTGCATGGCTGATAATCTTTTTGATTAGCAGAAAATTAGTTCAGTACTGGGAGATTACGAGATCCAGACTTTAAAATAAATTGATAAAAAAAATAATATTTATTTTTTTGGAGCGAAAAAATGAGATATACAAAAGAAGAGAATAATATAATTAAAAAAATTAAAAGAAGTGCAAATTTATCAAGAGGAATGGGCTTTACAGTAAATATTTTATTGTTTGTTGTCTTTATTTTATTTTTATTTCCAGTTATTTGGATACTTATAATGTCTTTAAAAACCCAGAATCAAATAGCTATGATGCCTCCCGATATATTTTCATCCTTTACATTAGAAAATTACAAAAATCTTTTCCAAATAGGGGTAGAGCAAGGTGGCACGATAACAGAACAAACCGCACAAACATTAACCCAGATAAAAACAGCAGGATTTTTAAACGGTCTTATGAATACTTTAATAATATCTGTTACTTCAGTTTTAATAGCAACACTAGTAGGAGTACCAGCAGCATACGGGCTTTCGAGGTATAGAAGTCCTGGTAAAGAAAGCACGGCATTTATTTTTTTAAGTTTTAGATTTGTACCTGAATTAGTAATATTAATACCTCTTTACATTATATATCAAAAAGTTAATTTATATGGCACTTATTGGGGTTTAATTTGGGTATATATATTAATATCTTTACCTATGATTATATGGATAACAAGATCTTATATTGATGATTTACCATTTGATTTAGAACAAGCTGCAATGTTAGATCACTATTCAAAATTAAGAGCCTTTTTTAAGATAATTTTACCATTAGCCAAACCAGGTATTGCAGCAGCGATCATTCTTTCATTTATCTTTACTTGGAATAATTTTATTTTTGGATTTATATTGAGTACAAATAGGCTACAGCCAATAACAGTTGCAATTATAAGATATCTAGATATTACAGATTTAAATTACGGTACCATGGCTGCTGCAATAATGATATCAATAATACCAATGATAATAGTATCACAAATTGCTTCAAGATATCTTGTTAGCGGATTAAGTTTGGGCGCAATTAAGCAATAAGAAAGCAGTGAAAGGAAATAAAAGTTGGAAAATAATAAAAAAATTATCTTTAAAAATATTTATAAAAAATATAAAGATATATTTGCTTTAAAGAATATTAATTATTCTATAAACAATAATGAATTTCTGGTGATATTTGGACCATCTGGTGCAGGTAAAACTACTACTTTAAAAATTATAGCAGGTTTAGAGCTTCCAACTGTTGGAGAAATATTTATCAATAATCAACCCGCAAACTCAATGAGCACCTTCGAACGTAATGTAAGAATGACGTTTGAAAATTATATTTTGTATCCTCATCTTACAGTGTTTGAAAACTTAGCTAGCCCATTGCGGGTAAAGAAAATTTCTTTTGAAGAAATAAAAAGAAGAGTTATTGAAATAGCAGATGTTCTTGGAATTTCAAATTATCTTGACAGATTACCCCGTGAATTAAGTGGAGGTCAAAAACAAAGAGTATCTTTGGGAAGAGCATTGATTGTTGAATCAGACATATATTTGCTAGATGAACCGTTAGCTCATCTTGATGCTAAAATCAGACATAAATTAAGAGCTGAGTTTCAAAATATAAAATCTTTTTTAAGCAACTCAACAGTTATTTATGTCACCCATGACTACCAAGAAGCATTAGCTCTTGCAGATAGAATTTGCATTATAGACAAGGGTGAATTAATTCAAATCGGAAATCCAGAAGAAATATATAATAAACCAACTAATATTTTTGTTGCAGAAATTATTGGACAACCTCAAATTAATATTTCTAAATTAAATATTAGTAGAGAAAAGGATAACATATATCTGGTCAATAAAGATTTGAGAATAAATCTAACAAAAAAATTTATGCCTATAATAAATAGTTATAATAAAAATGAAATAATTTTTGGTTGTAGACCACAGTTCTGGGATTTCAAGCTTATAGAGCCTGAATTAAGCAAAGATTTCTTAAAAGGTAAAATCATAGCATATGAAATTAGAAATTATAGAGGGATAATAACGGTACAAATAAATGATGAAGTTATAAATGTTTTATGTGATATTTCCAGAGAAATAAATGAAAAGGATAATATTTGGATACAACCTAAAGAAGAGGAAATATTGTTGTTTGATGCTGATACTAATAATAACTTAGTAACAAAAAATAAGGAATTTGGTGATGCATAATGGCAGATGTAAGTATTAGAAATGTATGTAAATACTATTACTCTGGGGGTAAATTAATAAATGCTGTAAAAAATTTTAATCTAGATGTTGCTGATGGGGAAATAGTAGCAATTTTAGGTCCTTCTGGATGTGGAAAGTCTTCGCTCATGAGGATGATTACAGGATTAGAGCAAATAACTAGGGGAGATATATTAATTGGTGGGAAAAAAATTAATGATTTAGATTCATCAGAAAGGAATGTATCTTTAGCATTTGAATCATATGCACTTTATCAGCATTATACAGTTAGAGAAAATATTAGTTTTTGTCTAAAACTAAAGAAATTACCTAAAAATATTATAAATGATAAGATAAATTGGGTTTCAAATTTATTGAATATTAATGATATTCTTGATAAAAAACCGGGTGGTCTAAGCGGGGGGCAGCAGCAGCTCACCTCTTTAGCCAGGGTACTTGTTAGAAATCCATCGGTAACTTTATTAGATGAGCCTATTTCTCACTTGGATTCAAGAACGCGTTTTGATTTAACTATGAAGTTAAAAGAAATACATGAAAAAACAAATCTTACAATGATATATGTTACTCATAACCAAGAAGAAGCGATGGCTTTATCAGAAAAAATTGTAGTTATGAGTATGGGTGAATTACAACAAATTGGAGGCAGGGTTGAAATAATGGAAAATTCAATAAATATGTTTGTAGCTGGTTTTATTGGAGAACCATCCATAAATTTTATTTCTTGCAAACTTGAAGAAAGTGAAAAGAATGGAACTTTACAAGCTATTAGCAAAGATAGTAGTTTTCGGATAGATGTACCTGTGTCATTTATTGATAAAATTAAAAAAAATAATTTAAGAGAAATTATTGTAGGAATCAGGCCTATTGATTTACATTATAAAAAAATTAAAGATGATATAGAAAAAATTAATGGTGAAGTACTTTATCATGAATTTTTAGGTGAAATAGGGAATATCAAAATACAATTAGGGGAAAATACAAATCTTGTTGCTATCATTGAGCCATCATATAAAATAAAAAAAGGTCAAAAAATAGAAATGTATTACAATCCTCATAGTATTAATTTTTTTAATCCTAAAACTGAGTATAATTTAAAAAAAGATTAATTTAATTATAAAAAATACATCACATAGTGAGTTTTTGTTATTTGTATTATTTAAAAAATATATTAAAAAAACAGAAGGATAAGGGAGGTGAATAATAACTTTTATTATTGAAATTAGTAAGGAGGTGAGAAATTAGTATATAAAAAATTTACAAAAAAACAATAGTTTAAAAAGGAGACTTGAGAAATGAAATATCTAATAAAATATGTAGCAATTATAGCAGCTCTAGTATTAATTGTTGGTGTTATTGGGATTGGTTGTGCAGGAGCTGCTGAACAAACAGCTGCTGAACAAACAGCTGCTGAACAAACAGCTGCTGAAGAAACTGAAAAAGCTGCAGTAACAGTTGGGGAAGCTACTGAAGAAGAAACTACAGCTGAAGAAGCAGTGGAAGGGGAATTTAACTGGAAGCAGTTTGAAGGAACGACAATCAAACTGCTCGGTGTTGCAGGTACTTACAATCTAGAAATACAAGAATCAATAAAACCATTTACTGAATTAACTGGAATTGAAGTTATTACTGATTTTGTTCCTGAAACTGATTATTATAATAAAGTTCAATTGGTGGCGGCTTCAGGTTCAGGAGAATACGATTTCTATATGGTAGGATTTCCTAATATGATTGACTGGGTTCCTGCTGGATGGCTTGAACCCTTGGATAAATATGTTAATGACCCCAATTTAACTACTGCTGATTGGGATTTTGAAGATTTTTATCCGGCTGTTATTGAAAACTGCTATTGGGATGGTATAAATGGCCATAAATTCGGTAAGACTGGAGATGCTGAATTATGGGTAATACCAGAAGGTGTACAGCTTAATGGCCTATTATACAGAAAAGATATTTTTGAAAAACATAGTCTAGAACCACCAAAAACAGTTAAAGAGGCCATTGAAGTAGGCGAAGTCATAATGGAGAAAGAACCAGGTATGTATGGTATCGGTATGAGGGGTAAAAAAGAAATGGCAACTCTTTACGGAGGACTCTGGCAAACTCTAATGAGCTACGGTGCAACTGATTTTGATGATGATCTAAATAGTTTGTGGAATTCACCAGAAATGGTAGCAGGCATTACTGAAGTTCAAGAGCTCTTAAATAAAACTGCTAACATGGGTACTTGGGCTAATCAAACATGGTATGAGGGTCTCACAGATTTAGCTCAAGGTAGAGTTGCTATGATTGATGCCGCTTGGGCAAAAATGTTCTATATAAATTATGCTGAAGAAGACTATATGGCAAAGAAAAAAATAGCAATGGCTCCACCTATATATGGCACAACACCGGAAAATATGGTTTCATCAATGTGGTGCTGGAGCTTAGGTATAAGTTCTGCCGCTAAAAATAAGGAAGCAGCTTGGATGTTTATAATGTTTAATACTAGTAAACAACAACAAAGAGAAGGGACATTACTTGCATATCCTTCAAGAGCATCTGTATTTTCTTCAACAGAATTTGCAGAAGGAATAGATGAATTATGTGGTCCAGGCAATAATGTAATTGAGTCATGGAATGCGACAGCACCATATGGGGCTTTCATATTTACCCCTGTTATTGGATACAATGATTTTGGCAATGTCTTTGTTGGTGAATTACAAAATGCTATTTTAGGCACTAAGACACCGCAAAAAGCTATGGATGATGCAGTAAAATATTATGATGATAATTATAAGAATCAATAGTCACTAGTGCATTAATCCTAAAAATTATAATATTAAAAATATAGGTGCAGTTCTGCAACAGAGCTGCACCTATATTTAATAGTTATGGAGATATATAAAAAGAACTTAAGTTTAAAAATACGATTTAGAACTATTTAAAACTATATTGTAAAAAATATAATATATTATATAACTACTAAATATATAATAGTCCAAAAATATATTTATTTTATAAATTTAAAATTTAAAAATTTCCCTTAAAAAGAATAGAAGGAATTTAAAATTTATTGGGGGTCAAAGTGAAAAAAAGTATTTTAGTAGGAATAGATTTAGGTTCAAGTAATGTAAAAACAGTATTATTTGATTGTGAGTTAAGAGAAATAGCAAGTGCAAAAGAAGAATATAATACCATAATACCTAAACCTGGTTGGTCTGAATATGATCCAAGTGAGTGGTGGAAAGGTGTAATAAAGACATTTAAAGTTGCTTTAGAAAAATCAGGCATTGAGCCTCGTAATATAGTTGGCATAGGGGTAAGTTCGCTTGGCTGCTGTCCTGTTCCTATGGATAAAACAGGAAATACAGTATACAATGGCATTCCTTGGTCTGATCATCGTGCCCAACATGAAGTTGATTACCTTAAGAAATATTGTGCAGAATTAATCTATAAGAAATGTAAAAATGTACCCACTACTTTAAATTCTGCACCACATCTTATGTGGATTAAAAATAATGAAAAAGAGGTATACAAAAAGATATTTAAATATACAGAGCCTAGTGGGTTTATAGTTCAAAAATTTACTGGAGATTTTACAATGGATTATTCTTTTGCTTCATCTGAAGATTTTGGATTTGATATAAATATTCTTAATTGGAGCGAGGAATTAATTAATGCTATGGGTTTAGATATAAACATATTTCCAAAACTACACCATAATATGGATTGCATTGGTGAATTAAGCGAAAAATCTTCTAAAGAATTAAATATTTTACCAGGAATAAAAATATTTGCAGGAGGAATAGATATAACTGCGAGCACAGTTGGTGTAGGGGTAATAAATTCTGGTCAGGGACATTATTCAATGGGCAGTGGTGCAAATATGATGGTTATGACTGATAATCAAGAAATCTCTTCCCCAAATTTACTATCTATATTCCACGCTAAAGGTCCTGAGTTAAGAATGCTAGATGGAGTTCAAGGTTCAATAGGATACTCTGTAAGATGGTTTAGAGATAACTTTTCAGGTTTAGAAAATATATCTTCAAAGTTACTTTCTAACAGTGTTAATTCATTTGAATTAATGGATCTGGAAGCTTCGAAAACAAAACCTGGAGCTGGAGGAATAATATACATACCATATTTATTTGGTAAATTCCATCCTGTTTTAAATCCAAATGCAAGAGGTATATTCTTTGGTTTGAATTCACTTACAACAAGATCCCAAATTTTTAGAGCTATGCTTGAAGGTTGTTCGTTTGATATGTATCAAAATTTGAATTCATGTAAAAAATTGGGGCTAAAAGTAAAAGAAATTATTGTATCTGGTGGACCAGCTATAAGCTCTCCATGGTGTCAGATAATGGCTGATGTTTCTAATACTAAAATTATTACTGTAAAAGTTTCAGAAGCTTCACCTTTAGGGAATGCAATAATTGCTGGTATCGGATGTGGTCTTTTCAAGGATTTAGATGAAGTAAGAAATAAATTTATTATCGAGGATAAAATATATGAACCAAACCATAAAAACCATGAATTATATCATGAATTATTTGGAATATATGAACAAATTTATCAAAAACTTTTAACTACTTTTGACTCACTAGAGGTAATCTCAAAAAAGTTTTCATTATAAATTTCTAGAGATTAGAAGTTTATGTTATCAAGTTATATTAAATGAAAAGTAGAGATATAGTATTATAAACATTGACTCATCAAAAACTATACAGAACAAAACATTACAGTTGTGCACAGTTTCTGGGACTGTAAATAATTGAGCCTGTTGCCAAACTCCCTGCAATCCTGTATAATTATAGTTAATTAACTATTATTTATAGGAGAAATTATGGGTTATCCTGCAAAAATACAACAAATAACACGTAAAGATTTTAACCAGTTCTACATTAATTTCCCCCGTCCCGTTGCCATGGCAATGAACTTTGCCAAAGGAGATATTGTTGAATGGGAAATAGTGGATAAAGACACCCTTATCCTTAAAAGAAAAGAGGTGGACAATGCAGGGCAAAAAAGAATTTAAACAAAGAATCGACTACGATTTCAATCTGGAATCAGTAATCCCTAACAGTCATCTCCTTAAAAGAATAGATAGGTTCCCTCTTTACCGGAAAGATAGATAAGAAAAGAATGGGCAAGAACAGAAGAAACAGAAACGCCTCTTATTTAAAGAAAAGATCAACAACAGACCCTGATGCCACTATGTTTTACAGGCCCAATAAGAGTGGAAATCTTTCATACAAAGCCCACATAAGCTCAGAACAAAATGGGTTTATTACAACAGTTGCTGCCAGCCCAAGTTCCATTCACGATACAGGAGCTGTTCCTGAACTTTTAGAAATGCATGAAAAGGTTTTAGGTACTCCACATTTATTACAGCCGATACCAAATATAGTTGCCAAGAATGCTTAAAATATCTGCAAGATAAGGGAATAAAAACAGTAATTCTGCCTGATGTAAAAAATAACAGGCCGGGACTTTTTGGAAAAGAAAAGTTTAAATATGATTCTAAAATTGACTGTTATATTTGTCCCAATAAAAAGGTTTTAAACAGAAGGTCTAAAAGCTACAGTCTTAACAGTATAAACTATTCAGATAAAAAACATGACTGCATTAACTGCAGTTTAAGAAGTTTATGTTTAAAGCCAGTCATAGATAATCCAAGAAGAGTTACTCATTATGACAGCGATTATTACAATAAAGCAAGGAGTTGGTATTATTCAGATCACGGTAAAAGCCCGCAGAAACTTAGAAGCTGTGTCATTGAGGTTATCATAGGAAATACCAAGAATTATCATGGAAGGGAAAAAGCAAAATTTAGAGGCAGGGACAAAGCCCACTTACAATTTATCAAAAATACGCTAGAAAGTAGATTAGATGTGCCGATATTTTCAGAGGCTTAGGCAACAGGCCCAATTATTTACAGTCTCGTTTTTATTATTCTTCTTATCTATAAAATAAACTATTTTTAAATATGGTTATACTTTTATATATAAGAATAAAAAATAGATTTAAACCAGTTTGGCAAAAAGCTAAATTATTTATTGTTTCCTTTATTAATTTACTAAACCAGCAAGTGCCTGATGAATAATCTAAAAATATCATGCACCTTTAGAATGGCTATATAAAGCCCGCCCTCCATCGACTATTATTTCCTGACCGCAGATAAAATTTTATAATTCGGAAGCAAGAAAAAGTGCAGTATTAGCAATATCTTCTGGAATCCCAAAGCGACCTAAAGGTATTTGGTCAGCAAGTATTTTATTACCTGCTTCAGTATTTGAGTACTTCTTTCACAAAATAGATGTGTAAATTGCCCCTGGACTTATGACATTTGTTCTGGTACCATACTGCAGGTACTGATAGCAGACACCTTTTGCTATTTCTATCACTCCGGATTTGGATTAGGGATAAGCTAACCCCCACCACTTCCAGTTATAATAGATAAAGATGCAATAAGTATAATGTTCCCTTTTTTCTGAGCGATCATTGTTTTTATGAGATATAAAATGAAGTAGAATGAACCATTAAGATTAACGTCTATGATTTTATTCCATGCCTCAATACTTAAATTATTTATATTTTCCCATAAGCATAAACCTGCATTTAGAATCAGGTTGTCGACTTTTTTAAAGTTATTTAAGATATCTCTGCATCCTACTTTTACTTCCTCGCTTTTGCTTACATCACACTTGTAAAACTCGCATTTTACTTTAGTGTTATCTCTTATTTGATCTCTAACTTTTAATCCCTCTTCCTTAATAATATCAACTAGTGCAATGTCACTACTATTTTGACTGAATGTTTCAGCTATTCTTTTTCCTATTCCCTATGTTGCACCAGTTATTATTGATGTTTTACCTGCTAGATCAAGACTTTTCATATGACCTCAGTTAAAATATTAAGTTTAGTATGGAGGACTATAAAGCTTTTCATTCAGAGCTTACAATATAACCAGTTTTTTATTATTAACTAAAAAAGATTATAAAAATATCTAACCTATACCCGGAGCCATTAAATTAATTATTTTCTTGATATTATTTCTTTTCTTAAATTAAATTAAATTCATCTTTTAATTTTTTCATATTCGTAAAACTATTTTCAAGAGAATTTGTCAATTCTTTATATATATTAAACAACTGTTTATATAATTTATGATTATTTTCATTAGGCTTAAAAACTTCACCTTTAATTATAAAGTCAGCAACTGCTGTATCAAAACTAGTAAATAATTTTGAGCATACTCCTGATAATATTATATTTCCAAAAGGTGAACCATCAGGAGAATTTAAAGTTATTACTTTTTTATTAGTAATGTCTGCCATTATTTGACACCATAGTTTACTTTTTGTAGGACCACCATTGGTTATTATTTCATCAATTTCAATATTCAGATCAAAAGAAGTTTTTAAATTTTCATACATATTATAAATAGTTCCTTCCATTATAGAACGAATAATCTGTCCTTTACTTGTTTTCGATGTAATTCCAAAAAAACAACTAGTAGTGTTTTTCATAAAATCTGGTTGAAATTTTCCAAAGACAAAGGGTAAATATATAACACCACCCGAGCCAGGCATAGTTTTAAGTGCTTCAGCATCAAAAATTTCAAAAGCATTTAAATTTCCTATTATCTTAGAAATTTCTTTTTCAAAGGTTCCTAAATTATCTCTGAACCATTTGAGTGAAAATCCTACTGAGCTCTGTACCCCATTAAGAATTCTAACTTTTGGACCAACTACATGCAAGATAGACATCAGCAGTGGAGTTGTAATTCCTTTATCAGTCATTACTAATAAATTAGCAGCACTACCGGCAGAAAAATAAGCTTGTCCTGGATATATAGCGCCTGCACCTAAAGCTGCAGCAACAACATCGTGACCACTAATAAATACAGGTATATTCTCCGCTAATCCAGTTTCTGTTGCAGCATTTTTATTAATATTTCCAATACTAACTGTATTTGGGTGGAGATCAGGATATTTTTCAATATCTAATCCGATTAAATTTATTAACTCCTTGCTATATTCTAATTTTTTATAATCAAATCCATGATTTGTTCCAGATGCAAATGTCCAATCCATAGTAAAATTACCTGTCAGCTTTAGCCCAATGAATCCACTCGGTTCAAGATATTTATAAATTTTTTTATAGATCAATGGTTTTGTATTTTTAAACCACATCAATTTAGGAGTTGTGCTTAAAAGATTTGGAATATTTCCAGAGATTTTAAAGATTTTTTTTTTATTCCTCTCTAATATTTCTATTTCTTCTTGAGATCTTTTATCTGACCAAGGAATTGCATTATAAACAGGTTCACCATGCTTATCAACAACTACTATAGTTGCCCCAAGGCTGCTAATTCCTATGCCCGCAATAGCTAAAGGATTTATTTTAGTTTTTTTTAAAGAATTTTTTAAAAGTTTTTTAATTTTATTCCACCATTCGTTTGGATCATATTCTACCCAACCTTGTTTTGGAATAATTATTTCATTTTCTTCCAATTCATTAAAAACCAAATTACATCTTTCATCACAAATCATCAATTTAGTGTTGCTGGATCCTATATCTATGCCCATTAAATATTTTTTTTGCATATTTTTACCAAACCTCCTTGCTTGTAATATCTTAAAATAAAATTAATAATTATAGAAATCCTAATTGATATGAACCCCAAATTTTAGACACGAAATTAACTAGTCAGAATCAGCTGAAGGGACTCATTTACTTTCACTTTTTCATTATTTGTATTTTCAAATTCTTCTGGGGGCATATACCCCAGGGAAGAATGCAATCTTTTCTTATTGTAAACTTCTTCAATAAAATATGGAATTCTTTCACATACTTCTGTCTAAGTTTCGTATTCAAACATATATACTTCTTCCACCTTTAAGGTCCTAAAGAACGACTCTGCCTTGGCATTGTCGTAGGGATTGGCCTTGCCTGACATGGATATTTCTATGCCATAGTCTTTTAGGATATTTACATAATCATAGCAGCAGTACTGGATAACCTGGTCGGAATGATGGATAAGGTTTTCTGTGTTTCTCTTGGATATTGCATCAAGCAGCGCTGCGGTGGCAAGGTCTGCCGATAGTGTCCTTCCCAGTCCGTATCCCACTATTTTGCAGCTAAATCCATCAATTAAAGCTGCCAGGTATACAAATGATGTGGCAATTCTTATGTAGGTTATATCTGCATGCCATACCTGATCTGTCCTGTATGGGATAAGGTCCTCTATGAGATTGGGATACTTCTTAAGGAAGTGAGATGAGTCTGTGGTGGACTTAAAGGCCTTTCTTGCCCTGCATAATAGGTTTTTATCCCTCATTAACCTTAGCACTCTCTTATGGTTTACCATTATTTTATCGCGGTGAAGTGCTGCAGTTATTCTCCTGTAGCCATAAGATGGTAAGTCAAGCGCGATTTTTTCAATCTTTTCCGCTAAATCTATGTCTGAATGTTTTATCTTTTTGGGCTTGTAGTAATAGGTTGACAGCTTAATTCCCACTATCTGGCACCACCTTTTGACTGATCCCAGTCCCTTTCAGGTTATTATGGATAAATCGTCTTTTTTTTCCCTGGTATCAAGATCTCTTGTTTTCTTTAAGATCTCGTTTTCAAGGGTAAGCCTTCCTACCAGCCTTTCAAGCTCCCTTATCCTTAGCTCATGCCTTGCCATGTCATATGAACTTACATTTTCAAAGAACTTACCGTCCTTGTAGTCTTTCTTCCACCGGTTTATCATTACCGGCGATATCTTGTACTGTCTTGCCAGCTCTGCCTGGGTTGCTGAACCCGATACAATAGACTCTACTACTTGTTTCTTGAAATCATCACTAAAGTTTCTTCTTTCCCTCATAGCAATGAGACCTCCTATCTCTTGACTTTTAAGTCTCATCAGCTATTCTATCTTTAAGTTAATGTTGTGTCTAACTGTAGGGGTTCACCCCATTGAAAATTTTAATTTGTTAATTTAATTTACTTTTTTAGTTACTATTGTTAGTATTTTATATTTATTAATTATTATTTGATTGGTTAGTTTCATAATGTCTGAAGAATTTCAAAGTCAATTTTTAAAAATTGATAAAACTACCAGTGAACCTCTATACCTACAAGTTCAAAAGTTACTGGAAAAATTGATTTCTAAAAATTATTTCGATAATAAACCACACTTTCTGACCGAAAAGTTTCTTATAGAGAAATTAAATGTAAGTAGAAATACTATTAGACTAGCAGTGTCAAAATTAATTGAAAAGGGATTAGTGGTTAGCGAAAGACCTAAAGGAATAGTTGTAGTTCAAAATTCTTCAAGGATAATGGAGGAGACTGTAAGTGGACTTAGTAATACAGAAGCTGCAATTAAATTAGGACAAACCCCAATTACTAATATTTTAGATTTTAAAATTGTCAATCCTCCGAGATTTATTATTTCTCAATTATTGCTTAGTAATAATGATAAAGTTTTTTATTGTAAGAGACTCAGATTTAATAATAAAATTCCTTTATTTATTAATTATTTCTACATTCCACAGAAAATTATTCCAAATTTAAGTCGAAATGATTTTGGTGGAAGAGGATACGATCAATCCTTATATTTTGTTATTGAAAGAAAACATGACATTGAGATTTTAATGACTGTTGAGGAGGTTCAGGCAGTATTACTTAAAGCAGAAGACGCAATACTCTTAAAAACTAAAAAAGGTACTCCCGCACTTAGTAGGAGAGTTTTGGTTTATTCTAGAGATTCTAGGATAATATGTTATAACGAAACCCTTTTTTCGAACAGTTATGTAATGAAGGGGTTAGTTCATAAAAGACGACGTCTTTAAATAATCATAAAAATTAAGCATTTAATTTTTCCATAATAAAAAATAGAAAATTTGTTGACATTATATTTTAATTTATTAATATAGGTACATTGGTATGTATATATATTCCATTAAATTTATTACCATTATTCATCTATATAAATATTTAATATCTCACAATATAAAGGGGGGGGGGTGGTACTTATTAATAAAAATAAGTTTTTTTTCAAAGAAAAATTATCAAATAAAAACAGTAAAGGAGGTGCGAAATGAAGAAAATAAATATCTTAATTATATCAATAATAATTTTGATATTGTCTTCATCTTTCGTGATAATCCCAGGTTGTACGAGTACAAGCACTGCAGAGACCACAGCAGCAGCTGCAGAGACCACAGAAGCAGCTGCAGAGACCACAGCAGCAGCTGCAGAGACCACAGAAGCAGCTGCAGAGACCACAGCAGCAGAAACTGTTGCACAGGGAACACCTGTAAAAGTAGCTTTTATTTCACCAGAACAAACAAACGAATCTTCACAGAGACAATGGAAGCAATTACAGAATGAAGTTGAAGGTAGGGGTTGGGAAATAGTAGCTACAGAGCTCCAAGCCACATACGAAGCAGATGCAGAAAGAACTGCATTTATTAGAGTAATGGAAAAAAATCCAGACGCAATAGTAGTTGCATATGTTGAATTAAATCCACTAAAAGATTTATGTTTAGAAGCTGAGTCAAAAGGTATTGGAGTTTATATTGTTGGAGAAGCATGGGTTCCTGGTATGGTAGGTAGTTTTAAATCTGATGATTCAATAATTGGTGCACAAATAGGAAGTTATGCTATAGAACGTTTAATGGGAAGTGCAAAGAATGTTGGTTTTCTTGATTTATGGATGCCCAGAGGAGCAAGAAGAGATATTGTAGTTGCTGCAATGTTTGAAAAGGGTGGTTACGATGTTGGTAATACAGAACATCATATGGTGACACCAGAAGGTTATACTGATGAAATATTTTCTACTGCTTCTCAGTGGATAACAAAATATGGAAAAGATATACCTTTTATATGGGTTTGCTGGGATCTCGGTGGCATAACAGTAGCTAATGCTATGGCCCAAGCTGGATTCACAGAAAATGAAATGTTTTCAGTAGGTATAGATGGTGGTGCTCAAGCTTGGGCTGTTATTAGAGATGGCAAAATACCTTTTGTAGCATCGCTAGCAGAACCTTTTGAATATATGATGCATTCTTGCTGTGAAGCAATTCAGCAAGTCGAAGTCGAAGGACTCACACCTGGAGATGGAAAGTGTATTGTTCCAGCAACTCGTAATGTTGAAACTTCATATATGACAAAAATTATAACAAAAGCAAATGTACCACCTATTGGTACAAAAATATATGAAGTTTTCGATAATTATAAGGAAGATCCAAACAATCCTGATTCATGGATAAATTGGGGTGAGCCATACACCGTTCAGGAATTTCAGACAGAATAATATTGTTTGTCAAATAATAGTATAAAATATTTTATTATGGTTGGGGTTATTATGTTTATATTGAGACCCCAACCATAATAAAAACTAAGGTAGTATATAAAAACATGGATAAATTAAATAAAGATAATGATGAATATATTTTGGAAACCTTTGGAATAACTAAGAGATTTTCTGGAGTTAAGGCTTTAGATAATTTAGATTTTAAAGTCAAAAAGGGAGAAATAAGAGCTTTATTAGGAGAAAATGGGGCTGGGAAAAGTACTTTTTGCAATATAATAACAGGAGTTTTACCTCAAGATGAAGGTAAAATAATTTTTAATGGGGTAGAAGTAAAATATTCCCATCCAAAAGAAGCACTTGATGCAGGGATAAGAATGGTTTATCAGGAAAGAAATCTAATAAGTCATTTCACTGGTGCTCAAAGTATCTGTTTGGGGTTAGAAGAAACTATATGGGGAGGAGTTTTAAGCGAAAGAAAAATTAAACAATATTCAGAAGATGTCATGAAAAAAGTTGGAGCAAATATTCAATTAGACA
>Ga0351940_1175_pt1 | contig 17660 bp, 15 predicted proteins | sample TotcelHT113001N8_FD_205819 | JGI IMG/M metagenome (GOLD analysis project Ga0351940, IMG submission 205819) | Enriched cells from coal bed in the Powder River Basin, Montana, United States - Total cells T11 rep2 HSBNCT.T11.300.1.N8 ... | reverse complement strand
TTATTAGTTTTTATTACTTTTCAAAGACTCTAATAAACTAAAGCTTAGGAATGAAATCTTTATCAGTATATTTAGTTTAAGAAATAAATTATTATAACTTGCTATAAATTAAACTTAGATTAACAATTGATTATAATCATCCTATAAAAAGATTAAAAATAAAAAATATTAATTTTAAATGATCATTATTTTGAGGATAGAAAATATTTCATTGTTCTTTGAAAATTAAATAAATAATGGTGATGCAAAATAAGCATAGAGCTTTGTTTGATAAATATTATTATTCTAAATATACCATATATCTTAGCTCTTTAGGCTCAACCTTTATTATTTAAGGTTTCATTGATCTTTTAATAATATTACCAACAATTTATCTTTTTGCCCAAGCTTATTTAGCTATGTGAGTAAATTTTATAATACAAATGAGTAAATAAAATTTATTATCTTATTATAAGTGGAGGATTTAAATGAATCATAGAGAAAGAGTGAAAACGACATTAAAACATAAAGAGCCAGACCGGATGCCAATTGATTTATGGGGTTCTGGAAATAGAATAACTGATGATTTATATTTTAAAGTATTAAAATACCTAAATTATAAAGATACCTCTGATGTAGTGAGACCTGGGAAAACTGCTTCATATATTGACTATAGAATAAGTAATTTATTTGATGTTGATTTTAGACATCCGATAATTAAAACTCCAAAAAAATCAAAAGGATATATAGATAAAGATGGAATAATTTTTGATGAATGGGGAATTGGTTATAAAAAAATTGGTCCCTACTTTCAAATAAATAAACACCCGTTAGCTGACATTGAATTATCTGATATAGATAAATATAAAGGTCCAATTGTTGAAGACGAGGGTAGAATAGAAGGGTTGGAAGATGAAGTGAAAGACTGGTATGAAAATACCGATTATGCAATTACAGCTACTGCTGCTTGTTCAGGTTTAGCTTTTGATTTTTGTACACATTTACGTGGAATTGAACAATTCCTCTGCGATATGTATCTAGACCCTAAATTTGCTCATAAATTATTAGACAAGGTATCAGAAATTATAGCCAATTTATATGTTTTTTTTGTTAAGCCCATTGGAAGATATATTGAATGGGTAGAGTATGAAAGCGATTATGGTACTCAGGATCGCTCTATGATTTCTAAAGAAATTTACGATAAATTCATAAAAAAATCAAATGAGAAAGTTTTTAATGCTGTAAGGGAAGTTGCACCTGATGCAAAGATCTTTTTACACTCATGTGGATCTGTGAGAGAACTCATACCTTCATTTATAGATAGTGGAGTAGATATACTAAATGCATTACAGCCACGAGCATATGGCATGGATTCGTTTGAGTTAAAAAAAGAATTTGGAAATGATTTGGTCTTTCATGGAGGAGTTGACATACAAGGCCCTATTTGTGGTACTTTAGAAGAGGCTATCACAGAAGCAAAAACTAGAATAAAAGCATTTGCACCTGGTGGTGGATATATTTTTGCATCAACTAATAATTATCAGCCAGATATCCCAGTTGAAAATTTTTTTGAAATCTATAAAATCGCTAAAGAGTATGGGAAATACCCAATTAATTTTAAGATTTAAATAATAAAATATTTTAAAGAAATTTTATAAAAAATTAAAACTAAAATCCTCTTAATTTTAATTGTTCTTTGAAAATTTAATAAATAATGCTGCAAATGTAAATAAGCATAGAGCTTTGCTTGATAAATGTCATATTCTAAATATACCATATATCTTAGCTCTTTTAGCTCAACCTTTATTATTTAAAGTTTATTCCTTTTGTATATGCTAACTCAAATACCTTTAGCGAAACCTAATGCAGTAAATAATCTTTTCTGAGCTTCAAAAACTTGGCGGATCTCTGATAAATGTAATGCAAAAGACAAAGCCCGATTACCTTTGTTGAATTTAAATATACTTTTTGACAAAAGAGGTAGAGCTTCTTGCATGTATTTGATTTGCAAAGTTTGACTATTATTAGCTCCCTATAAAATGAACATAAATTGTTATCATCATTACTAATTATAGTTAATTTAAGTAACAAAGCCAAAGCCTATGCCGAATTGGTCTTTTAATAATTTTACCAATGATTTGCCTTTCTGCTTAGCTTTACTTGGTTAATATTTCTATAGCAATAAATATTATTAACGAATAGTTATCTTTGTTATACAAGGAGGTATACATGAAAAAAGATATATTAATTGGGATTGATATCGGGTCATCTAATGTTAAGACAGTTATGTTTGATAAAAACTATAATTTACTTGCTAGTGAAGCACAGGAGTATCCAACAATAGTACCTAAGCCTGGTTGGACAGAATATAATCCTGAAGATTGGTGGAATTGTGTAAAGCTTACACTAAAAAGAGTTTTTGCAAAAACAATGATAGAACCTACGCGAATAGCTGGTTTAGGAGTCAGTTCCTTAGGTTGTTGTCCAGTGCCTATGAATGAAGCAGGCGAAATAGTATACAATGGTATTCCATGGTCGGATCAAAGAGCTCAAGAAGAGGTTGGTTTCTTAATAAAAGTATTAGGTGATAAAATATTTGATATTTGTAAAAATTTCCCAACAACAATGAATTGTACACCCCATTTAATGTGGATTAAGAACCATGAGCCAGAAATTTATAAAAAAATCTATAAATTCTCTGAACCCAGCGGTTTTCTAGCACAGAAATTTACTGGTGAATTTGCATTAGATCTTTCTTTTGCATCAGCAACAGTTTTTGGATTTAATATGCACAAAATTGATTGGGACGTTGAATTAATAAAATCAATGGGTTTAGATAAAGAAATATTTCCAAGGTTACATAAAAATACTGAATGTATTGGTTATATCAACAAAAAAGCCGCTAAAGATACTGGATTAGCAGAGGGTATTCCTGTATATTCTGGTGGTCCTGATCTTACCGCAGGAGCTCTTGCTGCTGGAGTGTTGTATTCAGGACAAGGATTCTATTCTATGGGAAGCGGTGCTAATATAATTGCAATTACAGATAATCCTGAAGTTAAATCTCGTTATCTGATTGGATGGTTTCATGCAAAAGGTTCTGAATTAAGAATGATGGATGGAGTTCAAGGTTCTATAGGTTATTCGTTAAGATGGTTTAGAGACCAGTTTTGCGGATTGGAGCAAAAGGCTTCCGAGTTATTGAATAAAAATATTTCTGATTTTCAAATTTTAGATTTAGAAGCTTCTACAGTAAAACCGGGTTCTGGTGGAATTGTTTATATTCCATATCTTTTTGGTAAATTTCATCCAATACTTAATCCCAAAGCTAAAGCAGCTTTCTTTGGATTATCACCAAATACAAATAAAAGTCACCTTATCAAAGCAGTTATGGAAGGTTGCTGCTATGATATGTATGAAAGTTTCAAAAATCTTCAAGAGTTGGGGTTAAAGCCAAGAGAGATTGTTGTTACAGGAGGACCATCTAAAAGTAACACTTGGTGCCAAGCATTAGCAGATGTAACAAATATTCCATTCAAGACTGTGATAGCACCAGAAGCTTCACCTTTTGGTGATGCTATACTTGCTGGTGTTGGCTCAGGACTTTTTAATAGTTTAGATGAAGTTATTGAAGATGCAATTAAAGTAGATAAGATTTTTACCCCAAACGAAAAAAATCATGCTATATATAAAGAGTTATTTGAATTATATTTAAGTATTTATCAGTCATCTATAAAAAACTATGATAAATTACTAGAAATCATAGAAAAACATAGTTTATGATTAAGATATGAACAAAAAATTTTAAATTAAGAAATAATAAAAATAAATTTAGTATCTTGTTATCCGCAATAGGAGAAAATATGAAAAAAGATATATTAATAGGCATAGATCTTGGTTCAAGTAATGTTAAAACAGTTGTATTTAATAAGGATTGTGAATTACTTGCTATTGAAACTCAGGAATATCCTACATTAATGCCAAAACCTGGTTGGACTGAATATAATTCAAATGACTGGTGGGAAGGCACAATTAATACTTTGGATAAGTGTATTAAAAAAGCTCAAATTAATCCACGAAGAGTAGCAGGTATGGGTTTTAGCGCTTTGGGGGCATGCCCTGTTCCTATGGATGAAGATGGAAACGTGCTTTATAATTGTATCCCATGGTCAGATCAAAGAGCTCAGGAGGAAATAAATTACCTTAATAAATACTGTAAAGATATTCTTTATGATTCAATTTACATGATACCAACAACCTTAAATGGCATACCACATGTAATGTGGCTAAAAAATAACAAACCTGATGTTTATGATCATATGTATAAATTTGTAGAGCCCAGTGGTTTTTTAGGCCAAAGATTTACTGGCGAATTTACTATGGATTTATCATTTGTGTCTGGTTTATGGTTTGGTTTTGATAAAAGGATTTTAGGATATAATAAGAAAATAATTGATGCCATGGGTTTAGACATTAAGAAATATCCTAGAATACACAAGAATACTGAAAGTATAGGAGTAGTAAATGAAAAGGCTGAGAAAATATCCGGTATACCTGCTGGAACCCCAGTTTTTATTGGTGGTCCCGATGTAGCACCAGGGGCTCTTGCAGCAGGAGCTTTATATCCTGGCCAAGGTTATTATTCAATGGGAAGTGGGGCTAATATGATGGTTCTTACTGATAAAGATGTGCGATCCCCATACATGGTTCATTATTTCCATAATAAAGGTCCAGAGTTAATTATGCTAGATGGAGTCCAGGGATCAATTGGTTATTCTTTACGATGGTTTAGAGATCAATTTTCCGGCTTAGAAAAAGAAGCTTGTAGAATACTTAATGGCAATATTAGAGATTTTGAAATTATGGATTTGGAAGCAATTAATACAAAGCCAGGCTCAGGCGGAATAATTTATTTACCATACCTTCATGGAAAGTTTCATCCTATATTAAATCCAAATGCTAGAGCTGTATTTTTTGGTATTTCACCATCGACTACTCGTCTTCAGATTATGAGGTCAGTTATGGAAGGTTGTAGTTATGATATGTATCAGAGTTTAAAAGTTCATTTTGATTTAGGTTTAGATGTTGAAGAAATAATAGCAACTGGTGGTCCATCTAAAAGCGATTTATGGTGCCAAATAATGGCAGATGTATCAAACAGGAAAATTGTAACAGTTAATGCACCTGAAGCAGCACCATTCGGCGATGCAATTTTAGCTGGAGTTGGTGTAGGATTATTTTCTAGTTTTGAGGATGTTGCTGATAGAGCCGTAAAAATAAAAAAAATATATGAACCAAATCAAAGAAATCATAATTTATACATGGAGCTATTTGAAATATATGAGGAAATATATGATGCATTATATAAATCATTTGATAAGTTAGCACTAATAAAAATAAAGAATAATATCATTTCATAAGAGACTGTAAATAATTGGGGCTGTTGCCAAACTCCCCACAATCTGTGACAGTCCCTTTCATAATTATTTGTAAATGTTTGGACTTGTTTCTGTCGCATAAAAAAATGCGGTTAAATGAACGCTAATACATTACTTCATTAATTGTGTTTTTTCGGCAATGGTTCATGGATTAAATCTTAAATTATGCTAACAATTAGGATATAATACTAACTATGGTTTTGGGTGGTACAAAGGTGCTGCGAAAGACCTGGTACACTTGAGGTGCGGAATGACAGAATGACACATACTTCCTTTTTGCTGGATATTTTATACGGTTATTGTAGTTCTTTCTCTTCTCTCTAAGATGTTTCCTTATGGACAAATATAGTTGTCTTTTTCATTATCATATATACATTCTATTAGTCATCATGAAATTTTAGATGCAACTTATTATTTATAATCTCAGTATAAATTCAAGCACTTTAATTTAATTACTATAATATTATTTTGTAATAAATATTTCAGAATTTGCAGCATTCCTTGGTAATTTGCCATTTAGGTAATCTTTTAAATTATTTATAACCATTATAGTTGTAATCTTTTTAATTTCTTCAGATGAGCCAGCAATATGAGGCGTAAGCATTAAATTACCCAGCTTTAAGAAAGGATGGTCTTGTTTAATAGGCTCTTCTATAAATACATCAAGCGCAGCTCCAGCTATTTTTTTCTTTTTTAATGCAAAAATAAGATCATTTTCATTAATCAATTCACCTCTAGAAGTATTTATTAAAAAACTTGATTTTTTCATAATACTTAATTTATCTTTATTAATTAATTGTTTAGTTTCTGGTGTAACACTGCAACATAAAGAAACAAAGTCACTTTCTTTTAACAAACGCTCCAGACAAACTCTTCTAACATTATGCTTCTTTAATAGACTTGCATCACAGTATGGGTCACAAATAAAAATTCTTAAACCAAATATTTGAGATTTTTTTGCTAATATTTGTCCAATATTACCGAACCCTATAATACCTAAAATTTTGTTATTAAGACTAATACCTTTGAATTTTTCAAAAGGACTATTTGCACCTAAACCCCAGAGTGTGTCTTTATAAAATGTTGGCACGTATCCTTTTAATTTTTGTATTTCTCCATTTTTAATATAATTATTTGAAGTTGTAATATGGCGAGTAATGTTTAATAACAACCCTATATTAAAATCTGCTACAGCGTTTGCATTTCTACCAGGTGCATGCGATACAAGTATTCCTTTATTATTGGCAGCATTTATATCGATTGCTGTTTTAAATCCACCCCTGCAACAACATATGAATTTTAATTTACTCAATTTATTAATAACATCATTGTCAATGAATTCATATTCAAAAATTAATATTTCAGTATTTTTACATTTTTCAATTATTTTAAGAGGTGTGAGAGGTTTTCTACCTAAAGCATATCCTTCGGTTTTTATATTTAATTTATTTTGTAAAGATTCAAACATATCCATGTCTAAATCTGCTGTTATCGTAGTATTAATTTTTTCCATATTAATTCTTACCTTTAACTTATTATTAATATTTAAATTAAACTTTAACTAAAGTATTTAACAATTCACTTTTTGCTATCATTCTAATATTTTATGCCTCTTCTATTTTTCTCGTAGATATCAGATTTATTCCTGTATTAGTAAAATCTTTTATTATTATGCTACCAAAGTTTACAGGAGCTTCGAGCTCTAATTTTTTTATTATTCTTATTGCCTTTTTCCAATTACCTTTTTTTATAGGCCTGTCAGTACGCACAGGCATGAGTTTTATTTCTCCATTATTTACCTTTACAGTAGACGTAAATGTCCTTCTTGGATCCTTCATTTCAATTTCAGCATATTTTTTGCCTTTAGAACACTGCGCTCCACTTACTCCGTAACCTTTTTTTTGCAACTTATTATAATATACTTTTACTTTACAAGATGTTGGGCATATTATACATGTTATCTGTTTTACTATGATCTTACCTCCTCTGCATCTATTCTTAAGTACCTTTTCCCTTTTATATCTGGTAAATATTTTGTAATGCCCAATCTTACCATCTCAGAAGGTACTGCATATTGCTTGGTTATAGTTGCTATATTCTTACCATCAGCAGTAAGTATAAATTTTGTCTTTTTTAAAGGTTCATTAATTCTAAAGGAAATACTATTAGAACTACCATTAGTTGGTATAATTATGTATTGGGGTATTATATATCTTATAAATGTTCCAGCAATTAATTCTGTTTTATATTTACTAGGTAAAATATTTTTTTTTGAATATTCGGCTGCATAAAATCCTGCTATGTAACTATCTTCAGAAACATAATCTACAAGATCATATACATGTACAACATTTCCACATGCAAATATTCCAGCTTCTGAAGTATGCATCATATTGTCTACTATCGGTCCCATTGTCAATGGGTCTATATCAATACCTAAATTTCTAGTTAATTCATTTTCTGGTATAAGTCCTATTGACAGTAATAATGTATCGCACTCTATATATTTTTCAGTGCCTTGTAGTGTTTTTCCTTTAGTATCAACAGCTGCTATTTTTACTCCCTTAACCCTTTCCTTACCATCTATAAAAGTCACTGTGTGTGATAGGTATAATGGAATATCAAAATCCTCTAAACATTGAACTACATTCTTACTTAGCCCCCCTGGATATGGCATTTTTTCGATAACCCCTTTAACTTCAGCTCCTTCAAGAGTAAATCGCCTGGCCATAATGAGCCCTATGTCTCCTGAACCTAATATGACTATCTTTTTACCAGGCATTAATCCCTCAATATTTATTAATCTTTGGGCTGTCCCAGCAGAAAATATACCTGCTGGTCTATAACCAGGAATATGTATGGAACCTCTAGAAGCCTCTCTGCAGCCCATGGCTAAAACAATTGCCCTTGCCTTTAACTTCCTAATGCCCATACCAGTATTAGATATTATTACTGTCTTATTACTATCTATGTTGTGTACATATGAGTCAAGTAAATATTGGATACCGTTTTCTCTTTCAATAGCACTTTGAAAAGCATATGCATATTCGGGTCCAGTAAGCTCTTTTGAAAATCTTTTTAAACCAAAACCAGGATGTATACACTGGTTTAATATACCACCTACATAATTATCTCTGTCTATAATAAGTACTTTTTTTGCTCCTCCATGTTTTGATCCTAAAGCAGCAGCTAACCCTGCAGGGCCAGCGCCGATTATTATGATATCGTATTGATTTTCTGTATTAAAAGTTTTTTCTTTTATATACTTTGTCATTTTTTCCAGTTTTAAAATCTCTTGAATAACCTAAAACTATATTAGATCCTGGCAAACCTTTTAGAATATTAATTGAATCTATTTTTAATTCTTCAGCTATAATTGAAATCAATCTGGGAAGATCAAAAGAGCCTTGGCATCTTCCAGCCCCTACCCATGTTTTAAATTTTAATGCATCTGTAGTAATAGCTGGTATAGGTGAATGAATAGCTGATATTATGTCCCCTTCTGTAACATTCTCACAACGACATACTAGTCTTCCATATCTTGGATCTTTTTTAAGCCAAATTTCTTTTTCGTTATTACTTAGGTCTCTAAAAAGAGGTTTAATATTATAATTTGTTTTTCTAGATTTATTTATTTTTAGATTTAAAAACTCTTCTAAAATCAAATCCTTTACATACGATGCTATAGCAGGAGATGATGTTAGTCCAGGTGAGTCTATACCTACTATATTTATGAGACCTTTAACACCATCCATTGGGCCTATGAAGTAATCTTTTCCATCAAGTGTAGACCTTATCCCAGAATAGCCGGCTATAATCTTTTTATTTCTAATACATGGAATAAGTTTACAACTTTTTTTTAATACATAATCAAAACCGCTGTTACTGGTGGATATGTCATTGCAATCAAATACTTCAACGGAATTACCACCAAAAATTGTATTTCCATGTGCACTGGGAGTGACCATGCATCCTTTTCCATAAATAGTTGGAACATGATACACAGGACCATTTAATATTTTACCTTCTGACTTATCAATTATATAATATTCTCCCTTACGAGCAGTGAATTTAAAATCATTATTACCCGCCTTTCTGATAATATGGTCTGCGTTTATTCCTGCGCAGTTTATGATAAGTTTTGCATAATAATCTCCCTTGTCTGTAGAAACACCTACAACTTCTTTATAATTGTTATCATACCAAATCAAGTCTTTTACTTCTGTATTAAAAATGAAGTCCACTCCATTAATAGCTGCATGCTCAGCTGCAGCTATTATAAAGCGATGAACATCAACATAACCTGCATCCTTTACCCATAAAGCAATTTTAGCTTTTTTTGAGACATTGGGTTCTATCTCAGCTAACCGAACTGCATCTATTATTTCTACATTCACTCCATTAACCAAGCTTTGTTTTTCAAGTTTTTTAATCCCAATTATTTCCTCTTCATTAAAAGCTAGAACCACATAACCGCTTTGTTTAAAGAAAACTCCAAATTGTTTGCATAAATCTGGGAACATTTTATTTCCTTTTAAACACAACCTTGCTTTTAAAGAACCTGGTTCCTCGTTATGTCCAGCATGCACTATTGCGCCATTAGCCTTACTCTGTCCAGAGCATACATAGATGCTTTTTTCAATAACACAAATATTTACATTATAGTAGCTTAGCTGCCTTGCTAACATACATCCTGTAACACCTGCGCCTATTATTATTATGTCATAATGCTTTTTTAACATATAAAACCTTTTTGATTTTTATATTTACCTGCTTTTGTTTATACTCTACTTATAAAATTCCTAACTCCCAAATAATCCTATTAATATAATACAATTGTTTAAGAAATGGACTTTTGTCATAACATGTTATTTTAATTTTATTTGAATGTCAATCCGACGAATTGTTTGTTGTTGTAATATGTATCTATGATATTGTCACTCTGAGCTATTCAGGGAAAATGTCACTATGATACAAGAGACGAAACTTATCACATGACAGTAAAAGAAATAATAAAGCTTATGGTGCAGAAAGACTTATTAAATAACATAAATCAGCTTTGACCATATGCACCAGGTTTGAATTTTCCCACAGCCTCTTCCACCTGCACATCTGTTAATATTGCTGGTTTACCAAGGACTTTTGCCATGATATATGTCTTTGCAGCATCTTCTAGATAGACGGCAGAGTAAAGGGCTTCCTTAAGTGTAGAACCCACAGTTATTACACCGTGGTTTTTTAGTATTACAGCCCGTTTATTGTTTAAATAATTAACAGCCATAATTCCCATTTCAAGACTTGCCGCTGAACTGAACGGTGCAACATTTATAGGTCCGAGGCATGCATTTGGAAGAGTGGTCACTGCTGCCGGAAGCACATCTTCCACAAGGCCCACAGCTGAAGCATAGACCTGGTGTGTGTGAATTACAGAATTGACCTCGGGCAGTTTTTTAAGTATGTAGAGTATTGCTTCGGTGTCTACTGAAACCTTCCTGGCTCCTTCCACTATATTTCCCTCAATATCAAGAACCACTATATCTGATGGTTGCATAGTCTCGTAAAGCATTCCAGAAGGTGTTACAAGGACATGGCCCTCTTTGGTGCGAATACTTACATTGCCCCCGGAGAGTGCAATAAGTCTATATTCCTTCAGCTCAAGGGCTGCATGTATTATTTGCGCTTTCTCTTTTTCATACATAATGTTTGCTTATCCTTTCTGAAAACTAATAAATTTTTATAATAATTCTTGCTTTTAAAAAAGTTCCATAACTAACAATTTTTTGGTTTTAAAACAGTTAAATTTTCCACATTTAATAATTATATAAAACGTTATGCAATACTTATTCCCTTGTTGTTAATCGTCATATATCTTTACCTTTTTTCTATTTTTTATCCCAAAGATTTAAGATAAATAATTATAAAATTATTTGCTATAAATTATTTTTTAAATCAAATAAATTGTCCCACACTGTCCAGTTATTATTACAAATATCTTTATACAATTTAAAAATTTTATTATATAATTTAACTTTCATTTGCTCTGGACTATAAACTTTTATAATATTTATATTTTTATTTATAACTTCCTTTAAATTTTTATAGTATCCCAATTCTACTAACCCGCACATAACTGCACCTTTTGCTCCAAATTCTTTACCCTCTGTAACTTTTACACTTTTCCCTGTTATATTTGCAATAATCTCTAGCCAGATTCCACTTTTAGCACCCCCACCAGAAATTGTTATATGATCAAAATTGACAGGTACTGCATTAAAACAATCTTTTATTGCAAATGCAATACCTTCGTAAATTGATCTATAAAGATGGTAGCGAGTGTGTTCATTATTTAAGCCGAAAAACTGTGCAGTTGCACTTTTTTTTACAAAAGGTGCTCTCTCCCCTGATTTACTAAGATAAGGATGATAAATAATAAAACTAGGATCAATTTTACTTATTTTTTCATCTAGTAATTGAAAAACACTAACCCCCCTTTTATTTGCCATATCTTTATCTACAAAACAAAACTGTTCAATAAACCAATCTAAATTAGGTGTTCCAAGCATAGATGCAACAGCACGTTCCCAAACACCATCTAAACCAAAATAATAAGTCATTACTGCTTTGTGATTAATATTTAATGCTTTTTCATCTATTAATACACAATTAGCACAAGTAGTTCCAAGAATCGTATATGCATCTCCAGGATTAATAGCTCCAACTCCAAGTCCACAAGACACAACATCTAAAGGACTGGTCACAATGGGTAGATTATCATTTAAACCAATATCCTTTGCTACCTCAGGAAGAATTTTTGAAGTTATTGTTAATTTTGGAATTAATTCTGGAAAAAGATGCTGAAATTCTATAATGTCATAAGCTTTAAATAATTCTTCTGAATACTTAGCAAGTTTAGTATTTATTAAAGTTTGTGATGCATCTGAACAATCAGTATAAATCTTTTTAGTGAACTTATATCGTATCCAATCTCTGCAGTAGAAAATCCACCTTGTTTTTTTTAATACTTCTGGTTCATTTAATTTTAGCCATTTTACTATTGGACCCTGTAATCCTGCAAAAGGTGTTGAAAGAGCAATACTATTTACGAGTTCTGAAACACCATTTTTATTCCATTCATCTATTATTGAAGCAGCACGCGCATCGCTCCAAAGAATTGCGTTTCTCGATGGAAAACCATTATTATCTATCATCCAACATCCACTTCCTTGTCCAGTGATAGAAATAAATCTTATTTTATTGATATCAATTTCTGATAGATTTATAACTTTTTTTAAAGATTCTTTAGTAGCTTCCCAAACTTCATTCATATCTGCTTCCACCCAACCTTCATATGGGCTTCTTAAAGATATTTGTGATTCAGATTTTGCAAATTCATTTAAAAAACCATCAAAAATAACTGATTTTATTAATGATGTACCCACATCAACACCAATAAAATAATTCTTGCTCATGCTATACCTTTTTGCTTAAAATATCTTATTTACAATTAATTGCATCTTTTCATTTTGCAAATATATCTCGAAAATCTATAATTTAATTTCTGCCTCGAAAAATAATATTGATAAATATTTATATGGTATTTTTAATATTTACTTTCATATTTTATTATCTATCATTATAAAATTTTTACCAATTAGCCTGTTAGATTATTTTGACATTATCAAACCACCATCAACTCCTATAGCTTGGCCAGTAACATAATCTGAATATTCTGATACTAAGAATGATACAGCTTTTGCAGCATCAATAGGTTTAGAAATTCTATTTAATGGTACGCTGTCTATAAATTGCTTTGTTGATTCACCTGATTTTAAAGTTAATTAAAATTATTTTTAATTAATAAACTAGCTGTATCTTTATCAGTTATAAAAATATCTATTAATTTAGCGTAAAGCACACTTAAAATAATATTTATTTTCTTTTCACTAAATGATAATAATATTTTAATATTTGTGTTTTTAATTGATTCTAATGAAGCACTAATAATTTTTTTTGATATTTCTGTTATAATATTATTACCACTTTTATCCAAAAAATTAAAACAAATTTCTCCAACTATTCCAAGATTTTTGAGATCATTATATTCCTTAATTCCAATTTCACCACTTCTAACGATTGCATCGTCAGCATCAATAGAACCAACTGTAACTATAGCAATATTCATTTTATTAATTAAATCATAAACCAATTTGACAGGGGGAGATGATTCTAATTTTTTCTTAATATCAATGCTATCACTTATTGCAGGAGCATGAATTATATAACTTGTTCCCCTAATTTTTTCGGATAATTGACTTGCAATTATGTTGCTATTATACTTAATTGAATCAGTAATTCCAGTACCTCCCATAAGAGGAACTACTTTAATATTATTTTTATTAATACTATCAAGTTGTATTTCATTAATTATTTTTCTTATAGTTTTGCCATAGGTAATACCTATGATATAATCATTTTGAACATATTTTTCTAATAATAATGATAACTCACTTGCCATTTCTTTATATAAATATTCCAAATTTCCACTGGAATCTACAATTATACATTCTTTCAAATTATATTTTTTTGCTAACTTTATTTCCAAATCTGCTAAATCTTCATTAACTGGATTTACTTTTATCTCTATTATTCCCTTTCCCTTTCCTTTTTTTAAAAAAGTCATAATCTTATTTCTTGAAAAATTTAATTTTTGTGCAATTTCATTTTGCGTTAAACCTTCAATATAATATAGATATGCAACCTTATATAATATTTTATCACTAATCATAAATTAATGAATAAAAGTAAAAGTTTATTAATTGGTTCAGAAATATTTTTTAAATAACTCTTCATTAAAATAATAAATTACTCTATATGCTTTATTTTTTAAAGTTAATTTAACGCCAGTCATAAAATCTTCGACATTTAGTTTGTATGTTATCAAAGATAAAAAATTTAGCTTATTTTCTTTTATTAAACTAAAAGCTTCTTTGAAAGTTTCAGGAGTCCCTGAATATGAAGCTACAACCTTTATTTCTTTATAAAATAAATTATTAAAATCTAATAAAAATTTCTTATCAGAAGGAGTAAAAATTTGAATTGTCCCTCCCTTTTTTATATAAGAGATTGATTTATTAATGGTATCTTGATTGACAACTGTCAAAATAATAATATCTGGATTAATAAAACTATTATTTGAAATAATCGAATCCACATCTTCTTTTTTTGTATTTATATTAAAGTCACTACCAAATCTTTTAGCAATATTCAATCTATAATCATCTATATCAATGGCTATAATAAAAGAATTAAATAATAATTTAAATAATGCAATGAAAATTAATCCCATTAATCCACAGCCATATATTAATACTTGAATATTATCTTTTTTATTAATATTAATTTTTTCAATTCCCCTTAAACAACAACTAATTGGTTCTGTGAATATGTATTTTCCTACATTTTTATTTGGGGTTATTATTTCCGTGCCGTATTCTATATGGTCAGGTAATATTTTAATATATTCTGAAAACCCATGTGGATTTAAATGAGTATTTTTGTAGTGGGCACACATTGTATATAGACCTCTGTTACAATATTCACAAACATAGCAAGGTATATGATGAAGTATTGTAATTACATCCCCAATCTTGATTTTTTCTATTTCGCTGCCGACTTTTTCCACTATGCCAATGTATTCATGACCTATTTTAATCGAACCATTTACATTATCATCATTTACTTTTGCAGCATCAGAACTACAAAGTGCACAGCAAATAGTTCGTACTAGGGCTTCGTTTACATCTATATCTGGTACTTTCATATTTTCTATTACAACACTATTTTTTGAAATACACTTTAAAACTTTAATCGTTCATCATCCCTATCAAATCTGAATATCATTTATATCTTTATTTAAAATTTTTTTCAATTCTAAAACTTATAAAATTTATTAGTAAAATAGATAAAACTAATTAATTACTTTTAATAATTTTGAGTATTATTCTAAATCATAACAACATCTGCCATTATTAGAATAATAGCAATGCACCGTGGGCAGTTATTTCTATTTTTTATCTAAACAATTATAAATTTGTATTTATTGGATATTTACCATTTTCGTATACATAATCAAATGCTCCAAAAATATTTTCAATTGGTACAGGAGGAATATCATGCGTAGGTGCAAAGATATAACCGCCTCCTGGTCCATAAACTTTAATCAATCTTTTTACAAAATCAATTACCTCATCTAAGCTCTGATTGAGTATATGTTGATGGTCTAACCCACCAAGGAAAACAAGTTTATTACCAAATTCTGCTTTCAAACGTTCAGGCTCCATGTTCTTTGCAAATGGCTGTAATGGGTGTATGCCATCAAGCCCAATATCCACTAAATCAGGTAATAATTGATATATCGATCCACATGAGTGTAATATAACCTTTGTATTATTTGTTCTCTCTTTAATATATTCTATTCTTTTTTTGAGCCATGGTTTTAATAATTCTTTAAATATTTCTGGTCTTGTTAATGGTCTATCTTGGGCACCTAGATCATCTCCTATAAATACTACATCTAAATATTTACCAACTGTTTTAAAATAAGTATCATAAATAGGAACAGCATAATCAAATAATTTTTTTAATAATGCTTCAATCATTTCTGGTCTTTTAACAGTATCTATCAACCAATTATCCAACCCTCTTAGCCACTGAGCCAATTCAATATGACTCCACAATGGCTCACCCAGAACCGCATATTCTGTTTCATTTTTTAGATATTTTGCTTCTTCTTCTAATCCTTCAGATGCTATAGAAGCAATTGCTTTATTATCAGGCCATTCATAATTTTCTATGTCTTTGACAGTATTTGCAAAAGCCAAAGGATTTTCAACAATAGCACTACTAAAATAACCACATTTCTTAAAACGTAAATTATAAATATTAGTAAAAGTTCCATCAGGATAAATTTTGCTTGGATACCAATTTTTTCCCCCTGCGCAGCCCAAGGGTAATGCGCGCACATCTGAATGCATCCTTTTTAGCATTCTTTCATCAAACTTGAAAGTATCAAAAAAAGAAGTAACTTGTTTCCAAAATTCAATATCTTCATGTTCACCCATTTCTTCATATACTTTCTCAACTGCACCTGTTGCTGCAGTACCAAACCATATAGGTATTCTATCGGGTTCCCTATGATTTAATGCTTCAATTATTCTTTCTCTCGAATTCATTTTACTCCTCTCACATAATAAGATAAAAAATTTTATGATAAAACTTTTTTTGCAATTTTTACTGCATCTACAGCAGATAAACCATAATCATCTGCACCAATCTTTTTTGAGCTTTCATCATCAACACATGGTCCACCAATAATTACTTTAACCTTTTCCCTTAAACCATTATTTATAATCTCATTAATCACTTTCCCCATTTCCACCACACCAACAGATAAAAGCGCGGACAATGCAACTATGTCTGGGCTCTCTTTTTTAATAACATTAACAAATTCAATTGCAGGAATATCAACTCCTATGTTTATAACCTCAAAACCACTAGCCCCTAGAATAGTAGCTACAAGATTTTTCCCTATATCGTGGACATCTCCTTTTACTGTACCAATAACGATTTTTCCTAAATATTTACTTCTCCCACTCTTATCATCATTAATACTTTTCTTTATTAAAGGTTCCACTTTTTTTACTGCTTCAGCTGAGATCAACATATCGGGTAAATATAATTCCCCGGCCTCATATAAATCCCCAACAGCTCTGATACCGGCTGTTATTTCATCTAAAATTTCATCATTGGGTATACCTTCAACAATTTTCTTCTTTATTAATTCTGACTAATTGTCCTCATCACCCGCAATAATTAATTCTTTGATTGATTTCACTTTTATCTCCCTTCGGTTAATATATAATTCATAATTTAATTAATTAAATATTTTATTAGATTATTACTCTCAAATCTCAGGAATTATTAACATCTAATCTATAAATTCTTTTAACCTCTTGATAGATATAAATACATATATTTTTACTTAATTATCATCTAACAAAAAATAGTAAACATTATTTCAAAATTCAAAAAAATTTTTTTACATTACTCTAAAAAAATATAATCCTATTTTAAGCATTATATGTTAATAAACATTTGCCTGTTAGAAAATTGCATTCTTTTTTTTGTGGATGAAAAATATGTAAATTTTCAGGATTATAAAACAAATCTACCTCAATATTATTT
>Ga0351940_1163_pt1 | contig 18582 bp, 2 predicted proteins | sample TotcelHT113001N8_FD_205819 | JGI IMG/M metagenome (GOLD analysis project Ga0351940, IMG submission 205819) | Enriched cells from coal bed in the Powder River Basin, Montana, United States - Total cells T11 rep2 HSBNCT.T11.300.1.N8 ... | reverse complement strand
CCTGGCCATTACGGGAACGAGCGCGGGCGCGGCATCCGCCGTGCGCATCGCTTCCCCGCTTTCCAGTGGCGCGGGACCGGTGACGATCCAGGCGAACGACGACGGTTCGGAACTCGGGGGCGGCGTTTACCTCGAGGCCGCCGGCGACATCAGCTCGACCAGCGGCACCGTGACAATCAACGCCGGCGGCAGCGTCTGGATGGCGGACGGGGCCGTGATCGACGCCGGCAGCGGAACGATCGCCGTGACGGCCGAATGGTCGATCCGCGTGGGCAGCCTGCAAACCACCAGCAATTCGGCCACCGCCGTGAGCATCTCGACAACCGCCGGAGACGTAACCGACGCGGGGGACACGGACGTGGACATCGTCGCCCCCAACGGCACCGTGGTGATCGCCGCCGCCGGCGGGATTGGTGGCGACGGTACGGGCGCTGACATCGACACGTCGGCAGCGGTCTTACGGACTAGTTCCGGGGCCGGGGGAACGTACATCCAAGAAGCGGACGGCGTGCAGTTAGGCAACGGGACATCGGGCACCACGTCCAGCGGACCGATCGCGATCGTGGCCGGGGGCCCGATCACGACGGGCAACACGATCACCACCACAGCCAACAACGGGGCGATCGGCATCAGCACGGCCACCGGCGGGATGACGCTGAGCCATGCGGTGACGGCCCAGGGCAGCGGCAGCGTGACGCTGGACGCCAATGGTCTGCTAACGGTCGACGCGAGGGTCTCTTCGACGTCCGGGAACCTCTCGCTGACGGGCGGCACCGGCGTGACGCACAACGCGGCAGGCGACTTGACCACGGGCACGACGGGCACAATCGGCGTCACGGCGACCACGGGCAACGTGACGATGGCGGACGGGACGGTGTACACGACGGGCAGCGGCACGGTCGCGGTGCTGGCGGCAACCAACGTGGTGTTGGGTCAGATCAGCGCGACCAGCAGTACGATCAACGTGACGGCGACCGCGGGGGCGATCACGGACAACACCGCGGCGGAAGCGGCGAATCTGGTCAGCACCGGCACGGCGACGCTGACGGCGGCCACCGGCATCGGTTCGGCGGGCGGGGCGGCGGACATTGACACCACCCTCGGCACGCTGGTGGCGACGAACAACACCAGCGGGGACATCTTCATCCAGGAGACCAACGGGCTGATCGTCGGCGGAACCGGCGTGCGAACGCTGGGGGGCAACGGCAATATCGAGGTGAACGTGACGGCGGGCGCGCTGGACGTGAACAGTGTGGTGACGGCCAACGGCTCCGGGAACGTGACCCTGAACGCGGGCGGGTTGCTGACGGCCAGTGCGGTCATCTCCTCCGGCAGTGGCAATCTGAGTCTGACGGGCGGGGCGGGGGTGACGCACACGGCGGTGGGCGATCTGACGACGGGCACGACGGGGACGATTGGGGTCACGGCGACCACGGGCAACGTGACGATGGCGGACGGGACGGTATACACGACGGGCAGCGGCACCGTGACGGTCCTGGCGGCGACGAACGTGGTGTTGGGCGCAATCACCACGACCAGCAGTGCGATCAACGTGACGGCGACGGCAGGCGCGATCACGGAGACCACGTCGGCGGAGACAGCGAACCTCGTCACCGCCGGCACGGCGATGCTGACGGCGGCCACCGGAATCGGCTCGACCGGAAACGGGTCGCTGGACTTGGACGTGAACGCCGTTTCGACTGCGGTCTCGGCGGCGGGCGGCACCAGCGACCAGTATCTGCAGGCCATCGGGACGGCCACGGTGACGGGCTTGAATGCCGGCTCGGGTACGGTCCACCTCAGCGGCGGGACGTTCGCGTTGGGGGGCTCGGGTTGCATCAGCGACAGCTCGAAAGTCCAGGTGGACGCCGGCGAGTTGGCGATCGGCGCGTACAACGAAACCATCGCCCAACTGATCCTCGTGGACGGCACGGTCAGCGGCGCGACCGGCGTGTTGACGGGCACCAGCGACTTCGACGTCCGGAAGGGCACCATCAGCGCGACGCTGGGCGGCTCGGTCGGCCTGACGAAGACGACCGGCGATACCGTGTTCCTGACCGGTTCGAACACATACACCGGGACGACGACGATCACGGGCGGTACGCTGTCTGTGACGGTCTCGCTGTCGAATGAGACGGACGTCAGCGTCGCCGCCGGGGCGACGTACAGCGTCGGGGCCAGCGACACGATTGACGGCTTGAGCGGCCCAGGCAACGTGACGTTGGGCGGCAACACGCTGACGGTGGGGGGGAACAACGGGACGGCGGCTTTCAGCGGCGTGGTCAGCGGCAGCGGCGGGCTGACCAAGGTCGGCACGGGCACGCTGACGCTGTCCGGCGCCAACAGTTACACCGGGGCCACGCTGGTCAGCGACGGGGTGCTGAACATCCAACACGACAACGCCTTGGGCACCACCGCCGGCGGTACCACCGTGGCCGACGGCGCAACGCTGCAACTTGAGGGCGGCATCACGGTGGGCAGCGAAACCCTAACGCTGGCCGGCAGTGGCGAGACGGGGCAGACTGGTGCCCTGGTGAATGTGTCCGGGACCAACACATATCGCGGCACCGTCACTATGACCACGAGCGCGACGATTGCTACCGATGACGGTTTGCTGGTCCTGGACGTGGCGTCGGGCAACGCCCTGCAGATTAACAATTCGGGAACAACCGCCACGTTGCTGGCCGGGAACGGACAGATCTCGGTGCGGGACAACATCGGCTTCGGAGGTACTGGAGGTATCGACCGGACCGTGCTGCTGACGGGAACAGGGAGCGGCACGATTACGGGGACGATCGCATCCGGCGGCGCCGACGCGACGGTCGTCAAGGAGGGCAGCGGCGCATGGAAGCTTGCTAACAACAGCAATAACTGGAGTAGCGGCAGTCTGACGGTCAACGCCGGCACGCTGGTCGTCGGCGCAGCAAACGTGATTCCCCACGGCACGGGCAAGGGCGACGTCACGGTCAATGCTCCGGGCACGCTGGAGGTAGGCTTTGCCGAGACGGTCAATGGCCTGTGGGGCGATGGTACGGTCACTGGTGCCGCGACGTTGACGGTGGGCGCCGGCGACGCGACGAGCACGTTCAGCGGAGTCATCCAAGACGGCAGCGGCACGGTGGCGCTGACCAAGACCGGCAGCGGCACGCAGACGCTCAGCGGGAGTGGGATCAAGTTCCAGGGCAACCTGGACGTGCAGCAGGGGACCCTGACGCTGCAGGATGCGACGGAGTTCGCCAAGGGGACGCCCGACCAGGCGCAGACGCTGACCACGGCCAGCGGCGCGACGCTGGAGTTCAACGTCGGGACCGGTGTCACTCACGCCATCGGGCTGAACGTGCCCGGCGGCCTGACGATCGACGGCAGCGGGACGTTGAAGAAATCAGGCGGCGGGCTGCTGGCCTTGAACAATCAGGGCAACAGCAACTATGTGGTCAGAATGGCCATGACCGGCGGGCTGATCGACATCCAAGGCGGGACACTCCAGAACGGCGGATGGCAGGGCCAGAACTGGACGAACAACCGGGCGTCGCTGAACGTGGCGGAGGGGGCGATTTTCGATGTGCGGGACGGCCAGCCAGTCTCCGTCGATGCGGTGACCGGGGCGGGCTTAATCAAGAAGACGTGGGGCGACTTGGACCGCACGCTACGGATCGGCGTGAACGGCGGCTCGGGCACCTTCAGCGGGGTGATCTCCAACACCCGCGGGACCACGGCCGTGATCAAGGAGGGCGCCGGCACACAGATCTTCTCCGGCGCGAACACGTACACGGGCCTGACCACGGTGACGGCGGGGACACTGCAACTGGGCAACGCGGCGGCGTTGGGTGCGGCGTCGGTCGGGACAAGCGTGGAGAGCGGGGCCGTCCTGGACCTGAACGGCCAAGCCGTCGGCGCGGAGCCGATCACGCTCAACGGCACGGGCATCGGTTCCGGCGGGGCGCTGGTCAACAGCAACGGGACGGCAGCCAGCTTGACCGGCAATATCAGCCTCGGCAGCGCCAGCAGCATCGGCGGCAGCGGGAAGGGGATTTACAGCGGCACGGTCAGCGGCGGCTTTGACCTCACCTTGGTCGGTACGGGGATGAAGGAGTTCCGCGGCGTGCTAGGCGGCGGCACACCGCTGGCCGGCCTCACGCAGGCCGCCGGCAGCGGCGCGGTGCTGTTCCGTGAGGACGTCACCGTTGACAGTGGCGGAGCGACATTCAACGCCGACGTCACGCTCGACGGTTTGACGTTCCAGTCCGGTGGGGCAGTTACTTGTGGCGATGCCTCCAGCGACACGCTGACCGTCAGCGGCGCGGCCACGACGGTGCGCACCGGCACGGGGGACATCACGCTCCGCAGTACCACGACGGGCCATCAGGACCTGACGCTCGACGCAACCGGCGGCATCACGTTCCATGCGCCGCTGACCATGACGGCGGGCTCGCTGAGCGCCGCTGCGGCCACCATCAGCTTGCCCAACAGCGGCTCGGACCTCGCCGCCGGCGGCACGGGGAGCGTGTCCCTCACGGCCACGAAGAACATCGAGCTGGGCTCCGGGTCGAGCATCACCACGGCCGACGGCGATCTTACCCTGGAAGCCAACCAGGCCGGCACGGCCGCCGGCGGCTTCGTCGGTATTGACCTGAACGGCGCGACAGTCAGCTCGGCTAACGGCGACATTTCGCTGAGCGGCCACGGAGGAAATTCGGGAGGGATGGGCGTCTATCTCCAGAATAACGCCGTCGTGGCGTCGACGGGGACGACCAAAGCGGAGGCAGGGACCATCGCCATCGATGGCACAGGTGGTGCGGCGGGGGTCCGGGGGATTTGGCTGTACGGCGCGGGGGCGAAGGTTACTTCGCAGGCGGGCGACATCACGCTGACAGGGGTCGGAAATGGAGCGGGTCACGGGGTGGAGATTTCTCATGGGGCCATGGTGGAATCCACGGGGACCGAGGAAGCGAACGCGGCCGCGATCGCCATCCGGGGCACCGCGGGGGCGGGTGCCAGCGGCAACAACGGCGTGAACGTGTACACCAACGCCAAGGTCATTTCGCAGGCGGGCGATATCTCGCTGAGCGGCGTGGGCGGCGGCAATGGATCGGGAAGCATCAATCATGGTGTGTGGATTGCCAATGGCAGCGCGGTGGAATCGAGTGCCGGCGGCGCGGTCAGTGTCAGCGGAATTGGCGGCGTGGGGAGTGGCGGGTCCAATTACGGCGTCTACGTTTCAGGAACCGGCTCGAAGGTAGCCTCCGCGGGGGGCGGCGCTGTGAACATCACCGGCACCGGTGGTTCGGGCGTTGGCAGCAACAATCTCGGGGTGCGTATTTCGACCGGTGCCGCGATCACGTCAGGGGGCAGCGGTGCGGTCACCGTCACGGGCACCGGGGGCAATGGATCCGCGGGCAACGACGGCGTGCGCATCGAGAGTGCGGCCAGTCGCGTCTCGTCCGCCGCGGGGCCCATTACCATCGCGGGCACAGGGAACGGAGGCGGCGGGTATGGCGTGGCCATCGCGGCCGGCGTCACGCTGGCGATCGATGCGGCCGACGGGGCCGCTCTGTCGATCACCGGCGACGGAGCAGGGACGCAGCCGGGCGTGCAGATCGATTCCCCGATCCACAGCGGTACCGGGCCGGTCGCGATCACATCCACCGACGGCAACGTGCAGTTCGGGGCCGGCGGGGACATTACTTCGACCAGCGGGGTCGTGGCGGTGAGCGCGTGCGGTGCCGTGGTGATGGCTGACGGGGCGTTGCTCGACGGTGGCAGTGGGCTAATCGGCATCGACGCCGGCCTCAACATCACGCTGGGCGGCCTGCTGACGACCGGCGCGGTCCAACTGACCGCCGGGGGCGCTATCGTGGACGGCGGCAACACCCACACGGACGTGACGGCGGCCGATCTGGTGGCGACGGCAACCGCCGGCGTCGGGACGGCGGCCGGCGGGCTCGAGACGGCCCTGGCCAACTTCGAAGCCGACGGCGGCACGGGCGGGGTGAACATCTCCAACACGGGCGCCCTGACGATCGGCGGGGCCACGAGTTCGCTGGCGGGCGTCAGCGCCACGAATGCGGCGATCTCGATGACGGGCGACAGGACGATCACGGTCAGCGAGACGATCGCCGCCGGCGGCACGGGGAGCGTCTCGCTAACAACCACGCGCAACATTGTCCTGAGTTCCGGCGCAAACGTGACGACCGTCGACGGCAACATCAGCCTGCTTGCCGGCGACGGAACGGCCGCCGGCGACTTCGCCGGCATCTGGTTGTTCACCGCGTCGATCACTTCGTCGGGGGCCGGCAACATCTCGCTTACGGGCTTCGGCGGAAACAGCGATTCTGGCAGTCACTGTGGGGTCAACATCAGCGATAGCTCGGTGGTCTCGGCCACGGCGGCCGGATCGATCACGATCCAAGGGACGGCCGGCAAGGGAGAGAACTACAACCGCGGAGTGCAGGTTCACGCAGGGTCAACCGTGTCCGTGGGCGACGGCAATCTGACGATCACCGGGATTGGCTTCGCCGGCGATGCGGGCAATCTGAATCACGGTATCAGCGTGATCAATGGCAGCCAGGTCGTTTCGACAGGTGCCGGGAACATCGTCCTGACGGGCACGGGCGGCAGTGGAAGCACGTCCGGGTTCCACAACGGCGTGCAGATCGCCACGGGCGGCGACGTGCTCTCGAACGGGACGGGCACGATTCAGATCATCGGCACGCGGGGCAGCAACGGCGCTACGAGTGCGGGAATCAACGTCGCCGACGATAGCGGGACGACGATTGTCGCGAACCACACGTCCATCTCCTTGATTTCGGATTGGACGAGTATCGGCACCGCGAATCCGGTGATCAACGCCGGCACAGGCACAGTCACGCTCCGCCCTCTGAGCAGCCACATCCCAATCAACCTGGGGGCCGCGGACGCCGCCGGCACGTTGGGTCTGACCGACGTCGAGTTGGACAAGGTGACCGCCGGGACGATCAACATCGGCGACGGCAGCAGCGGGAGGATCACGGTCAGCGGGGCCATCTCCCGGACGGCAACCACGGACGTAAACATCACTACCGGTTCGAACAAGAACATCGTGTTCAGCGGTTCCGGGGCGATCGATGCGGCGGGCGGCAACGTGACGCTCACCACCAGCGGTACCGGCGCGATCCAGTCCGGTGACGCCGCGGTCGACATCACGGCCGCCGCAGGGACCATTTCGCTGACCGCTGGCTCCGGCGGCATCGGGGCCGGCGGCAACCCGCTGGTCGTGTCCGGGACGAACCTGGACACCAACACCGGCTCGGGCAACGGCAACCAGTTCCTGTCCGCCTCCGGTTCCATCACCATCGACACCACCGGACTGTCCGCGGGCTCCGGCACGGTGGAACTCGACGAGGGTACCTTCACACTCGGCGGCAGCGAGAGGATCAACGTCAGCACCCGGCTGAATGTCAACGGCGCGACGTTCGCGATCGGCGCGTACAACGAGACAATCGCCCAATTGATCCTTCAGGACGGCACGGTCGGCGGCACGACCGGCCTGTTGACGGGCACCAGCGATTTCGATGTCCGCCGGGGCACGATCAGCGCCAGGTTGGGCGGCGCGGTCGGGCTGACGAAGACGACGAGCGAAACCGTGACGCTCAGCGGCGCAAACAGCTACACCGGCACGACCGCCGTCAGCGAAGGCGTGCTGAACGTCCAACACGCCAGCGCCCTGGGGACCACCGCCGGCGGTACCACCGTGGCTGGCGGCGCGACGCTGCAATTGCAGGGGGACATCACAGTGGGCAACGAATCGCTGACGCTGGCCGGCAGCGGCGCAACGGGCCAGACCGGCGCCCTGGTGAATGTGTCGGGGACCAACACGTATCGCGGCCTCGTCACTTTGAACGAGAGCGCGACGATTGCTTCCGAAGGAGGCTTGCTGGTCCTGGACGTGGTGTCGGGCGACGCACTAACCATCAAGAATTCCGGAACAACCGGCACGCTGGCGGCCGGGAACGGTCAGATCTCGGTGCGGGACAACATCGGCTTTGGAGGTTCCGGAGGTTCCGACCGCTCGTTGGTGCTGACGGGCGTGGGGAACGGCACGATTTCGGGGACGATCGCGTCCGGGGGCGCCGCGGCGACGGTGGTCAAGGAGGGGACCGGCCAGTGGACGCTCAGCGGAAGCGGCAATAGCTGGAGCAGCGGCGATCTGACTGTTAACGAGGGCACGCTGGTCGTCGGCGCTGCGAACGTGATCCCCAACGGCACGGGCAAGGGCAACGTCACGGTGAATGCTCCCGGCGTGTTGGACGTCCGTTTCAACGACACGATCAACGGGCTGTCGGGCACCGGTACGGTCACCAAGACGACCAGCGGCGCGGCGACCTTGACCGTGGGCGCCAGCGACGCCACGAGCACGTTCAGCGGAGTCATCCAAGACGGCAGCGGCACGGTGGCGCTGACCAAGACCGGCACCGCCACGCTGACGCTCGGCGGCAGCAACACCTACAGCGGCGATACGACGATCAGCGCCGGGGTGCTGTCAGTGACGGGCTCGCTGTCGGATGCGACGGACGTCAGCGTGGCCGCCGGCGCCATCTACAACGTGGGTGCCAGCGACACGATCGACGAGTTGAGCGGCGCGGGGACCGTGACGTTGGGCAGCAACACGCTGACGGTCGGTGGGGACAACGGGACAGGGACTTTCAGCGGCACGCTCAGCGGCACGGGCGGACTGACAAAGATCGGCACCGGCACGCAGACGCTCAGCGGCGCCAACACCTACAGCGGCGCTACGACGGTCAGTGGCGGCACGCTGCAGATCGGCGCCGGCGGGACCAGCGGCACGCTCGGAACCGGTGCCAGCACCGTTCGGAATGGGGCGACACTGGCCTTGAACCGCAGCGACGGCTATACGATTGCCACTGAAACGGAAATCGGCAGCGGAGGCGGCATAGTCCGGGCGATGGCAGGGACCCTGACCTTCAACACCAGCACCAACGGGATCGACCTGAACTCCGCCCACGACGTAACGCTGCTAGTGGATTCCGGCGCCAATATCCGAGTGGAAAACGGGATTCGTAGTGGAGGAGCCGGTGTCGCTCTCGTTCTCGACGGTGCGGGCACGGGAACGATCTCAGGCAGCATCATGGCCGGTGGTGGTAAGTTGACGGTTATCAAGCAAGGCAGCGGCACCTGGACGCTCTCGGGGACCGGCAGCAACTGGAGCACGGGGGGACTGCGCGTCCTGGATGGCACCCTGAAGCTCGGAGCCGGCAACGTGATTCCCAACGGTTCCGGCAAAGGCGATGTCACGGTCAATAGCCCGGGCATCCTGGACCTGAACGGCTGCAACGAAACCATCAACGGCCTGAGCGGCACCGGGACGGTGGATACGAGGGCCGGCGGTACGCCGACGTTGACCGTCGGCGACAACCATACGACGAGTTCCTTCAGCGGGGTGATCCAAGATACCGCCGGCACGCTGGCCCTGACCAAGATCGGGACCGGCAGGCTGACGCTGTCCGGGAGCGGGATCACGTTCCAGGGCAACCTGGACGTGCAGCAGGGGACCCTGACGCTGCAGGATGCGACCAACTTCGCCAACGGAACGCCCACCCAGGCGCAGACGCTGACCACGGCCAGCGGCGCGACGCTGGAGTTCGACGTTGGGACCGGCGACCCTCACGCCATCGGGCTGAACGTGAGCGGCGGGCTGACGATCAACGGCAGCGGGACGTTGAAGAAATCGGGCGGCGGGCTGCTGGCCTTGAACAATCAGGGCAACAGCAACTATGTGGTCAGAATGGCCATGACCGGCGGGCTGATCGACATCCAAGGCGGGACACTCCAGAACGGCGGATGGCAGGGCCAGAACTGGACGAACAACCGGGCGTCGCTGAACGTGGCGGAGGGGGCGATTTTCGATGTGCGGGACGGCCAGCCAGTCTCCGTCGATGCGGTGACCGGGGCGGGCTTAATCAAGAAGACGTGGGGCGACTTGGACCGCACGCTACGGATCGGCGTGAACGGCGGCTCGGGCACCTTCAGCGGGGTGATCTCCAATACCAAGGGGACCACGACCGTGATCAAGGAGGGCGCCGGCACACAGATCTTCTCCGGGGAGAACACCTACACGGGCACGACCACGATCAGCGCCGGCACGCTGTCGGTGACAGGGACGCTGGAGGATTCGGCGGATGTCAGTGTCGCCAGCGGCGCCACGTACAACGTGGGTTCCAGCGACACGATTGACGGCTTGAGCGGTGCGGGGAGTGTGACGCTGGGCGCCAATACGCTGACGGTGGGCGGGAACAACGGGACAGCGACTTTCAGCGGGACGGTCACCGGGACGGGCGGACTGACGAAGACCGGCACCGGCACGCAGACGCTCACCGGCGCGAACAGCTACACCGGCACCACGACGGTCAATAGCGGCACGTTGCTGGTGAACGGTTCCCTCGCGGATGGCTCGGCCGCCACAGACGTTACCGTGGCGAGTGGCGCGACCCTGGGTGGGAGCGGCACGGTGGCCGGAACCATCCTGGTGCAGAGCGGCGGCGAAGTCGCCCCTGGCAACGGCCCCGCCATTCTCGATGCCGGCAATGTGACGTTCTCCAGTTTCTCGATCTTCAGCGTGGATCTGAAGGGCACCACGGTCGACACGCAGTACGATCAATTGCGCTCCACCGGGACCGTAACCCTAGGCAACGCCGATCTCCATCTGACGCTCGGCTTCACGCCGACGCTGGGCAATGTGTTCACCATCGTCTCCGCGGCCAGCGTCAGTGGCACGTTCAATGGCCTGGCCAACGGCGCCACGACAATCGTTAACGGCAGCGGCTTTCGGGTGAACTACACGTCTACGACCGTGACCCTCACGTGTGTTTCACCGGCTATCGCCTGGGACGCCGCCTCGGTCAGCGCCAACGAAGGCGGCACGCCCGTCAACTCGGGCACGTACTACGATGCAGCCGGGTACACGAACGTGGAAAGCATCGAGGCCAACGTTGGTACCGTCACGAAGCACACCGACGGCACTTGGAGTTGGTCACTTGGGAGCCCCGTCGACGACGGTCCGGCCGGCCCGGTCTCAGTGACAATCACCGCGACCAACAAGGATGAAGCTACGGCCACGACGACGTTCACCTACACCATCAACAACGTCCCGCCGACGGCGACCTTCCTCGGCCCAGGAACGATCACGTACGGCCAGATTGCGACCGTCAGCTTCACAAATCGCTACGATCCTTCCTCCGCTGATACCAATGCCGGCTTCCACTACGCATTCTCGCTTGACGTCGACACGACGGGTACGGCCACGTACGACAACACTACTGGTTCCAGCTATTCGACAGGTTTCGACGGGGTCGACGCGGGGACCCACACGGTGTACGCGCGAATCATCGACAAGGACAACGGCTTCACGCAATACAGCACCGTCGTTCAGGTCAATCCCAAGCCGCTCATGGGAAGCATTACCGCGGCGAACAAGATGTACGACGCTACCACGGCAGCGACGATCGCCGGCCGGACGCTGGCAGGCGTGCTGAGCGGCGACACGGTGACCTACGTGGGCGGGACGGCGGCGTTCGCCGACAAGACGGTGGGGACCGGCAAGACGGTGACGGGCACGGGCCTGAGCCTGTCGGGTGCCGACGCCGCCAACTACACGGTTAACACCACGGCCACGGCGACGGCCAACATCACGGCCCGAGCGATGACGGTTACAGCCACGGGGGTAAACAAGGTCTACGACGGCACGACTGTGGCGACCGTGACGCTGTCGGACAACCGCGTGAGCGGCGATTCGCTGAGCGCCGCTTACAGCAGCGCCGTCTTCGCGGACAAGAACATCGGCACGGGCAAGGCGGTCAGCGTCAGCGGTATCAGCATCAGCGGCGCCGACGCGGGGAACTACACGGTCAACGCCACGGCCACGACCACGGCCAACATCACGGCCCGTGCTTTGACGGTTTCCGCCGCGGGAGTGAACAGGGTCTACGACGGCACGACTGCGGCCACGGTCACGCTGTCAGACAACCGCGTGAGCGGTGATGTGCTGAGCGGCGCTTACACCGGCGCCGTGTTCGCCGACAAGAATGTGGGGACGGGCAAAACGGTGTCGGTGAGCGGGATCAGCGTGACGGGGACCGACGCGGGGAACTATACGATCAACACCACCGCCACGACGGCGGCCAACATCACGGCCCGGACGTTGACGGTTTCCGCCACGGGAGTGAACAAGGTCTACGACGGCACGACCGCGGCCACCGTAACGCTGTCGGACAACCGCGTGCTGGGCGACGACCTTACGGTCAACCACGCCAGCGCTGCTTTCGCGGACAGGCACGCTGGCTTGGCCAAGCTGGTGAACGTCAACGGGATCACGCTCAGCGGGACCGACGCGGGGAACTACGTCGGGAACACCTCGGCCAGCACTTCGGCGGACATCACGGCCCGCGCGTTGATGGTCACGGCCGACGCCCAAGCCAAGACGTACGGCGAGGCCGATCCGGGGCTGACCTACCGGGACCACGGTCACCGTGTTTTCGCTGTAGCCGGTGTACCTTCCCTGAATCGTGATCGGGTTGGAACCGTCCTGCGCACAGAGTTGAAATGTTACGGGGGCGTTCGCCGTTCCATCGCCCCAGATTTTGCGCGGATCGGTGCCGTTGGGGAACGTTAATTGCACATTGCCCTCGCCTCTGGTAACCCCCGCCAGGTTGACGGGCAAACGCAGCTTCAGTTTCGCCAGATTGGTTTTCTGCGACGAAAGAAGAGCTTCTTTGACCGTCACGACGGTCTTGTGAGATAGGAGCGAGATACGCACGTTAGCAGGAATCCCGAGCGTCGAAACCTGCGGGGCCGCCGAGGCGGTGTAGGTTGTTGTTTTCTCGAAGCCGTGGGGCGACTCAACCAATTCAAACTTTCCGTTTGCGGAAAGGAACCCGGCCAGGTCCAGATCGAGGCTCAGGCTGTCGCCGGTGGCGTCGAGCACGAGAGGTGAGTACGCGAGCGTGGCTTTCTCGTAGGTCTTGGAAAGGTCGAGGGTAACCACCTCGACGAGCGTGAAATCGCTGTTCTGGACGTTGGCCAGCGCGGTGATGTCGATCTCGAGCGCCCGGTCTTGGTTTTGGAGGCCCTCCACCATCTCCGAGTGCAGCGGATTCGTCTTGATGCCCCAGTCGTTCCCAAAGAGGAAAGTCTGGTCTGTGGCCGGGACGGTGATCTTTTCAATCTCCTTTAGCGTGTCCGGTGCGGTTGTGACGCGATTGCTGTCGGCTTCAACGTCAACTACCTTCCTTGCGTTTCCACTGCCGGCCTTCTTCACCGTCAGAGCGCTACCTTGCGCTGATTTCGACACCTCGATCGTGTTGTTGTTAACATGATTCGTGACGAAGTAGATCTCCTCCGGGTGCAGGGGGTCTGAGGTCAGACTGGTATGTCCTTCGAACGGCAGCTTCGTGCCTGCTACCTCGTAGAAAACAATTTTGTCGCCCACTTTAAGTTCGTGGTTGTCGATTGTGAAATGCGTCGTGTCTGCCGCGGCGGTAAACGGCTTGAGCGGTTCGGCCTTGATCCACTTGCCGTCGACCGTGCCGGAGGAAGACCCGGCAAATGCCCCATTCACGGGGTTTTTTCCGGGGTTCCACACCCAGACGTCCGTACTGGCCTGGAGCGTCCCCGCACTCAGGACATGCGTGATGGGCGTGGTGACACCCGAGAAGTCAAGGGTATCGGTCGGCTTTTTCGTGGCGGTCTTGTCGCTTTCCAGGTCTTTCGCAGCGAACGCCTCGACGACCGTATCCTGACCCCAGCCGTCGTTGAAGACGTACGTGTCCGAGCCCCACCCGCCCTCGAGCCAGTCGTTGCCGGGCCCGCCAACCAAAACATCCTTGCCGTCGCCGCCCAACAGTAGGTCGTTTCCACCTTGTCCGAGCAGGAGATCATCGCCATCGCCGCCGCGAAGCTCACCGCGCAGACTCGAAACTTGGCCGTATTTGGTTGTGGTCGCATCGATGGACTCCTGGACGACAATTGTCGTCTTATCGTTGGAAGTCGTTGCGTCCGTCACCGTGTACAGGCCGTCGTTCTTGTCCGATCCGGTGACCAGGACCCTGGTCCCGACGGGAAACGCTGCCACACTGTCGCCATCCACCACAAACTCTGTTCCGTTTTGTGCGCTGACTCGAGTCACCTCGTATGTCTCGGCGATGCCGTTGCGGGCGAGGATCACGTCGTTCCCTTTCCCCCCGGTGACAATGTGTGGGAGGGCGTCGCTGGCCAGAAGGTCTGCGGCAGCCGAGCCGATGATCGTCTGGATCCGGTTGAAGCCTCCGCCTTGAGGAGCTCGGTTGGCGTCGACCTTGATGCCCGTTGCCCAGTTCCCCAGAGGAAACGAGCCGGGATCTGCGTCAGCCGTACGAACCGTGACGGCGGGAGCGCCGTAGGCGGAGTAGTCCAGGGAATTGTTCGCGCCGCCGCCACCGTCGATGGTGCCTTTCAGCGTGACGAGGTCTTTGAGTTGGAAGGCATCGTTCTTCGTTCCACCGACAAGATTGACTGTCGCCCCCGATTTCGCCAGCAGCACGAAGGTGTTGGCGGTCTGCGGGTCGGTGACCGTCACTTGCGTGTCAGACGAATCGTTCTTGGTGACGACGAAACGGAGTTCCGTCGTGACGGTCGAGAAGTCGAGATTGATCGTGGCGCCGGCCTCGGCCGTGACCGTAAAGGTCCTATTTCCGTTTGGTCCCGCGTCAAGGACGTTGGCCCAGCTGTCCCCGACGTTGACGGTGTAAATGGCGTTGCCGAGCGCGAGTTGCTCGACATAATCGCGCGCAGTGGGCTCCGTATCGTGGTCCCTTACCGTGATGTCGCTACCGCCCGGCAGGCCAGTGAAAAGGAGACGCCGCTGCGCAGGCTTCGATTCGCGAATGTCGACCGTGAGATTTGTCCGCACGTCCCTTAGGTCCAGGGTGTCAATTCCACCCCCGCCGCTTTCGACCACGGTATCCGTGGCCCAACCGGTCGCACCGACCACTTGGAAGACATAAGTATCGTTACCGAGGCCTCCCCGGAGCGTATCGTTTGCGTTATCACCGGCCCCGCCGTTGAGCACGTCGTTGCCAGCGTTGCCTGTCAATCTGTCTGCGCCGCCTCCGCCATCCAGCGTATCCCGCTTGCCGCCACCGGTGAGTTGGTTGGCGACGTCGGCGCCGGGTCCGGTGATCACGTTGGGTATGTCCGCTGCCCCCGTCACGTGCTGGATATTCGTCACGTTTCCGGTGATGAGAGCAACCTGACTTGCCGCGGCTTCGGAAAGATCAACGGCCACGGTGGTCACGGAAGGATTGGTGTACTGCAGCGTGTTCGTGCCTCCGCCGCCGTCGAGCGAGCCGAGAATATTCGCTGTTCCTTCCAGGACAAAGACGTCGTCTCCCGAGCTGCCGGTGATGTCGGTGACGCCTTTGACCGTAAGCCTGTCGGCCAGCTTGGCCACACCAGGGGCGATCACCGTTACTGTGCCGGCGTCTGCCAGAACCAGCCCATTGCCGCCGAGATCGAGCGTGAAAGCGGAAGTCGGCGCACCCTGTTGCACTTGCGTCGTGACGGTCACCCTGCTACTCTGGACGACGATCTTCGTGAGCCCTGTGGCCGAAAGGGTCTTCTTGTCTGTGCCTGTTCCGTGCTCGAGCGTCACATTCTGAGACGTGAACCGGACAGTCAGCGGTTGTTCCAAGTGCTTGACCGTGAGCGTGCGGTAGTCTGACACACTTGCGGATGCGCTCCACACAGCATTGACGTCCGGCTTCGACGAATCGGAGAGCGTATACGCGGGAACTGAAAGCACAAACGGATAGGTAGTCACGTACGCGTCCGTAGCGAACGGCGCGCCGTCAATCACACCGGTGCTCGCCTCCAGCACCCAGTCGCCGCCGCGTGCGGCGTTGCCGGTCAGGTCGGTCGAGGCGGCGATGTCGGCGCCGGTGAACTGGGCAAGATTTTCAACGAACTCAACGCCCTCCGCCCCCGCCGCCACGTTGCAGCCGTACAACAGGATGTCGGTGCCGGGAGTCAGGGAAGTGCCCCACTGGGCGAGCTGGCCGGAGTAGGCGTTTAGATTGCCGCCGTCCAAGTGCATATTGCCCAGTTGCAGGCTGCCGCTGGAGCCGTGCGAGAGGATGTGGACGGCGTCGATCCCGGTCTGCCGGGCCAGCACCTCGGTGATCTGCTGGACCCCGTCCCGGTCCGTGGACAACTCGAAGACGCCGATCGGCCCGCCGGCCGTGTTTTCGTAGGATGGGTCTCCAGACCCGTCCGTGTCCGGGATTGCTGGGTCGGGTCTGGAGACCCAACCTACAGCAGCGTCGGGTCTGGAGACCCAACCTACGGAAAGCTGTGCCGTGACGGCGGCGGTCAACTGCTGGTAGTCCTCGACCCCGGTATCCACAAACACGATCTGCCGCAGCGCCGGCATGGGCTCGGGCGTCACGGTCACATTCGGGGGGGCGGCAGTAACGCTGACGAAGTAACTTGCCGATTCTCCCGCCCCCTCACCCTGCCCTCTCCCCAGTGGGGCGAGGGTACTTGCGGATGCGCCGTCCCCCGCCAAGCCCAGGTATCGGTCGACCGCTTCCGGCCAGCCGGTCAGCAACAGACGGCCTTCCAGCGACTCCATGTTCAGCCGGCGGAAATCGCGCCGGTTCCGGGTCCGGCGGGCGGCACGCTCCTGGCGGCGCCGGCGGGAGCTTTTCGCGGTCGGGTCAGCGTCGCGCGATACACCGGACAGAGGGGAAACTTGCGTATTCATGGCGAATTCCTTAGGTGAACGGCCTGAAGTAGCTCACTCGTAGGGCGACGAAACGGGCAGGAAAATTGGGGCAGGAAAATGAAAAACCTCAATTCCAAGATTTTTCTGCCCTCCATCTTCCTGCCAGTCTCTGGGTTTGCCCCGTTAACAACCCCAACCGGGCGTGATTCCCAAGCCCGACGGATCGGGCCGCGCGCATGGCCGGACTGTCCGCGCATAGAAGAAATGCCCGAACGCCCGAGGCGATGAGCAAGAAAAATGGACAATTCGACAGAATTCCCAAAAGTTTTTCCGCTCAACGGATCCCGAAGCTCATTTCATTGGTGTTGCTCAGGGCCATTCGCCGTTCTTCCGGCGGTAGAAGGGCAACCGCTGATCGACGCTGATCAACGCTCATCTGCGGGCGGGGCGGGATGACAAGAAGGCTGCTGGGACCGCGGATTGGGCAGGAAAACGGGCAAATGACCGATTTCTTGTTTTTTTTCAACGACCCGCCAAATCACTAAACAAGACTCGGGAAGAGCAAATCCCTCAAAAAAACTTGGAACACTAATCTTCGCTAATCTCCACTGATGCGTCTCAATTAGCGTTAATTAGCTAATATTAGTGTTCCCTTGTCCTTGCGGTGTGGTCGTGTTTAGTGGTTTGGCGGGTGGTTGTTTTTTTGCGCGGCAAAGAGGCAAGAGCACCGCGGATTGCACGGAACGATCATTTCCAATCCAACGGCTCATTCGGAAGTGGGACGTATTCAACCAGCAGTGTTTCCGCAGGGCACGTGGCCTCGATGCGTTCCTGCCAGTACCAGATCATCGCTGAATAGACGGACGGAGCGGCCGGCGCAGGCGACCCACTTTCCACCGTAATCGTGCTGCAACCGGTCCCAGTTCTTCGCCAGAAAATCAGCGCTTTCCGTCAGACAGAAAGACCTGTTAGCCTGCTGATCAATACTCACGGGAGATGCTCCTGCTTCTTGCCCGAAACGGCCGTCTGCAAATTGACCCAAGTCCCAGTGTTGATTCTACTCGTTCCGAAGAGGATTGACAATCATCTCATTCCTTTGCCCTCGATTCCTTTGCCCCGTCGTCAAACTGACGCGCGAGGCGGAAGCCCCGGCAATCCGCGCGGCCCAGCGGCACCTGCCAGCCGCAGCGGTACGCGGACGTGCATCCGCCGGCGGCATTGGTCCAGCTTCCGCCCCGGGACACCCGGTACGGGCCCGCGGACGCACCGGGCGGATCGTCCCGCGGCGAGGTGGCGTAGTACGCGGCGTCGTACCAGTCCGCGCACCATTCCCAGACGTTGCCATGCACGTCGAACAGGCCCCAGGGGTTGGCCGACTTCTGACCCACGGGACGCGTCCCCGTTCTGGCCGTGTCCACGAACCAAGCGTGCGACTTCAACTCGCTCCAGAGGCCACCCGAATACCAGGGCGTCGTGGTCCCGGCCCGGCAGGCGTACTCCCACTGCGCCTCGCTCGGCAGATACGACTTGTCGCCTTCCTTCTCCGACAACCAGGCACAGAACGCCGACGCGTCGCTCCAAGACACGTTCACCACCGGATGCTCGTCCGTCTGCTCGAACCCCAGATCCGCATTCCAGACAAAGCGGGGATCTTGCTTGTGCTGGCCATCGAGAAGTCCGAAGCCCCCTTTGCCATCCCGCTCGGCTTCGGTCCGGTAGGCGCGGTCTTCCACAAAGCGGCGGAACTGGCCGCGGGTGACTTCGTGACGGCCGAGCCAGAACGGCTGGGTGATCCGGACGCGGTGCCGGGGGACTTCGGCGGACAGACGGTT
>Ga0351940_1117_pt1 | contig 23321 bp, 21 predicted proteins | sample TotcelHT113001N8_FD_205819 | JGI IMG/M metagenome (GOLD analysis project Ga0351940, IMG submission 205819) | Enriched cells from coal bed in the Powder River Basin, Montana, United States - Total cells T11 rep2 HSBNCT.T11.300.1.N8 ... | reverse complement strand
TGGACATCCTTCCCGGCAATGGCCAGTTCTCCCGTAGTAGGCTCATCAATGGCTCCGATCAGATTCAAAAGGGTGGTTTTACCGGAGCCGGATGGCCCCCATATCGCCACAAACTCTTTTTTATCGATTTGCAGATCGACTCCTCTGAGCGCGTGCACCACCGTTTCCCCGAGATGATAATCTTTGGTAATGTTTTTCATGTCAATCAAAGCCATCTTATTTCTCCTTTCAAAAGACCCTGAGGCAGATCAATATATGTAAATTTTTATCTTTATACCGGAAGTCGGGTGAATATTGCCACAAACGTCAGACTTTTTAACCTTTCTGCGACTAACAGCCTGATTACAATACAATAGAATTGCCAGTAATTTCATTTTTTAACTTTTGTGCGCTATGGCTACACGATTTGATATGAAATTAATTCTCAGATCTTGCTTTTAATGTTTCAAATCTTGCTTTTTTATACAGCCCTGAAAAATTAGGTCGGCTTGATGCATCGCTGGATGATCCTGAACAACTGATTTCCATTGGCGTTCCTTGATTAACTTTACTAACCGGTTGTCTGTAGGTTGCAGGAAACCGTCGCCCCAAGTGGAGGCATAGCCTTATTGACTATTCATATAGCGGTTTGACAGGTAAACAAAGATCCACAATACAATGTTTTAAGGGGTGCGTTTCAGGATCGTTGTAGAAAATTTCAAAAGCGGGACGTTCATCCGGTTGATAGTCGCAGGACGGCAGCCAATTAAGAAGCAATCCCATCCATGCATCATAAAATTCATTGATCGCAATTTCACAATGATAAATAGCACATAAACCTCCCGGAAGATATTGGGTATTGATCTCATTGCCGACCTTCAGCTCTTCGGACAGGGGAATGCAAGCGTCAAAAATCAATTTATCCTCCGGTACGGTTCCCTGTTTGCTCCAGTGTATTCCTATTGGCAAATTATTTTCATTGACCAGTCCCTTCGGGTTTGCCCATTGAAGCAATCTATTCCAGGCAGGTGCGCTTGTTTCAGCATTGTAAGGTCCCTGGCAACGCACATAAGCCACGCGATAAGATGGCACTTGGGTTACCGTTACTGCCATCGGTGTCTTCATGTTTAAAATATTTTGAACCGGTTGCTGAAGATTTCTGGAAAACTGGTCATATATTAAAGCACCTCTTTTTGAAAGATGATGCCGCTCAACGCTGTCCAGGTTTCTTATTAAGGTTTTAAAAGTTTCCCAATTGTATTGTTCTCTGCTGAATGAAGGATTAACCCCGTGATAGGCCTTGAAGGATCTGGCAAAATTTTGCGAACTGGAAAACCCGCATTCCAGGGCAATTTCGGTAATAGACTGATTTTGGTTTATCGAAAGTTTAGTCACAGCTTTTTCCAGACGTGTCCGCCGCACAAAATCATTAACTGTTTCACCGGTCACTAAACGAAACAAGCGATGAAAATGAAAGGGAGAGAAGCAGGCAATTTTGGCAAGCATGGTCAGATTCAGGTCTTCGGCATAGTGAGCGTGCACGTAATCGATGGCGCGATTCACGCGAAGGAGATATTCATATTTTACCGTTTCATCAATCAAGGGGCGCATCTACACGTTACTTTCGCCGGACTTCAACTTCTGAAATATTTAATTCGTAATAGAATGTAAATCCCATATAATACTAACGTTATAAATGTCAATGATAGAGTAAAAGGTAGACGGGTTCCAAAAGCAAAAAACGGGCAGAGCTTGTATAGCTGCAGGGAAAACAGAAGCGTTCATACAGGCCTATGAGCATTGTTATCAGCAGCATTGAAACAACAGGAAGACATTGCGGAAAGACGGTGCATCCGGCATTCTATCCCCTATCGCTATCAACAAGGCGTCATTATATTATGGTGGATCGGAATATATGTTATCGAATCATACAGGTTCACGATACTGATCACCGGCCGTTCGCCGGATTATCAGACGTTAAAGCGGAAATTAATGATGTCACCGTCCTGGACGATATATTCTTTTCCTTCCAGACGCAGACGGCCGGCTGATTTTACCTGGGCCTGTGAGCCGTTGTGAGTCATGAAATCGTCAAAGGACATGACTTCGGCTTTGATAAAGCCCCGTTCGAAATCATTGTGAATCGCGCCCGCGGCTTTGGGGGCTTTAGTCGCAACCGGAATGACCCAGGCTTTAACTTCGTCCTCGCCAACGGTGAAAAATGACATGCGTCCGAGAAGAGAAAAAGCGGCGCGGATGATCCGGCCAAACGCCGGTTCGGCAATGCCCATCGAGGATAAAAATTCTTTTTGATCGGCCAAATCCAGGCCGCCAAGTTCCGCCTCAATTTTGCAGCAGATTCCCAGGACAGGTTCTTCTAATTTTGCCTCGCACGCGAAAGCGTCGGCAAAGGAAAGATTGTCTTCAGAGACATTAACGACAACCAGTTCCGGCTTGATGGACCAGAATGAAAAGCTCCTGAGCGTAAGTACTTCCGCAGGCGTGAGACCCGCCGTGCGCAGGGGCTTCCCGGCTTCCAGGCACTCTTTTAACCTGGGAAGAAGATCGTTTTGCGCCGTTTCCTGTGGAGATATCGCCTTTTTGTTGGACATCTTGGCCAAGCGTTCCAGTTTCTTTTCAATAATTAAAAGATCGGAGAAAACCAGTTCATCTTCCAGCTTGCGGTATGAATCGAGGGCGAGCGAAACGTCCGGCAGGGAAAAACCATCAACAATATGCAGGATACTGTCGGTACCGCTTAAGTTCTGGCGGATGGCGTCCCAGGGATGTTCACCTACGGCGTGGACGTCTACAAAGGGGACTTTGGCCGGTGATACTTTGACCGGTTTGTAGATTTCGACGAGCTTATCAAAACGCTCATCAGGCACGGACGCCTGCCCGCGTACGATCGTGTCGCTATGCGAAGCGCCGCCTTTTACGCCGGTCATAATTTCAAACAAGGTGCTCTTCCCGCTCTGGGGAAGGCCAACAATACCTATTTCCATAATTTGCTACCTTTTCTTCAAACTACCTCTGTAAATATGCATATAGTTGCATTTTGTCATTCCGACCGAAGGGAGAAATCTTGAAATCCTCAGATTGCCACGCAGCCCGAGGGTCTGCTCGCAATGACAGTAAGATATTACGCAAACTCTTTCTCTATGCGACTCATCGCTTCTTTTAATCGATCATCCGGGACGGTAAGAGATATGCGGATAAAGCCTTCGCCATATTGGCCGTAAGCTGTACCGGAGGCTACCACAACGGCGGTTTTATCAAACAGACGGTTTGTAAATTCCAGCGACGTCATACCTTTGGGCGTCGGCACCCACAGATAAAATGTGCCGCGCGGCGGATTAAAATCGATGCCGATCTTTTTGAGTGTTTTCAAAACCAGCTCTCGTCTGCGACCGTAAACAGAGAGCATTTCCTCAATAAAGCCCGCTTCGTTATGCAAAGCCGCAATACCGGCAAATTGAACAGCGTTGAATACGCCGGAATCGGTGTTTTCCTTCACTTTGCTGATGCCGGCGATCAGATCGGGATTGCCGCAGGCCATCCCCAGCCGCCAGCCGCACATATTAAAAGGTTTGGAAAGAGAATTCAGTTCCACACCGACATCTTTTGCCCCCGGCGCCATCAGAAAACTGATGCGCTCCTGTCCGGCAAAAACGATTTCACTATAAGGATTATCGTAACAGATGGCGATGTCATACTCACCGGCAAAGGCCACCAGCTTGTCTAAGAATGCAAGCGTGGCGCAGGCGCCCGTCGGGTTGTTCGGATAATTCAAAAACATCGCGCTGGCTTTTTTGGCCACATCCGTCGGAATATCTTCCAATACCGGCAGGTAATTATTCTGCGGAAGGATGGGAACATTATAAGGAACACCTTCGGCCATCAGAATGCTTGAACGATAAGCCGGATAGCCGGGATCGGTCATCAAAACCGTATCGCCGGGATTGACACGCGCCAGCATAAAATGATGGCAACCTTCTTTGGAGCCGATCAGGCCCAGAATTTCGTTTTCAGGATTGAGGCTGACGCTGTAACGCTCTGCGTACCAGCGGGCAATCTCTTTACGGAACGCCAGCATGCCCTTTTCTTCATCGGTAGGATAACGGTGATTTTGCGAGTCACGGGCAGTACGACACAATTCATCAATGATGGAGTTGGGTGTTGCTTCCACCGGGTCGCCGATCGCGAGCGATATCACATCGACGCCTTCGGACTTGGCCTTATTAATTTTCTTTCTTAACTCCATAAACAGATATGGCGGTATTTTCTTCAATCTATCGGCAGTTTGCAAAGTTATCATCCCTTCCTGATCAGGTTTATTTGTACGCTTCTTCAAAAAGCATTCCCTGATAGACTATTTTCACTTTACCTTCAAGATATATTTCTTCAAAACGGTTGCCCCGCCGGGAAAAATAAACGCGTAATATTTCGCCGCTTTGTACGGTCACGTTCACGGGTGAATCCACGAGATTCCGCCCGGCTGCAGCCAGAACGGAAGCAACAACTCCAGTACCGCAGGCCAGCGTCTCATCTTCGACGCCGCGCTCGTAGGTCCTGACCGTCATTTTATGAAGATCCGAGACTTTGGCAAAATTCGCGTTCGTACCTTTGGGCTGAAAATAGTCATGCTGGCGGATTTGCCTTCCGGTTACGACAACATCAAAAGCCTCAACGGATTCCACAAAACAGACGGCGTGGGGAACACCGGTATCGATGTGATCCAATCCGCACTTGCCGCCATCCAAAACAAGGCTCACATTTTGTTGTAAAAGCGACGGATCAGTCAACCGGACTTTTACCGTATCCGCAAATACTTCGGCGTCAATAATGCCGGCAAGCGTTTCAAAAGACAGCTTCGCACCGGTAACACCGTTGAAAAATGCCCAACGGGCCACACAACGGGCGCCATTGCCGCACATTTCTCCCCTGCTGCCGTCGGAATTAAAAAACTGCCATTTAAAATCAACGGACGCCGATGGTTCAATCAGGAAAAGACCGTCAGCGCCGACGGAAATTTTGCGCGCGCAAATCCGGCGCGCAAAAGCCGGCAGATCACCAACGTCCAGCGACAAATCGCGGTTGTCGATAATGATAAAATCGTTGCCGCTGCCGCTCATTTTCCAAAAACTGATTAAACGTAATTCATTCATGGCCATATTTTCACCTGTTGGATTCCTCGATATTTTGTAGCAGACCCATCAGAAATCCGCCGGTTTGCAGATCACTTCGCGGATTTTAACATCCAGAAAGGAGCTGGCGTTGGCCGGCTGCAAAACCAGCGCCGTATCAATTCCGGAAGATGTCCCTCCGGTGGAAATGACATCTTCGTTGGTCCGGATGCACCCGGCATCCGCGGCCATCACAGCGGCTTCTATCGCCACTTTGGTCCCCTGACCGAAAATACGCAGGGTATAGGTGTAAATTCGTTTCATGATTTGTTTCCTCTGGGTTCCTGATCCGTAAAAACACCTGATGTAATTTGTACAAGTGACTTAACACAATTTAAATGATGATTCAAATGGTTCCACTGTTTTAGCTCACGCCTCTCCTTGCCATGATCCGATCATAACGGCGCCGAATCCCATTGACACGCAGGCGATCTTTCGCTACGAATATGGAAAATAAGGAGAAGACACTATGAAATTGACCACACATAGTATGTGCAGACTGGTAAAAAGCGAAGACCTCAATCACCATGGCACTCTGTTTGCCGGAAAGACGGCCATGTGGGTTGTCGAAGCAGGCTTCATTGCCGCCGCCAGCCTCACGCATCCTGAAAACATTGTTTGTATTAATGTACACGGCATGCTTTTCAAAAAACCCGTGAGGAACGGCCAGATTATCCGGCTGGAAAGCAAGGTTGTATTGGCATCGAAGACCCGGCTCGTTTCTTATGTCAGGGTGCTGGACAATGCAACCGAGGCCGCCTGTATGGATGGATTTTTAAGTTTTGTTCACGTGGATTTGCAGGGCAAGCCCATGCCGCATGGCATTGTTCTTGATTACACCGATCCTGAAGATGCGGCTTTGCTGGAGAAAGCGAAAGTTCTTAAATAAACGTGATCAGCTTACTTCATCTTCCGGATGCGTACGTCGATACCTTTCTCGTCTTTAAGCAAAGTGATCAGTTTTGATGTATTCGTTTCGCCGTAATGATAGGGATACAGAATCTTCGGTTTGAACGCGCAGGCCGCATCGGCGACCATTTCCGGCGTCATGGTATAGGGCAGGTTCATCGGCAGAAAAGCAATGTCGATATTCTGAAGCTGCTTCATCTCCGGTATGTTTTCCGTATCCCCGGCAAGATAGAGTCGCAAATCGCCAAAAGAAATAATATAGCCGTTGCCGACACCTTTCGGGTGGAAAGGTTTTCCCGGCGCACGCATATTGACGATATTGTAGGCAGGTACAGCCTCAATCTGCAATCCGTCCACCGTCTGCTTGTCGCCGTTCTTCATAACGATCGTTCCCGGAATTTGTTTCCCGACATCCGTATTGCCGACAATTTTTGTCGCGGCGGTTTTAATATGGTCTACGGCTTTCAAATCCAGGTGATCATCGTGATCGTGGCTGATGAGAAGGATGTCCGCCTTGGGCAATTTTGCGTAATCCGCTTCACCCGACACAGGGTCTGAATGAATCGCTTTGCCGTTCCAGGACATCACAAGCGAGCTGTGACCCAGAAAACTGATGACCAGATCACCCTGGGAAGTTTTAATCGTATCGGATTCCATCGTCCCCTCCTTTACATTGCAGGTTGACATCCATAAGCAAACAAAAGAAACACGATCGCCTGCATCCGTCTTTTCTCCATCCGGCGAACACCGACGTCAGGGATATAGCGTTTATTAAATACTTCCCGCTTTTTGACTTTGTGACAGACGTGCGATGGTATCCATATAACGCGCAGCCAGCTCCTCCACCGGTTCCAGACACAAGCATTTCAGATAGGATTTCACAAATCCTTTGAGAAAAATAGCTGCCGGCAGAAGCGCCACACGATCTTCTTCAATGCTCTTCAGATGGTCATTCCGGATTTTCGTCTCCAGCGCGATTTGCTCAATGAGCACCCCAAGCTCCGTGCGGATGTTTTTCAAGTCCGCGCCGCATATTTCATTTTTAACCAGGATGCTGCCGACAAGCTGGCTTTGACTGACCTTGTTTTTTAATTCGTCATTGTTCATTAAAGCAGTCTTAGCAGTAGAATTGCGGCTGATATCAAAAATACTCACGGGTTTTTTAGGGGCAGGCAGCGCTTCTTTTCTTTCGCTGAGCTCTCCTCTGCCGATCAATGCTTCATCGTAATCTTTCCGGGTATGGTCATTGATCAGCGTCCGATATGCTGTTTCAATGAGGGACAGGATATCCCGTCTTTCATCCTCTCCAAAAAAAGAATAACTTGCGAGGGAACCGGGTTGATAGACTTGCAGCGCGGCGTTATAGGCATGGCGTATTTCAAATGCCGCCGCTTCCGGCTTGATATCCAGCATCTCATAATAATTTAATTGGGCAAAACTTTTCTGCATGCGAAAACTCCGGGGGTATTGCTTTTGGGCTAAAATTTCTTGTTTCCCTTACATATACTGGAACATCAATTGTTTGCCGACATTCTGAACAACCTGTTTACCCACTTCATGGAGGTCACACGCGGTTTTCGTACAGGGGTAGCGGTCCAGAAAAGACACCCGCTGACAAATTGCGTCATGAACATGATCATCGTAGGCCACGTTGCCCGCAAACTCGATATGCAATCCCAGATGCTTCTCGATCATTCTGCTCATCTGCATCCCCAGCGCAGCGTTGTCATGCTTGCGCACTTGATTAATAACGAGTTTGAAGCGAAACGCATCAAACTCGTCCTGCAGTTGCCTGTGTTTTGCCGGGTACATTCTGGCAATGACTTTGATCATGCACTCAGGCTTGCTGAAGGAGCCGTCGCCGAACTGGTCTTGCACCTCTTCCTCCAGCGCTTTGAAATCGCCCGCCGTGAAGCAGTAACGAATCTGACGGAAGTAAATGGAACGAATCAGCCGATAAACATTTTCAATGGATGTCGGTTCCGGTGTGGTAATAAAAATGCCGTGTTGTGATATCAGAAAAAAGTCAAGCGTGTTGAAAGATGTCCCGGCGCCTAAATCCAGCAGAATCCAGTCATAGTCCAATTTGGTGATGGCGCGGAGTGTTTTTATTTTTTGTTCATAAGGTAGATTGGCGATGTCGAAATTGTCTTGAGCGCCGCTGATAAGAAAAAGATTTTCAAAAGGGGTTTCCACAACCGTGTCTTCCAGTTGAACAATTTTTTTGCGGATAAAATCGGAAAACCCTTTTTGCGGAGAAGGAACCCCAACCAGTGTATGCAAATTTGCCGCGCCCAGATCAAGATCAATCACCAGCGTTCTCTTGCCCAATCCCGCCGATAGCCGCCCCAGTGAACTGGTTAAAAAGCTCTTACCGGAACCGCCCTTTCCCCCGCCAATTGGCCAAATATGCGCCATAAACCTCCCGACTGCCATTTTAGGGCGTATTTTACATGACAAATTAATAATATTCAAGCAATAAGTTCAATAATTGCGGATAATTTCGCCTCATCACCGGAAAAAAACCGGCGCCGTGTTTCCGGTTAGACTTTTTCCGGAAGAAAGGACAACAAAGAGAGACGATAACTTTCTTGACATATGATCCCATTGCTTCTAAAAAAGCCCATGACTTTTTAAGACCAGGTTGCATTAAGGATCAGCTTCGGCAAGGCGGAGGCTCCGCAGGCATAGGCGACCCGGCATAACCCCATGGATGAATGTATGATTGATTGCGAACCGAAAATTAAAGTAGCTCTGCTGCAAAGCTCTGCCGAGGCCCGCCTGAAACTGGAAGGTTCTTTTCTGCTGCCGGACAACCACGCCATCACGGGCGAGCTTTCCGCCCGCGCCGCCAGCGGACAAGTCATCCTCTCTGATTCCAAAGGCCTGGAGATCATCCGCCAAAACGAAGTACTGCTTTTGCCCGATGCGTCCGCCAAAACTTTCTTTACCGTCCTGAATGTAAAAATCGGCATCAATTTTCACTGGCAAAGAATCCAGGAACAATCATTTCGCGGCGCATTGCTTCTGTCCGGGAATAACGAAGACACATTCAATCTCATCAATGTCATCTCGCTGGAAGAATACCTCGCCTCGGTGATCTCGTCGGAAATGTCCGCCGAGGCCCCCCTGGAGTTTCTCAAAGCACAGGCCATCACGGCCAGGAGCTGGCTTTTAGCAATGCTTGCCAAAAAGAAATCCACTAGGACTCTGCCTGAAAAAAAGGACGATGAAATTATGGTCTGGCAGGATGTAAACGATCATCAGGAATTCGACGTCTGTGCCGACGACCACTGCCAGCGCTATCAGGGCATCACCAGAATCATCTCTGATCAGGTCGCCCGGGCCATCGACGCCACGCACGGAACTTTTCTGACAAGCGCAGGCGAAATCTGCGACGCACGTTACTACAAATGCTGCGGCGGACAAACGGATATTTTTTCATCCGCCTGGGAAAACAAATCACCTTCCTATCTGCAAAACATTACCGACAGCGAGCATTCACATCCGCCTGTTTTATCGGAAACTCAAGCGGCAGACTGGCTTTACAGCTTGCCGCCTGCTTATTGCAATACAACGGACAAGGCATTGCTTGGCAAGATACTGCCGGCCTTTGATCAGGAAACGCTGAACTTTTACCGCTGGCAAGTCACCTATACACGGCAGGAGCTGGAATATATTTTAAAGAAAAAATCGGGCATGGACTTCGGCGATTTGCAGCACATCATTCCCCTGGAACGGGGTCCGTCCGGCAGAATTTTTAAATTGAAAATTATCGGGTCCAAAAGAACCGTCATTGTGGGCAAGGAGCTGGAAATCCGCCGCTGGTTGTCGGAAAGCCATCTCTTCTCCAGTGCTTTTGTTGTCGTATCAGAACATGCGGCAGACGGCAGCGTTCAGCATTTTATTTTTCATGGCGGAGGCTGGGGACATGGCGTGGGCCTGTGCCAGATCGGCGCGGCGGTCATGGCGGCCAAAGGGCACAAGGCGGAAGAAATTTTAGCGCACTACTTTACCGGCGCGATTTTGAGGAAACTGTATTGAGCGACGGCCTATACATCAAAAGGTCTTTCCGCGGAATTTTTATCCTGTGCCTGGTGTTGTTTGTTGCCGCTTGCGGCACATCGCACAAGCAGGTGCTGCGGACGGAAAAAGATTATCAAAAGGCCTTTAATGATGTTTATTTCCGAGGCAAAGCTCAGATGGAAGTGTCGGTAAAATACGGCCGGGTTGATCTTTTGAGTGACGATTACGCCATTGAAGTGGACAACCCGGACAATTTTCATGAAGCCATCGGCCAGGCCCTGCACTATGCAAAGGAAACCGGAAAAAAACCAGCCGTCGCCTTTTATGTCACAGATCAAAAACACGGTGATCGGGAAAAATTAAAATACGCCATATGGCTTTGCGAATACTATAAGATCAAAACCTGGTTCATTAACGATGAGCTGAAAAAAGCGCGCAAAAAATAGTTAGGGGCCGTTAAGAAATCATTGTTACATTTCTACCCATTTCATTACGGTCCCTTATGCCGGTTATGATATTAAAATGTTACAGTTATTATTGAACGACGGCTTAAAGGACTTTCATGTCAACTTCAAATAAAAAAACAGCGGTCTCAACACGCAATCCCTGGTTATGGGTGCCTTCCATCTACATGGCGGAGGGCATTCCCTACATGATCGTCATGACCGTCAGCGTTGTGATGTATAAAAATCTGGGACTCTCCAATACCGACATCGCCCTTTATACCAGCTGGCTTTATCTGCCCTGGGTCCTCAAACCGCTATGGAGCCCTTTTGTCGATCTTTTCCGCACCAAGCGTTTCTGGATCGTCGCCATGCAGCTGGCCATCGGCGGGTCTTTGGCCTGCGTCGCTCTGACACTGCCGGCATCGGATTTTGTAAGATACTCGCTGGCGATGCTCTGGATCATGGCTTTTTCTTCCGCCACGCATGACATTGCCGCCGACGGCTTTTATATGCTGGGACTTACCACCCCCGAGCAGGCCGCCTTTGTCGGTGTGCGCACGGTTTTTTACCGCGTGGCCACCATCGCTTCCAAAGGCGGGCTGGTCATCCTGGCCGGCACGCTGAAGGATTACGGATATCCGGTCGCCTCCGCCTGGTCGATCACCTTCGTCGTCATCGCCGCGGTTTTTCTGGCCCTCTGTCTTTATCATTTTTTTGTTCTGCCCATGCCCTCCACTGATCACAGCGCACCTTTGGACAAAGGCAGAGGTGTTGTGTCCGAGTATTTCCGGATCATCACTCTGTTTTTCCGGCGCAAGGATATTATTCTCATCATCTGCTTCTTTTTATTTTACCGTTTTGCCGAAGCGCAACTGGTCAAGATGGTCGCCCCTTTCCTCCTGGATGCGCGTGAGAAAGGCGGCCTGGGATTATCCACCGCCGAAGTGGGCTGGATCTACGGCACCGTGGGCGTTGTGGCGTTGATGCTGGGCGGCCTGCTGGGCGGTTATGTCATTTACCGGAACGGCTTGAAATTCTGGCTGTGGCCGATGGTGATCATCATGCACGTCCCGGATTTGATTTTCGTCTATCTGTCACACGCGCAACCGGATAATCTCTGGCTGATCGGTTCCGCCGTGGCAGCGGAGCAATTCGGCTACGGCTTCGGGTTTACCGCTTACACCATGTACATGATCATGGTTTCGCAAGGCGAATATAAAACCGTCTTTTATGCCATCGGCACGGGCATTATGGCGCTGGGCATGATGCTGCCCGCCATGTCGAGCGGCTGGATTCAGGAAAAACTGGGGTATATCAATTTCTACTACTGGATCTTGTTCACGACTATCCCAGGATTTATCGTTACGGCGCTGGTGAAGATAGATCCAGAGTATGGCAAAAAGGCTGAAGGCTGAAAAGACAGGGTTCAGGGTTCACGGTTCAATGCATAGGGAACGGTCTTGCCACCCGTCTGGGTGGTCGCGACCGTTCCTGCGGTGTTGCGGCGCATGGTGGAACAAACGAAGTGGTTCCATCATATCTTGCTAAGCGTATTAAATTGAATTTTTTAAGACATGAATAATAGAAAGGTGATGAAAACAAGAAGTCCTTTATAATAATCCTTCTATTGGATTCCATCAATTATACGGAACTGATCGTTTCAGTAATCCTTTGCTTTGCCTCTTCCATAATTTCAACGATCTGAGAAGCCTCCAGTCCCAAAAGCATACTGGCAACACCAGCGTCGGGAGACAAATCGGTAAAAAGACTACACCCGATCCGGCGGGTAAACATGTTGGCCAGAAAGAGGATAAGGACAATTTGGGGAGTTTGAGAGTCGATATCGGGTTTTTCATGTACGGCAACGGCCTTAATAAGATTTTCGGCAAAACCCCAACGCCGCAGAAGTGCGGCGCCGAAGGTGGCATGAACCGGCTGAACGCCGGATAAAATTTCTTCAATGTCAATTGGCTGATTTTTATCCCTCTTGCTGAAGATGGTAATGATGGAATGCAAGAGGAGCACCTTGCCGATATCATGGGTAAGTCCCAGCAAAAAAAGCATTTCCGCATCCGAACTCCTAAGCTTCAAAGCGATAGTGTGGGCCATATAAGCTGTCGCAATGGAGTGCTGCCAGAGCTTTTCCATTAAACTCCTGACATTGGCGTCACCGGATGTATAGACTGATTTCATGGCGATGGACGATGCTATGTCTTTTGTGTCATTGATACCCATGCGGGCTATCGCCTGCCTGACCGTCTTGATTTGTCCCGCCCCGCCATAATGAACGGAATTGGAGGCCGTGATGAGCCGCAAGGTCACAACCGGATCCTGTTCAATGACCTTTGCCAGATCATCAATGGCTACATTCGCGGAGGAAGTGGTCTGGCGAATCTTCTGGATGATTCCGGGAAATACAGGCATCTCGATATGACCTCTGTTAAATGCCTCGACGATATCACGAACAGCCTTTTGAATGTGGTTCTCGACGTGAGAGGGCGTTTCATTATGCTGATCTGCAGGTCGTTCCACCGGTGACTCTTTCCGGAGACCAACAAAGCGGACAAACTCTTCCACCAGACGCGGATCGAACATCGTGCCGGCGTTTTTCCTGATTTCCACCAGTGCATCGTCCTCACTCAACATCCCGCGATGCGGTCTCTCCGAGGTCATCGCATCGAAGCTGTCCACAATGCTTAAGATTCTGGCGCATACAGGAATGGCCTCACCTTTGAGACCGTCCGGATAGCCGTTTCCGGCGTAAGCTTCATGATGATGCCGGATAATCGGCAGGATATTTTTCAAATTAGTCAGGTTGGAAAGGATTTGTTCGGCAATCTTTGGATGCTCTTTAATAAGCGCCATCTCCGCAGGCGATAGTTCGCCGGGCTTATGGATAATCTCCAGGGGAACATAAACCATGCCGATGTCATACAGCAGGCTGGCCAAATAAATGGCGTCAATGAGGTCTCTCGACATGGATAGATGTCGGGAGAACAAAACACATTGAGTCGCCACACGTTCGGAATGACCATTGAAGAACGGGTCCTTATGCTCCACAACAGAAACCAGTGTCCGTATGATTTCCTTAAATATATGGGCATGCTCTTGTGACGGGCCGGGATCAGGTCTGGAATTTTTCTGCATTCTTTAGTGCCTTGCTGAGTGTCGTATCATTAACCCCAGGATATTCCAAATTTTCAGTTAGACGGCAGCGCATGTTTTGCTTGTATCGCACGAACCAGCATCATATTGCTTATGACGCTAAAAATATAGGGTAGTTCTTTTTGAATGTCAATTATTTTAAAGTAATTTGCCTGTATGATTGCCTTGACTTTTAGGTGAAGTATTGCACAATGGTCGGCCATGAAAACCGGAGAAATCAAAACGGCGTTTATCCTGGGAGCGGGGCTGGGAACAAGGCTCCGGCCGCTCACCGAAAACATGCCAAAACCGCTGTTGCCCATCGGCGGCAGGCCGATGATTACTTATGCGATGGAGCATCTGCGGGCCATTGGCGTACAGCGATTTATTATCAACACACATCATTGTCCTGATAAATATGCCGAGGCATTTCCGGACGAAAGCTGGCAGGGTATCCCGATCACATTCCGTCACGAACCGGTTCTTCTGGATACGGCGGGCGGCATCAAAAATATTGAAGACCTGATTGCGCAGGATGAGCGCATCATCGTTTACAACGGCGATATCATCACCAGTCTGCCGCTTGGGCCGCTTGTGGACAGACATTTTCAACACCAGACACAAGTCACCCTCGCCCTCCGCAGCCGGGGAGCACTCCTGAACGTCAATATTGACTCCACAGGCTTTATCTGCGATATGAGAAATGCTTTGCATAACCCCGGCGTTCAGAGCTGCCTTTTTGCCGGTATTTATATTGTGGAAACAACATTTCTGCAGCATCTGAGGGCGGGAAAAATTGAATCCATTGTTTTGCCGCTGATCGACAGGATCAGGGACAATCCCCGCTCCATCGGAGGGATTGTCATTGATGAAGGTTTTTGGTACGATCTTGGAACGATTGAAGAATATAACAGGTTAAATGCGCCGGGAATCAATTCTCTGTCATTTCGACCGTAGGGAGAAATCCTTGTCCTGATGTTCATTGCAGAGTATTTAGATTTCTCATCGCTATCGCTCTTCGAAATGACATATTTAATATAGAAGATGTCCATTAGGAAGCTTATGAACAAAGAAATACGAAAATTTTTAGATGACCACCTGAGCGTTGTGGATTTTCAATATGATCCCATCAAAAAGGGCGGCTCCGACCGCAACTTTTATCGCGTGCGTCTGCCTCATGGTCCAACCTTCATCTTCATGGAATACGGAACGGATGTTGAGGAGAATTCCTACTGGGCGGAAATCAACCGCTTCATGACCGAAATAGGCATGCCGACCCCGCGCATTATCGCCTATGATCACCGGCAGCGGTTTTTGTTACTCGAAGATCTGGGTGAAATTGATTTGTATTCGCTACGCACGCTTCCCTGGCACAAGCGGCGTCACCATTACTTAAGTGTGCTGTCGGAAATACACAGGCTGCATCGTCACACGCTTACCGACTTACCGGCTGGTTTGAAACTGACCCGGGGGTACGACCGCTCTCTCTACCTTTGGGAGCAAAACTACTTCAAGGAAAATTTTGTTGAGGCGGTTTGCAAATTGGATTTCTCCGACACCATGATGCGCGACTGGACCGAAGAATCAGACGCGCTGATCGACCGTCTTCAAAAAGTTTCACCCTGCCTGATCCACCGGGATTTCCAGTCCCAGAACATCATGATTAAGAATGACCGGCCCATTTTTATTGATTTTCAGGGCATGAGGTCCGGCAATCTCTTTTACGATCTGGGCTCGCTGATTTGCGATCCCTATGTAACATTCAGCACGAGTGAAAGAAACGAACTGATTGGCTTTTATTACCGGATCATGGAACCGAATTACAGTCTCGATCAATTCACCGATTATTTCTGGGAAGGCGCCGCCCAAAGGCTGATGCAAGCGCTGGGCGCCTACGGTTTTCTGGGGCTCAAAAAAAACAAACCGGAGTTTCTGAAACACACGGTGGGCGGCATTAAGAATCTGGTGACGGCCACCTCCAACACCGGTACCCTGCCGGTTTTAAATGAGCTGGCCAAAAACTGCATGAACAACCTTTCATCAAAACCGGGATGATCCGCCGTCGGGCAGTAAACGGTAACGAAGGACTTGCCTAATAACAAAGGATTTGGTACTTTCTTTCAGGGATCATCATAAATTATCAGGAGTCTTGTCTGTTATGGCCGAAAAACCACCCGCTATCGCCCGGAAACAATCGATGCTGCTTCTGTCGTCAATCATCTGCTCAGTGGTCTTCTTTTTTTTCGCACCTTTTGCATCTGCCGACACCAATACCGGAGACTTGCGTGAGGTTATTGCTGAAGGAAGAGCAACGCTCGGCTTTGACACAACACCGGCCCAGGCGAAAGCCCTGGCATTGAACGATGCTAGAAGGATTGCCGTGGAAAGGGCTGCGGGAGTAATGGTCAGAAGTTCCAGCATCGTCTATAACTCCGAACTCATCAACGACCTCATATCGGCCTTTTCCAAAGGATTGATCGTCAAAGAGGATATCCTCTCCGAAGGTTTCAGGACTGAAGATGGTCACGTCGCCTATATCTGCCGGATTAAAGCCACCATCAAACCCCTCCGGCAGAAAAAACAAAAGGACATCCGGATTGTCAGGGCCGAAGTATCGAGAGCGGACCGCCCTTTTTCTTCATCCGCACCCGTTTTTCAGGACAACGACGAGATACGGATCAGGATCAAGACTGAAGGTGATCTGAACATCAATGTTTTCAGTGTAAGCCAGGACGGCAGGGTTGTCCTGCTCCTGCCCAATCCCTATGTAAAGCTGAAAAAAGTATCGGACGGACAGGACTTTATTTTCCCCGACGAGTCCATGAGAAGCTCCGGATTTAAACTCCGGGTCCATCCGCCGAAAAATCTCTCCAGGGCCTATGAAACAATTATGATCATCGCAACAAAAGAGAGCAAGGATTTTCTTTCCTCGAAAGACCGGGATGCAACACTCTCCGACTTGATGGGAGAACTTTCTTTATTGGACCAGTCTTCCTGGGCGGATGCAACCATTGGTTATGAAGTAAGGAGATAATGTTGAAATGAAAAAAATTATAATTCCTGTTGCCTTTGTGCTGCTTACTGTATTGATTTCCGGCTGTGCCACGTTGAAGCCGCAGAACGTCCAACTATGCCGGGGCGATCGCTGCGAAACACTGGGAGAAGAGCGGGCAGCCAAGGAGGCCTTGCTGGTGAAGATGGCCCAGTTTATCAAGGAGAACATGGGCAGAGATATTCCTCTCTTTGAGACGGGGTCCGCGAATGAGTTCCGTCCGGAAAAGGAGCCCGAAGCATATACCAAAGGGATTTCGTGGTATGTCCAGGGCGGTCCGATGCCGGGCCTTGCGGTTATTAACACCATAAAAATCATCGACGTGTTTTATATAGACCGCGAGAATCTGGAAATCAAATTCAAATTTAAGCCGGAGGGAACATGGGCCGGTATGCCCTTGTTTACGGGCGAAGCGGAAGGAACCATTAACATCAAGTCTGCCAAAGAAATCCCGTTTACCGGCACTTTTATCGGATCATGGCTGGTGGCCGCCGGGCTATGGAAATATGAATGGCTGATTGATTACGTTGATTTCGACAAGAGGATTCTGTGCGGCAATTTCTCCATTGCCGGAGGCGGCCTGTTGAACATCGGAGGCGGCAAGGGCTACCAGTTGGCGCGCGGGAAAACGGTGCAGCAGGCCACGGTGGTTGCAACGGACAAAAAACCGTCTCTTATGAAACCCTCTCTTGTTTACCAGGTGAGTTTTACGGAAAGCTCCGGAGACGGAATTATTGAAGGAGGCGAAAACGTTTCGCTGAAAGTGGACGTCGAGAATAAAGGGGAAGGAGCGGCTAAAGATGTTCAGGTTCTTCTGTCCGGCCATCAGGGTCTGCTCGGCTATCTTGGCAACATGAAATCGCTTGGCGATATTGCACCAGGCGAAAAGAAAACCGTCGAGTTCAAGACCGCCCTTCCCATGAATCTGCAACGGGAGACCGCTGATATCAAAATAGACGTCGGGGAAAGCGGTGGTTTTTCGGCTTCCGATGTAAAAACGCTGAAAATCGCCATGAAGCCCGGAAAATCCATAACGAAGGAAACAGAAGAGGTCATCTCAAAGTTGCCTCTTCTTGCTTTTTCGACGCAGCTTACGGATCAGAACAATAACCGTATTCTGGAAAGCGGCGAAGAAATGCAGCTCATCGTCACCGTCGAAAACAAGGGCGAGGGGCTGGCGCGTGGTGTCTCGGTCGCTCTCTCCGGCAACCCTCTGCTGATCAACCTTTTCGGTAAGAAGCGCCTTATTGGAGACATCGGGGCGGGAGAGAAGAAAACGGTGGTCTTTAAAGCTATTATGCCGGGTCGCATCTCCACGGAAACAGCGAGTTTAAGGATACTGGTCAGCGAAGGTGGTGGATTTGCGCCGGCTGCGGCAAAAACCTTGAGGGTGGCCATGAGGTCGGTTGAGGTCAAGGAAACCGTGGAAATGATCTCGGAAGTCAACGTGGACGACATCCCGCTGAAGGTCAGAGATTATGAGAAAAAAGACAACGTCGCTATTGTTGTCGGCATCAGCAAATACAGAGAAAAGATGATTCCAGAGGTGAAGTATGCGGTGCGGGACGCGGAGGTTGTGGCGAGATATCTGGAAAACGTGGGCGGCATCCCGAGAGCCAACATAAAAATTTTGACGGACGACAAAGCCACCAAGAGCGATCTGGAAGCAAATATCAGCGACTGGCTCCCCAGGCGGGTGACGGCCAATTCCACCGTATTTGTTTACTATGCCGGGCACGGAGCGCCGGGCCCGCAGGGGCGGGAGGCGTTTGTCGTCCCCTATGAAGGACATCCCGATTATCCCTCTCAACTGTATCCCCTGCAGAAGATGTATGATGAACTCAACAAGCTGCCCGCCCGTGAAGTTGTCGTCATGCTGGACAGCTGTTTCTCCGGGGCAAAGGGCCGGAGCATTACCGGCGAGGGAACAAGGCCTGTCAGTATTTCCATCGAAAACCCGGTTCTGGCAAGCGGCAAGATCATGGTCCTTGCGGCATCTTCCGGTAGCCAGATGAGTTCGGATTACGACAAGGTCAAACACGGTCTCTTCACTTACTACCTCCTGCGAGGCATACGGGGAGAAGCATCCAAAGATCAGGCCGGGACGGTTGAACTCGGCGCGCTCTACGATTTTGTCAGGAAAAACGTATCGGAAACGGCATCATTAGAGATGAACCGGGACCAGACGCCCGTTTTGTTCCCATCCGAATATGCCGTCAAGGATAAACTGAAGATTCCGATATCCAGGGCAAGATAACCGCTTTTCAAAGCACCGGAGACATCCGCCTGAAACCCGATTCAGGCGGTGATTATAAAAACGGGCTGCTCCACCTGTTTGTCAACGGGTAGCGGTGTCTTTTTCAATTCAAGTTGACGGAATAATTTCGTCAACACTAAAATAAAAGAAGGAGGACTGTATGAAACGTTTAATGATGGTATTGGTGCTTTGTTTAGCAATGGCTTCCGTTGCCTATGGACAGCTATTGGATGATGTTAAATCCGCCGCAAAAGACAAGGCGACTACTGTGGCCAAGGACACCGCCAATAAAATTGTTGATGACAGTGCGATTACGGCAGAAATAAAGGCAACTATATTGGCGGAGGATTCTCTGAAGGATTCAAAAATAAAAGTGAGCACAAAAAATGGCGTGGTGAGCATGAAGGGAACCGTAAAGACAAAGGAAGCCAAAGAAGCGGCTGCCAATATTGCATCCGCAGCAACAGGCGTCAAATCCGTCAATAATAAGATCACGGTTGAGAAACCTGCCAAACAAGTTAAGAAAACCAAAGAAAAGAAGTAATCAAAAGAATCTCTTTTTTTAAGGGGCCGTTTCTTTGCAATATCAAGGAACGGCCCCTTATTTCATTCGTAAATACCCTATCACACAAGGACAAGGGATCAGGCGCTGCCTTTGTGCCTTACAAAGGCATTGCACTCACCCCTCCAATATGTTAAGCAAATCGCCGATTAATATCATTTGGGAGCATACCATACCTATGAAATACGAACCGATCGCCATCGAAGAAAAATGGCAAAAGAAGTGGGAAGATGAAAAAGCCTTTAAAGTCACCGAAGACCCGCAAAAGAAAAAATACTACCTGCTGGAAATGTTTCCCTATCCTTCCGGTAAAATCCATATCGGACATGTCCGTAATTATACGATCGGCGACGTGGTCGCCCGTTACAAGCAAATGAAAGGGTTCAACGTCCTGCATCCGATCGGCTGGGATGCCTTCGGCATGCCCGCGGAAAACGCCGCCATCGAGCACAAAATTCATCCATCCAAGTGGACGCACGAAAATATCAGCCACATGCGCAATCAGCTCAAGCGCATGGGTTTCAGCTACGACTGGGACCGTGAACTGGCCACCTGTGAGCCGAAATACTACCGATGGGAACAGCTCTTTTTTATCTGGATGTATGAAAAGGGTCTGGCCTATAAAAAACGTTCCAGCGTTAATTTCTGCACCAAGTGCGATACGGTGCTGGCCAACGAGCAGGTCGAAGGCGGCCTGTGCTGGCGCTGCGGCACGGAAGTACAGGAAAAAGTCCTTGATCAGTGGTTCTTTAAGATCACCGCTTATATCGAAGAATTGCTCGAATACTGCGACAAACTGCCCGGCTGGCCGGAACGCGTCATGACGATGCAGAAAAACTGGATCGGCAAAAGTTACGGCTGCGAAGTGGATTTCCCCTACGCCGAAGATAAAGGCGCTATCAAGGTTTTCACCACCCGGCAGGACACGCTCTTCGGTGCAACTTTCATGCTGGTGGCCGCCGAGCATCCGCTGGTTATGGAGCTGGCCAAAGGAAAACCTTGTGAAAGCGAAGTACGCTCATTTGTAGAAAAAGTTAAAAAGCAGGACAAGCTGATGCGGACCTCCGAGTATTACGAAAAGGAAGGTTTATTTCTGGATTCTTATTGTCTGAATCCGCTGACCGGATGGAAAATGCCCATTTATGCCGCAAACTTTGTGTTAGCCGATTACGGCACCGGCTGCGTCATGGCCGTTCCCACACACGACCAGCGTGACTTTGAATTTGCCAAAAAATTTGATCTGCCGTTGATTGTCGTCATTTCACCCAAAGACAGAACGCTTGATCCGGCAACCATGACCGAAGCCTACGTGGACGAAGGAATCCTTGTCAACTCCGGCCAGTTCAACGGCATGGAAAATACCAAGGTGATGGAGGCCATCGCCGATTACCTTACCGCGCAGGGAAAAGGCAAGCGCACGGTTCAATACCGCCTGCGCGACTGGGGCATCTCGCGCCAGCGCTACTGGGGTGCGCCTATTCCCATGATTAACTGCGACAAATGCGGGATTGTTCCGGTCAAAGAAGAAGACCTGCCCGTTGTGTTGCCTGAAAATGTTGTATTCACCCCGGAGGGCGGATCGCCGCTCGCGGCGCTTCCGGAATTTGTCAATACCACCTGTCCCAAATGCGGCGGCCCCGCAGCGCGCGAGACCGACACGATGGATACGTTTGTGGAATCTTCCTGGTACTTCGACCGCTACTGCTCGCCTCACTACGACGTCAAACCCGGCCTCGATCGTAAGGCGCTCGATTACTGGATGCCGGTGGATCAATATATCGGCGGCATTGAGCACGCCATCCTGCATCTGCTCTACTCGCGGTTCTACACCAAGATGCTGCGCGACTTCGGCGTGATCGGTGTGGACGAACCGTTCACCAATCTGCTGACCCAGGGCATGGTCTGCAAGGAAACGATGAAATGCAAAGAGCATGGCTATCTTTTCCCCGAGCAGGCGGAAGGCGGCAAATGCCATATCTGCGGCCAGGAGATCATCATCGGCAAAACGGAAAAAATGTCCAAATCCCTCAAGAACGTCATCGACCCGGATTATCTGGTTAAAACCTACGGCGCGGACACGGCACGCATCTTCTGTCTCTTTGCCGCTCCCCCGGAAAAAGATCTGGAATGGAGCGAACAGGGCGTGGACGGATCATTCCGGTTTCTCAGCCGCCTGTGGAGAATCTTTGATGATTATCTGGAAGACATCAAAACGGTTTCTTCCGCATCCGGAAACATGGCGCTCGAAGGCGACCTCAAGGCATTGAGACGAAAGACGCATCAGACTATCCGCAAAGTCACAACGGATATTGAAGACCGTTTCCACTTTAATACCGCCATCAGCGCCGTCATGGAACTGGTCAACACGCTGTACGTTGTGAAACGTCCGGGTAAAGATGATCCAAGCGCTCTGTCCGTCATCCGCGAAGCGCTGGAAGCGGCGGTTTTACTTTTGGCGCCCATCGTTCCGCATATGACGGAAGAACTCTGGCAGACGCTGGGACATTCCACATCCGTCGCCTGCGCGCCCTGGCCGGATTTTGATCCAACCATCGCCAGCGAAGAAGAAATGACCATCGTCATTCAAATCAACGGCAAGCTCAGAAGCCGGATGACCGTACCCGTCGATTGCGATGCGGAGAAAATAAAAGCCGACGCACAGGCGGATGAAAAAATCACAGCCATGCTTCAGGGAGCAAAAATCGTGAAAATCATTTACGTGCCGAAAAAGCTGGTCAACATTGTTATTGCGCAGTCAGGTAATTAACCTATGAAAAAACGAACGGGATCTCTTTGGATAAAAAGCTGGCTTATCGGCCTGTCCTGCTTATTGCTGTTTGGCTGTGGTTACGGATTCGCGCCGCAGGGTGAATATATCGATAAACGCATAAAAAATGTTTACATCGATTCTTTCGGCAACAAAACCGCAGAGTCAGAGGTGGAAAATCTCATGCGGACAGCCTTCATTAATCAGATCATCCAGAGCAGACGTTTCAAAGCCGTGCCGAACGTTGAACAGGCGGAAGGCATCATCAGCGGTAATGTTCTCAATCTGAGCACGGCGGCCCTTTCTTACCAAAGTACTATCCTAGCCGCGGAAGAAAGAATGACCGTCATCATGGAGGCCACTTTGCGTGAAAAAGACACCGGCAAAATCATCTGGTCCTCACGAAACATTGTTGGAACAACCGATTACAAACTGCAAGACGTCAATAATCCACGACCTGCCCGAAGAGAGGCCCTCTCCAAGCTGGCCCGCGACACGGTGGAAAATGCTTATAATCTGATGATGTCTGACTTTTAACCACTCCCGGGCGTGCAAAGCATGAAACCTTCGGTTTATCAATGGGGACATTTTTTACTCTGGTGCGTTGCGGATGAAAAACAGGCGGCTGACGCCTGGCCGGCCGGCGTGAAAGCATCCGGGAAAATACTCCGGCCTTCTTTGTTCTTCAGTCACCTGTCATCTGATTATCTGCTGGTCGTGGATTCGACGGCAGACGTTTCATGCGAACCGCGATCTTTAAAAAAGCTGTTTGCCATGGCCCGTAAAACCCGCGCCGGATTAATCTATTCGGATTTTCTGGTAACAACGGGAAAAGGCCTTGTCCTGTATCCCTTGAATGATTATCAATCGGGGTCCCTTCGCGAGGGTTTTAATTTTGGGCACTTCTTTATCCTTTCCGCGGCGGCCGTCAGAAACGCCGTGGAAAAATACGGCGCATTGCCGTCAGATCCGGATACCGCGTTTTATGATTTG
>Ga0351940_1091_pt2 | contig 27905 bp, 28 predicted proteins | sample TotcelHT113001N8_FD_205819 | JGI IMG/M metagenome (GOLD analysis project Ga0351940, IMG submission 205819) | Enriched cells from coal bed in the Powder River Basin, Montana, United States - Total cells T11 rep2 HSBNCT.T11.300.1.N8 ... | reverse complement strand
TTTCTGCGTCAAAATGGGCGCACTGGCCTGTGGCATGAACCCCGCTGTCCGTGCGGCCCGATCCGTGGAGAACAACAGGCTGCCTTACTATGTGGGCAAGGGCCTCCTCTATGGCCTCCTGTATGGTGGGCGCACCGGGCTGGCGCTGCCAGCCAAAGTAGCTTGAGCCGTCATATTCAATGATTAAAGCAAATCTGGGCATGGCAGCAGGAATCGTCCGGCAGAATTAAGCATGGCCGGGGGAATGGGAGAGCAGGGCAGGGTCAATGCCTAAACTGCGCGTGGCCCTGTCCCACTTTTCATCATTATCAGCCTCGAAAAGAATTTCATCATCTGCCGGGCAGTGCAGCCAGGAGTTTTCGAGTATTTCATCCTCCAACTGGCCGGGAGCCCAGCCTGCACAGCCCAAAATCAGCAAGAACCGCTCCGGGCCTTTGCCCTTGCAAATGGCTTCAAGAATGTCCAGGGAGTTGGTCATGCCCACGGATTGGGAAACCATCAGGGTTGCATTCCACTCAAATGGAGGGCCGTGCAGAACAAACACATGGCCCGGATGTACCGGCCCGCCGATGTGGATGGGGGCCTCGCCCACGGAAGGCCCGTGTTCCAGGCCAAGCTCCTTGAAAAGGGTTTTTGCCCGGCCTCCTGGCAGGGGCCGGTTCACCACCAGGCCAAAGGCTCCGTCCTCATTATGAACGCACATGTAAGTAATGGTCTGCGAAAAATTGGGGTCGTCCAGGCTTGGCATTGCAATCAAAAAATGCCCTGTAAGAGGCCCCTTTTCCGGCTGCTGCTCGCTCATGCAATCTCCGTTGGCTGAAAAATCAATTGGCAGTTTTATTTTTTGACCAAAAAACCGTAATGGCAAAAAAGGTTGCCTGTCAAGCAAAGTAAGACCTGCGCTTTGCTTTTGTGTGCCGGCAGGGGCCTGGGTTCAAAATTGAAAAAATGCATTAAAAAAAATTCAGCCGCCATCCCTTAACAAGGAAGGCGGCTCAAGAGCCCAATATTTTCAGCAGGTTTTATACCTTGTCAGCCAGAAATCGCACGCCCTGAAAGGGGCAGCGGCTGAAATCGTGCTTCACCTTGCAGTCCTTCACGCTCAAGGCCCCGCACTGGGCTGCCCCCACACAGTCCACAATATGACGGGGGCCTTCCTCACCAATCCCGTAAAAGGTGTAAAGGCGCTTCAGGCGGGTCTCTTTTTTGAGCACAGGACACTTGACATACTTGAACTCCACAAGGTCCATGGGCTTTATTTCAGGTTTGATCATGATCTGTCCCTTTCTTCCCAACTGCTTTCTAATTAATAATAATTAGTATTTCTGCGCTTATGTCAATGCTTTTGCTCCGACAGCCCTGCCAGGCAGGCCTTTGCAGACAAAGCCCCCAGCATTTGGCGCATTGTGGCATAATATTTCATCCAATCCTTTCAGTTTCGCCTTCTTCTTGACGCCTTGCCGCAGATTTTCTATTTTAATGCCAGGGCAGGGCTGTGGCAAAATCACCCAAGACAAGGACACGATGATGAAAAAAATCGGGATGCTGGCTATGGTGTTGGGGCTTTTGGCGCTGGTTTGCGGGGGATGCGCCGCAGTGGTTGTGGGGGCCGGAGCAGGGGCCTTTGCCTATGTTTCAGGCGAGGTTCAGCGGGACTACCCTGCGCCCTACGCAAAGGCAGTGACCCGCACGGAGCAGGTCATTGCCCAGCTTGAACTTGTGATAACCGAAACATCCCGCGGGGGTATGGAAACCCGCTTTGAAGGCCATAACCAGCAGGGAACGCCTGTCCGGATCCGCGTGAGCACGCTGGGCCCGGATGTTACCAAGGTGGGTGTGCGCGTGGGCCATGTGGGCCTGTGGGACAGGGAGCGGGCCGAAGCCATCCACGGATATATCGCCCAGCGCCTTTAGCCCGGCATAATGGCGCCGTTGTTTATTGAGCAAAATTTCGGAAAATAATCCGGGTAAAAAGGCGAATCCGCGCAATGGGGCCTGAACTTGTTGACAGGGCTGTTTTGAAGGTGCTCGCCTGCGTGCGCGAAGCCCTGTTGCGATGCGGCCTTTCAGACCCCCAAAAGGGCATCCTTTGCGCTGTTTCCGGGGGTGTGGATTCTGTTGTGCTGCTTCATGCCCTTTGCCGGTTGCGCCAAGAAACGGGCTTTTTTGTGGGCGTTGCCCATTTGAACCATTGCCTGCGGGGGGCGGAGGCGGACAAGGATGCTGACTTTGTTAAAAGCCTTTGCAGCAGCCTGGATTTGAGACTGCATCTTGAAAGGGCCGATGTATTAAAAATCGCCCGCTCCCGGGGCCTTGGAATTGAGGAGGCCGGGCGCAACATCCGTTACGCCTTTCTTGAAAGGGTGCGTGCTGCGTATGGCTACACCGGCATTGCCCTTGGTCACCAAGGGGATGACAACGCCGAGACAGTGCTGTTGAACCTGCTGCGGGGCGCAGGCCCCCAGGGTCTTTCGGGCATGGATGAACAAAGCGGCCAGATTTTCCGGCCTCTTTTAAGTCTTTACCGCCGGGACATTCTTGCCTTTGCCAAGGCTCTGTCCCTGGAATTTGTGGAGGACTCCTCCAACCAGGATTCAGGTTTTGCGCGAAACCGCCTTCGCCGGACGCTTATTCCCCTCCTGGAAGAAAATTTCAACCCGTCCGTTAAACAGTCCTTAAACCGCCTGGCCTTTGTGATGGCCCAGGAAAACGGATGGATGGACCTTGAAGCGGAAAAAGCCTTGGACCAGTGCCTTCTGGAGCAGGCTCCATCCTGTCTGGCCCTTTCAGCGGAAAAGCTCTCCGAGATGCATCCGGCCTTGGGCCGGAGAGTTTTGCGCGATGCGGTGCGCCGGGTGAAGGGGGATGTCTTGCGTCTGGAATGGGGCCATGTGGACAAGGTCCTCAACCTGGCCCATCCATCAAAAATATCCGGCCAGGCCCACCTTCCAGGCGGTCTGGCGGCAACAAGGCGCGGCCGGTCGCTCTTTGTGGAGATGAGGGAGAATCCGGCCTTTCGCAGGCCCCTGCTGCCCCGTGCATCCGGGCGGCCCGTGAGCGTCACCCCAACCCCGCCGGGCGCTGTAATCTTCTGCCCGGACGGCCCTGTTGCGGAAATGGTTTTCCAGGCAGCAGGGGCAGACCCAGTGGCCTTTGCCAAAAACTCGCCCTTTGCCGTGCTGGATGTCGGCAGGCTTGCCTTTCCGCTTGTGGTGCGGCCCGCCGGGCCTGCCGACCGCGTAAGGCCGCTAGGCATGAAAGGGTCCAAAACAGTTTTCCGTTTTGTTGCAGACAGGTTGAAAGGCTGCAAAAGCGCCCATACTGTCTGGGTTATGGAATCCGGTGGCTGCGTGGCCTGGGTTTTGGGTTTTGGCATTGACGAGCGATTCAAGGTTCGGGGCGATACCGGCTCTGTGATCATCTGCCGTCTTGTTCAATGAATTCCGGATGATCCGCCGTTTCTTCGGCTTGTTTTGCGGCCATGCCAGGGCCGCCCGGTTTTCTTAACCGCAACTTTTTCTTGCCTTGCACCCCCATGTGTTTAATATAATAAAAAGATTGCACACAGGCCAAAAGCGTTCAATACGCTCTGCCTGGGGAAAGGAAAGGCCTGTGCCGGGCAAAAAAAATACCGGGATATTTCAGGGGCATTGCAGCCCCTCAATTGAATTGGAGGTTTAATTTTGAATCCTTTTTTCAAGAATCTGACGCTGTGGCTGGTCATCTTCATGGTGATGGTCATGCTTTTTCAGCTTTTCAATAAAACCGCTGTGGGCGAAATGGAGATAAGCTACTCGGATTTCCTTGACCGGGCACAGAAAAACCGCGTCACCTCCGTTGTTATTGAAGGCCAGAAGATAATGGGCCTGGAAAGCGATGGTCAAAGGTTCCGCACCTTTGCTCCCAATGACCCCAATCTTGTTGAAAAGCTCGTTGACATGGGTGTCCGCATAGAGGCCAAGCCCCCTTCGGAATCTCTGTGGTTTGCTGCGCTCATAAACTGGCTGCCCATGATTGTTTTAATCGGCGTCTGGATTTTTTTCATGCGCCAGATGCAGTCAGGGGGCGGCAAGGCCCTTTCTTTTGGCAAGAGCCGGGCCAAGCTCATGACAGATCAGGCGGGTCGCGTGACCTTTGAGGATGTGGCGGGTGTGGATGAGGCAAAGGACGAGTTGACCGAGGTTGTGGACTTTTTGAAGGATCCCAAGAAATTCACCCGCCTTGGTGGCCGCATTCCCAAGGGTGTGCTGCTCATGGGGCCTCCTGGGTCCGGCAAAACCCTGCTTGCCCGCGCCATTGCAGGAGAGGCCGGTGTGCCTTTTTTCTCCATATCAGGCTCGGATTTTGTGGAGATGTTTGTCGGTGTGGGAGCAAGCCGGGTTCGTGACCTTTTTGTCCAGGGCAAGAAAAGCGCCCCATGCATAATTTTCATTGATGAAATTGACGCTGTGGGCCGTCATCGCGGGGCAGGCCTTGGGGGCGGACACGATGAGCGCGAGCAGACCTTAAACCAGCTTCTTGTTGAAATGGACGGCTTTGAATCCAACGAAGGCGTCATCCTCATATCCGCCACAAACCGTCCGGATGTGCTGGACCCGGCCCTCCTGCGGCCGGGGCGCTTTGACCGGCAGGTGGTGGTTCCCTTGCCGGATGTTGTGGGCCGGGAGAAAATCTTGAAGGTCCACATGAGAAAAAGCCCTGTTGATGACGATGTGGATACAGCTGCCCTTGCCAAGGGCACTCCGGGCTTTTCGGGTGCGGACCTGGAAAACCTTGTCAACGAGGCTGCCCTGCTTGCAGCCAAGCGGGGCAAGGAAAAGCTGGGGGTGGAGGATTTTGAGGATGCCAAGGACAAAGTTTACATGGGCCTTGAGAGAAAGTCCAAGGTCATAACCGAGGAGGACCTCAAGGAAACCGCCTACCACGAGGCCGGTCACGCGCTGGTTGCCCGCCTGCTCAAGAAAACTGACCCGGTTAACAAGGTGACAATCATACCGCGAGGCCGGGCCTTGGGCGTCACCTGGTTTTTGACCGAGGAGCGCGACACCTTGAGCAGGGATCAGATTGAAAACACCCTTGCCATAAGCATGGGCGGCAGGGCTGCCGAGGTTCTTGTTTTCAACAAGTACACCACCGGCGCGGCCCAGGACATAAAGCAGGCCACAAACCTTGCCCAGCGCATGGTGCGGGAATGGGGAATGAGCGAAAAGCTCGGCCCCCTTTCCTACAACCAGGGAAGCGATGACCAGATATTTCTGGGCAGGGAAATAGGCCGCCCACGCGACTACTCCGAAGACACGGCCAGGAAGATTGACGCCGAGGTTCATGAAATCGTGGCAGCCGCCTTTGATCTGGCCTCAAAGATACTTGATGAGAATCTGGATATTCTCCACGCCCTTGCCAAACTTCTTTTGGACAAGGAAACCATAATGGGTGCCCAGCTTGACGAGCTTATCGAGTCCATGAGGCCGGGCATTGAGCTGCCAAAGCCAAGGGAGGCTGCTGTCCGCAAATGGAAGTTTGGGGAAAGGGAGAAGAAAACAAGGGAGCAGGCAGACAAAAAGTGGAACCAGGAAAAGGCCCGCCAGGAGATGGAGGCTGCCAGGGCTTCGGCCAGCGGTGAGGCTGCCCCCAAAAAAGAAGGCGAAGACCCGCTCCGTCCGGCAAAAAATGATACCGCTGCTTCAAATCCTGAATCAAAACAGGATGACAAAAAGGACGGTCAATCAAGTTGAGAAAATTCATTGTTGAGGCAGGCAGATTCCGCCTTGAAATGGGGACACGCCCCCTTGTGATGGGCATTGTCAATGTGACGCCGGATTCATTTTCCGATGGCGGGCAGTTTTTTGATGCGGATAAGGCTGTTGCCCACGGTGTTGAGCTTGCAGCCCAGGGCGCGGACATACTTGACATCGGTGGAGAATCCACCCGACCCTTTTCGGAGTCAGTTTCCCGTCAGGAGGAGGCGCGCCGCGTCATTCCGGTTATTGAAAGGTTAAGCCGCCTTGTAAATATCCCCATTTCCATAGACACCCAGCGGGCGGACACCGCAAAAAAGGCGCTTGAGGCCGGGGCGGCAATAATAAACGATGTGAGTGCGTTGAGGACAGACCCTGACATGGCTCCCCTTGCAGCCGCGACCGGTGCGCCGGTCATCCTCATGCACATGCTGGGCTCGCCAAAGACCATGCAGGAAAACCCGATGTATGACAATGTTGTAAACGATGTGCGGGACTTTCTGGCAGGGGCTGTTGAACGGGCCGTGGCAGCGGGAATAAGACGCGGGCAGATAATCGTGGATCCGGGCATAGGCTTTGGCAAGACCGTCATGCACAACCTTTTGCTCATAAAAAACCTGGATGCTCTTCACCGGATAGGCGTGCCGGTTCTGCTTGGACATTCACGAAAATCCTTCATACGAAAAATTCTTGCCCAAAATGCTTCGCCGGACAAGGCGTTTGCAGACAGTGCCGTTGAAATGGGAACCCAGGCAGTGACCGCCTGGGCGGTGATGAAGGGTGCGCATATTGTGCGGGTGCATACTGTTGATGCTGCCCGAGCTGTTGTGGATATCACCCTGGCCCTGCAGGCGGCAGAGGTGTGAGTCAAAAGACGGACTACCTTTTGCGCTTCTCCGGAGCGGCGTTCTCATGCCTTTATTCCTGAAAAGGGATTTTGTTACATCAAAGCGGCGTGCTGCATGGGTGCTTCTGTTTTTTTGCATCCTTGCCCTGGCCGGATTCTTTGCCCTGTGGCTGCTTATGTGCCAGGAAACCCTTCGCGTGGTTGTGCCTGTTGTCTGGCCAGCCGCGCCCCAGGGCTGGTCTTTGGTTCCGGAAGGCCCCCAGGGCGTTGAGCTTACGCTTTCAGGGCCGAAGTGGCTTTTGCGCAAAATTGCCAAAAATCCGCCTCCTTTTTTACCTGCCCCCCTGCCTGAAAGGCCTGGCCTTCACACCCAGGCCATCACAGAAAAGGGCTTTGACCTGCCTTTGGCTGTGAAGGTGGAGTCCCTGCATCCGGGCTCCATTTCAGCCCAGCTCTTTGAAAGGGCGCAAAAGGAGTTCTTCGTCATTGTGGAAACGGCAGGCCAGCCTGTGGATGGTTACACCGTGACCCAGCTCTGGGTGGACCCGGAGCGGGTTATCCTTGCCGGGCCAAAATCCTGGATTGAGGAGCACAGCACGGCGGTCACCCGCAAGGTGGAGCTTTCAGGCCGCCGGGAGAGCTTTTCCGTCCAGGCAGGTCTTGCCTTACCCAACCTTGTTAAAAGGGAGGGCCAGGGTGATCCGGTTGTGGTCACGGTTGAAATATCCCAGCAAAACGCGGTCAAATGGCTGCGGCAGGTTCCCATTATTGCGAAACACGCACCACCTGGTGTTGTCATCCAGCCCGGAGTCATAGATCTCCTTGTAAAGGGGCCGGTACAGAGCCTTGATGCCTTTGATGAAAGGTCCGGCGTCCTGGCAAGCATGAACCTTTCCGGTCTTGGGCCGGGGGTCTATGTGCGCCGGGCGTCCATTGTTCTGCCTCTGGAGCTTATTCTTCTGGACGCTTCCCCGGAAGTGTTCACCGTGCGGATTCAATGAGGAAAAATATGCTTCTGGTCATTGATGTGGGTAACAGCCATACAGTCCTTGGTGTTTATGAAAACGGCAGCCTTGTGGCTGACTGGCGGGTGCGCACCCAGAAACAGCGGACCGCAGATGAGATTTTTGTGGCCTTGAACCAGCTTTTCGGAACAAGGGGCCTTTCCTTTGACAGCATTGAGGATACGGTCATTGCCTCGGTGGTGCCCAAACTGTCAAGGGCTTTGGAGGAGTTCTGCATAAAATACCTGGGCCACAAGCCCTTGTGGATTGAGGCCAACCTGGATCTGGGAATGCCAATCCTTTACGACAACCCGGCGGAGGTTGGCGCAGACCGCATTGTAAACGCAGTGGCTGCGTATGAAAAATACCATAAGGCCCTTGTCATAATAGATTTCGGCACAGCCACCACATTTGACTGCATTTCCGGGAGCGGCGAATACCTTGGCGGGGCCATAAGTCCGGGCATTGCCATTGCCAGCAACGCCCTTTTTGAAAACGCGGCAAAACTGCCCAAGGTGGAAATAACAAGGCCCCCTGAAAGGGCCATAGGCAGAAGCACGGTGAAAAGCATGCAGTCAGGAATAATCCTGGGCTATGCAGGCCTTGTGGATGGCCTTGTGGGGCGCATAAAAAGGGAGATGCTGGATAACCCTCGTGTTATCGCCACCGGCGGCCTGGCGGATTTGATGGCTGATGTTTGCGAAAGCATTGAATCCGTGGAGCCGGATCTCACCCTGGCAGGTCTTTACATCATCTACCAGCGGCTTAAAAAACTTGGGGAGGTTTAAGGGCGTTACGCCCGGCTTTCCAGGTATTCCAGAAAACCCCGGATGCTGTTTTCCAGAAAGAATTTTTCCCTTGCCCTGACAGCCGATGGCAGGCTGCCAAATGCAGCCAGGAGCGGGTCGTTTTCAAGCAAACGGGCAAGGCAGGCCTGCAAAAGCTCTTGGCCGTTCCTGGAACAGTCATCTTTGGCAAGGCTGATTGCATCCAGCCAGAATTCAAGCTGCCCTTTATGCAACCCGGCACGCTCCTTGCCCTGCAAGGTTGCGCCGAAATGGCCGTAGCAGAGCATTTTGTGGGGGGTATTCAGGACTTTTTCCAGGCTCTTTAAGCTTGTTTCCAAAAAAAATCGGGGCGGCGTTGCCGGCCGCAGGTAAAAGCCGCCGTCAGGGAGATTCAGGCACACTCCGGCCGCCTCTCCGGCAAAGAGAATGTCATCCACCTTGTAGCTAACATGGTGGGGGGCATGGCCGGGCGTGGGTATGGCTTTTACTCCGAAATCTGCAAAGGATGCGGCATCCTTGAGCAGGGTCGCATCCACGGGTGTCATCGGGCCGTAGGCCAGGGCGGTTTCCTTTAAGGTCTTCACGCTGCCTTCCCACAGCCGGGAAGGCTCCGCCAGGTGGGGAATGCCCTTTTCGTGGCACACCACCGGCATCTCCCCCATTTTTTTTATAAAATCTCCGGCCCCACCTGCATGATCCAGGTGGATGTGGGTGAGAAGAAGCGCATCGGGCCTTTCAACTCCAAGGCTTTTTATGGCATCAACAAGAACGCCTGCTGTGGAGGCCGGGCCGCAGTCCACCACAAGGGTTGACTTTCCCTTGTAAAGCCAGGAGCCGATGAAGTTTGAAAAGCCGGAAAGTGAGGGCTGGTCCAGCCTTATGAGGAACAGTTCGGGCAATATCTGACTGATGGGCATATTACCTGTCTAATCCATGCCGATTGCCTGCTCCAGCTTCTTTACCTGGGCCTGGATTTCCTTTTTCTGCTTTTCCGGAAGGTTGGGGTCTTCCAGGCGGCGCACAAGGCTTGCCAGCATCATCTCTTTTCTGTAATCCGCGCAGGCGATTTTCATTGGCTACTCTATGAACAAAGTGCAGCCGGGCTGCATAAGCGTTGTTTGCGCAAACCGTCAAATCCTGTCGAGCTTTTTGAGGGAATCCACAAAAACCTTGTAAAAGGTGTTGTGCTCTGAAATGGCGGCATGAAGAATCTTTTCGATTTCGTTTAAATTTTTGATATTTATGACCACATTGACGCTTTTGGTGAATGCGGCCATGTTGTCCATGGTGCGGTGCTTGGTTGTGAGAAGGGCCACAAACATCTGACGCCGTGAGGAAATGTCCTGGCGGCCCAGGTATTTCAGGACATGGTTGTTTTCCGGGTTGTCCGTTTCAAAAAGCTCGTTTAGAACAATGATCGAAAATGTATGAAAACGCATCTGCTTTAGGGCATCGCGGGCGCTGGAGGCGTCTGTTGTCACAAATCCGAGCCTTTCGGTGGCTTTGCGCAAAAGGCCCCGGATCTGCGGGTCAGGCTCGCACAAAAGGGCTGTGAGGGTCCCTTCCTCCACAAAATCAAAGGGTCTGTCCGAGGCGTTGTACTGGCCTGCCGAAACCTCCTCCACCAGATTGTTTTTCTTTGCTCCGCCGGCCGCTGGCGCCGCGTTTTCCTGCGCGTTAACGACAATTTTTTCCTTGCACTTGGGGCAGGCAAGGGCAAAGGCCTTGCCCTTTGGCACCTTCTCATCGGGAATATTGAACCGGGTGTTGCAATTGTTGCAGTTGACTTCCATGTCGCTCTCCTTGAATGACAGGCCTGGCAGGCGCTTGAGCCCGGATTATTCCCGGAGCCGGGTTTAACGGCGCTTTCCGTAGCCCATGTCCACTTCCAGGTTTTCTATGTCGCTTGTGGATTCGCCCCTGGCGCTCTTTACCGAGTCAATGCCGCGCCCCACCACGGCCTTGTGGGAGGCGTATGCCATTGCCGTTGCCTCGGTGACAAAGCCGCGCTCGTATAGGCTCACTATGTAATCATCAAAGGTGGACATGCCGAATGCCGCGCCGTCCTGAATGATTTCATAGAAGGTCTTGCCTTCGGATTCGCCGTGCAGCATTGTGTCGCGCACCCTTATGTTGCTTGCCATTACCTCGAAGGCTGCAACACGGCCTCCTCCCACTTTGGGCAGCAGCCGCTGGCACACTATCCAGCGGATCGTGTCGGCCATGCGGATTCGGATCTGCTTTTCCTCCTCGGTGTTGAACATGCCAAGGACGCGGTTGACAGTCTGGCCTGCATCCACCGTGTGCATGGTGCTCATGACCAGATGGCCTGTTTCCGCTGCGGAAAGGGCGATTTCAACGGTTTCCCTGTCGCGCATTTCGCCAACGAGAATTATTTTGGGGGCCTGGCGCAGGGCTGCCCGCAGGCCGCGGGCAAAGGTGTCAAAATCCTGGCCCATCTCCCGCTGGTTGAAGGTGGCCTTCTTGTGGGGATGCTGGTACTCCACAGGGTCTTCAAGGGTGACAACATGCACGGACTGGGACTCGTTTATCTCGTTTAGCAAGGCTGCCAGGGATGTTGACTTGCCTGTGCCCGTGGCGCCGGTCACTATGATTATTCCGTTTTTTTCATCTGCCATTTTGTAGAAGGCTTTTGGCAGGTTAAGCTCCTGGACCGTGGGGATTTTGCTTTCAAGCTTCCTCAAGACAACCGAGTAGTTGCCCCGCTGGGAAAAGACATTGACGCGGAAGCGGGCCTTGCCGGGAAGCTCGTAGGAGAGGTCGCAGGAGCCTTCCTTTAAAAGTAGTTCGGTGAGCCTCCTGTCCCTGTCAATCAGGTTAAGGGCGAAGATCTCGGTCTGGAAAGGCGTGAGCTCCTTTATGGGCGGGCTCATTTCAACAGGGTAAAGAACGCCCGAAGATTCCACCTGGCAGGGCTTGCCGGTGGTTATGTTCAGGTCGCTGACATTGTCGTAGCTGTCCAGCATCCGGGTGAGGATGTGATCAATCTCCTGTTTTCGCATGGATGCCTCCTTTCAAGGCCGCGCCTTTTTAAGAATTAAGCCTCGGTGAAGTCCACGGGCGGATGCTTGAGCAGGGGCCGGAAGCGGGCCTTGTCATTGGACTTGAGATAGGCGTCCTCCACATCAATGCGGCCCTTGTGAACAAGGTCCATGATGGCGTCATCCAGAAGCTGCATTCCGTATTTCTTGCCGGTCTGGACCGATGAAGGAATCTGGTAGGTCTTGCTTTCGCGGATGAGGTTTCGCACCGCCGGGGTTGCGATGAGTATTTCCAGGGCCGCGCACCTTCCCTTTTTGTCTATGCGCTTGAAAAGGGTCTGGGAAAGCACTGCCCGAAGGCCGTCGGCAAGTGTGGAGCGCATCTGCATCTGCTGCTCCGATGGAAAGACTTCAATGACGCGGTCAACGGTTTTGGCCGCGCTTGTGGTGTGCAGGGTGGAAAAGACAAGATGCCCGGTGGCCGAAGCCTCCACCGCCAGGTTGATGGTTTCGAGATCCCGCATTTCGCCCACCAGTATTATATCCGGGTCCTCGCGCAGGGCTCCGCGCAGGGCGGATGAAAAGGATCTGGTGTGGGTCCCGACTTCCCGGTGGTTCACAATGCAGGACTTGCTCTCATGCACGAATTCTATGGGGTCTTCAATGGTGATGATGTGGTCCTTGCGGGTGCGGTTGGCCACATCAATTATGGCTGCCAGGGTGGTGGACTTGCCCGAGCCCGTGGGGCCTGTCACCAGCACAAGCCCGCGGGGAAGGGAGGCAAGCTTGGGAACAACAGGGGGCAGGCCCAGTTGCTCGGCTGTCTGGATGCTCTGGGGAATTTCACGGAATACCGCTGCAACGCCGTATTTCTGCATGAAAAAGTTGGCGCGGTAGCGGGCAACGCCGGGCAGTTCGTAGCCAAAGTCCAAGTCGCCTGTTTCTTCAAAGGACTTGATTCTGTCTTCAGGCGTTATCTCGTAGATCATGGCCCTCAAATCGTCAGATTCCAGCACCTTGTACTTTATGCGCTCCATGTCGCCGCGGATTCGCAGGGCGGGCTGCTGGCCTGAAACAAGGTGAAGGTCCGAAGCCCCCTGCTCGTGCATGAGCTTGAAGAATGCGTCAATCCTGGCCATTAAAAAGGCTCCTTGAATGAGGATGCGCGGACCGGCGGGACCGCAGGGTTCACATAATTATCGCGGTGGCGTTCATGTGTGCTGCAACGGCAAAAAGACTTCCCACCACAAAGACCTTGAGAAAGTAGATGGCAAGAATTACAAGAATCGGTGAAAGGTCAAAGCCCCCATAAACCAGGGGAAAAATCCGCCTCACCCGGTAGAGGACAGGATCCGTGACCTGGTTTATGAACCTTACAATGGGATTGTACGGGTCCGGGCTCACCCAGGAAAGAACGGCGCGAATGATGATGATCCACATGAAGATGGTCAGCACCATGTTCAGAACAACGCCCACAGCCTGGAAGAGATTGCCCAGAATGGGAGACAGGACGGACATATAAAAGCTTTCTTGTTGCGTTGGGAGCGCAAAGCGCCATAAGGCTCTGACTGAATGCAATGCACTGAAAATGGATATTGGAAAGACAAAGTCCAATACAGATGACACATGCTGCAACGGCGCTTAAACTAACACGCCGGGCTTTTGCAAGTCAAGCATTCCAAAGCTTTGCAAAGGCCGCCGGCAGGCTGTTGAAGGGCGTTTTGCCCTTTTATGTCACTGCCTTTAAGGGCGGGCACGGGCTTTGGTGATTTATGACCGCTGGCCTGGTGCATTTTTCTGAAATTCCGGGCCGGGACAGGCTTGTGTGTCAGCATGGGAAATAACTTATGCCTGTTGACAAATGAGGTTCAAACAGATTTGACTGTAAGGGTTTGAACGGACGGCAAATCCCGGCATTGTTGCCGATGAAATCGCCCTGTATCCGGGGCTGGGGAGGCTTGCATGGATTTTGGTTCCATAAAAATCGGTTTCATAGGGGCAGGCAACATGGCCAGGGCAATCATGGGTGCGCTGGTTGAATCAAAAACCGTGCCCCAACGGAACATTCTTGCCTTTGACTCCTCCAGGGAAGCCCTGGACCTGGTGCTTAACAGGTGGGGCGTAGCCTCTGCCGCCGACAATGCGGAGCTTTTCAGTCGTTGTGATGTGATTGTTCTGGCGGTAAAGCCCCAGGTCATGCCCCAGGTGCTTGAGGAGCTGGCGCAAAAAACCAGGCGGGATGACGGACGCCACCTTGTGGTATCAGTTGCAGCAGGGGTGAGCATTGCTGCCATAACAAAAATTCTGCACAGGGGCCTGACAGGGGATGCTGCTGCAAACCTGCCTGTCATAAGGGTCATGCCAAACACACCGGCCCTTGTGGGTGCAGGCATGAGCGCCATTGCAGGGGGGGCTTTGGCCGGGGAAAATGATTTGGATCTTGTCCAGGCCCTGTTGCGCCCTTGCGGAAAGGTTCTTATTGTTGATGAAGCGGAAATGGACGCTGTTACCGCTGTTTCAGGTTCAGGTCCGGCCTATGTGTTTTTTCTTGCGGAAGTGATGATTGAGGCTGCTGCCGCCCTGGGCCTTTCGCAGGAAAAGGCCGGAACCCTTGTGCTTGCAACCGTGGAAGGGGCGGCAAGGCTTCTCAATGCGGATGATAAAACACCTGAACAGCTTCGCAGGCAGGTGACATCTCCCGGCGGAACAACCCAGGCTGCAATTTCGGTTCTTGAAGAAAAGGGCGTGCGCCGGGCTTTTATTGATGCAATTGCCGCAGCACGGAATCGCTCCAGGGAGCTGGGAAAATAAGGGCGGCCCCAGGGAAACGATAGCTGCGTTGTGCTTCGCCGGACAAGGAGCTCAATGTACTTAAAGTACACCTCGTCCTTGTCCGGCTCGCACGCCTTGGTATACTTTCCCTGGAACCGCCCTGCACGCTGGTGCTTAAAAAGAAAAACCCCGGCTCGCCCAATCCGCCTTGGGCATTTGTGGGGAAGGGAAAGGTGGGTTGGGCTAGCGCAGCCAAAGGCAAGCGCAGCCCAACAAAACAAGGCATTTGGCGGCAACAAAACCAGTCACTCCCAAAACAGCTTTGAATCCAGAAATAAAGCTGGAGGTTAACCCACGGCATCACCGTTTGTTTATTATCCGCAACTTGGGTAAGAAACCGGCAGGTTAATGGAATCTTTTGCAACAGCACAAACCGTAAGCCTTGCGGCAGCCTTTGCAGCGGGCCTTCTGTCCTTTCTTTCACCCTGCATTCTTCCGCTTTTGCCGGGCTATTTTACCTTTCTTGCCGGGTCCGAACTTGGGGCAATAACCGCAAAGGAGCAGGGGGCAACCCGCAGGCGGCTTTTTCTCTCAACGGTCTTTTTTGTGCTGGGCTTTTCCTTTGTTTTTGTTCTGATGGGGGCTTCGGCATCCTTTTTGGGCGGGCTTGTATCTGCTTTTTCCGGCTGGCTGCGTATAATCGGCGGCATCATAATCATTCTAATGGGAATCCATGTGAGCGGCCTTTTTAGGATAAGGCTCCTGGACACGGAGAGAAGGCTTCATTCTGCAAAGCGGCCCCTTCGCGCAGCAGGGGCCTTTCTTGTGGGCATGGCCTTTGCCGCAGGCTGGACGCCCTGCATAGGCCCGATTTTGGGCTCGCTGCTCATTGTTGCGGGCAGCCGGGAGACTGTGGGCCAGGGCACTGGGCTTCTGGCCCTGTACGCTGCCGGTCTGGCCCTGCCTTTTCTGGTGCTGGCCGCTTTTGCCCACAGGCTTATTGCCTTTATTAAAGGGGCTGTCCGCTTTATGCCCCATATCAACGCCCTTGCCGGGATATTGCTCATTTTAATGGGCATTATCCTTTTGTTTAACAAGCTTTATCTGTTTGATTTTACAGGAATGTGAGCATGAACTTAAACTGAAGGCTAAAGGAGTTTTCATGCGCCAGCTTGCCAGATTTATTTTGGTTTTCCTGATTAACGGATTTCTGCTTGCAACCTTTCCCGGCTGCTCTGATTCTCAAGAAAGCCCCAGCCAGCTTGCAATGTCGGGAAAGCCCCGGGCCCAAAATGAAACCTCCGGCCGAGGAAAGGTGCAATGGGTGGCTCTGGAAACGGCAATGGAAAGGGCAAAGGAACAGGACAAGCTTCTTTTTCTCGATTTTTACACGGACTGGTGCGGGTACTGCAAAAAGCTCGATGCCCAGACCCTTGCTGACAAGACGGTCGCCGATACCTTGAACAAGCACTTCCTCTCCGTAAAAATCAACGGGGATAACAATCGCTCCCTTGCCGCCCAATACCGCGTGCGGGGCTTTCCCACCCTTGTATTTGCCCGCCATGACGGCAGGCCGGTTTTTGTGATTCCGGGCTTTGTGGATGAAAAGTATTTTTTGGAGGCCTTGAAATTCGTCCATTCCGGCTCGTACACCCAAATGAGCTTTGAGGACTTCGTCGGGCGGGAGCTTGGCAGCAAATACGATTTTTCAAAATAGGGAAACCGGTTTTTTTCAGCGCCTTTCCATCAGAAGATGACAATCCCGGCCCGCTCCGGGTCATAGCCTGCGGCCTTGGCGTCATCTGGGCTCATCCAGGTGTCCGGCACAATGCCTGCGGCAAGGTCCTGGCCAAAGGCTGTTTCAGCTCCAGGGCTTGTCCCGCCAATGAGAAATCCCTGCTGATGCCGGGTGAGGGCCTCCGGGTCAAGAGCGATTACAGCTATGTCGTCATGGGTTGCCGCCCCTCCTCTTTTTGCCAGAAAGCGGGCAAGCCGCACCGGGACCTCATCCACGGCAAATGTTGATGCAACCTGGGCCACCATTGATTTTATGTCCAGGCCTGAAAGTTTTGCCACATCGCAAAGCCCGTCTGAAAAAAGAATCACCCGTCTGTCTGTTGAAGCAAGGGGAATGCGGGCAGCCTTGCCCAGGGAAGGGGAGCGGCCTGCAAAGTTCATGTCCGGCTCTGTTTCAAATTCCACACATTTTTTTTTGGTGTCCACAACCATCACCCGGCTGTCTCCGCCGCTCAAGACCACGGCTGATCTCTGCCCGTCCTTTTCCTGAATGGCAACAGCCGCGAAGGTGGCGGAAAGGATATACTCCTGGCGGGAAAAGGCCCGGTTGGCCAGAGCGAGCCATTGCTCCTGGGTCTGGGGGGCGGGCTCAAGGGACAGGTATCGGCATATCCTGCCAAGAAATGTGCTGCTGGCTGTGGGAAATCGCTCCGAACCGTCCGAGACGGCAAAGAAAAGGTTGTTGAAATCCGCCAGCAGGCAGTCACCGTTGCCGTAGCAGGAGCCTCTTTTGTCCGGGCCGGTGGTGAGGCAGGCGCTTGCCCGGCCCGGCACGGTGACAGCCCTTAACGCAAGGTTTACCGAAAAACCCGCAGGATTCATACGGCTTAATCAAGTATCCTGAAATACAGAATGTCGCGGATTGTGCCCTTGCGCTCCTCTGCAAAAACAGGCTCGACCCGTGCGCCGATTTTTATGGGGCGAGCATCGTTTAACTCCACAAAGTGCTGGAAGCGCGTGTCAGCACCGTCAAAGCGGATAAATCCGTAACCGTAGGGCACGGGTTTCTGCTTGCCGGTTTCCGGGTCTATGAAGGCGTAGCGCACAATGGTGTAAGTGTCTATCACCCCCTGGGGGCCCACTTCCAGCCATTGCTTATTTTCCACAAAGCAGTCTCCGCACACGCGCCTGGGCGGGGTGTAAACCTTGCCGCAGGAAGGGCATTTTATGCCCACAATGCGCCTGTTTTCCTTGAGCTCATGGAAGAACTTGCTGCCGTGCAGGCCCACTGCATAATGGAAGGGCTGAACAGCATCTCCGGAACTGATGACCAGATGATCGCCTCGGGCCATGATGATTTTCCTTTTTCTTAAAATGAAATGCCCTAAAAAGCCTCTTGTTTTTCAAGGCAGGCATCGGATTTAAAAATTCGGCTTTTCCTTGCCGTAGAGCAGGATATCCGTCCAGAAGCAGCCGCCAAAGCCTGTGGACACCGCCATCTTTACGCCCGGCACCTGGCGGGCTCCGCCCTTGCCCATTATCTGGGTGCAGGCCTCGGCGCAGCGGATGAGGCCTGTTGCGCCGATGGGGTTGCAGGCGATGACTCCGCCGGAGGGATTTATGGGCAGTTCTCCGCCCATGTCCGTGGCCCCGCTCCAGATGTATTCCGCACCCTTGCCCCGTGGGATTATGCCCATTGCCTCTATCCAGATGATTCCTGCAAAGGAATAGGGCTGGTAAAGCTCGATGACATCAATCTGCTTTCTTGGCTCTGTTATGCCCGTCTTGCGCCAGAGTTCGGCGGCAGCGTATTTCATGGAGTCAATTTCGCCAAGGTTGAGGTCCCCCACATAGGTGTAGGTGTGGCGGTTGGCGGTTCCCCAGATCCAGGCCGGGGTCGGGCAGATTTTTTGGGCCACATCCTCGCTTGCCATGATGACGGCGCAGGCCCCGTCTGTTCTGGGGCACACATCCAGAAGGTGGATTGGATCGCTCAACATGGGCGAGGCCAGCACCTCCTCAAGGGTCACTTCCTTGCGCAACTGTGCGTGGGGGTTGTTGCAGGCGTGTTTGCGGTCGCGCACGGAAACTCTGGCAGCGTCTTTGTCGGTTATGCCAAACTCGGTCATGTAGGCCATGCCCTCGGCTGCCAGCCCGGCTATTGCCCCTGCAAACACAAGCCTGTCCCAGATGGGGTCGAAGGCCGTGGTGATGGCTCCGGTGGTGTCGGACTCCGAGTTCTTTTCCCAGCCGATGACAAGCACCTTTTCAAACATGCCCGAAGCCACCATGTGATAGCCGCCGATGGCCAGCGTGCTGCCCGTGGTGCCACCCGTGGTGAGCTTGATGATGGGCCTCATCCAGCCGCCGGAGCCGTCCACGCTCCAGCAGTCAACATAGTTGATTCCCTCGAAGTGATCCATGTTGCCGATGACAATGGCGTCAATATCATTGATGGTGAGCCCTGCATCGGCAAGAGCGGTCTTTACAGCCTCGTTAATGAGCTCCTGGCCGTTGACATCCGGCCTGTGGCTCTTATGCATGGTCTGGCCTGTGCCAACAACGGCCACGCGTTTTTTGGCCATTTTACGCCTCCTTGAAAAGGCTGTTTATTTTTCCGGCAATCCCAACGCCGGTAAAGCTTTGATTTGCGGGCCGCTGTTAGAAGCGCCCGCCCCCGGCCTGCTATTTGTCTGCGCCAAGCACCCACACGCAGTGTGACTGGCCTGCCACTCCGTTAAGGCCCTGGGCGACTGCGATTTTCGCGCCGTCCTTCTGCACAGCCCCAGCCTCGCCGCGAAGCTGGCGCACACATTCGGCAATGCGGTAAAGCCCGGCGGCAATCACAGGATGCCCGGACAGAAGCCCGCCCGAAGCATTGACCGGAAGCCCGCCGCCCACATTGAAGCGGCCCTTTTCCAATTGGTGTGCGGCCTTGCCCGGCTCGCATATTCCAAGCCCCTCCAGCCACATGAGCTCCTGGTAGGAAAAGGCGTCATAGACCTCGGCAATGTCAACCTGCCTTGCAGGGTCGGTGATTCCCGCCATTGCGTAAGCCTTCTTTGCAGCCGCAGCAAGGGAGCGCGGATCAGCAAGGTCCCGGTCCCCCAGAAAATAGGCGTCCGAGGTGAAGGCCGCGCCCTTGACCCACACGGGCTTTTGGCAGAGCTTTTTTGCCTTTTCCTCGTTGGCGAGGATGATGGCGCAACAGCCGTCCGAAACAGGCGAGCAGTCCAGCTTGCGAAGAGGGTCTGCAATCATCTCCGAGTTAAGGACATCATCCACGGAAATATCCAGGGGCAGTTGGGCGTAAGGGTTGTGCTTTGCATTGCCGTGATTTTTGACCGAAACCAGTGCCGTCTGGCGGCTTGAAATGCCGTGCCTTTCCATGTAGGCCCTTGCCTGCATGGCGCAGCCGCTTATCATGTCCGGGCCTAAAGCCCTTTCATAAATGGGGTCAAAGGCCGCGTTGGTGATAAGGCTTGAGATGGATTCCGATCCTTTTGTGTGGCCGGTGACAAGCGTTGTGCCGTATGAGCCCGAAAGGATGCGGGCCATGCCGTAAAAGGCCCCGAAGGTGCCGTCCCCCTCCACGCAGGAGCAGTTCTTCTCCCTCACGCCGGAGGCATCTCCCACGGCCATGCACGAAATGGTGCGGCCGTCCCAGAAGTCATTGGATGTGGTGATGACATTTTCCACATCCTTTATGGTGATCCCCGCGTCTTTCAGCGCGGCATTAACTGTTTCCCAGGCCATGTCCGCAAAGTTGTGGGTCTTGTAATTGGCCTTTATGGGGATCATGCCTATGCCGATTATGGCGATGTTTTCCATGGCAAACTCCGCAATAGGTTTTGCTCAAGGCCGGGCAGAATATAAGCCGGCCCGAAATTTTTTCAGACCGGCTCAAAGTGCGATATATCGGTTATGTGGCCCTTTGGGTTTTCAACAAAAACCGGCTTCACGGCAAGGCCGGTATGCACCTTTTCCGGGGCGATGTTGCCCAGGATGTGAAGCATGGCGGTGTCTGCGCCATCCGGCTTTATCAGCGCGAAGATGACAGGCGGGTTGCGGCTGCCCAAAGCTGCGAGCTTTCTTGAAACCACGGTGAATGTGACCACTGTTCCGGTGCCGGAAAGGTTTATCCATTCAGTTGCGTCCACAAAACATTCCGGGCAGGTTTTGCGGGGCGGCACAAACACCTTGCCGCACTGGCCGCATTTTGTGGCCGCCAGTTTTCTGTCGTGGGCGATTGTCTCGAAGAAGTGCGAGGCTGTCTGGCCCGCCCACCAGTTGTAGGGAACGCCGATGCGGCTTTCGTAAACCAGGGGCGTCACTTTGGAAAGGTCCTGTTCCATGGGGCTTCCTTTCAATGCGGCCAGGGGCCGCGCAAAGGATGGCAGCAGGGCTTTTTTGGGAGGAGATTTTCCCGCGCTTTGTCAATGCTCTCCGAAAGCTGACGGATTTCCCAAAAAACCGGAATTAGGCTTTTTAATGAGCACGGTGCGTTGCCCGGAGGCCCTTTTGCAAGGCCGGGTCTTTGATTAAAGCTGCCAAAGAAAAACATTTTAAGCAAACCGGGTCAAGAACAATTTGAACCTGGTTCAATAATCGTAATCAGGTTCAACGGGCTGGCCCTCCAAAAACATTCCCCAAAAGGCGGGCCTCCATCTCCTGAAACAGGGCGGACAGGCTTTTTGCATGGCAAGACTTTTCTTTTTCCGCGGGATTTGGGATGATGCGTCTGTGACCGGCAATTTTTTCCCGCGGGAAAACATCTTCAACCGGAGCAATTATGAACTTTGCAAACATTTCCCTTACAAAACAGGGGTCAACAGGAATTTTAACCCTTGAAAGGCCTGACATAAGAAACGCCATAACCGACCCGCCCGTCATTGATGAAATTGTGGAGGCCCTCACCCTGGCCGACCGTGACGAGGCCCTGAAGGTGCTCATCCTCACGGGCAGGGGGTCTGCCTTCTGCGCTGGCGGAAACATAAAGCAGATGGCCGCCCGGCAGGGTATGTTTGAAGGAAGCCCCGACAAAATCGCCCAGAACTACCGGGAAGGCATCCAGCGCATACCTTTGGCCTTCTGGCGCATATCCGTTCCCGTTATCGCCGCGGTAAACGGCCCGGCCATCGGCGCAGGCTGCGACATGGCCTGCATGTGCGACATCCGCATTGCTTCGGAAAAAGCCAAATTTGGGGAGACATTTGCCGCCCTGGGGCTGATTCCAGGAGACGGCGGGGCCTTTTTCCTGCCCCGGACCGTGGGTTGGGCCAAGGCCTTTGAAATGGCCTGCACAGCCACGATTCTTGATGCACAGCAGGCCCTGGCCGCAGGCCTTGTGTCGCAGGTCGTTCCGGAAGAAAAGCTCATGGAGCAATGCCTTGAGACGGCAGGCCGGATTGCAAGGCATCCACGCCGGACGCTACGCATGACAAAGGAGCTTTTCAAAGCCGCCCGAAACAGTAGCCTTTTTGAGGTGCTGGATTTATCTGCCCAATTCCAGGGAATCTGCCACCATCTGCCGGAGCATCACGATGCCCTGGAAAAAATGTTGAAGGGCTGATGCGGCTTTAAAAATGACGGCTTGAGGAAGATTGCCATTCGAGGGCTGCTGTCAGGGGGCTATACTCACAACAACAAAAAGGTCGCCCCGGCTTTTGCCATCCGCCCGGCCGAAGCCTTGCACCCGCAGGCGCATATTGGGTCTTGCCAGGGGTGGTATGTTCACCTTGATTCGCACCTGCAAATCGTGGGGAGGGCTTATTTCCACCACCTTGCCGTCAATGGCCTCCTGGGGGGTCACGCACACGGTCATGGAGCAGTCCAGGCCCGGGTCGTGATCCGAGGAAAAGGGGGCCACAGGTTCCGGCGGCAGGAGGGCGTTGACCACCCAGCGCAGGGCCTTGCGGCCGAGTTTCGCTGTCCAGCTGTCACCCTTGAGGCGGTTTTTCGCCGGAGGGGGCGTGTTGCCCGCAGCCCGGTTGGCCTCCTTCCAGGCAAGGCTCAATGTGCTCAATACAAAGAGGCCGGAGACGAAAAGTGCGCCCCTGCCTCCGAAAAAGATGCGGTTGTAGAAGTTCTGGTCCGTGCGGAACCCGGCTTTTTCAAATTCGGAGAACAGATCATTGAAAATTCTGTTAAGATGGGGATTGGTGAAAAGGTCCCGGAAAATTTCCTCCTGGCTGTAGCCGAAACCGGCCTTTTTGCCGCCCACGGCCTGGGCAAAGTCGTACTGGCGGCGTTTTACGGGGTCCATTAGCACAGCGTAAGCTTCTGCTACCTGCTTGAATCGGTCTTCCGCACCGGGGTCCCCGGGATTGCGGTCCGGGTGGAACTCCAGGGCAAGCCTGCGGTAGGCCCGCTTTATCTCGTCAGGCGAAGCTGTGCGCTCCACCCCAAGGATTTTGTAATAGCTCATAAAAAAATCCAAAACGGTTTTAATGGGCCGGAGTTTTTTCCGGCCAGAAAGACTTTGAATAACTAAAGCCTTGCGAGTCCTGCGTCAAGCGGTTAAGAGTTTGTTGCAGGACAAAGGGCTTCTCAAGTTTTCCAATAACAGGCCTTGCCGCAGAAGGCTCATGGCGGCAGAGCCGTTGAAAGGCTTTGAACATGGTAAGGGTGACCTGTCTGGGAGCTGCCGGGGGCGTGACCGGCTCCTGTTATCTTGTTGAAACGAGTCGTGGCTTTAAAATGCTTGTGGATTGCGGCCTTTTCCAGGGTGGCAGGCAGTCGGAGCAGCGTAACTGGCAGGACTGGGGCTTTGATCCCTCCGCCATTTCCACCCTTGTTGTAACCCACGCCCACATTGACCATTGCGGCAGAATTCCAAAGCTTGTCAAAGATGGTTTTTCGGGCAGGATTCTCACCACCGGGCCGTCCGTGGAGCTGTGCGAGATATTGCTTCTTGATTCGGGCCACATACAGGAGATGAACGCCCAATGGCAGACCCGCAAGAACAAGCGCAAGGGCGGCCGGGACATGGAGCCCCTCTACACGGTGGGTGACGCCCAGCGGAGCATGGAGTTTTTTAAAAGCCTTGACCGCGACAAAAAGGTGGAGATAGACCAGGGCGTCTGGCTGCGCTTTAGAAACGCGGGGCACATTCTTGGCTCGTCCATTGCCGAGCTGTGGGTAGAGGAGGGCGACAACCAGGTGAAAATCGTCTTTTCCGGGGATTTGGGAAAGGGCGACCAGCTCATCGTGCGCGACCCCCATGAGGTTTACGATGCGGATTTTGTTTTCATGGAATCCACTTACGGCGACAGGCTGCACCGCTCCTTTGAAGACAGCAAGAGGGAGTTTCTGGAATGCATCAACCATGCCTATCAGAACCGCGAAAAGGTCATCATCCCCAGCTTTGCCGTGGAGCGCACACAGGAGATAATCTACACCCTGGGCGACTTTGCCCGTGCAGGGGTTCTGCCCGATATGCCCGTTTACCTGGACAGCCCCCTTGCCATAAAGGCAACGGAAATTTTCCGCAAAAACAAAAAGCATTTTGATGACAAGGCCCAGGACCTTATGGCAAGCGGCCACGATCCCCTGGACCTTCCAAACCTCAAGTTCACCCCTTCAACAGCCGACTCCATTGCCATAACCGAAAGCCGCGAGCCTTCCATTGTGATAGCCGGAAATGGAATGTGCACCGCGGGCCGGATCAAACACCACCTGAAGCACAACCTCTGGCGGCCCGGGGCTGTGCTTGTGATTGTGGGTTTCCAGGCGCGGGGCACAACCGGGCGGCGCATTGTGGACGGCGCAAGGACGGTGAAAATCTTCAACGAGGATGTGGCCGTCAAAGCAAAGGTCTGCACCATCGGCGGCTTTTCCGCCCATGCGGACCAGGCCGACCTCCTGGAATGGGCGGGCCATTTCAAGGAGTGCAGCCCGAAGTTCTTCCTTGTTCACGGGGAGGACAATGCCAAGCAGATTCTCGGCGGCATGATAAAGGACCGCCTGGGGCTGGATGTGCACATTCCGGTGTTCAAGGAGTCCTTGCTCTTGAAACCCAGAGAGGTTACCGTTGTGCCGCCCGAAGTTCCCACAGAGCCGGAAGTCGAGCCTTCCCTTGACGGGCTTCACAACATTCTTGTGGACATGGAAAAGGCCATCAGGGAGCTCAAAGGCAAGCTGCCGGAGCGGTTTGCCCTGCAAAAGGACGGGGATCACGACATGGAGCGCATCCGTTTTGTGGCCGAGGAGATAGAGAGCATAGTTTCCGGCTGGCGATAAGGCCTGCCGGTTTCAAAAGGACTTGAAGGCTGGCATGGTTCCGGATTCTTCAAACATTCAGAAACAGGATGATTCTTCTTTGGGCCTCTCCTTGCACGAGGAGGCGGATGGCAGCCTGCGCCTGATTTTTGAGGGCGACATGGATGCAGCCTATTACCGGGCTGTGCGCAAAAAGGCCAAAAAGCTTGCTGTTGGAGCCCGCGGCAGGACCCTTTGCCTGGATCTCTCCCGCGTGAGGACAATGGATGATCCGGGTGTTCTGCTGCTTCTGGAAATTCGCAAGGTTCACGGCAGCGAGGCCCAATCCTGCCCTGTGATCGAGGCGCCGGAAAAAATCCGCGAAATCCTTGACCTCATGCGCCTGGAGCAGATGTGCGCCGCGGCCAAGGCCCCTCCCAAAAAGGCGCCCAATCTTTTCATACGGCTTGGCCAATCCGCCTTTGATATGGCCGGGCAGTTCAAGGAGCTGGTGAGCTTTACCGGCGAAACGCTTCTTGCCCTTTTTTATCTGGCCAAAAAACCTTCCTCCCTTCGCCTGGACGACACAATTCTCGCCATGCGCCGCGTGGGGGTGGACGCTGTGCCCATTGTGGGGCTTATCAGCTTTCTGCTTGGCTTTATCATCGCTTTCATGTCCAGCGTGCAGCTTGCCCAGTTCGGGGCCAACATATTTGTGGCCTCCCTTGTGGGTCTTGCAATGGTGCGCGAGCTCGGCCCAATAATGACCGCCATAGTCATGGCCGGGCGCTCGGGGTCTGCCTTTGCCTCGGAAATTGGCACCATGAAAATAAACGAGGAGGTGGACGCCCTTTCCACAATGGGCTTCAACCCCGTTGTCTTCCTGGTTCTGCCAAAGATGATAGCCTCTGTTGTGGTCATGCCATTTCTAACGCTTTTTGCTTGTCTTTTCGGCGTGTTCGGCGGGCTTGTTGTGGGGGTCTTTGTTCTGGATTTGACCTTTGATTCCTATATTGATCAGACCATTGCCATTCTTGCCCTCAAGGACATTGTGTGGATATTCATAAAGAGCACGACATTTGGCATACTTGTCACCTGGGTGGGATGTCTGCGGGGCTTCCAGGTGAAGGGCGGGGCAGGGGAGGTGGGCGAGGCAACCACATCGGCCGTTGTTTCAAGCATCTTTCTCATAATCCTGTGGGATTCCATTTTTGCGTTTGTTCAGCTCTACTGGAAATGAAATGAGTTCAGACGCCCTCATAAAGGTCTCCAACCTCTGGGCCGGTTACGGGCAGACCGTGATTTTGAAGGATGTGTCCTTTGAGGTGGCCCAGGGGGAGATTGTTGTCATTGTGGGCGGGAGCGGCTGCGGAAAAAGCACCATTCTAAAGCACATGATAGGCCTTTTGCCGCCCATTTCAGGCTCCATCACCATTGACGGGATAAATGTGGCAGCCTGCTCTGAAACCCAGTACCGGAACCTGTTGAAACGCATCGGCATACTCTACCAGAGCTCGGCTTTGCTTGGCAGCCTCACTGTGGGCGAAAATGTTGCCCTTCCCATTCTGGAGCATCGGGCTCTTGACCGCCAGGCAGTGGATGAGCTTGTCCGCATAAAGCTTGCCAGTGTCGGCATGGATGGATACGAAAATCATCTGCCATCGGAAATTTCCGGGGGCATGAAAAAACGCGCTGGCCTTGCAAGGGCAATGGCCCTAAACCCCAAATTCCTTTTTTTTGATGAGCCAGGGGCCGGGCTTGACCCCATTACCGCCTCGGAGCTTGATCACCTCATCCTTACCCTTAACCGCATCTACAAAACCACAATGGTCATTGTCACCCACGAGCTTCGCAGCATATTCGCGGTGGCGGACAGGGCCATAATGCTCGACAAGTCAAAGCAGGGCGTGGTGGCCATAGGAAAACCCACTGACCTGCGCGACAAAAGCGATGACCCCCTTGTGCGGCGCTTTTTCAACCCAAAGGTGGAGGGCCGCCGGGCATGATAGATTTTCCGGCATTTTGCGGGCAGGAAGCAGGAACTGGTTACAATGCTTTTTGTTTCTGCTAATATAAAAAATTACGAAAAACACGGCGCTTCGGCTGCCAAGCCGGGGGGCCTTAAAGTTTTGGGTCAACCCGCACATTCAGGGCCGGTGTTGACGCGGCCCTGCTCAAGGCCCGAAACGCAGACCGGCGCAAAACCCGGCAGGCAGCCGTAAAAACAGGAATCAGAATCATGGCAAGCAACCGCACAAAATTTTCTGTGGGCATCTTTCTCATTGCAGGCGTATGCCTGGCCGTGGCCGCTGTCATCTGGGTGGGCATGAGCGGCTATCTGGAAAAGGGCAGACTCTTTGCGGTCTATTTCGATGAATCCGTTCAGGGCATGGACAAGGACTCCCCAGTGAAATACCGGGGGGTTAATGTGGGCCGGGTGGAGAGGCTGGAGGTGGCCCCGGACGGCATACTCATTGAGGCCATACTCAAAATTGACCCGGAAAGGATGGATCCGGGCCTGCTTGTGGAGAAAGATGGACTTCTTGTAAAAAGGCACGACATCACCGGGGTTTACGCACAGATAAAAAATGTGGGCATAACAGGTCTGCGCTTTGTGGAGCTTGACCGCCTGCCGCCCCGCACCGAAGTTGTGGGCCTTGATTTAAACTTCAAGCCGCCTTATCCGGTTATTCCTTCAAGGCCTTCGGAGTTCAAGCAGATTTTCGACGAGGCAGAGGCTTTTTTTGCGCGGGTTAAAAGCATTGACTACGAGGGCATAGCCAATCGCTTCCGGGAAAACCTTGATGACCTTCATGCCGCGATCAATGCAGCAGATGTTGCGGGCATTTCAACCCGTTTCAAGGACGGGCTGGACAACCTCAACAGCATTCTGGAAAACCAGCGGTGGGACCGTATTCTGGCAAGCGTTGAAACTGCCGGGCAGAATGTGGATTCGGCTGCCATTGAGGCGGGAAAAACCTTTGACACCGTTACCCAGGCGGTTAACGAGGCAAAGGCCCTGATTGAGGAGAACAGGCAGGATGTGCGCCTGGCCGTGGCCCACCTCCAGCAGCTTGCGGAGCAGGCCGGGGAAACAGCCAGGGAAAGCGCCAAGCTGGTTGCGGGAACGGAGCAGAGCATAGCCCGGCTTGCCCGGCATCTCACGGCTGCGGCCCAGAATGTGGAGAGGGCCTCAAAAAACCTGGATCACCTCCTTGAGGATCTTTCCCGCGACCCGGCGCTTCTCATCCGGGGCGAGCCGCCCCGGCCCCGCAGCTTTGAAGGGCCGTAACAAAGGATTGTTTGCGGGGCAATTGAAAAATCTGCGGCGGAGAGACTTTTTCCAAAGTTTCCCTGCAAATGCAAAAAAATCTGCTTTCAATCGGCTCTTTGAAAGGAAGTTAAGGGGCTTGCAATGGTTTATACAGGTTTGCAAAAGGGAAATTTCAAAAGGGCTCAACTTTGGTTTGGAGTGCTTTTGCTTCTGGCAATGTCATCGGCCCTTGCCGGGTGTTCCATAGGGGTGCGTGCCCCACGGCCCGACACAAGCTATTACACCCTGGAATACGAGCCAAGGGTTTTTGATGGCAGGCAAGCCATCCCTGTTGTGGTAAGGCTTGCCAATTTTTCCTCATCGCCTGAAATGGCCACCACCCAGATAATTTACAAGGATGCCCCCTTTTCGGCCAACGAGTATTATTATCACCGCTGGCGGGCCAGGCCCGATGAGCTTGTGGGCTATTTTCTGGCAAGGGACATGGATGCTTCCGGCCTTTTTGGCGCAGCCCTTTACGGAGATGCTTATGCAGCCCCGACCC
>Ga0351940_1076_pt1 | contig 34483 bp, 36 predicted proteins | sample TotcelHT113001N8_FD_205819 | JGI IMG/M metagenome (GOLD analysis project Ga0351940, IMG submission 205819) | Enriched cells from coal bed in the Powder River Basin, Montana, United States - Total cells T11 rep2 HSBNCT.T11.300.1.N8 ... | reverse complement strand
AAAAAAATGCTTCTACAATAGTACCCGAAACAAGTACCGAACGCGCATTTGCCGTCAAATATTACGAACTTAACGATAACGACGAGAAGGCTTCTAGCGAAATTCTTGCACAAAAAAACAACATAAATCGCACTGAAATTATCAATAGATTTGAGGCTGTTTTTGACGAATCAGACGAAAATTTTATCGCGGAATCACAAAATTCTCTATCCCCCTTCATAAAAACCAAGGGGAAAATCCTCGCGCTCGCCGCCAAGCGCCTTGCCTACCAGAAACAACTATCAAGGCCAACACATTCAGCGGACGCTCCACTCTTAACAATTAAACGAGCGCAAACATGTGTATTGCACAAAGATGTCCTAGAACATCTCAGCACATCAAGGCTTAACGATTGTCTGTGCTTAGACTTTTTTATTGTTAAAAACAATCTGACGAAATTGTTTGTCGGACAGCCCCCGGAAAAAATCGCTACTCTCGAAAACTTAGTTTCACAAACATGTAAGGCTCTCAGGGAAGCGACTAAGTTTTTAACCGAAGTAAAACCCTAAACCACCACCAGAGGTGGTGGCTTTAGAAAACAACCCCTGAAAGGGGTTTCGGCTAAAGAGTTGCTCCCCCTAAAATATTTAACCTCTAATTTCCGACTGTGTTGCAGCAAAGTGATAAGTTCCTCTCATAGAGCAAAGTAAAAAGTTCCGGTTTTGGTAGATTAAGATTTGTCTAAAATCAAAAAACCAAAACCTGGAACTTCTATGGGAAATCTTACCATGAGTACAAAAGAACGGGAACAGCTGGTTGTATTTGAAGAACTGAAAAATGGTCAAATAACGCAGCTAGAAGCTGCAAATAGACTAAAGGTAACTCCGCGCTGGATTCGTAAAAAACTTGGCCGTTTCAAGAACGAAGGCGCAAGTGGGCTCGTGCATAAGGGCAGGGGTAAACCAAGCAGGCGGCGCTGGGATCCCGCACAAGAAGCACTGGCGCTCGACTTGTTGCGCGGCAATTGGCAGGGTTTTAGGCCAACAATTGCAGCTGAAAAGCTTGAGGAGTTGCATGGCATTAAGGTCAGTAAAGAAACATTGCGCCAGGCAATGATTCGCGCAGGGTTATGGCAAGGAAAGAAGGCGCGTGTAGTTCATCGCAAGCGTCGAGAACGAAGCCCGATGTTTGGCATGCTCGTTCAACTGGATGGATCACCACATGATTGGCTGGAGGGGCGCGGCCAGCAGTGCACCTTGCTTGTGTTTATTGATGACGCGACGAGCAGGCTGCTTTGGATTGAATTTGTCCACAGCGAATCGAAACATGCGGTTATGACCGCAACCAAAAATTACATACAAAAATGTGGCCGCCCAATTGCATTTTATGTTGACTTTGGGGTGGTTTTTTCGGTTAACCGCAACAATTCTAATCGCACCAAAAAAACAGAATGGAAGCGCGGGTGCGAAGCCCTTTCTATTGAAGTAAAACATGCTCACAGTCCCCAAGCAAAGGGCCGGGTAGAGCGTGCCAATGGGGTCTTGCAAGATCGATTAGTCAAGGAATTGCGCTTGGCAGGAATTTCTACAATTGATGGCGCAAATCAATTTTTGGCGACAAGCAAGTTTCTTGACAATCACAATGCACGCTTTGCTGTTGCAGCAGCTCAAAGTGGCGATGCCCATAGACCAACGCTCGGCTACGACCTCAATGCGATTTTATGTTTCAAGTCAACTCGCGTCGTAGCAAATGATTTTGTTGTGCAATTTAAACGTAGAATTTTTCAAATCTCTCAAACGCAAGACATAATCGTGCGGCCAAAGGATCGAGTTTTGGTTAGCGAGCTTCTGGATGGGGCAATTTTATTGTCCGCAAGAGACGTAGCGCTCAGTTTTATTGAGTTGAAGGGACGCTCGCATAAGTTAAGCCCAGAAGAAACATGCATTACTCAAAAGTCATACTATTCTGGAGAAAGCGAATATGCGCAGACGGTTAAATTGCCGCTTGAGCAAAGGGATTTTGATGCAAAACGAAGAGAAGTGAGAGCAGGGTGAAGACCGCCCGCCGGCGGCAGAGGCAATAGTTAAAAAGGGGAACTTTTTACTTTGCTAGAAAGAGGAACTTTTTACCTTGCCTTGACATCTAATTTCCGACTGCTTTTCTATTTCTTCTTGGTAACGCACATATTTACGAATTTTCTCCACGTCCAACCCAAGCGTATCGCAACAATACCCCCGAGCCCAAAAATGATTTCCCCAATACCTCTTTCGCAATTTTGGAAACTTTGCAAATATCCGGATTGCGCTTCTACCTTTTACAACCCCAATGTATTTTGAAACCGAAACCTTTGGCGGAATCATCACCACCAAGTGGACGTGGTCCTCTTGCACATTCAGCTCATCTATTTTGCATCCAAGCCATTCTGAATACATTCTGATGGCCTCTTCTACTTCGATCTTGACCTCGTCTTTTAAAATTCTAAACCTATATTTTGGGACCCACACAATGTGGTAGTGACAATACCAAATAGCATGTGATAATCTAAGATATCGACTCATTGTTCATCCTTTAAGTCATGTTGCGGGGAAGCAACTCAACTTAAGTTTGAACGATGGGTCGAAACTTGCATAGCACTTGTTTCTTACCACATCCTAAGGATGTGGTTTATTTTTTTTAATAAAAACTGAGCTCCAATATCTTCAGGAGCCAATTCCCCAAAAAACACCACAAAAAAACGCGACCCCAGAAGAAAAAAATCAAACAACCAGTCCCACGCAGCACAACACCAAGCAAGAACCAATCCAAGAAAAAATCATAAAAACACCAAACCTTCCTCGCTTTTACGCAAAACCAATAGAATTTCCCTACAAATACGCAGACCGGGTCAAGCGGTGGTTTGGAGACAAAGACGACGTACAAAAAGCGATAAAAGAGTGGCAGGAAAAGTACAACGACAATCGCGAGTACACCGAAGATGAAAAAAAAGATCTTATCTGGTTCCATAGTTTCCCCAAAGAAGTTGATCAGTATTTATCCCTTGCGATAGCTTGCCCGTGGACCGGTGAGGGCGCACGAAAAGGGGATATGTCCTACTCCATTCCCGCAGAGATAACTGATTTAAATACGGGCGACACCTATGGAGTTATCCTTACCTATGGGACAAGCGATGATACTAACGTCTGCTTTCACCGCTGTGTCTCGTTTCACCCGCTCATAGAACAGACCGCCTTGGTTAAAAACCGCCGGTACCAGATCAAAAAAGAAGCAAAGATGTTAACCAAGGAAGAACGCCGAAACGCGTTCTACGGCACCACGCCAAAGTCTGAACTCAAGATGCCCGAAAAAATCATAGAAACAGACTTGACGATTATTATCCCTGATCCAAAAAATAACCGTATCATCACGCTGTTTAAAGCCGTGCGAAAAGAAAAAACTAAGTAAAAAAACGAACATCAAAATCCCTAAGCGCGATGACCCCGGCAACAAAAGAAGATTAAACCCTTGTCATCGCGCTTTTTGTAGGCGCACACTGGTGGTGATGCGACTCATTGACACGTGCAAAACGCGGGAGGCAGTATGGTCAGGAAGATAGGAACACTCGGTATCTGTGGAATCGTTGTAGTCACAAGTCTACTCAGCATGCAACAACAAGAATATCTCACAACACAACCCCTTTCTATTGATCACATCTACGATTTAATGACCCAACAAAACGAAGCCGAAGAAAAGGCAACAGACACCCTCCTTGCACTCATGGATGCCTACAAAAAGCAAGTAACCGAAAAAAAACAAAATGTAAAAAAGGCTTTCAGCGCGTACACCAAAAATGGGGACACGCTCATGCATTGTGCGGCCCGCAGGGGGCTGACAAAAGCACTCAAAAAGCTGCATGAAGAGATGAAAGTGTCAGTAAACATCGTACAACAAACCACCAATGAAACGCCGCTCCACGCCACGGCATATTCGGGCGCAATTGGTACCCTTTTGTACCTGCTTATACACAAGGCCGATACAGACACACAAAATATCAATGGCTATACCCCACTGCACATTGCAATTCATTGCAATAAGATCGATTTATGCCACCTTCTTTGTACAATAAAAGCGCTAAACAAGGTTGATCAAGACGGCAACACCGCGCTTCATTGGGCCGCGATGCGCAATAATCTCGAATTAGGCAGGCTCTTCGCGCGGGCAGGGGCCCCAATAGCACAGTTAAACGATGCAAATAAAACCGCTCGCGAACTTGCCAACAAACCGGAAATGTGGCGATGTTTGGAAGCATTGGGCCCGAAACACGTAGAGGGTCGAGACGACGGGAAAGTGATAAAGCCCAAGGACTAAAAAGGTATCTCTATAGAGCTAACTCAAAAACGATAAAAACAGGATCCAAGCAAGCGTGCGTTAAAAACGGGCTTGGTTCCATCAGGCCTACCATAACTATCAAGAGCTCCAAATGATGCCCACGAAAGGTCTAACTCGAAGCCAACAGCAAAATTGTCCCTAGTGTGCCAGAGACGCGGTATCAGGCTTACCAGATAATCTAAGTCTGCAGCATAACTATAGACAATCGGCTGATGCGTCACCGGGTCACTATACAAATGCTCTGATGCCCCAAGGTTTTGGGTAAAACCAATAAAAAGCCCCGGACTCCATGCACACCGAGGAAATATATCGGCCTCCCCCCAACACGCGAAGCACCGCAAGGGCGTGTAGGTACACCTATCAGTTACCGGGTCGCGCGTTTTTACGGCATACCCACTAACAAATTCATAATCGCCCCCATTCACCACATAACTCCCCTTGATTTTGAGGGCAAAATCATCAGTTTGCATACAACCATAACCCGACACGACCACCCCATTAACACTCTCATGCTCAGCATAATGCTTACCGGTAACGGTGGTGGTTCGCAGCCGTGGAATAAGCCGTTTTGCCTCAACGCATAAGCCTAAGCATAGAGCATCGCTCACATATTTACGACCCTGCATATGAAAAGCGGGCATAAGCCCGTTGCGCGCATAAATAACAAGTGGCCCATCGGGCCCTGCCGAAGGCGTCGTTCGCGTCCTGCCAACGCACGCAATTATAATTTGATCAGGGTTTTGATAGCCGCTTTCGGGATAAAAAGTCACCCGTACTTGTGGGAGTGACGGATCCGTATCAAAAAATGGCCACGGACTCCCGTCGTACATCACCCTCCGAGAATTAATCCCCGGTGGGAGTAGGGGGGTCAGGCACTGGCCCAACAGAAGTGATATTTTTTGCCAATCAAGATTGACATAGGCAGGATAAAAGCGCAAAAGAGCCATCGTCGCGTCATCGACACCCCGAAAGTCCATACCAATAACGGCATACGTTTTTTGCGAACAAAACAGCGGTGGCCCATCAATTCGTACGCTTAACGAAGATGCAACACTGTTCCAGTTAAAAGAACCATATTTATTGGTATCAACACCATCATCTGCAACGTCCCTTGGCAAGGGCGTAGCCAGCGTCAGCCCTTCCCTAAACGAGAAGGTTTGACGCGTATCAAATGAGGCATCGGTGTTAATATATCCCGACCAAGTCAACTTGACCGGCCCTGTTTCATGAGGGAACACATAGGCCTGAGCCCCAGAGTGGCAAATTAAACCCATCAGCACCATTCCCCACACAACTATTTTTACGCCCGGGCAACCCTGAAAAGTTGCACCGGTTGCAGGCCGCACCGTTCGGAAAAGATATTTCATTTGTATCCCAATCTTGTACTCTGGACTTTCGGTCTTGGACCCCTCTTTTTTGTGGTTAACCATATGCAATCTCTCGCAAGACGTCAAAAATTCTTTACACACAAAGCGTGCTTGGGGACGAACGATGGTCGTTCGTCCCCAAGCAATCCAGCACAAGTAGCGCGCAGGCGCCCTATTCAAAAGTAATGTTTTCCGTTTCGGGAACACTCTCCGACATAGGGCTACTAACCTCAGTCTCTTCATCAAGAGCGAATCGAGCCCCACCTCTGCCACAGCAGGCATACACGCCTGAAACTACGACTGTCCCAACAGCCGCCAGAATAAGTAAAAGTAATGTTAGATGTTTCATACATCCTCCGTTTTGGTTATGTGTTTCTATACACTTCTATTTGCAATAAACAATTCATTTTGCATTTAAAAAATAATAAAAATAATAATTATTAAAAAATTTTATCATTAGTCGACATCTTCAAGATCAACACGCACCACCTCGACACCCTCTGTAAAAGGCGCTCTGGCTTCGGTAGCCAAGCTCATCACTACCCCAGCAGGTTCTTCCTCAAGAGCAAATCGAGCGCCGCCTTTGCCACAACAGGCATACGAGCCCGCGACCATGACTATTCCAGCAGCCAAAATAAGTAAAAATAATGCTCGATGTTTCATAGCATCCTCCGTCCCTCAAGCAGCTTTTTTAGCCTTGCTTTGTTCTGTAGTGTTTTTAATTTTACCTTTACTTCTAATTGTAATAATATTATAAAACATGCAAAGAAATCAACAGTCTTGAAAAAATAATTTTTACAAAAATTTTATTTGTAAGGATTTTTTGCGCGCAGCGACTGCCCCCAACAACTTGTTTCATTTTTACTCTGATCTTGTACACTGGAGAATGGCTTGTATCCCTTTTTTTTGTGGTTAACCATTATGAAATCTATAGAAATACGTCAAAAATTTTTTGAATACTTTGTGCGACAAGGACATACCAAAGTCGCGAGTTCATCGCTTGTACCCGCCGAAGATCCAACGTTGCTCTTCGCCAACGCTGGCATGAACCAGTTTAAAGATATTTTCTTGGGCAAAGAAAAACGAAGTTACACACGCGCTGTCACCATCCAAAAATGCATACGTGCCGGTGGCAAGCATAACGACTTGGACAACGTCGGCCGCACCAAGCGGCACTGCACGTTTTTTGAGATGCTCGGCAATTTTTCGTTTGCCGATTATTTCAAAAAAGAGGCGATCCAATTCGCCTGGGATTTTTTAACCAAAGAATTAAATCTTCCAGCCGACAAATTATACCCAAGTGTCTACGAGAGCGACCAAGAGGCCTACGATATCTGGCACAAACAGATCGGCGTTCCTGAAGATCATATCGTACGTCTTGGGCGCGCTGACAACTTTTGGCAGATGGGCGATACTGGCCCCTGCGGACCCTGCTCAGAAATTTATTATGACCGCGGTGCAAAGACAGAAGAAGAGCGCAACGCCCGACCCGGCGATGATTGTGAACGCTTTTTAGAAATCTGGAACCTGGTCTTTATGCAATTTGGCCGCGAAGCCGACGGGCGAGAACTCCCGCTCAAAGCCACCGGTATCGATACCGGCATGGGTCTCGAACGGCTCTGTTCAGTCATGCAAAACACCGACTCAATTTTTGAAACGGATGTTTTCGCGCCCCTGATCAGCGCAATCGAAAAGTTTTCTGGTAAGAAATACCAGGGCGCTGATGAAGAGACTCGCGTCGCGTTTCGGGTACTCGCCGAACATATCAGATCAGCCTGCTTGGCAATTGCCGATGGCGCAATCCCTTCAAACGAAAGTCGCGGGTATGTGCTGCGCAAAATCATTCGTCGAGCTGCGCTTTTTGCACAAAAACTTGGCGATATTATGTTCTTCGCAAAGCTAGTACCCGTCTTTATCGAAGACATGGGCGGTATTTATCCTGAATTACGCACTAATAAAGTTCTTATCGAACGTATTATCACCGGTGAACTTGAAAAATTCTCGCATAATTTAACCCAAGGCCAGCCGGTTATCGAGAAATACTTGCAAGAAAGCGCCGCAACCAAAATTTTGACCGGCGAACAGGTATTTAAGCTGTATGACACCTATGGCTTCCCTTTTGAGTTGACCTCTATTGTCGCCCATGGGCGTGGCTACAAAGTCGATATAGCGGGCTTTGAACAGGCCATGGAAAAGCAGCGTGAACAGTCCGGCCGCAAGGCAAGTGAGCAAGAAAAATTTGAGCTTGCGGCAAACATCACGACGTTATTTACCGGCTACACAACGCTTGAGCAGAAAACAAAAATTGCGACACTCGTCTTTGAGGGAAAAGAGACGACCAACGTACCTGCAGGCTCACTCTGTTGGATAATTCCGCAAGAATCACCATTCTACGCCGAAAGCGGCGGCCAGGTCTCTGATAGGGGTATGGTGATTATTGAGTCAGCACAGTTACCCGTCAGAGAAGTACGCAAAGTAGACAATGCCATAGCAATCGCCCTTGAAACACCATTTGCGCTGTATATTGGCGACGAGGTAACACTTCGCGTTGATAAGACGTTCAGGCTCGATCTCATGCGCAATCATACCGCAACGCACTTGCTACAAGCAGCACTTGAGCAGGTTTTGGGATCGCAGATCAAACAGGCTGGTTCGCTCGTTTGTGACGAGTACGCACGCTTTGACTTTACCCATCACGAACAGGTCAGTTCTGAGGAGTTGCACAAAGTTGAACAGATAGTAAACGCGCAAATTTTGGCAAATACTCCGGTGACAACAACTGAAACGACCTACAAGGACGCGTGTGCCAAAGGCGCCAAGGCATTTTTTGGCGAAAAATATAATCCTGAAAGCGTACGTCTCGTCCAAGTTCCCGGCTTTTCGGCTGAACTGTGTGGCGGGACCCACGTAACGGCAACCGGGCAGATTGGCTTGTGCAAGATTACGAGCAATACGGCTCTTTCTGCTGGCGTGCGCCGTATCACGGCCGTAACGGGTCGCCAGGCGCTTGCGCTCTTCCAGCAAGTTTTTGATGCAACAAAAACACTGGCAACGCAATTTAAAGTGCAGCCCACGGAAGTGGTCAGTGTGGTCGATCGCACTGTTCGCGAATTGCGAGACGCAGAAAAAACCGTTGCCAAACTGCGCCGTGCGCATGCACTGGCACAAGTGCCAGGCTGGGCCGATCAAGCACCGGACATCAAGCAGGTGCCTTGGGGCTTTGTACAAACAGAAGACCTACCGGCAAAAGAGCTGCGCGAAGTGGCCTATGCCCTTGGCCAGCGCCGTACGGGCATTTATTGCGTTGTTTCAACAACGGCAGGCACATCAGTCTTCTTTGTGCACCGCTCACCGGAGCTTTCTGCACGTATCAATATCAAGATCCTTGCGGGCGTTTTGGCTGAAGCAGGCATAAAGTGTGGCTCTACGGGAGACGATATTCAAGGCAGCGTTGGCGCAGACGGACCTGAAGCGCTCAAGAAGGTCGTTACGAAGTGGCTTGAAGGCGTTATTGCGTAAAATTGAGTTATCGAGTAGGCGAGCGGGAGAACCCCGTTCGCACCGAATCTTTCTTCTTCTAGGCTTCTCTGGAAACCGCTCATACTGAGTGAAGTCCTGAGCCCTGCGAGGGACGAAGCCTGTCCTGATCCTGTCCGAAGAGGCGAAGTATACTGACCGCTAGATTCTTCTGGAAACCGCTCATACTGAGTGAAGTCCTGAGCCTAGCGAAGGACGAAATCGAAGTATGCTGACCGTACAAATAGGTTATATTTATGGCTTTTTATACATACATCCTGAGGTGTAATACCATCTATCAAAACAAAACCGTAAAGATTGCTCACCTCTGGGCAAGAGAAAGCCAAAATCGAGAGCACAAACTTTTTAAGGCATCTTTCCCTTTAGCTACCATCCTTTCCCAGGCCCCAAGAGCAGAATGAAGAAGATCGTCGTAATCATCGAAACATCGATTCGAAAGGTACCCGTGCTTCAGGTTTTGCCAAAAATTTTCCATAGGATTAAGTTCCGGAGAATAAGGCGGTAAACGCACATGTGTAATGTTGGAAGGCATCAACAATTTTGAGCTTCTGAGCCAGGGGGCATTGTCGCTGAGCAAGATGATGTGCCTATTGTTCCCTAGGTAGGCTGAAAGCTCTTCTACAAAAATTTGCGTTGGTCGAGTACCCACATTTGGGAGAATAAGCCCAAAAGGCTCGCCTGCCGCTGTATTAATTGCTCCTAGGATGTAGAGAGACTCGAACTCTTGTTGTTTAGGCGTCCCTGTGCGCGATCCCTTTAAGTACCATCCACGCGATGAGATAGTATGCTGCCCGACCCGTGATTCGTCGTATGCCCAAACCTCGACGGTTTCAGGGCTTATCAATGATGGTAAGGTTGCAATTGAAATGCTTTGGAATTTTTTTTAAATTCTTCCTGTGTCGCAAGGTTTGTCTTTGGATGGCGTGCTCGTCCTGTAATCCAAACAATATTGAGGCGCTCAAGCAGGTGATAAACGCCCGGAACGCTGTATGAGATAGAAAATTCTTCCGCAATTAAATTGCAAATAGACTCTGCTGTTATTCTGCCCCCAGAGCGTCTTTTGGGTAGTAATAGGACAGCCTCCTTAAGCGCAGCTTCTTGTTCCTTTGGAAACCTTTGAGGTCGTCCATGACTGTTTTCGTCTAGCCCTGCCAGCCCACTTGCTAAAAACTTCTTAAGCCACGCGCTTACGCTCTGCGGATGTACTTTCAGATGCGCTCCAACCCTTCGAAAACATTTGTATTTTTGTAGGAGCGAAAGGGCAAAAAGACGCGACCGCTTGCGTGGGTTATGTTCCGCTTTAATTTTCTGTGCAAAATCGAAGGCCAAAAAATCTTGTGAAAGCTTCACTTTGTACTTTCTCGGTTAAAAACTATGTACCGACTTCTTTGTTTTTTTATATCACAAAAACAAGCTTTTTAAAACAACGATCTGGTTCTGATAGATGGTATAATGATAGATCATATTACGTTGGAAGTACCGACAATATCGAACAGAGACTATCACAACACCAGTCTGGCGCAGGATCAAAATACACGGTAGCCAGACTGCCCGTTGAGCTGGTATGGGTAGCAGACTTTCAAACTCGCGATGAAGCTTTTGCTGCCGATCCTTCGACAAGCTCAGGATGAGCGGGCTTTTGAGGAGATGGGTACGTAAGAAAAAAGAAGCTTTGATTCGCGGTGGTTGGAGCGCCATACGCGAACTTAAAAAAAACCAGTGTAAGAGCTAAATGGGATCTCGGCCAGCATACTTCGATTTCGTACTTCGCCAAGCTCAGTACTCCACTCAGTATGAGCGGTTGGCTCGAGAACACGTCGGGCAAACATACTCCGCAAGATCAATTTTTGATACAAGCGGGCAGGAATTTTTCTTGCCCGCAAAAAAACCCCTGGATCCAAAAAATCTCTTCTTTTTCTTGTAGGGCAAAATCTAAATGATATACTATATCCTCGAATTGCCCATGGGATTGCCCATGTGGTTGGGATCGTTCGATTATATCTCTAGGAGACCTTGCAATGTTTTATTGGCGTTATTTGTTGTTGGTGCTTTTAGGCGCCTGTGTGGGCTCTGTGGGTGCTATGAAGCAGAAGGAGGAGCCAGACTGCTGTGCGATTTGTTTGCAGGATTTTTCACAAAAGGATGTACAGTGTATTCTCCCCTGTGGGCATTGTAATTTTCACTGGAAATGTATCGGTGATTGGCTTGAAAAAAAAACGACGTGTCCCGTATGCCGGAAAGAGCTTCCCATCAACTTCCTAAAGCAATTGCAAGAATTGGGCCAGAAGCGGAAGCAAGAAGGTGAAACAATTGTCACAAAAAAGCCAAGCAAAACGCAGCTGGAGCTCTTGCGGCTCACCAAGATGGTAGAAGAGCTGAAAGAAAAGGAAAACAAGCAAAAATCCACGCCACAAGAAGATCTTTTGCAGTGGGTGAAGCTCACCAAAGAGCTTGGGGAGCTGAAAGTTGTTCAGCAAACAACACAAGAAAAGGTACTCTTGGAATTGGTGAAGCTCACCAAAGAACTTGGGGAATTGAAAGCGACGCAGCAAAAAGCAGAACTGAAGGTCGGCAATTTTGAAACCGCACAGCTATTGTTCAAAAGCCTGGTGAGCACTCAGGGTACGCTCATAACAAATCTGCAAAACAGTGTTAATTCGTTACCAACGAACGGTAGCGTGCAAAAAGCAATAACAGACGGTCTTAATGGTATGCTGAAAATCGAGAGAAGAGTACAAATAGACAGCAGGCGCAACCCTTTTACTAGCGAAACAGCGTTTGTTGCTTTACCAAATGGTCGGGTAATTGTTCACCTCCCGGAGAGGTATCTTTGAAGTATTTGCTGATTGTTCAGCGCTAACAGCTCCGGAGGGCGTCGAGAAATCGGCGCCCTCGCTGCGATTCTGCTTGCAGCCGAAGACGGTATTCAGGAAAGCGTTGGCGATGGCGGACCCGAGGCGCTCAAGAAAACTATCACCAAGTGACTTGAAGGCGTTATTGCGCAAAGGTGGCTAGTACACCCGTTCGCGCCCGGAATTTACCCGCCATCCTTCGACCCAACCTTCGCCAAGGCTACGGCGGGCAGGCAGGCCAAAGTCACGACGAAGCTCGTCCACGAGCGAAGTTGGATCAGGGTGAGCGGTCTTATGGCACAGCTTTGTGCAGGTGTATTCAGGCTTCAGTGGGCAGGCAGGACGAACGGGCTTTGTAAATCCTATATTTGGCGTGCAGGGTTTCCCTTGTCCGTGTTTTTGTGTTTTAGGGAGCAAGCATCCCTCTTGTTTTTATTTTAAAAAAAACTACAATTAATAAAGATAATTATTTAAAACATTTTTCATTATTACTGAAAATCTAATCGAGGTGAATTTTATGGCAACAGTGGCCAATAAACTAATTTTAATCACCTGCGCGCTTCCGCCGTCCTTCGACAAGCTCAGGATGAGCGGTTTTGGAGTGCTAAGGCGTGACTGCACTCAATACAGCAAAACATCTTTTACATTGGGCCTCTTTCTCGCTTGCCTAGCAGGCAGCATAGTTACGGGTGCCGGAGCGATGGACACGTCCGTGTCATACGAAAAAATTCGTACAGAAAGCTATCCGCCTATTATTGCGCTCTGTGTACGTGACGGCAAAATTGCCCTTAAGAAATCCGAGGATCTCGACCACTGGAAGGTCGAGGTTTGGGATATAAAATCAAAGAAGTTGCTCCCCTATCTGAAGGATTATAAGAATCGAAAGAAGTTTTTAAAAATTTTTTTTGGCCTGCCCAAAACCCGGGATCCACAAACATGGAACTTGGCCTATGCGTTCAGAGAGAAGAGCCCCAATAAGAGTCGTCTTATTAACGACGGCTCGGTTTATGTCGAATGTGTTTATAACGACAAGCTTATAACGGGAACAGATAAAGGCTCAATCCTGATTAGCCCCTTCAAACCCTTACAAGAAGAAAAACGACTTTTTGATCGACTCTGGCCCCTAGATGGTAAACGTGAGCCTCCTATTGTGGGCCTTTGCACACATAACGATACACTTATAGCCCGCACGGAGAAGAGCATTCTCATTTTTGATTTGGCAAAGAGGATCTTGCTCAACGAGATCACTGACAAGCGCGCGCTTCCTGGTTGGGGCATCTGCGCATACAAAGGCACTATCATCTATGGGACAATAGATATCTACATTAGCGCTTCAGGCAACGCCATAAACATTCTGGACTTGGAAACGTGTGAACTTCTCAAAACGCTCAAGCTCGGGGGATACGCGAATAGACTTAGTGCCATTTCTGTGAACGACGGCATACTTGTCTCTTGTCACCAGGAGGGGAGCGTCAAAATCTGGTCTCCAGTTCTGTTTTTAGCTTTGCAGCAACAAAAAAAACTGCAAACGCGGGCGTTTGAAATCCTGAAAAAAGTGGGCCCAAGCGGCTACAGAGAGTTTGTAAAGACTGGTATCGAATTTGGCTTTGACGCAGATTGGCTGGTTTGAGTTACATGGCGAATGAAAAATTCGGGACAAAGCCGTCGTTTTTTTGTATTCTGAGACAGTGCGTTTTCGTATAAAAACAATCACGGGATATTAAGTGTACATACTTGCCCTTAGCATCCTTCGACAAGCTCCCGACCTTCGCCTCTGTAGTTGCAAAGACCCTTACAGGAGCATGCAGGCTCCGGTGGGCAGGCAGGATGAGCGGTCTGGGGATATGCCCGGTTAATTTCTATGATTGGCATAAGAACAAAAAGCAACATCCTTTATTTTCCCAAACCACGGAGTCTCATATGACAGAGCCAGAGATTATTCCAGAAATTTCCGAAAAAAACAAAAAAAATGAAATTCTTGATGCGTACCATGCTCTTTTAAACAAAGTGAAAGGGGCGCGGCCTGACAGCGTCCAGGTACAAGAAGAAAAAAAGCAGAAACAAGAAAATGAGACTATTGGTAAGGCGTCAACAATGACACTGGAACGAATTATCAACAACCTTGCAAACACAAAAGTAATGGTTGGACAAACGCTCGATACCCTTGAACAAAAACTCCTCGAGGAACACAAAAAGTTTACGGAACTGCAAGCGGCAACAAAGATCGTCTCAACCGATTTAGAGGAATTGCACGATATTAAGCAAGAAGCTGACAGCTTCTCCGCGCTTGTTCTTGCCCAAAAAGAAAAACGTGATCGCTTTGAGGAAGAGATCGCACTCTTGAGAAAAAATTTTGAGCAAGAAAAAAAAGAGGCTCGTGAGGCCTGGGCTCAGGAACAAGAACAGCGTATGCGTGCGCAACAAGAAAGAGACCTTGCCACAAATCGTGACCGCTTGCGCACAAAAGAAGAGTACGACTATACCCTACAATTGGAACGCAAAAAAGATCTTGATGCGTACGAATCAAACAAACAGGCTCTTGAAAGGGAGTTGGCAGAAAAACGTAGCACCGTTCTTAAAGACCTGGAAGAGCGCCAGGCTACCATACGAGCACAAGAAGAAGAATTTAAAAGCTTAAAAGCACAAGCACAAAAATTCCCTCAAGAGCTAGAAGCCGCGGTCAAAGGAACGGAAAAAACAGTTCGCGAGGCGCTTGAAAAGCACTATCAGCACCAGATGGACTTGGCATCAAAAGAGATTGCCGGAGAAAGAAAGCTCTCGGAACAAATAATTGCATCTCTGCAAGGCAAGATAAAAGAACAGGACGCACTCATTAAACAGCTTTCTCAAAAAGCCGATGAGGCTACTCTGCAGGTGCAATCGATTGCACTCAAAGCTCTCGAGGGATCAACCCCGATGCGGTACTATGGCAGTTACGAAGAATCAAAAAAACAGACGTGCGTTTAACATAATCGCCAAGGCGAAAGGGGTAAGCCCTCTTTCGCCTTGGCAAAAAAAAGACATCGCGCGAGCAAGGGGACAAATCGCACAAACAACACACTAATCCAACTTTTCAACCAAACACTCGCCCAGCGTGCGGGTTTTGGTATCGAATACCAAACCAATCAGCACGATTTGCTTACCCGTGTGTAAATATGGTTCATAGTAGTTCTTCGCATGAATTTGCTCAAGCGCGATAGCGCAGGGGGCGTTTGAGATTTTGAAAAAAGTAGGCTTAAAAAACTATTCGGGATTTGTAGCGCCCGATGTCGAATTTTATTTTGATACAGACCTGCTCGCTTGAGCTTCAACCCAAAAAGAACTATATTGTCCAAGACAAAACGTTTAACTTCTGGCCCTAAAAAGGGCCTCCAAATACTAGAGGGCGTCATGGTCACACATGTCAAAACTATACGGTTACTTGTTGGTGTTTTACTCGCAAGCGCCTGGCTTGGGCTTGCCTTTGGCGCGCGACCATTATTTGATGCCTATCCAGAGCTGCAAGAAAAGATTGCTTGGGTGAAGCTTGCAAACCTGCCAACCCCCATCAAGAAGCTTGATAATTTGGGGCGCGAGCTCGGGGTAAACAACCTGTACGTAAAACTCGATAACGTAACCAACCCCACTTTTGGGGGAAATAAAGTACGCAAGCTTGAGTTTCTCTTTGGGCAAGCCCTTCAAGGCGGCTATGCAGGCGTTGCAACAGATGGCTGCTATGGGACCAATCATGGATGTGCAACCGCTGTACACGCTCACCAACTCGGGCTTAAGTGTCATTTGTTTTTGACTCCGCAACCGGCAACGTCTTATTTGCGTCGCAACCTAAAACTTGATTATTACTATGGCGCTGAGCTTCATTGCTTTGCAAATCGCGCAGAGCGCGAAGCACAAAAGCCCGTTATTAATCAGGCTTTTAAGGCAGCGCACGGAACCGACTTGTATTTTATTCCGGTTGGCGGCTCAAATGTTATTGGGGCACTGGGCTTTGTAAATGCCGCGTTTGAGCTGAAAGAGCAGATCGATGCGGGGCTCATGCCTATGCCTGATATCATATATGTCACACTTGGCAGCTGCGGAACCGCAGCCGGTATTATTGTTGGCTGCAAGGCAGCAGGGCTAACCTGTAAGATTGTTCCAGTTAGCGTGGAACTTGAGTGGGCGCCCGGCGTACTGCGCCGAAGCTTGTCTGCTCTGGTAAACGAACTTGATGCATTTTTAGCAGGGCTTGTTCCCGGATTCCCCCCATGCGCTTACGATGACAACCAGGTAACCATTGAATATAATTTTGTTGGCACGGGATATGCAAAAGCCACTGCCCAAGCACAGGCTGCTATTCAACTTTTAGAAAACACCGAACAGATCAAGCTTGATGGAACGTATACCGGCAAAACATTTGCAGCCCTGCTGGCGCATATTCAGGCTGACCCCGAACTCAAAAACAAAACCATTTTATTCTGGGACACTTTCTGTAACGGCGAGTTTACAGAAATCACCAGTCAGGTTGATTACAAGCTCTTACCAGAAGCGCTTCATGCGTACTTCGAGGGGCCACTGGAACAATACGACGCTGGGGTATAAGTATTACACTCGAAAGAGTAGGACATGACCACTCGCATCAAAGTTGCATGGTTTTGCGGGGGGATTTTATTGGCAAGCGCACAGCTTTGTCTCACACTTGGCGCACTGCCACTTTTTAATGTCTATCCGGAGCTACAGGGAAAGATTGCCTGGGTGCGGCTTGCCGACCTGCCAACCCCCATCAAGAAGCTTGATAATTTGGGGCACGTACTTGGCGTAAACAACCTGTATCTCAAACAGGACAACCTGACCAACTCGCTTTTTGGCGGCAACAAAGTGCGCCTGCTCGAATTTTTATTTGGTGAGGCTCTTCAAGGCGGCTATGCAGGCGTTGCAACAGATGGCTGCTATGGCACCAATCACGGCTGCGCTACGGCTGTGCATGCCCACCAACTCGGGCTTAAGTGTCATTTGTTTTTGACTCCGCAACCGGCAACGTCCTATTTGCGCCGCAACCTAAAACTTGATTATTACTATGGCGCCGAGCTCCACCCATTTGCCAACACAGAAGAACGCGAAACTCAAAAGCCTATTATTAATCAGGCCTTTAAAGCCGCCTGTGGGACAGACTTGTATCTTATCCCTGAAGGCGGAGCAACTGTTATCGGGGCATTGGGCTTTGTGAACGCCGCCTTTGAACTGCGCGAGCAAGTGCAACGGGGCATCATGCCCATGCCCAATATTATCTATGTCACGCTGAGCAGCTGCGGAACCGCCGCAGGCTTGTGTGTTGGCTGCAAAGCAGCCGGCCTTCCCTGTAAAATCATTGCCGTCATCATCGAGCCAGAACAAGAAACGGGAGAATGCTTGCGTAACCTGTCGAGCCTCGTGAACAAACTAGACGCATTCTTGGCCTCGCATATTCCAAATTTTCCATCATGCGCCTACGATGACCAACAGGTCACCATCGAATATGCTTTTACCGGAACAGGCTATGCAAAAACAAATGCCCAAACACAAGCAGCTATAAAACTGTTAGAAAGCACCGAACAGATCAAGCTTGATGGCACCTACGCGGGCAAGACCTTGAGGGCTCTACTTGCACACCTACAGGCTAACCCTGAACTTAAAAACAAAACTATCTTATTCTGGGACACTTTCTGTAACGGCGAGTTTACAAAAATCACGAGCATGATTGATTACAAGCTCTTGCCAGAAGCGTTTCATGCGTACTTCGAAAGCCCGCTACAACCGCACGATGCCGGCGTGTAAAAACTACAGAAGGGGGTATTCGTCTTTTCAATGTCCTTATACCAAACCCGTAAAGTAACCCAGCACGCCCACCAACCGTTCGTCCTGAGCCTGTCGAAGGATGCGAACGCGCCCATACAAGTTTATATCGCGGGATTGGTATTGCCACGCTTTTTAGCGCTGGCAATATCTTTCTTGAATTGTGGTTGATAAATTAGGCTTAACATACACCGCCTCCACAAACTTCAGATGCCCAGCTTTTTAAACAAATCCTCAAGTCCATCCGCTCGCACAAGGTTCTTTCCCTCTTCAATGTCTTTAATCACTGCAAGGGTCTTTTTGTTGGGCATGGAAAAGTCAGCGAGGTGCTCCTCGATCGATTCGATCACAATTTCTCGCATGCTTTTCCCAAGTACGGCAGCCAAGGCCTTCAAGCGCTTGTGGCTTGCTGCGGGAAGGTCGATCGTAATTCTTGAGATATCAGTTTGGGCAGGCGGATTTGTTCGTTTGTTACTCATACATAAATTCTCCTCAAAATGTGTGGCAAAATTCATTTACAGAATACCGTATTTCTGTAAATGAAGCAAGGTGGTGCAAAAAACTACAGGAGTGGGTATTTGTCAAACCCAACAAATTGGCACTCTGGCTGGGGCATAATGCCATAATTTTTCTTCACCAGTTCTTGCATTGCGCGCGCCAGCTGGATAATGTCATTTGACGTCGCGTTGCCCAAATTCACGAGCATGTTCGCATGCTGGTATGAGACGCAGGCCCCGCCGCGAGCGAGTTCGCCTTTGATGCCAAGCTTATCAAGATAATAGGCAACAAAGATCATTTTCCGGCCATTGCTTTCTATGGTTACTTCGCTTTCAGCAAAGTTTCTAAAAAAGCTGCCACACGTCCCCTTGTACGGGTAGCGCTGCTTGCGATGGCGAATAATCTCGATCGACCGGCCCCGTGCATAGGCCGCTTCTTCGGGAGTGTATTTTTTAAACCGGAACGTAGCTTCGACCAGATAGTGTGTTTTTTTGTGCAACGTCGAATAGTCATACCCAAACTTAAACCAGTCACCCGAGACCCGCGTCAGCTCGCCTGTCGCCACATCGATCACCTGTGCGTGAGCAATAAATTGGCTCAAGAAAAACTGAAAATAATGAATATTCATGTAAACTGCGCCGCCAACGGTACCCGGGATGCCAGAAAACTCTTCCAGCCCACCGGCATGCTGGTCCAAGCAAGCGATAATTAAATCGTCGATCATGACGCCCGCACCGGCCGTCACCAAAACGCTCGCCGCGCCCGGCGTACCGGGAGTTATCTCCTCGACAAACGAAATATTCTTGAGCTGCGGCCGTATCACGAGACCTCGAAATCCAGCATCACTTATTAAAATATTCGCACCAGCGCCAAGCACAAAAATGGGAAGCTCGCGCTTGCGTGCAAACGCAACAACCTCCTGAAATTCGAGGTGATTCGCCGGCTGACAAAAATAATCGGCATTACCACCCGTTCCAAACCAATTTTTATCGGCCAACGGCACATTCGCCTGAATAAGATCTACAAAATCCATAGGGCACTCACATTCCAAGAGAAAAACTCATTTTATGTAGTTTAGCACGCAAATTTTTAACAAGAAACAAGTATGCCGAATTGACAATTTGTCTTAGCCGCATAAGACAAAATTATTTATATCGAATTTTAACAAAACAAAATCCCTCAGTTTGATTTAAACAAAACCAATCGCATCTATAATACGCATCCATCCGACGAGGAGTGCAGTGATATGGTGCAAAGCTACATTGATAAACTTGATGGGAAAGAGCACTTGGTAAAACTTGACAAAATTTGATTTATTTTTCATGCTTCATCCCAATCAGTCGTCAATATGCCAATCTCTTTTTAACCTGGAGCGTTCGTGTTATGCATAATCCCGATGATAAAAATTTTTCTATCGTAACAGTTTTATTCACCCTCAGCCTGTGCGCTGTTTCTTGCGGCCTCTTGTCAGCCACCACGCCTGCTGAAGAAGGTTCTTATCAGGAACGACGAGCAGCGATCGTCACCATTTTTGGAAACCAAACCCCTCGCAAGTGGGGGGAGTTTGTCCCCGGAGTAAAAAAATCTCTCCAAACAGATCAAAAGGTAATCGCCTTAACCCTTGATGCCTGTGGCGGGGGGCAGTGGGGAAGTGGCTTTGATAAAAAATTGATTGATTATCTCATTGCTCACCAGATTCCGGCAACACTCTTTATTAACGCCCGGTGGATCGACAAGAATCCCGAACTGTTCCAGCAATTGGCCGCCAACCCCCTTTTTGAAATTGAAAACCACGGGGCTTTGCATAAACCGTTATCGGTAACGGGCGCAACCGCTTATGGCGCTACGGGCACACTGAATGCCGGCGAAGTGTTTGATGAAATTGAACAAAATGCCCTAAAAATCGAACAGCTCACCGGCAAAAAACCCCGTTTTTTTCGGTCCGGAACAGCCTACTACGACGAAGTTGCCGTACAAATCGCCAACGCCCTCGGGTATGAGATCGTCAATTTTTCCGTCCTTGGCGATGCCGGAGCCACCTATTCCAAAGAACAGGTCAAAAACGCTTTACTCACCGCGACATCAGGCTCAATTGTTATTGCGCACATGAACCAACCAATAGCTCATGGCACCGTACGTGGCGAAACGGCTGACGGCATCATTGCAGCACTTCCCGAGCTACAAAAACGCGGGTTTTTGTTTGTCACGTTGTCTGCGTTTCCATTAAAATAAGATCAGGATCATGTCATGAAAAATTTTTATCTCGCACTCTCTGCAACCCTCGCATGCACAACGGGTGCCCTCCTGTCTATGGAACAGCCTTTGGAGACCAAAAAGCTACCCAAGCCTTTTTTAGTGGTTATTGACCCTGGACATTGGTCAGAAATAAAGGGTTCGAAACTCATAAATCGCGGGTGCGAGCACTATGGGCTCAAAGAAGTAGTGATCAATTTTACCATAGCCAAACTCCTGGAAGAGAAACTTAAAGAACAAAACATTCACGCACTGTTAACCAAAAGCACCGTCGAAGAATTTGTTACCAACAAAGAGCGGGCAAACATAGCGAACAAAAATAATGCAGCCCTCTTTCTTCGCCTGCATTGCGATTCAAACCAATCACCAGACGTGAATGGCTTTACACTCTATTATCCCGATCAACAGGGTCAACATGAACGCTATAAGGGGCCAAGCCTAACGGTTATAAAGCAGAGCGAACAAGCAGCTCTTGCCATCCATGAAGGCATGGCCGAAGCACTCAAGGGGATTTTAAAGGATAACGGCATTTTGGGCGATAGCGAAACTTTCGTCGGCAAGTCCGGACAAAAGGCCTTAACCGGCTCTATCTACAGCAACGTTCCCGTGGTATTAGCTGAAATGATTTACTTGAGCAATAAGAAAAACGCTGAGTTTATAACTTCGCGGGATGGCTCAAATAAAATGGTCGAGGCACTTCTTGCCGGCATTCTCAAGCACCACCAGTCGCTAGACACGCGCAAGAACGAATTTTAGCACAACACAAAGCGCACCCTTTGTGCGCATGCATGTATGCATGCGCATGCGAAGCGTTCCCTATGCCGGTCCTGCAACGCAGGAATCCTGCTGTGCTTTTGTCTCTTTAAACAAAAACTCTGAAATAACAAATGTCGGCGACGTGAAATAAGCCACGACGCTATATCTTCTTTTTGCCGGAACCGGACGCACATTGTTCGGCTCCGGCTTTTTTGTGTCGGGCAAATCTTGCGCATCTTCACATACTGGTAGTCGCAAAAAGATCCGGCCAATTTTTAAATCGCACTTTGCTTTGCATAACAAGATCCCTTTATCTAAACTTTATTAAGAGTCGTCACTCGCATACGCGTCCAACCTTTTTTGGCGGATCACCTCATGAAAAGTTTTTATTTCGTCATTTGCTTAGCCCCCTTTTATACCTTAAAGCCGATGCACTCAGACAAACCACCAACTCCCCCCGCAGGTTTTTCAGTTGGCATGGCCCCCGAAAAGGTATCAGAAAGTACGCCAAACCTTTTCCCTATCGGCTTATTGGTACGGCACCGGTGCCATTTTGATTCTGCGCAAGTTAACCCAACGCCGCTCGACAGCTATCCAACCCCACAAAACAGTACTTGGCAAACAGAAAAATATGGCTACTTCGATGACGATTAACTGAAACCAACTGAAGGAAGCTATTGCCAAAACTGGGCGTAACCCTGACGGGAAGAGTTTGCGTGCGCAGCCACCGACCTTGATCATAAAATTTGTATAGTTTGACTTTTATATCGGCCGGGCTAAACTCAAACATGTACAGATTGCAATAATATTAAATCGAGAAAATGCTGTGAATTTAATTATAAAGGATATCGTTATGCCAAATAGAGCACTGCGCATCGGCCTCGTGTTGCCGGTTTTATTGATCACCTGGTCAAGTTTTGGGTCGAATAGTCCAAGCCAAAGACTGCGGAACTACGAAATTAAACGTTTTACTCCCACGTTTGACGCCAAGTATAAGAGAGAGGTCCGCAGCCTATTCTATTGCTTAGCCGAGAAAGAGAGGGACGCCGAGAAAGAGAGGCATAAGCTGTTCATCGGGGACTACGCATCACTGAAAAAAGAGTACATGAATCTGGGCAACGCCCGTACCCCATGGGCCTTCCGAGGAGGCTTTTCAGTTGCCTCAGCTCTTATGTTTTGGCTTATTCCATCACACTTAAAAATTCCAAACTCCTCAACTCCCGCATCAATACCACTGGCACAGAGGATTTGCGGGGCCCTCGCTGTGGGCCTTTTAGGTGGGTTTGCAACCAAAGTTGTTGCAGCTGTTGGCAAGCGCCTATGGTTACTTCTGCCGTGCGTGAAAGAGAACATAACAAAACAAAAGCAAACATTAACAACCAGTCTCACCGAACTCGGGCAAAAATACCCCGTTACTGAAATCAAGAAAGAAATTTAAATGTCGCTGGAACCGGGCATGCGTTCGTCTCCAGCCCGCACATTTACATACGCAACCCACTAAGAGCTCCGCATCCACTTAGTTGCGTGGGTTAGTTGTATGGGTTGGTTGCACTGGAACTAAAAAATTGACTTTTTATTTCTGCGTGTCATAATTAAATAAAACACAAAGGACGACTCAAGCAGCTTAAAACTCATTAAATTATTTTGTGACACGTTATAAGTAAAGTTACTATTGGTATTGTATTCCGGCGTTCGAGCTGGAAAATTTATTGGAGGCTATTCCAGATGTTTAAGTTTAATACCTTTCTGCGCATCGGACTTGTGCTGCCGGTTCTCTTAATCGCATCGTCAAGTTTTGGCATGCAGAATAATGAGGAAAGAAAAGGAATAATACAGCACCCCGTTAAAAAAAATAACTTGGATAAAGAATGCCAAGAAAAAACAGCTCTTTTAACTTACCAAGATATACGAGCAAACCCAACATTTGACCCGATGTATCTCGGAAAGCTCAACGGAGCATATAGAAATCTATCAAACCAGAATAAATACTTTGAAATCATTTCCCACAGAGAATTTAAACGCAACTACATACCGTTGCGGGCTGGCTACCAAGGGCTTACGAACACTGACTGGTTTTTCCGTGCTGGTTCTGTTGCAACAGCTGCTTTTTGCGGCTGGTTTTTCAACTGGTTTACACCTTCAGACGCTCTCTCATTTGAAAAAATCTCAACAACGGCTTTTTGGTGGGGCCTTAGCAGAACACTATTTTGGGGTATTACCGGCGGAGTCATTATAAAAACGAGTGCATTTACAACCAAGCAGCTGCTACGAAACTTCGACAGTGAAACCAAAAAAACTGAAGCAAAGTTTCAGACAGAACTCGTGGATCTCGCGAAAAAATACCCAATCAAAAAGCCCGAGATCGAGTAACAGCCGCAAATCGTACTAATAAAACGCGTCACGCATTTATAAACTATACCGGAGACGGACCCACGTTCGTCTCCGGTTTTTTTGTGCGCTTTTCTTGCCCCCCACTCATGTCGTAGGTTAGGCTAAACTACAGAGCTCACATTTAAAAAACGACCATCGCACCCGTTCGAACCCTTCGACAAGCTCAGGACGAACGGGCTTTGAGTAAATTCTTAGCCGTATTTTGGCTTGTGAGTTCTATAACCTGAGGCTGTTAAACCCGCGCACAAAGGGGGCGCTGATGGATCATCTATGGACCATGCACTACTGGCACGACGCCTCCGGCGAACGCTGCGTCGAGCACTGGTTGGACGCACTAAGCCATGACGAGTTTAATTCAGTCGCCAAAGAGCTGAAGCTACTGGAACTTGATGGCAACGAACTCAAACTTCCCCACAGCCGGGCACTGGGGCATGGTCTTTTTGAAGTACGCGAACGACACTATAATTTTAGAATCTACTACACCTTTGAACCTGAACGCGTTATCCTACTTTTAGACGCCGGCAACAAACAAACCCAGCAGCGCGATATACGGCTTGCCCGTGAACGGCTCACGCACTTAGCAAACCAGCAAACCAGAAAGATTTAGAAACATGAACAAAAAAAGTTTTCAAGATTATCTTGAAAAACGCCTCACCTCAGCCGAAATAACTGAGATTGAACGACACGCCCAATTCGAAAAACACGCGCTTCACACACTCCAAACTGATGTTGCCCTGGCTCTAGACGTGTACATGAAAAAAGAAAATATTGGACTGGAAGAACTCGCCCAGCGCTTGCACGTCAGCCCAACGCAGGTAGCAAAAATCAAAAAAGGCGAGGCTAATCTGACCCTGCTGAGCCTGGCACGCCTTGCAGCGCTTTTGGAACAGGGGCCACATCTGATCTTTACGAAACAAAACAGTTTACAGTAAAACTGGTTGATTTTTATTTTCTTTGTGTCATAATTAAAAGAAATAAATAATGAGCAAGAATAGCCCAAGACTTATTTAAAGAACTTATTTAAATATTTCCTAGAAGCTTTCTATGCTTCTACTGGCCAAAATAATTGGCGAATTTTTCTGGAGGTTCTCACATGTTTAGTACAGATAAACGCATAGCTCTATTATTGTCACTCTTAGTAGCAACATCAACAAGCTTTGGCATGATGAAAATAGTAAAACAGGCAAGGTTATTAAGGCCGGCAACCGTTGGCACACTCCGGTTTATACAAATGCAGCAAGCTCCAAGCTCATCGCTCAGTACAGAAAAACAACCAGCTACTAACTCGTCCTTAACCATACCAGCAAGCCCAATGGAACGGTACCAAAATTTGCTCCATAGACCACACTTTCATTCCTGGTATCTATCAGATATTCAGGAAGCATTTCGCGCACTACCAAGCCATGTGCAAAAAAAAAGAACTCCCGCGCACAGCACATTTATACAAGAGTATGGATGCTTAAAAGCACAACACAACTCACTCACCACCGTCTTCAGCTATAGCTCCCGCATGACTCGTTTCCGCGCTTTCGCCTTGGGATTTATAGCCGCGGGTGGACGCTTTTTTACCGAAAATATTTTTTCCGTACTAGGCGATGGAATAACAGGATTGCTTCCCTTGCTCGCAACATCTAGTTTCGGGGGACTCGCCTCATTGTCCGTTATCTCCTTAGGTAAATTTCTGTGGACAAAAAGGGCCACCGTACAAAAGCAACGAAACGATATCCTGGTAGAGCTTTATGAAAAAGCCAAAAAGGCTGCCCAAACAGACGATTCTGACGAACAAGAAAACCCACAGCTGCCGCAAGATAATCTAGAAGATGCCAACACCAATCCTGGCGTATAAATATGCATACGTGCCCTTGGCATCCTTCGGTCCAGCCTTCGCTCCGGATAATTTAGAAAACAATTTCGGGCACAACCTGCCTGAACGGACCATAGAGTTCTACGAGCCAGCCACCCAACAAAAACAGCACGACAAATGCGCCACGCACAACAAGGCTTGGTGAAATCGCTGCACGGCCCGAGCGCCAGGCAAGGGCGACCAACACAAAATATAAAATCGAGCCAACATAACTCAGGCCGCCCATAAAGGCGCTTACGGCTATACATAAAATGCCAAACGCGTGCCCAAACACACCAGCGCCGCCCTGAACAACATAGATGCTATATAATAAGCGCGTCAGAAGGGGATACCAACACCCCACAAAAACCTGCAGAGCAAGTTCCCCTGACAAACTCGTCAAAAACAATAAAATCCAACCAAGCGTACCCACTCTTCTCTCCTTATGGTATAGTTAAAATATAAGATACTATTTCCAAATAAAAAGTAATTGTTATGACCCGCATAAAAACCACCCTTCTTATTATAGCGCTTTCTCTTATTGGCTTAATGGGCGGCGTGTTTATTTTTTTGCTCAACTACCCCCTCGTTGACCTTGCCAGCCACGAATACGAAACACTTGGCAAGCCAAGCATTGTGTTGGATGACGCCGAGCGCGAAATCTTCCGGTTCCAGCTTGATAAGCGCGAACCCATAAAACTTTCACAGGCACCAGCGCACCTGATAAACGCCTTTTTGGCAACCGAAGATGTCGATTTTTATAACCATCATGGGATTTCGTTTCGGGGAATCGCTCGATCGGTGCTCGTAAACCTGTATCATGGTCGCGTCGTCCAGGGTGCAAGTACCATAACCCAGCAGCTGGTACGGCTCTTATATATTTCGAGCGAACAGACGATTACGCGCAAATTAAAAGAACAGTTCCTGGCAATTGTTATTGAGATGCAGCATACAAAAGAGCAGATTCTCGAAGCCTATCTCAATAATATTTACTTGGGAGCCGGTATTTACGGCGTTCAGGCAGCTGCACGGCGATTCTGGAATACCACTGCCACCAACCTACGCATCGATCAAGCGGCAATGCTGGCGGCGATTATAAAAAATCCCCAGCGCTACTGTCCCCTCTACAATCCAAAAGAGGCGATTAGAAGGCGCAACTTAGTCTTGCAACAGATGGAAAAACGAGGATTTATAACCAATGCCGAGTATCGCAAAGCGCTCCGGCAACAACTCGGAACTTCGCAACAAATGGCCGCCAATCTTGCCGAGCACCTGAAAGAATTTATTCGCGCATCGCTTGAAAATATGATTGGCAAGCACGATTTATACACCAAAGGGCTTGTCATAAGAACGACCATTAATAGGCGATTCCAACTGCACGCCGAAACGGTATTTAAGCGGCATGTGGGGGCCTGGCGCAAAAATATCCCATGTCTCGATGGAGCACTCGTATCGATTGATACCAGCACTGCCGGCATTAAGGCCCTGGTCGGAGGATACGACTTCTCTGAATCTGAATACAATAGAGCCGTTCAAGCCCAGCGCCAGATGGGTTCTATGTTCAAGCCAATAGTGTATGCTGCAGCTCTCGAACACGGGCATACGTTCACTGATATATTCGTCGACGAACCCCTAACGGGAGTTGTCCAAGAAGACTGGGATCCGCACAATGTCCACAAAGAATTTGAAGGCCCCATGACATTGGCCAATGCGCTTATTACCTCGAATAACATTATCTCTATTAAATTACTTCTGGAGATGGGCGCTGAGAGTGTCGTCGAAATGGCCCGTCGGTTCCATTTACCAGGACCGCTCAACCCCTATCCATCACTTGCGCTTGGATGCACCGAATGCTCACCGGTACAGGCGGCAGCCATGATGAATACGATCGTTAAGGGTGGCGTTTACACAAAACCCTATCTGATTGAATGGGTCAAAGACCAGTGGGGAGCCAAACTCTGGAAGCATGTGCCTGAAGAGGAACGCGTTCTCTCGTGGCAGACCAGCAGCCAATTGATAGGTGGACTAAAACTGGTGGCAAACCACCTGCACAACCGGCACCCAAACAGCTGGATCGATGAAGAAGTTATCGGCAAAACTGGTACAACCAACGAAAACCGTACCTGCTCATTTTTGGGCGCAACACCACGGTACACCACAGCCATTTTCTTGGGCTGCGATGACAACTCGCCTATGGAAGATATTATTTATTCAGCAAGCCACGGCGTGGCACTCTGGCTCGCCTACAACAAGGGGCTGCCCATGAAACATGAACAGCCCACAAAATTCTACGTTGATCCGTCGCTTCAGACGGTCATTGTCAATAAAACCAGTGGTCAAACCGACGCACCGGGGAACCCCAATGCTATTGAGCTATTGGTGCCACAACCGGGATCGACAAACTCTGATCTTCCTGATCAGCAAGTTGTTCCGGTAGTTGATCAGCAAGTTGCTGGTCAATCTCAGGAAGTACCTGTTGCAACAACGGCTCCGTCTGCTCAGTAGTTTCGACCGGGAGTATAACTGGCTGAGTTGGTTGTTCAATAACTGGTTCGTTAATTACCGGATCAGGTTCTATACTAGCCTGCTGTTCTGCAGCACGACGCTCCTGCTCATCAGTAACAACCTTCAAAGCCGCCTGTAAACGTTCACGCACATTGTTTTGCGCATAAACATCAAGTATTTTTGCGATGGCCGCTACCGCAAAGACCCCAACCATACCACAACCTGCATAAATCCAATAGGGCTTTTCTTCTGCCCAGATTTTCTCCTGCGCACACGTAAAGTTCTTCCCAAGCACACCCATTACGTCCTGCTCAAATTGGGGTGTATTTGGTGTTTTCACCAGCGCTGACTCGAGCGTACTTACGGCCCAGCGACCCTGCAACCTAACCTGCGCTTTAATAGCAGCTACATAGCCAAGAAGAGCACTTCCCAAGAAGGCAACTGGCACCGCTATGGCGCTTGCAGGATATTCTCGTCGTGCAAAACCCTCGCCTGTGCACCCACAAGTTGCTACGTGCTGCAACTCGCTTGCAAGAACATCCAACTGGTACGCGTCAAGGCGCTGCACCAACTGGTCTTTTACATCACTGACGCTCACCACCCCAAAGCCGACTTGGTCAATCAATGCACTTACCTGCAAAGTTGTGCCATCATACACGCTATCGAGAGACGTTTGACTAAAAGTTGCCGTCGCACAGGAGAGTGCAATCACTCCCCACAGTACTTTTCTCGTGCTGCAAAAATTCATAAAAACTCCCTTATAAAAAAATAAACACTACCCCGTGCACCGATTGCACGTTTTTCTCCAATTATTGTGCGATGCCTGCCTCGAGTTGTTGCACCTGAGCACGGCGCTCAAGCTCTGCAGCAAGAGCATGCTGGGCACGCTCTAAACGCTCGATTATGGTCGTTTTGGTCGACTTTACCAAGCGGTTTAAACAGAAAGAAGCTCCAAGCGCAACAATGCCTGCACACAAACCTGGAACAAAAAATTGCTTTTCATGTTCCCAGCAATAATCAACAAAGGCCTTGTTTACGCCCTCAGGCAAATCCGCTCCACGCCACCCCTCAACCGTACGAGCTTGCGAATAGTACTGTGCACCAGTTATGCACGAAAGAGTCGCAAGCCAACCCGCTATCATCGTACCCATCACCATAATAGAGCTCTTTGGGTACGTGTGCATCAACGTAGGTTCGCTTTCACGGCTCGGCACACCCGCTATTACTTGCGCCAAATAACGTCCTAATTCAAGGAGCTGGGAATCTGTTAATTCACCAAATAATGCCGTACGTTCTTTCACCGTCAGAGCCTGCACGCTCGTCATCTCAACAAATTTGTCGGCATGTACGGTTGTACCATCAAACACGTCTTTTAGCGCCAGTTGGCCTGCCTGCACCCCAACAGACACCAAAACGGCTAACCCAAACACCATAGTCCTACTTACGCGAAAATCCATAAAAAATCCCCCTAAAAAAATAAACCATTACCGGTACCATACAAACCATGCCCCCCGGCATGATTTTTTATATTCTAAATTTACCCAACCAAACCGGCTATTGCATCGCTCAGCGCCTGAGTATTATTCTCTAAAGCCCCCTGCATAATAAATTTGAACTGGCCGGGATATTGAGCGACCATTGCACGGGCATTATCAATCTGGTGCATCGTGGTTTGCGTTTCTAGCGGCACAATTAATGCCGGCACCCCAAAAAATTGCAGTTCAAAAAGAGTCCCCGCGCCCGCACGAGCAACCACTGCATCGGCAGCTGCATAGACCAGTCCAATATCATGCCGAAATGCAAAGACCTGCGCCGCTATGCCCTTGGAAGCATAGTCCTGGCTTGTTTTTTCTCCCTTGCCCCCGCCCGTCTGGTGAAGAACCAGATAACGCGCATGATCAGGAATTAATGCCACTGCGGCCGGAATGGCCTCGTTGAGAAACTCTGACCCCTTAGAGCCGCCCAGCACCACTACTATTTTTTTATCTTGCGCAAGCCCCAATTTTTCACGAGCGGCTTGCTTTGAAATCCTATCCATGCTGGTAAACCTGAGGGGATAGGGTACCAGCTCGACCCTTTGCGCATCGGGAAAATATTTTTTTGTTTCATCAAAACAGACATAGGTAACGGGAACCCATTTACTTAAAAAGCGCGCTGCTTCACCAGGCACCACGTCAAGATTGTACAAGTAAACCGGAATGCCCAATGCTCGAGCAATAAGCACCACAGGCACGCCGATATAGCCACCGGTAGCCATAATATATGCCGGTTTTTTCGTGATCAATTCCCACGCAGCCGTCCAACAGGTTCGCACAAAATCCCAGGCAAACCCCGGCCACGCGAGCCAGGCTCCACGGGGGATATTGCCAAGCGTAAGTGGCACGTGATGAGCAACATGAGTCGCTTTCTGGAGCAAATCTACAACAACGGCGGGAGTATCAGTTGAAAAAAAGAGCACCTGGCTGCCCGGATGCTGCGCGATATACCCCTGTGCATGCGTTAAAGCCGGCACCACATGTCCACCAGAACACCCGGCAACATAGGCCACCCAGGGCGATGCCTGCTGATATATCGACCGCTGGACCGAAAATCGAACAGCAAAAAACGCTAGTCCCAAGAGGGCTAGACTACTCAACACACCGATTAAAAAACTTTTGTAACGCATCTTTTAATTGCTCATCTTTGACGCCACCAAGTGCCTGATGGTGCCGCGCTCCCATACGATCTTGAACAACTGCTGGCTTTTCGACAGGCTCTTGCACGACCCCAGACTTCTTTTCATCGCGCGGCTCACGTCGCTGCACGAGCGTAAAGCGAACACTTACGACCGCTCCCTCACCGCATTTTTCATTCATAAGACTCAATAAAAGGGGCGCCATCATGTGCATTTCGTGTAGCCAGTGGACATCATAGACTCCAACAACCACACACTGCCCGTATATTTTTTTTAGGCAGATATGCTGTTGCAGGTCACCAACCATGTCCGGCCACTCGCGCATCAGTCGCATCCGCCAGCTTGCATCACCCGGCAACACCGCCGCAACAAGCTTTCCCAATGAAGAATAACTCATGACGCACCACATCTTTTTTGCCGCCACCCCACACAGACTTGTGCACCAGTATAGAAGAAAAAAAACGCCCAGTAAAGCCAGCTTTTTTGCCAAGGGCCATTTTTCACCAACAAAAGAGCTCCCACTTTTTTTATGGGAGAGGTACGCGAGCCCGGCCGCCCACAAAAAGCAGCCGGACGATTATTTTGGGTGTCAGTAGAATTTTATGCGCACTCACGAATCAAGACAACGCGCTGGTTTTCTAGGCGGGCATATTCCGGCGCTGTAGAGTGCGGCGCGGTCCACTCGGCGCCAGTCTTGTATTTTTTGGGCACCAGAAAGAGCTGTTGATCGCCCTGCACTGCCAAAAATTGATTGTCGTATTTGATCCAGAACAATTTGCCAAAAGGGTCTTGCCCTCCGCTCAGGACCATAAAATTGGTCGCCTGATCGCGCTCGGTCGTAAAATCAACATTCTGTTCATCCACAATCATAAGAAAAAAATCGGCCCCATTGGGGTTTTCGACTTTAAGATAATCGGCCTGCAATACCGTAACAACAAACAATACCCCAAGCAACAAATACCGTGAAATCATGAAAAAATCTCTCCGTAAAAACCATTCAAACACCAACGGACCCAGTATAACCAGTCAAACGCATGACGTTAAGAGGCGCTATCGCGCACCACACTTGCGGCCATCAAAAGAAATAGGTTGCGCACAAAAAGCTTGCCACTACCCGGCATTGGTGGGCGTTGTGCCACAAAAGCAATAATCTGCCCCATGCGTTCGGCCTGTTTCGCCTGCCCTGCGTCACCAGCAAGCGTTGCTGCCACCAATAGTTCATGCCAGCAACAGGCGAGTCTATCACAAAAAAGCGTCACACTCTGGTCATCAAGCGTTGCTGATTCAAGCTCTTTCATAAGCTTTGCAAAATCCGCCCCTTGGGGATTTTTGAATAATTCTAAGAGCGGCACTATAAGAGCATCGCCCGGCACCTGCTTGTCGACCACCACTGCACGTGAGGCTATGGTAGGCAACACAAGCTCTACCGCCGGCGCGAAAAGTATAAAATAGACGTGCGCTGGGGGCTCTTCAAGCAATTTCAAAAGGCTATTGGCGCATGAGGGGTTAAGCAGGTGCGCATGCTCAAAGACATAAAAAGAACGCTCATGCGCTCCGCGAGTCCGATAGGCTTCACTTACCAAGGCCTGAATATCAGCAGCACGATACGCACCATCTTCAGGAGCAACCCACCTGATCAGCGCATGTTTCCGCTCACGTATCACCTGCGCCAGGCGCGACCCCACGTCAACCCCATATTGTTCAGCAAAATACCCATAGGCTGCCTCAATTAGCGCCAAGTCTGGACCAATCCAAAGCTGCACAGGGTGTACCGGCGATACTGAGATACGACCGCTATCGTTCACGAGGCAACATCCCCTGAATAGCCGATACGATCATGCTGCTAATTTCTGCAGGTTCAAGGTGCCCATCACAGACAAGCACATCGTCACGATCGGAAAAAATACGCTCAAATCCTTCAGCGACACGCTGAAAAAACGCCTGTTTTTCTCGCTCAAACGCTGTTTTCGCCTCGCCCCGGCCATGAACACGCTCGCGAGCGATATCGTATGGAACCTTAATATAAACGGTCAAGTTTGGCTTGATGCCACTCATCGCCCACGCATTCACCGTTTTAATCATAGCGCTGTCAACACCGCGCCCATACCCCTGATACGCCACCGAGGAGTCCCCCATGCGGTCAGCCAACACCACATACCCACTCTGCAGGGCAGGAACAACAACCTTATTGATATGCTCAGCCCGATCAGCCGCAAATAAGAAAAATTCTGCCTTGGGATCAATAGTACCTGCACGGGCCTGAAGAACATCACGAATAGAGGCGCCCAAAGGCGTTCCGCCCGGCTGCTTAGTACTTAAAATATCGTACCCAAGCCGCTGTAACTGCTGTCCAACCGCCTGCATTACCGTTGTTTTGCCCGCCCCATCAATGCCTTCAAAGACACATAAAAATCCATTTTTCAATCTGTTCATGTCTGTCGTCTCCTTATAGTACAATTAGATATAAAGAATAACCGCACGCCACTATTTTGGTAGGGATTAGTGTACCATGAGCATCTATAAAACTCGACTTACAAACCTGCTCGGCTCGCTAACGCACGAGGGAACTTTACTGCACCCAAGCGTTTTTTTACAGCGCGCAGCACGCTTGTGGCCGGACCGGCAGGCACTCATTTGCGAAGATGCCACTATCACCTACAACCAGCTCTACACCGATGCCGTCGAAATCGCGCAAAAAATTCGACAACGGGGCATAAAGCCGGGAAACCGCATTTTACTATTGTACGAAAATAGTATCAATTTTTATCGGGCATATCATGGCGCCTGGATGGCGGGGGCTATCGTCGCCCCACTTAATGTCTTTTTAAAACCCCCAGAGTTACAGCATATCTATACCGACGCACAGCCCGCCCTCATCATCACCTCGCCAGCGCAAGAAGAAAAGCTTGCTGGCATCGTGCCCCCAGAACGTGTCTGGAGCACGGATTTTTCTGGACCTTCAAGGACCGGGAACGAGCGTGCAGGCAAGACAAGCGAGTATATAATCCCCCACCCGCCCCTAGGCGCCTGCACGGTACTTTTATACACCTCGGGCACCACCGGGTTACCCAAAGGAGTCATGCTCACGGGCAATAATATTATCACCAACTGCACCCAGGGCATAGCGAACTTTAATTTTACAGAACAGGAGCGCATTTACGCAGCCCTGCCCCTTTTTCACAGCTACATGCAGAACGCAGCAGTCTGGTGCCCGCTTATAGTTGGGGCACTCACCATCCTTATTCCACGAATCACCCGCAGGTCGCTCTTGCAGGGACTTACGCACAAGCCAAGCATCGTGCTTGGTATACCTCCCCTGTATGGGCTCTTTTGCCTCATGAAAGATGTACCATTTAATGGAATTAAGCTCTTTATTTCAGGAGGCGACGCACTCAACAGCACCACGCGCATGTACTTCGAACTCTTGTATGGGCGCAAGATTGCCAATGGCTATGGCCTCACCGAAACCTCCCCGCTCATATCGGCCCAACTAGAAGATTATCATGCGCCTATCGGCTGCGTTGGCAAACCCTTTGCGGGAATCACCATCACTATAACGGGCGAACAGGGCATGCCGGTACCCACAGGCACCATTGGCACCATCTTGGTATCGGGAGGCAATGTTATGAAGGGATATTATAACGCACCGGCAGCA
>Ga0351940_1055_pt1 | contig 42077 bp, 37 predicted proteins | sample TotcelHT113001N8_FD_205819 | JGI IMG/M metagenome (GOLD analysis project Ga0351940, IMG submission 205819) | Enriched cells from coal bed in the Powder River Basin, Montana, United States - Total cells T11 rep2 HSBNCT.T11.300.1.N8 ... | reverse complement strand
GCTGGCTGTAATACTGGTAATTGAATACGGGATAAATTATTGTCATTGCAGCGCTTCCTGCAAGGTATCCTGTTGAAAACCTTATAATATTGTTGGTGCCGAAATTGAATAAATATGAAAGGGTCCCGTCAATAACAGTTGATAAGATAAAAAGACCCAATATCACAATGACATACACAGGCGCAAGATCGCCCTCTTTTTTCCTGAACATAATAAAAAGTATTATCGCAGTTATAAAAAAGCCTATGTATATACCCTCGCATCTTGCGCAAACAGGCATTTTCAGGTACTCGGCAAAAAAGCTTCTCTCCGGAAGCTGGTGACAGACAGATGCTCCTACAATATCAAGAAATTCTATTAAAGCATTTTCCATAACTTGATGAAATAATCATAAATAATTCACAGTTTATTTTATCTTTATATTTTTATAAACAAAAAAATTTCAATTATACAGATTTTTAGAAGGGGAAGCCCAGCTTCTTATATTAGCCCCTTAACAAAAACAGGCTTAAAACACTTACAATAATTAGCTGTGTTAGGAATCCAAGCAGTTATTGTATTTTATATCTGGGGGATCCAAAAGACATTCTATAAATTACCGGCCGAAATGTAGTTTTTTACAGCTCCTGCTGTTAAAATTACATCTAGTTTAAAGTATTATCCTGAAAGGACTTAAAAGTGATTTATGATTTTCATACACATACTTTTTTATCTGACGGTGTAAACAGCCCCATAGAGCTGATAAGGTGCGCGCATATATATGGTTATGCAGCCATAGCCATAACCGACCATGTAAGCTACAGCAATATTGACGAGATTATAAAAGCTGTTAAAAAAGACTGTCAGTTAGCAGAGAAATACTGGGAAATAAAGGCAATACCGGGAGTCGAGATTACAAATGTTCCGGCAAAGAGCATAAATGAAATGGCAAAATACGCAAAAGAATGCGGAGCCGTAATGGTTGCAGTGCATGGGCAAACAATGGTTGAACCGGTTGAAGAAGGGACAAATTTCCAGGCCCTGAGTTGCCCCTATGTGGACCTGCTTGCGCATCCGGGGCTTTTAACCGACGAAGAAGCAAATCTCGCCGTCAAAAATGATATATACATTGAAATCACCCGCAGGCAGGGGCACAGCCTTTCAAACGGTTTGGTGGCGCAAAAGGGAATCCGTGCCGGGGCAAAATTATTGGTAAACAGCGATTCCCACAGCCATAATGATTTATACAGGGAAGGTATGCAGAGAAAAATTGCGCTGGGTGCGGGACTTACCGAAGAACAGGCAGATTATATATTTTCAAATAACACCCAAAATTTCCTTAAAAAAATCTTAAACTGATATTTAAACAGGAAGGCTTAAAAAATAATGGCACAGACAATATTATATATTGAATGTCTTTCCGGCATAAGCGGGGATATGATGGCAGGCGCGCTTCTTGACCTTGGCATTGAAGGCCTTGATATAAGTTATTTAAAAAGAGAGCTGGAAAAGATTGATATAACAGGCTATGGGATAGAATTTAAAAAAGAAAAAAGGGGCGCAGTTTATGCCGGTAGGCTTGATGTCGCTATTGCAGGCAGCCAGCCCTCAAGAAACTTTAATGATATTAAAGATATAATTGATAAAAGCAGATTAAACCGGAAAATTAAAAAGACCGGCATTGAAATATTTACTGAAATTGCAAATGCGGAATCAATGGTTCACAAAAAGCCCCCGAATACGGTTCATTTCCATGAAGTAGGGGCGGTGGATTCAATAATAGATATAATGTCTACTGCAATTGCAACAGATTTTTTGAATCCGGATAAAATATTCTGCAGCAGGATCCCTCTCGGAAGCGGTTTTGCAGACACTATGCATGGCAGGATACCGGTTCCCGCACCGGCAACAGTGGAGATATTGAAAGGGCTCCCTGTGTTCGGTGGGGATTTTGATTTTGAAGTTACTACCCCGACTGGCGCTGCAATTGTGAAAGTGCTTACGGACCATTTCTGCTCTGTTCCAGGTATGGAAATTATAAGCAGCGGCAGCGGTACAGGCACAAAGCAGGCAAATGGGACTTATGCGGCACCTGATATCCTGAGGCTGTTTTTTGGGAAGCAATTAAGTATTTACGGCGCTGTTCAAATACCCGAAGCAAGTACATGTGCTTTCAGGTATTTGACAGAATATGCAGAGAAGAAAGGGTATAAGGCACCAGAGAAACTGCTGCTGCTTTCAGCAAATATTGATGACATGAGCGGCGAGATATTCGGGTACGTTGCCCAAAAACTGTTTTCTTCCGGCGCCCTCGATGTATGGACAGAACCTGTTTATATGAAAAAAAACAGGCCCGCCGCAAAGCTGTGTGTTTTGTGCAAACAGGAACAGGCAGAAAATATACTGGATACAATATTCTGCCAGACCACAACTTTCGGGGTTAGAGCTCAATCCATTGGAAGAATCGCGCTTTGGAGAAAAACAGAGAAAGTTAAATTGCCATACGGGGATGTTACTGTAAGCATTGCATCCGCTGCCGGCAATGAGGTCACCTGTTCCCCTGAATATGAGTCCTGCGCAGAACTTGCTGAAAAAACTGGCAAACCGTTAAAGGAGATTTACCGCGACCTTATGTTTTTTCTTTCAAGAAGGTAATATTTAAGAATTGATTGAATAACTGCAGTGACTGGCACCGCTATAAGCAAACCCAGGAGGCCGAAAAGTGAGCCTGCAGCAATTAATACAAATATAACCATTGCAGGATGAACCCCCACCTGGAACTTCATAACATTTGGGCTGATAAAATAATTATCAATCTGCTGAACTGCGATAAACAAAAGAATTACGAGCAACGCCTTCAATGGCGATATAAATAATGCTGTAAGGGCCGCAGGAATGGCGCCAAATACCGGGCCAAGGAATGGTATTAGGTTAAGCGCCCCGGCAGTAAATCCCAGCAGTATTGCAAAGTCCACCTTTAAAAGCAGAAGAACAATTGTGCAAAGTATGCCGACAATTATAGATATCAGCAGCTGCCCCCTTATGTATCTTCCACCAACATTGCTTATCCTGTCAAGAATAACCGAAGCCTGGTGTTTTGCTCTTGCAGGAAGTATATTTATAAAAAGTTTTTTCAGCTTGTCAGCGTCCTTGAGTATATAAATGCTCAGAAGCGGGCCGATTATTATTGTTATTACAATATTTATAAAAGATCTTGTAAAGACAGTGGCATTCTGGAGGAAATTTGAGCCGGAAATGCCGAAAGTATTAATGACATAGGTTGTTATGGCATTTGTATCAAGGGGCAGCACCTCTTTGCCTGTGGCGCTTTCAACTGTCCCTACTATTGCACTTGTTTCAATGAACTTATTAATCATTTCTGTAAGATTCTTAATGTACAGGGGAAACCTGACAACAAAGACATTGAACTGGTCAATTATCATAGGGATAGTAAAGAAAAATATAACAAAGAAAAAGCCTGTAAAAATTATATAAGCAATAATTATTGCGAAAACCCTTTTCATCTTTTTAGACATCCAGGTAACAAGGGGGCCTAAAAGGTAGGAAATACCCATGGCCAGGATTACCGGAATAATAGCAATTCTTATCCTGTAAAGAAAATACAGCACAAGTGAGATTATTATAAGAAATCCTATTATCGACCAGGAATAGATGCCAATTTTTTTAATCGAGTCCAGGTTTTTTGAAGGTTTTTTTATTCTCATAAATTAAAGATATAATTTTTTATAAATTATATAAATAAATTCAATATATCTCAACAAAATCACTGTATAGGCTGTAACAGAGCATCCTGGGCATTTAAGCCATATTGTAATTGAAGTAGTAATTTAATTGTGATAAAGTCTTTATTCAAAAGAAAAAAGGGAATTTGACTGCAAAATTGCCTTAAAACGGGTTTTTTTCGAAACCGGAGTGGCGCCCTTGCAATTGCAGGCAGGAAATATTTAATAATTATTTATTTAAGAATTATGCCGGAAGAATCAATAAACATTTTTATAAATAATATATATTCAACAGCCATTTTTACTGGTGTTTTTGTGATAATGCTTCTTTTCATTCTTGCCATTTCAAGGATTTTAATACGTAAAACAAATGGCGGGGTAAAAGACACTGAAACCGGGGCTTCCAGGGGAACTTTTAACTCATTTGAAATCAATAAAGACACGGGCCATTCAAAAACACTTTTTGTTACTGGAGCAGTTTTTATACTGGCTATTTTATTCATTTTCTTGATTCTTTTGACTGTATATTTTGCCAATACTTTTATTATTGACAGCAGTCTTTATCTTATTTTTATAACTGTTTCTTTGATTCTGGCAATTACTGTTTATATAATCAAATCCGGGATAATCAGCAGGTAACATAATATGAGGCAACTTGTAAAAAACAGTCTTAATCTGTTTGTAGCGGGATTCGGATGCTGTAAAAAAGAAATATATGCAACCCTTGGCCCCACTTATGATATTTCAAGGTTCGGGGTCAATTTTGTCAATTTACCAGAAGACGCAGATGTCCTTGTAATACAAGGGTTTTATAATAAAACAGGGGAGAGAAGGCTGCTTGACTGTTACTGGAGCATGAAGGAACCTAAATGGGTAATTGCAGCAGGAAAATGTATTGTTGACAGAAGCGTTTTATGCAGTGATTATGTGTTAACTGACAGGTTAAAAGATAAAATAAAAATTGATTTTTATGTTCCCGGATGTCCGCCCAGGCCGGAAGCTTTTTTATATTGTATATTGAAGATCCTGGAAATTCATTAGTTTAAGGGTAAAAATATGGCAAAAGAACTTTATGATGGTATTTATTCTTCCCATAAACTTGTTTTTATTGAAAAAATAAAAAAGAATCTCGAGTTTTATTTAAAAGATAAAACCCTGGAAATTAAAATACTGGGCCAGGAAATTTTCTGCAAAGCAGATGTAGAAAGTCTTTATGAAATATTGCGGGAGATAAGGGAAAATCCTGAGCTTGAAGTCGATATTTTAAGCTCCATAAATAAATATATAAGTGAAAACAGGTGCATAGTTCTTTTAAATCTTTCATCGATTTCAAATAATTTTTCAATGCTTATAAAAGTGGCGCTTAAAAGCCCTGCTGATGACAGGGAAAGTTTTGCTGCTGAATACAATAAACTTATAAATGAAATTGGCCGCATATATGAATCTGCAGTTTTTTACCTTGAAAGCTCAACAATCAAGGACCAGTACTCAGATATTGTTATACGGTCCCATATAATGGATGGCCTTGATTCATTTGATACCTATCTTCAAGCCGAGGACGGAATTATTACAAAGGCAAATATCAGTGCAGGAATATCAACGGTACCTATTTACAGCGTGACAGGCAATATAGGCATAACGGAGCTGATTTCAAAAATAAGCCGATTTGATTATAATGCAGGTATTTTCCCGGAGCTTTGCTTCTGCCTTGCGCTTGAGGAGCTCATGCAGATCAAAGTCGCAAAAAGGGTCCAGTTTATAAGGATGATAATTTCCGAGCTCATGAGGATATCAAATCATTTAAGCTATATATCAAAAATGGCAATAATACTTGGCTCTGAAATTGCTCTCAGCCATGTGCTTATTGAACAGGAAAGGATGCTGAGGCTTATTGAGCTTATTACCGGATCAAGGGTGCACCCCAACTATATTAGAATCGGGGGAGTCAGGAAAGACTTGAATGAAGAGAAATTGAAAAACATATCTGCAAGCATTGCGCAATTATTAAAAAAAATGCCTAAAATTGAATCAATGCTTCTTGATAATACTATAATTACAAATAAACTGAAAAATACCGGTATTGCTGAAAAGCGGGCAGTGCATAATTGTGGTGTAACGGGCCCAAATTTAAGGGCGTCCGGTGCAAGATATGATTTAAGGAAAAACCGTAATCTTTTATTATATAAGGATGTCTCCTTCCTTGTTGCTACAGGAAAATACGGAGACTGTCTCGAAAGGTTTTATATAAGGTTCAGGGAAATTTATCAGTCCATTACAATAATAGAACAGCTTACCGATTCAATACCTGATGAACACATAAAGAAGCTTATTAATCTTTCCGAACTTGACATGCCCTATACTGAAATGATTTCAAGTATTGAATGCCCGCATGGCGTATTTAAAATATATTTTGAGATAGCGGGCAATACGGTACTGAAGCTTGTTGTAATGGGGCCATCAAGAAACAGCCTCTACCTTGCTGAAAATATATTATGCGGCAACAGGGCAGAGGATATCGAGCTGATACTTGCGAGCCTTGATATAAGCAGCGGGGAAATAATGCAGGAGCTGCCGGTATGATGCTTTTATTTAAAAAAGTCATTTATCTTTACCTAATACTTGTGATAAATCTTTATGTATGCTCATATCTGTTGAACAGGATATCTTCAAGATTCGAGCTTAAAAGGGGATATACAATCGGCAGGGTAGGTGGGCTGGGCTATCCGGTTTTAAAATTATTCAGGTACCTTTCTAAAAACGACAGATTAAATATTTGGGAAATCCTTATCTTTTTCTTTTCATTTTTCATATGGACAATTATTCCCTTTTCTCCGTCCCTTATAATAATCAGGTTTGAAAATGATCTGATAATCGCCCTGCTTTTCTACCTGGTCCTGCTCTTTTTAATACTAATGAATGCTTCCAGGAGCAGGTACGGTTTTGTTTTTAAGAATGCGACAAAAAATATTTTAATGATATACACATTTTTTATGCCTGTTATTTTCTGCATTGCAGGAATTGTTCTTATTAACAGGACATTGACCCTCAAAGAGATAGTAGGTTTCCAGTACCAGTACTGGAACATTGTATACCAGCCCCTCGGCTTTATCGTGATGTTTACCTCGGCACTTCTTCTTATGAAGCTATTTACTGTCACAAAGAAGAGCACCCTGCTGCTGGGACAGGATATTTTAAAAGAAGGTTCCGGATTTGGGCGGCTTACAGTCAGGATATCTTATTACAGCACTTTATTCTTTATAATTGTAATGATTATAATACTGTATCTTGCAGGCTGGCAGAATTTATTTTTTATTAATGGCAACATTATTTTTGCTGTAAAATTTTATATAATATTTTTTATACTGGTGCTGCTTGACAAGGCAACACCGCAGCTTAATGATTTCAATTATCTTGTAAGTATAAACTGGAGGTTTTTAATACCTGTTTCTGCGGTTAATTTCCTGCTTACAATAATATTTTTTATATTAAGAAACATATATGGCATTATCTGATTTATTATTTATAAACAGTTTATTTGCCCGGGGTTTATTATGAGGCCGGTTATAAGAGATTTTTTTTCAGGTTTTGGAAACTTATTCAGGAAACCCAGGACCGTAGTTTACCCGAAGGAGAAAATAATTATTCCCGAGGGAAGCAGGGGCATTCCAAGGCTCAAGCTCGATTTGGACAGTCTGGAAATTATCTGCAATGGTTGCGGAGACTGCCAGAGAGTATGTCCCGAGAATTGCATAAAAATAAGGAAGTCCGTTGATGAGGATGGCAGGGAAATACTGGATGAGTTTTATCTTGACCTGAGTAAATGTATTTTTTGCGGGAATTGTGTAGAATTCTGCAATCTGGACGCCATCGAGATGACATACAGGCACCAGCTTGCAGAACCGGACAGGCATGCTTTCATGCTGGAAAAGCTTGATCTTATTAAGCAGGCGGATTATTCATTAAGGGATTTCTGGACAAAATAATGGATGGAAAACAGATTTTAGGATTTTTAAATTATCTTACAGTAGGAATAGTTTTTATACTTGGCCTTGTATCTCTTTTGCTTTCTGACCAGAAAAAGAAACTGACCTTTTTATTTTTAATGTTTCTTGCAGCGGGACTCATGAGTTTTTTGTTTTTTGCAGGGCTTGCTTTTATATTGCCTTCCATAAGCATAATCGGGTTTTGTATAATCCTGTACCTGTTTACACAGAACCAGGAGTTTTTCAGCTCAGGCAAACCAGGTATTAAAAACACTGAAGGCAACAGGTTTTTAAAAAAGAATAGCATTATAATTGGCCTGTCTGTATCAGTTTTAATTATAGGAGCATTCGGTTATTTATTTTTTATTTATAACAATAATTTTTTTAGGAACATAAGCATAGTTGCAAGTTTTAACACTGCAACCCTTACCGGGATTATTAAAAATATAAGTGAAAACTATATACCACTTATTTTTATATTTGTTATTGTTCTTTTTATGTCTGTAATATGGTTTGTTGCCATACTTAAAAGAGAAAGCAAGAAGAATTGAACATACAATACATAAGCTTATTGAGTTTTGTAATATTTTTAATGGGGCTGTGCGGGATCTTACTGAGCCGCAGGTTTTTAAATATTATAATATCCATGCAGTTTTTTATTGTTTCTGCACTTATTAATTTTTTCAGTTTTTCGTTGTTTGTTTATGATCTTTCATACTGGGATAAAAGTTTTATTTTATTTGCTTTTATTTCGATATATTTATTTCTTTTTATGGTAGTTTTTTATAATTATTCCAAACAAACAAATATATACTGGCTGGATGTAATGGCTGATTACAGGCTGTTTCAATCAGGTAAATCTGACTGGTGGGGGGATGAAAAAGATGACACTGCTTAGCCAGCTTGATAAAATATGCCCTTTTTACAGTTGTGGGGTTTTACTGCCTGCAATAATTGTGGCTGTTTTTTTCGGGCTCTCAAAAAGGAAAAGCGCAAAGACATTTGTCCTTCTTCTGTCTGCCGCATCAATAATAGCAGCAATCTTTTTTAACATTTATTCATATATTTCAAAAGGCGCTTTCTCTGATTATCTTTTTAGTTTTAACCTGCTGGAAGCGGCCCAGGTAAGTTTTATTCTTTTTGCTGCCTTTAATATATTAATATTTATTACGGCCCATAATTTTTACAGGGATAATTTTATACAGTTACTTATAATTTTTCTTCTTACGGTTCTTGTTTCCATATTTTTTATTGCATCAAATAATTTTATAATGATTTTTGTAAGCCTTGTACTTTTTAGCACCGGCGTATTCCAGGTAGTAACTGTCGTAAACAGTAATGCCGGTGCCGGACAAATAAAAAGCGCATCTGAATATATTGTTAAAAATGATATATTAAGGTTTTTCCTTGGAAGCGCATTTTCAATGCTGCTTCTTTTTTCAGGTTTTTCGCTGATTTTTGGCGCATCGGATTTCAAATCTTTCCTGCAGATAATTGAATCAGATAAAATAGACAGCGCGCTCTTAAAAACCGGTCTTCTTATCATTTTTGCTGCAGTATTTTCTTACCTCTTTATGTTTCCGCTGCATAGCGCATATATAAGGCTGTTAAAAAAGTGCGAAAGCACGACACCTTATATAATATGGTTTTTATACTTTCCTGCAGGGATTTTTTTATTTTTAAAACTCAGGAATGTATTTTTTAATTTTGCTGACAGGGGCTCTTTTTATCATGCAATATTTTTAACAGTTGCTGCCACAGTAACAGTAATAGGCGGAAATATAGGGGCAGTAAAAACAACAAGCGTGCGCAGAATACTTTCTTTCATTTTTATGGCAAACATGGGCATGCTTTTCCTGGGGTTGGGGCTGTATAGCGCTAAAATTCTTGATGGGCCAACATTAACGTGGCTTTTCATTGTTAATCTGTTTTTAACGGCCCTCAGTTATTTCCCGGTTTTTGCAATATTTAATTTTGTTGAAAAAAAAGCCGATTCTGATTCAATAAAAAATATTTCCGGCCTTGCACGGGATAACAAAATAATCGGGGCATGCCTTATAATAATCCTGGCTTCGTTTGCCGGTATGTTTGCAACGGCAGGATATATTTCAAGGGTTTACATGATTAAGCCTTTTTTCAACTTCATTGTAAATGGCGAAAGCTTATATGAAGGTGCGGTTTCCGGCGCAGGCAATATTCTTGCATATTCAGGGGTGGCGCTTGCAGTAATCGCCTGGGCATTTTTAGCAGTAAATATTGCAAGAATTATAATTATCCTGGTTAAAAAGCCACAGCAGGAAAAAAAATATATATTTCCCAAATTTTATTATATATACTTGATTATTTATATGCTTATTGCTTTGTGGATTGGCGTGGCGGGCTTGCTTGAAATGTATGGCTCAGGTATTTATATTACCGGTTATTCATTGCTTAATATAAATTTTTAAGTTTATGCTGTCAATTTACCCATTTTTAACGGATTTATATGAGCAGTCAAAAATCAAATTTAAGGGCCCTTCTGCTGGTTATTCTCATACTGATAATAATCCTTGCAGTTGTTATTAGCTTCAGCCAGTTCACTTTTAAAAAAGAATATCCTCCACCTACTTCGCTTCAGGCGCTTTTACCCAGGTTCAGGTTAATTGATATGGATAAAGCGGGGATAGAAACGGACAGGGACAAAGACGGCATTAATGACCAGGAAGATATAATGCTTGGAGCAAAAAAACAGCTTGCGGACCCGGCAGTAAATATTTTCAGCGAAGGGGTGGATGAACCAAATTATTATAATGGCGGAGATCCGCCGCTTGGTTTTGCGCTGTGTACCGATATAATTGCAAGAGCCTTTAAAGAAGCAGGTTTTGACCTGATGCAGCTTGTAGATGATGATATAACTGAAAATTTTTATGAATATCCACTGCAGAAAATCTGGGGGCAGAGATATCCTGATGCAAATATAGACTACCGCAGGATACAGAACCTGGAGGTATTTTTTGCTAGAAACGCAGAAGAGCTCAATATTACTTTTAAACCCGAGGACACTGACAACCTTGTTCAGTGGTTGCCTGGGGATATTGCTTTTTTTGATATGGATAAAGATGGCCACACAGATAATTGCGGCATTATTTCAGATTTTACTACAAGAAAAGGCATCCCAAAGATTATTTATAATTATATTGACCCCGGGTATACTGTAGAAATTGATATACTAGGCCAGTCAGTAATAACCGGGCATTACAGGTATCCCGGAAAGACTACAGGGAATACTGGCAGCGATAGTGAAAATATCGAAGAAGCCGGCGGATGATTTTTAAAGAATATTTTAAATCTGTGTTTACTCAAGAATTATGATAATGTATAATTAAGATAATAATGCCAATAAGTCCAAAAAAAAGTTTAACAAATATTTGTGAAGAAATAAAATTCTGCAAAAAATGCCTTGACCTGTCAAGCCTGCGAAAACAGTCCGTCCCGGGTTCCGGAGCAGCAAGCGCAAAGCTTATAATAGCGGGTTATTATCCGTCAGACAAAGGTGCTGAGATTGATGGAGTGCCTTTTACAAATGACCAGGAAGGAAAACTTATAAGGAAAGTCATAAAAGAAGTGGGGCTTTCAACGGAAAAAGATACTTTCCTGACATATCTTGTAAAATGTACCCCGCGCAGGGAAAACACAGGTGGCGCACCCGAAACTTCCGGGCCGGTTAAACCGTCTCCGGCTCATGTTTCAAACTGCATAAATTATTTTACTGAAGAGATTTCTATAACTACGCCGCACCTTATAATCTCACTTGGGCTGAGCGCATCGTCAATTATTCTTGAGAGGTTCTTCTCTATAGAAAAAAAATATGAAGATATGTCAAAACTTCACATGAGGCTTTTCGAAAACCCATCCTTTAAGCTCATTCCTTTTTATCATCCAAAGGATGTGACAAGCGGGGCAATAACCGAAGAAAAATATCTTGAGGATTTTAAAACACTTTCAAGGCTCTTTACTATAATATAATATATGCATAAGCTTATTCTGCAAGGTAAACATAAATTTTTCTCCTTCCGAAACGGTGACATTCTTCAAGTGTATCAAAGCATAGGTCTATCCTGTTTCCTTTAATCCAGCCCCCTGTATCTGCAGCAATTGCAACTCCATAACCATCTATATACAGTTTTGTGCCCAACCTTATCACTTTGGGATCAACTGCTACGAGCCCCTTTCTTGCGCGCAACCCCGTTGCTGTTATACCATTGCCGTTCAGGCCCCCGCCTCCGGCATAGTAAGCAGTTGCAACCATTGCCCATTCTCCAGTGAGGCTCACACCTTCCGGTTGGATTCTTGCAATTCTTTCCCTTATTGCTGAAAGCACGCCTGCAACATTTGTTTTTTCACTTTTCACTTTTTCTAGAAGAAATTCATTTTTTTCAAGGTTTGCTTCAAGTTTTTCCTGTTCATTTTCCTTGGCGGACATTGTATCCTGGAGTTCTTTTTTCTTCTCCTCGGATTTTCTCATGATCCTGTCATAGCTTTCTTTGTCCAGGCGTATAGACTCAATGAGTTCGGCATCCTGCTGAAGTATGTTTTTCATAAGATACAGGACAGAAAAAAATTCATTGATGTCCCTTGCAGTTAAGATCATTTTAACAACGCTATTCCTACTGTATTTGTATGTATAAACTATTCTTTCTTCGAGAAGATTTCTTTTTTCATTAATGCTTTTCTGCAAAACGTTCCTTTCGGCATTTAACTGCTCAAGTTCATCTTCAAAAGCACTTATTTTTATATCAAGATTTACTATTTCATTTTTTGTTGTATCTATTGCTGCCTCCACCATTATTACTTCCTCAACCAGGGCCTCCTCTTCGCTCGAAAGCGCAGCAATTTGGTTGCTGAGCTCCTGTAGAGTTATTGCCCAGATATTTTTCGGTATAAAAAAGACAGAACCTGAAGAGAAAAAGAAAATCAGCAGCATGATTACCGTTTTTTTAAAAAATTTTTTATTTAAAAATATCATAAATAATTTTTTAAGTTTGCAGGAATCCCGGCAGTTTAAAATAACTGTGGCCTATGACCTTATCCGGCCTTTTAATTTTTTTAATAAATATAATTGATTAAAACAAATTAAGAGTATTCTTTTAATTACAAGTGATGATTATATTATTTTAAATAAAAATTTAATATAGCGCCAAACAACAGTGTAGAGAAATATCTGCGAATAAATTTTTTTATTAAAAAATAACATATTTTATATAAATTTCTTCAATTCAGTGATTTATTAATGTATAATCACTTCTAAATAAAAAGGGAAATCATTAAGAAAGGAGAAGCTATGGCAAAATTTCAAGAACTAGCTGATGCTATCATAGCGGGAGACAATGTCAAAAGCAAGGACATTACCCAGAAGCTCGTTGATGGCGGTACATCAGCAGTAGAGATCCTTAATGAGGGTCTTGTCCCGGGTATGGACGTTGTTGGCGCAAGATTTAAAGCCAATGAGATGTACATACCTGAGGTACTAATTGCTGCACGAGCCATGCATGCTGCAATGGATATCATCAAGCCCATGCTGTCAGAAGCAGGCGCAGTAATGAAGGGGACAATAGTCCTTGGTACAGTACAGGGGGACCTGCATGATATCGGTAAAAACCTTGTTGGTATGATGCTTGAAGGCGGAGGATTTACTGTAGTAGATGTCGGTGTAGATGTTCCAGGCGAAAAATTTGTTGAAGAAGTAAAGAAAAGCAATGCAAAAGTCGTTGGGCTTTCTGCTCTTCTAACAACAACAATGCCGGTAATGAAAGATGTAATTTCCGCCCTTAAAGCAGATTCCGCTACCAAAGACGTAAAAGTCATGGTTGGGGGAGCTCCGCTTACCCAGGAATATGCTGATTCAATAGGCGCAAGCGGCTATGCACCGGATGCATCAAGCGCGGTTGATCTTGCAAAAGAAATGCTGGCTTAAGAAACACCAGCCAGCGCTTATTAATTTGAATAATTAATAGGGATATTAAATTAGAAGTGTCTAGACGGAAATAGGCACTTCTAATTTTTTTAAGGGTTTTCCATTTTTAATAACCTGGCCAAAAACCTGCAGTATTAAAAATAATTATCTCAAGGCCCTATAGATTTATGGTAGAATTAGTTTTATAGAAAAAATTCCAGCGATCTTGATTCTTTGGAATTATTTGTTACCAGTATTCTTTTTAAAAAATGAGTTATTCAGACATTACCATAAATGATAAAAGCCGGGTCAAAAGCTGGCTGCATAAGAAACGATACAGGCAGGCTCTTATATCTGTTAATGAAATACCCTTTAATTTTGCAGGCAGTATCCTGGATTTTGGCGGCGGCAACGGGGAATTCTGTAAATACATCCTCAATAAGTTTACCGGCTCCAGCATAGTTTTATATGAACCCACTCCTTCAATCAGGGAAGAAGGTTCGGTAAACCTCACGCAATACCCCCAGGTGCAAATAATAGACAATCTTAAAAACAGCCCGTATCCTGTTTATGATATTGTATTTTGCATGGAGGTTTTTGAGCATATGGTTGAAGAGCAGTACCCTGTACTATTTGGGCAATTTTTAAGTATGATGGATAAAAACAGCCTTCTTGTGATAAGCGTTCCTGTTGAAGTTTATCTGCCGGCTCTTGCAAAAGGCGCTTTCAGGATGTTTCGCAGGTACGGTTCATTTGATGCTAATATTAAAAATGTCCTGAAATGTTTTTTTGGCAGGCCGCCGTCAATAAGGCCAAGGGGGACAATTGAAAACGGGCTTCCCTATTATTATGACCATCTTGGTTTTGATTACAGGGTTTTTGAAAGCGAGCTGCAAAAATATTTTCAAATAATTGGCTCATACGGGGGACCGGCAACCTTTATGCCAGTATGCATGAATCTTGAAAAGTATTATCTGTGCAGAATGCAATGAAATTTAAGCTGATTTAAAAAACTTACAGTCTCTGACAGGATAATTTATAAATAGATCATAAAATGACAGTATTACTATTCTAGTCAATGTTAATAGGATACCTGCCATATTTATATATTGTATCAAAAGCTGCAAAAATATTTTCTGGTGGGATATCAGGCGGTATATTATTGGCAGCTGCTGCAATCCAGCCACCGCCTGGGGCAAGAGTTTTAATCAGGTTCTTTGTTTCTTTTACAACAAGATCCACTTTATTTAGTCTAAGCAGTTTTTGCAAATCTATACCTCCATGAAAAACAGCTTTACCATAGAAAAATTTTTTTAGCCTCCAGGGCTCCATGTTTTTAGCCAGTGGCTGTATAGGGTTGATAATTTCAAAACCTGCTTCAAGCATCGAAGGTAAAAGTTCGAATATTGAGCCACAGGAGTGAATCCAGATTCTTGCCTTAGTCAGTGGAGATATAGCATCCACCCATTTTTTCTGCCATGGCATAATCCATTTTCTGTAATACTCTACGCTAAAGAAAGGGCCTTCCTGTGAACCCATATCCTCAATATAGGAAGCCATATCAATGTACGGGCCTATTTCCTGGTAAAACTTCTTATTTATTTCAATGCTTATGTCAGTAATCCTGTTTTTTAAAGCTATATAAAATTGTGGATTCATATATGGGTCGGAAAGCCAATTTGAAAATCCCCTCAAGTTCTGGTAAATAAAATCAATTGCAGCAGTATAGCCAGAGTTTGCCATAATAATATCACCAGTGTTTTCATAAAGTTTTTTAGCTATTTCTTTTGCATTATTATAATAAGCAGGATTGTCAGGGTCCGGCCAGAAATCGTATTGATCAACATCCTTAGGGCTTGTTTTATCAAGAAATGGCATCTTTTCAGTTGGAAAACAAAAATGATTGCTCCTTCTTTCGCTGTAAAACCCCCAGGTAAGATGCCGCTCGGCCTGTATAGATTTATAATCTTTTAATTGGATTCTGCCCGGGTCGCCGATATTAACTACCTGGAATTCGTCATGGGCGCGTTCCCTGATTTTTGGATGCAGGTTTAAAATTCCAAAATCCCCCACAGGCTCTTCATAGTCAGATATATTTAAAAACCTGCAAATTGCCTTGTAACCATAAAGACCGGTGTCTTCAATATTGGCTATTGAGCTTGCATGGCCACTGAACTGTATTGGTACCCTGTCAGGCTCTTTATTGCCGCATGTGAGCCAGTATCTTTCTCTTGGAGTCATTACCATTTTATCTAACCTCCTATGCCTATAAAGAAATATTTTATATTTTACACACTTTAAATAAATAAAAAAGATTTGCTTTTATAGCATCTCACAATTTTTTTTATTACCATGGTAAACTCCTGACTGGACTATCTCGTCTATTTCTTTTGATAATTTTACTAAACCGATCTTATCTCATCTTTGAAATTCAACCTTAATAATATCATTCTTTTAATTTTTAATAATTTCAGCGTCAGATACCACCTGTCTATTTGTCTGCTTAATTGCGTCCTGAATATATAGCCTAGTTTTTCAAGGGTTATAAGTAATTTAAAGATAGTCTATTTAGGTATATTATTTTTTCAAAAATCTGTGCGACATCAAACTGTCAATATTTTGTAAGATTTTCAATTATCTTAAAACTTCTATCTGACTAATCATATTGAAATAATGAATTATTTAACAATAAAAGAAACCGAGCTTAGCGCTACCTTTAATTTTTTGGAACTTTATCAGAGGTGTTAATGACAAACAATTATAAAACAATTATAAATATTGACAATAAAAAACCTTTATGCTAATTTTATGTTTAATTTTTGTTGAAAAATGAGAACCGATTATCTATTTTAATTTTTATGAGCAATCAAGTAGAAAGAGCTTTTTTAATAATTGAGGATCTTTTAAAATATGGAGATCTGGAAGTTGAAATGATGCATAAGCATTTACAAATACCAAGATCTACAATTTTTAAATTGTTAAATAAGCTTGAAGATATTGGATATGTGTCAAGATCAAATAATAATGGTCAAACAGATTTCTGGAAATTAACACTAAAATTTTTAACAATTTCAAGATCAATCATTTCAAGATTAAATTTTAAAGACGAAATAAGAGATATTCTCATAAAGCTCTCAAAAGAAATTAATGAAACTGTACAACTTGGTATTTATTCAAATAAAAAATTCATTTACATAGATGTCATCCAAAAACCAGGAAGCATAATATCATGCCTGGGTGTAGGTGAAGAATTTCATATGAATTTATGTGCGGCTGGAATGGTTCTCGCAGCTGCATTACCAGACGCCGAGCTAAAAGATTTACTTCAAACTACAAAATTTCCAAAAAATACTCCCAACTCTATTTCAGAACCCGAAGAAGTTAGAATGATGTTAATGGAAGTGAAAAAAAATGGTTACGCATTCGATGATGAATATTATTTTATTGGTGTAAGATGCCTTGCTACCCCGGTTTATAACTTTGAAGGAAAAGTAATAGGCGCAATAAATGTTACCGGGCATATTTCTACAATGTCTAATGAAAATATAGGCTTTTTAAAAGAAAGATTACTTAATGCAGCTAAAGATGCCTCAAAGAGGCTTGGCTTTAAGGGTTAGTTTAGTCAAATTCGATTAGATGCATTATTAAAATATAATAATAAGAAAGGTACTATTGTGGCCAAAAAACTAATGAATAATCCCAAAAATTTTGTTGATGAAATGATAGATGGCATTTTAGCTGCGCACCCGGATCAACTGGAATGTATAAATAATAAATTTAGTGGTTTAATTGTCAAAGGTTCACCGAAAAATAATAAAGTAGGACTTCTAACAGGAGGGGGCTCAGGGCATCTTCCACTTTTTCTTGGTTATGTTGGCAAAGGTATGCTTGACGGATGCGCTATAGGGAATATATTTGCTTCTCCGAGTGCAAAGACAATGCTGGAACTTACGAAAGCTGTAAATGGTGGAAAAGGGGTTATATATATTTATGGCAATTACGGTGGGGATGTTATTAATTTTAATATGGCTGCTGAGATGGCTGACATGGAAGGCATAATTGTAGAACAGATTTTGGGTAATGATGATGTAGCATCCGCGCCAAAGGGGAGTGAAGCCAACAGAAGAGGAGTTGCAGGAATATTTTTTATTTATAAGATTGCCGGCGCATGTGCTGAAGAAATGGCTTCAATTGAAGAGGTAAAAAGAATTGCTGAAAAGACGAAAGATAATGTAAGGACCATGGGTGTTGGCCTGTATCCATGTATATTACCTGAAGTGGGAAAGCCTACATTTGAAATAGATGAAGGTGATATGGAAATTGGTATTGGTATCCATGGCGAACCAGGTATTATGAAAGGCATATTAAAGCCTGTGGATGAAATAGTAGAAGAAATAATGGAAAAAATATTAGCGGATCTCCCCTTTAATCCTGGTACTGAAGTTGCGGTTTTAATAAATGGTTTAGGTGCTACACCAAAAGAGGAATTATATATAATCTACAGAAAAGTACATCAAATTTTAAAAAGTAACGCCATTAATGTGTATTATCCTTATCTTGGTGAATTTGCAACTTCTTTGGAAATGGCAGGCATGTCTATATCCTTGCTTAATCTGGATGATGAGCTTAAGTATTTTTTATCAAAGCCTGCGTATACTCCCTTCTTTAGTCAATTACAATTATAAAATTTTAAAGTGGTAAAACTAATGGAAAAGCTTAGTGGAAAAAATATTTTAGAAATTTTTGTAAAAATAAAAGATACCATGGTTGAAAACAAGGATTCACTTTGTGAACTTGATGCTGTTTTAGGAGACGGAGATCTAGGTCTTAGCATGAGTAATGGATTTTCAAAAGTTTCCGATGAACTGTTGAACTACAGTGAAAATAGAGTAGGTAAAATTATCATGAAAGCAGGAATGGTATTAGCAGAAGAAGTGCCTTCTACAATGGGGACATTAATTGCTGACGGGTTAATATCAGCCGGTAAAAGTTTAGGAGATAAAACTGAAATAGATTTGGCCGATTTGTCACTATTTTTTTCTCAATTTGTTAACAGAATAATAATAACAGGTAAGGCACAGTTTGGCGAAAAAACATTGGTCGATTCTCTATACCCGGCATCAAAAACTATTGAAGCTTTTTTAGATAAAGACAGTGATTATAAAACTGTGTTTAAATCTGCATATGAATCGGCTAAAGAGGGTTCTCAATCTACAAAAAAATTAATTTCAAAATACGGTAGAGCAAAATGGTTTGGCGAAAAATCTATTGGAAAAGAAGATCCGGGAGCTGTTGCAGGTGTTTATTTTGTAAAAGCTTTCAATGATTATTTTCAAAGTTTTATTATTTGAGAACTGTAAAAAGTTAAAACACCATGGGCTATAGGAAAGGAGTGATTAATAATTTTGCCTTGGTAATGTTAAATTAAAAAAATAGATATGGAATAAGAAATCTGAGAGGAGAAAAAATGAAAAAATTGCAAAAAATTCTAACAAAGGTGCTCGGCCTAACTCTTGTTGTTGTGATAGCTGCAACCATAGGTATTGGGTGCCAGGCTGCCGCTGCTGAAACTACCGCTGCCGCTGCTGAAACTACCGCTGCCGCTGCTGAAACTACCGCTGCCGCTGCTGAAACTACCGCTGCCGCTGAAACTCTTACAATTGGAAGAGTAATGATGGAATACGGACATCCTTATCAACAAGCCGACATGACACATTTTGCAGCATACGGTGACGAAATTGGTGTAGAAACCATAGTTCTTGATGGGAAATCAAGCCCTGATGTAATTTCTAATGCTGTTGATGATTTAATCTCAAGAGGCGTAGATGGCATTATATTCCAACCTGTTGATGAAGGTTCATCAAATAATGTTCTGCAGGCATGTTTAGATGCAGGTATCCCAGCTATTACTTTCTTTCAAAGACCAAATACTGTAAAGGCTCCGCATGTTAGAATAAATGAAACACAAACAAGTTTTGAAATGGGTGCTCTTGCTGCACAAAAAATGGGAGAGTTTTTCCCTGGTGAGCCAATTAAAATAGGATGTGTAGAAATGGCTACAATTGAATATGTTGTTGTAAATAGGACAGATGCTTTCATAGAGGGCGTGCAGAGTGTAGCACCTGAAGCTGAAGTTCTTGCAAGATTGGATGGAGCAGGACTTAGGGACCAGGCTTTTGAAGCAGGTCAGGATTTGCTCCAATCACACCCTGAAGTAAACCTGGTTTTTGGTTCTAACGCTGATGACTGTCTTGGCGCATTAGCTGCTTTTGAATTAGCCGGTAGGGGGAAAGCTGTTGACACGGTGCCTGTAACAGAAATGTTTATAAGTATCGATGGAAGTGAAGGGGAAGCTTTGAAAATGATAGACCCCACATCTGCACTGAAAATTACAATGGCTCTAACTCCATTACCTAACGCAAAAGTACTGATGGATACAATATTAAGCATAGTCAATGGTGAAATGGGTATGACAGACGATGTAATAGTAGATGTGCCTGATTTAATCTTGAACTACTATGATATGGGCATAGAAGAATTACAGGATTTCATAACAGGACAATATTTGTCAGAAGTTGATTTAAAAACTGAATTTGAAAAATTAAGTAAATAAGCAAAAGTAATACTAAAATTGGTGGGTTTAAAATAATCCACCAATTTTAGTATAAAATATCTAATATTATTATAAATTCTATACTGAAGAGTAGTCTATGGATGAAAACATTTTAGAAATAAAAAATATAACCAAACACTACCCGGGTGTTATTGCTCTAGAAGACGTAACATTTTCTATTAAAAGGAATACCATACATTGCATAGTCGGTGAAAATGGCGCAGGTAAATCTACTTTGATTAAGATTTTGATGGGTGCTGTAAAAAAAACAAGTGGAAATTTATATTTCGGAGGGAAAGAATACAACCCCAAAAATGTGAAAGAATCTATGAATTTAGGAATAAATACGATTTACCAGGAATTAAATGTAGTTGATACTTTGACAGTTGAACAAAATTTAAATCTCGGCATCGAAGAAGGGAAATTTGGTTTTGTAAAAAAAATAAGAAAAACTGATAAACTATATACCCTGTTAAAAGATATCGATGAAAGCATAAAATTATCTGACGAAATAAAGAACTTAAGTGCTGCACAGAAACAGACTGTAGCTATCACTAAAGTTATTGCTTTAAAAGCAAAGGTAATTATTTTGGATGAACCGACTGCATCTTTATCAGAGTTTGAAGTAAAAAAATTAATTGATATTATAAAAAACTTAAAAAAACAAGGGATTACAATAATATACATTACACATAAGCTCAATGAAATATTTGAAATTGGTGATTATGTGACTGTTTTAAGAGACGGGAAAGTTATTGATACAAAGAAAATAAGTGATGTATCTTCAAAATCAGAAATAATAAATATGATGTTTGGAAAAGTATTCAGTGAGAAATATATATATGCCGAGGTCAATAAAGATAATAAAGCACTGGAGTTAATAAAAATAAAAACTGATAAATTGAAAAATATAAATTTTGAATTATACCAGGGTGAAATTTTAGGATTTTATGGATTAGTTGGTTCTGGTAAAACTGAGATTGCAAGGTCGATATATGGTCTTGATAGAAAAGAGGGTTCCATAAAAATTTTTGAAAAAGAGACACAGATTAAAAATCCTTTGACCGCTATCAGGATGGGTATTTCTATGATTCCGGAAGAACGCAGAACGGAAGGGATATTTTCAGAATTATCCATAAAAGAAAACATAATAATTATGAATACAAAAAAAATTTCAAGATTTGGTGTTACAATCCCCAAAAAAGAAAGAGATATAGCAAAATACTTTATTAAAAAGCTTATGATAGCTGCAAGAAATGAAAACCAGATTATAGCTTTTTTAAGTGGCGGGAATCAGCAAAAAGTCGTCATTTCTAAATGTTTAAATGCTGAATCTTCAATTATTTTATTGGATGAACCAACAAGAGGTGTTGATGTAGGATCTAAGGAGGAAATACATAATCTTATAAGAAACTTAGCTAGAAATAATGGTGTTTCTATAATTGTGTTTTCTTCGGAACTAGAAGAGATATTATCTTTAAGTGACAGGATAGTATTGTTATATGAAGGAGAAATCAGAAAAATTGTAAATAATTCTAAAGATATTGATAGCAAAAGTATTATGCATATTGTTACGGGAGGAAATTAGGCATATGGAGGCAAAAAAAACATTAAGGATAAATAAGTCTTTTCTTCAAAAACTAGTAATTATTGGTATATTGGCAATTATAGTAATTGCACTTTCAATTTTGTCAAAGCAATTTTTAACCTCTGCAAACATTTATAATGTTTCCAATCAAGTCGCATTAATAATAATAACCGGTGCACCTGTAACCTTATTAATGATTTCCGGCAATTTTGATCTCTCAATCGGAGGCATAGTCGCAATGACTGGTATATTATTCGCAAAATTTGCGACTTTCGGAATACCTTTATTTTTATGTGCTTTAATGGCATGCGCAGTAGGTGCTATTATTGGCTATATTAATGGTATATTGGTTGTTAATTTAAAAATAACATCTTTTATAGCGACTCTAGGGCTGATGTATGTCACCAGGGGATTGGCATATATTATAAGTGATGGGAAAAATATTAATAAAGGATTACCAACCACATTTTCCCAACTTGGCAGGGAGTTCGTTGGTCCGGTTCCGCTAACTTTAATCATATTTATCGTCGTTGTGGTAATATTTTATTTTCTGGAAAGCAGGACGATTTTTGGTAAATATTCCTTTGCAATTGGCGGAAATAGAGTTGCAGCGGAGCTGTCAGGTATCGCTATTGGTAAAATTACTTTAATACTATTTATACTATCTGGCTTGTTTGCGGCTTTTTCAGGTGTTATTTTAGGTTCAAGACTTGGAGTGGGACAGCCCAATGTTGGAGTGGGATTCGAATTTGATGTTATTATCGCTGTAGTATTAGGAGGAACAAGTTTATCTGGGGGAAAAGGTTCAGTAATAGGTATGGTAATAGGTGCATTCATTGTAGGTTTTTTAGCTAATGGACTAAATCTATTAGGTATACAATCATTCTGGCAAAGTGTTATAAAAGGTATTGTATTGGTTGGTGCAGTTGTTCTGGATAGGCTCATTAAAGAAAAAATAAGTTAGAATTTTATAAATTTTAATAAAATCAAGATATTATTCAAGGAGGTCAAATTGAAAAAGAAAGAAAGAATACAGGCTGCAATGAGACATGAAAAAGTTGATAGAATTCCGTGGACAATATATAAAGGCATGCTTGCATGGGGAGAAGCAGAATACAATTTAAGAAACGAAGGTTTGACACCGGTATTTCAGGGTTTCCCCATTACTACTGTTGAATTTTCTAATGTTGATATGGTAGAGACTCAAACTTATACAACTGGTTCAAATGGAAAATCTGGTAAGAATACTATCACCAGAAAATTTAAAACAAAAGTCGGAGAAGTCACTTCTAAATATGACTTTCTTAATAAAGATATCCCTGCTCCGGGAGATTGGGTTTTACGCTATGGCAGTGGCATTGATCAGGAAGCACTATCATGGTGGACAGAACATCCATTTAAATCAGAAGCTGATTATAAGACTCTGGAGTTTATCTATAGTGATATTAATTATATAGATAATAGTGCAAGTTTTTCATATACTGAAAAAATAATTGGCGATGAAGGTTTTGTTATGGCTTATGTTGGCAAGTCCCCATTTCAGGTTATGGTAAGTGAACTTATGGGACTGGAAGCTTGCTATTTTGAATTACTTAGTAACCCTAAAAAGTTTAGAAGTTTGTATGAGCTATTATGCGAGAAAATGAAAGAAAGGTATATAATTGCTGCAAACTCACCAGCTGAGGTGATATGGGCACCTGAAAATCTTACAAGTTTTGTAACTCCACCTCCAATTTTTAAAGAATTTTGTATGCCTTTTTATGAGGAAGTTGCAGATATTATACATAAGAAAGGAAAACTATTTGCAGTTCATTATGACGGATTACTAAAAAATTTGCTTGGGTTAATTAGTGAAACTCCGATTGATGTTATTGAAGCAATCACTCCAAAGCCTATGGGGGATGTAACTGTTGAAGAATTAAGAAAAGCTTGGCCTGATAAGGTTATATGGATAAACTTTCCTCAAACTTTACTGGCAACATATACTATAGAGATGATAGAGGAATACACTACAAATATGCTGAATAGCATTTCTCCTGCTAGTGGATTTATGATTGGAAATACAGAGAATTTCCCATTGGATACATGGGGTAAGGTTTACCAGGGTATTGGAAATGCAATTGATAAATTTAAAGTTTAACTTTTGCTTAGAAAAGAATGCAGCTCTGTTATTTCTATTCTTTTTATTATTTATTTTAAAATTATTATAAATATTAATTAACTTATTGAAATTAAAATATTTATAAATTATAAGATGGTGAATAATAATGAATAAAAGAGAAAATTTTTTAAAAGCTGTGAGTTTCCAGGATTCAGAGTGGGTTCCGATAGATTGTTCAACCCATTGCGGAATAATGGTTCAAAAATTTCATGAACTTGCACAATATTATGGAGTAAAAAACCCGGAATGCAGGTTAAATCTAATTAATATGTGTTCAACCATGGATGAAAGAGTATGGAAGAATTTACCTATTGATGTCAGGACAGTATTGTTAAATCTACCTGATAATTTAAAAATTGATTATATTTCGGATGATATTTTTCAGGTATCAGATTTCGGTTTTATAATGAGGAAAGCCTTGTATTATAACGAATTCTGGGATTTTCCTTTGAAGGATGCAACTGCGGAAAATGTAGCAAGTTCTAAGTGGTGGCCGGATGCCTTCGATGTCGGGAGAATAAGAGGATTGAAAGAGAAAGTTAAAAAATTATATGACGAGACAGATTTTGTATTAAAACTTGAAACACCTGTTCCCGGATTAATGGAAACAACTCAAAGAATGAGAGGGTTGGAAAAATTTTTTATTGATTTGGCATCCGATGAAAAGTTTGTTAATAATTATTTAGATAAAGTGGTGAAAGTCCAAAAGGAATTTTATTCTGTTGTATTAAATGAAATAGGTGAGTACTTACAAGTTGTTGAAATGGCAGATGATTTTGGCTCGCAGACAGGGCTACAGATTTCACCTGAAACATATAGAAAATATTTTAAAAAGAGACATGAAGAAGTTTGGAAGCATATTCACAATTTAACTGATGCAAAACTATATTTACATAGCTGTGGTTCCGTTTCAGATTTAATTCCGGACTGGATAGAAATAGGACTTGATATTATTCAAAGCTTGCAGCCCAGGGCAAAAAATATGGAAGCTGAAAGATTAAAAAAAGATTTTGGCGGAAAAATCGTATTATGGGGGGGGTTTGATGTGCAAGATGTTCTCCCGTACGGAACTCCTGATGAAATAGACAAAGAAGTAAAAAGGATAATGGAAATCTTTGCACCTTGTGGAGGCTATGTTTTTTCTCCTGCACACGTCATACAGCCTGATGTTCCACTTGAAAATATTTTTGCGATGTTTGATGCTGCTGTTAAATACGGAAAATACCCAGTTAAAGCTATTGGCAAGAATTAATAAGATATATATTTTTGTAATAAAGTGAAAGGTTTTTAGCTAGTAACAAAAACCTTTGCAAATATAATGAAGCTATGCTATGAAAGCGGGAATATATGAAAATTAGACTAGGTATACTAACTTTTTCAGACGGAAGAGACTCTATAAATGATATAAATAAACCAGTAAATCAAAAATTTATAGATGTAATTACTTCAAGGATAAAGAAGACTAAAAATATCGAGCCGATTGTTGCTGATACTATAGTTCATAATAAAGAAGAAGCAGTAGAAGAAGCAAAAAAACTAAATAATAAAGGATGTCATGGAGTATTATTTAATTATGCCATATGGTGTTATCCCAATCTTACAGCAATTGCTCAAAACTTCATTAATACTCCAATTTTAATGTTTGCTAATTTGAATCCCGGTTACCCAGGCCTTGTAGCAATGCTTGCAGCAGCCGGTTCTTTAAGGCAATTAAATATTAAACATTTGAGGCTTTTTGGAAATATTGAGGATGAAGATATATTTAATCAATTAGAATCATTTGCTAGAGCCGCCTATGCAATAACAGAAATGAAAGGGCAGGTATATGGTATAGTTGGTGGACGTTCTATGGGCATGTACACAGCAGTTCCAAATTTGGCTAAGTGGCAAAGAGATTTTGGAATCGATATAGAACACATTGATCAGTTGGATATAATAAGAGGTGCTGAGAATATTGATGAAAAAAAAGTTGACTCTGCTTTTAATTGGCTTGAAAAATATGTTGGGAACATTTCATATGATAATGATAAACTCACTGTTGATAAACTTAAAACTCAAATAAAACATTATTATGCAATAAAAAATATAATATCGAAAAATAATCTTGATTTTATAGGTGTTAAGTGCCATGAAGAAATGAGCTCTAACTATTGTACTGAATGCCTTGCAGCTGCATTTATAAACGATCCTTACGATTTTGATGGGCCAAAAGAACCATTTGTATTTGCATGTGAAGCTGACAGTGATGGTGCTATTACCATGCAACTTTTAAAACTTATAACCGGTTCACCAACTTTATTTATGGATTTAAGGCATTTTGATGAGTTAAACGACCTCTACGTATATTGTAATTGTGGTTCTCAGGCAACATATTTTGCAGGTGCTTCTGATGATTTTAAGAAGAATTTAGAAAAAGTGTCTCTTGAGCCTGCTGATTATTTATTTAAAGCCGGTGGTGCACATGTTCAGTATATGGCAAAAGAAGGTTTAATGACCCTTGCAAGATTTATGAGAGAGGGAGACGAATACTGGTTAGCAATAATCAAGGCGCAAGCCGTGGAGGTTAACAGAGAGTTAATGCATGAAACAACATATGCTTGGCCGCATGTATATATCAAATTGAAAACATCCCCCAGGGAGTTATTCGCTGAGTATTCTTCAAACCATTGCCACGGTGTATATGGGGATTGGACACAAGAGCTTATTAATTTCTGCTATTATAAAAATATAGCATATAAAGTTTATGATTAATGTTTAAGGTTTCTTTACAAGAAGATATCCCATGGCTTGAATACTAACAATACCGTGAAGATTTTAAAGAGTTTCAGTCTTATCGCTATAAACCACAATCAGATGCTGTAAAGATACTTTATGGGTAAACTTTTTAATTATAAAACCCAAGGCCTCAACTTCCGTGCAGGGCATTTTGGAATAACATTTTCCTACACAAATTGTTCTCACAATGGCATGGTTATTACATTTCCTGTATAGACTTGTAGTAGTACCCATCTTTTGTAATAACTAGCCGCGTACAGGCTACGAAACCTGTTTTTCCCGATGTTTGCGTTAAAAGCATTTTTTAAAAATTATTGAATTATTATTAAGATATACATTTTCTTTAATAATTACAGGATTATGAAAACAATAATTTTCATTATTTTTATATAATAAAAATTTTGTTATTATTTTATATAGTTAAAAATTTTATTTTAAAAATTGTTTTAGAGTATCTAGGAGGCTTCTATGGATTGTGGAATTAAAAAAGGTATAAATATCTGGTCCTTTCCTGCCGATATGAGCATAGTTGATTGCATGAAGCTGGCAAAAAAAGCAGGTTTTGAGGGTATTGAACTGGCTCTTTCAAAAAACGGCGAATTAAACTTAAATACAGGTGAAGAAAAAGTGAGAAAATACAGGGCTGCTGCAGAAGAAATTGGAATAGTTATAAACAGCCTTGCCTCAGGTCTATACTGGGAATATTCAATCACAAGCAACAGGGAAGATATTCGGGAAAAAGCTAAAAATCTTATAAAAAAACAACTGGACTTTGCCGCTTTACTTGGTGCAGATACAATACTTGCCTGCCCTGGAGCAGTAGGTGTAGACTTTAAGCCAATTGAAGTAGTTCCGGATGCTAATAACATTGATTTTTTTGTGGGCGAAGAGATAATCGATTATGATGTTGCGTATGATAGGGCAGTAAAAGCTTTTAAGGAACTTGCGCCTTATGCAGAAAATAAAAAAGTTTTTATTGGAATTGAAAATATATGGAATAAGTTTCTGCTTTCACCTCTTGAGATGAGAAACTTCATTGATGAAATTGGCTCGGAATGGGTTGGAGCATTTCTGGATGTGGCAAATATGCTTCTTTTTGGATATCCTGAGCAATGGATAAAAATCCTTGGGAGTAGGATAAAAAAAGTTCATTTTAAGGATTTCAGAAGGAGCCTGCCGACAATAAATGGATTTGTAGACCTTTTAGCAGGCGATGTGGACTACATAAAAGTAGTAGATGCTTTCATAAAAGTCGGTTATAAGGGGTGGGCAAATGCTGAAATGTGTCCAATCTATAAACAATACTCTGACCAGATAGTTTTTAATACTTCAGCCACAATGGATAGAATCCTCAGAAGAGCATAAAATATCTTCGTGGGGCAATTGTACAAATTGACAAATAAAAAAAACTAAAGTAATATATCAAAACTACAAGTACAATTTGTTTCTTGTTTTAATTCATAAATTAATCAAGAATACAACTCATAACAACAAAAAGGAGAAAACGATGAAAAAAACTATAATAGTAGTTTTAGTAGTTTTTGCACTTGTTGCAGGATTTCTCGCAGGCTGCAAGACTGAGGCAGCAGAGGAAACTACAGCAGCAGCAGAGGAAACCACTGCAGCAGAGACCACAGCAGCAGAGGAAACCACTGCAGCAGAGGTTAACCTGGAAGATGTAACAATAGGCTATGTATGCAAAATACTTGATAACCCATGGTTCCGTCCTGTAACTGACTCAATGCAGGCAGTTATCGAAGGATATGGAAGTAAATTAATAGCCGTAGATGCTAAAATGGATCCAGAGCTTTATGTGTCTTCAATAGATAACCTGATTGGCCAGGGCGTAACAGTAATGGTATTAACACCTCCGGACCAGACATTGAGCAGGGTTTCTGTAGACAAATGCGAAGCAGCCGGAATACCTGTAATAGCTTATGCAGATCCTTTGATTGAAGATGGAGTAAAAATTGCTCCAGTTGGGGAACTTGATGGATACCAGTCAGGATTTCTTTGCGGAGAAGCTTTAGCTAATTATGTAAAAGATAATAATATATTAGATGGTATTGATATAGAAACAACTGGTCTTGCAACAATAACAACTCTTTCAGTTTCCCAATTTGTTCCAAGGACTGATGGTTCAATTGATGGATGGAAATCAGTACTGCCTGATTATCCGGAATCACAATATTTCACCAATGACACTAAGACATCACTTACAGAAGAAGCTTATGATTCAATGAATGCGCTTATTACTGCAAATCCGGATATAAAAACCTGGTTTGTACTATCAGCAAATGATGAGTCTGAAGTTGGCGCAGCAAGGGCTCTTGAGGTTGCAGGACTTGACAAAACTTCATATCTTTATGCACTGGGTGGATATCTTGCAAAAGATGAGTGGAAAAAAGACTTTTCCTGTATTGTTGGAGCATTATATATAGGTGCTGCTTCACATGGTGAATTCATGGGAGAGACTGTTATGGAATGGGTTAAGAGTGGTGAAGTACCTTTTCAAGAGTATATTAAAGAAGGGGATCTTTTTGGAACATATCCTTTCACTGGTGTTCTAGTAACTCCAGAAGACTACCAGGAAATCATGGGTCCTGACGCAGGATAATTTGATTTAAATTAAATCGTAATATAATAAAACAGGCTATCAAATGATAGCCTGTTTTATTATCATCAGGAATAATTATATTAAACTGTATTTAAAAGAGGCAATACATGAATCCCCTGGAAAGATTTAAAAAAATCTGCAGTTTTGAACTCAAAGAAGATGTTTACTTTTACGGAGTGCTTCCCTGGAATGAAACACTGGAAAGATGGGTAAAAGAAGGGATGCCGGTTAAAAATCTTGATAATTTAAAAGAAACAAATATGCATCTTCTGGGCAATATGGATAAAATTGAGTGGCTGCAGATAAACAGCGCTATTTTCGGTGCCGGTAAATGCGGCAATCCTCCTTGGATTGTTTCCCTTGACCCTTTATACGAAGAAGAGGTTTTAAATAATACTTCTACGCACATTATAAAGAGAGAACTTGACGGAACAATAGTTGAAATCAGCAAAAATAATAAACCGGGCCAGCAGAGCATACCCAGATACCTGGAGTATCCTGTTAAAGATAAAAAAAGCTGGGAAAGTTTCAAAAAAAGGCTTGACCCGTTTTCAAAGGGCAGATGGCCCGATAAATGGTATGAAATGAATAATGATAAAATGCAGTATCCCCTCCCAGGAAAATTTAATGGGAAGCATTATAAATACAGGGATTTTCCAATAGGCATGACACTCATGTCGCTGTATGGCAATATAAGAAATTATATGGGAGTCGAAAATTTAAGCATAGCTTTTTATGATAATCCCTGCCTGATAGAGGATATGCTTGACTGGCAGACATACATGGCTTATGAGACCATAAAAAAAGTTTTAAAAGAAGAGGTAGTGCCCAATATTGTTTGGATTTGGGAAGACATGTGCTTTAATAAAGGTTCGCTTGTGTCCCCTGATTTTGTAAAAACAAAAATGCTTCCAAGATATAAAAAAGTGACAGAAACTCTGCGTGAAAATGGAGTAGACGCAATACTGGTTGATTGTGACGGCAATATTGAAGAGCTTATACCAATATGGCTTGAAGCCGGCATAAATACGATGTGGCCCCTGGAATGCGCAGCAGGCATGGATGCAAGGAATTTAAGAAAAAAGTATGGAAATGAAATAATTCTCTGGGGAAATGTGGATAAAAGGAGGCTTGCCGGTACGAAAAGCGATATTGATTTGGAGGTTGAAAAAGTTAAAGAGCTTATAAAATACGGTGGCTATATAGTAAGCGCAGACCATTTTATTCCGCCCGATGTTCCATATGCGAATGTTGTTTACTGGATAAATGAAACCAGGAAACTTTCAAAATATCCTGAAACAATCAGGTTAATACCTTAACTCAAAATATGAATTATATTTTTTTCTTTTAAGGAATTAATGAAATCAAGGTCAAAGCTTCCAAGAGTAAACATCCTGGACTCTTATCCAGCACTTAAAAATAACTAATAATTATAGCCCACCTATTGGATATTTCCCGAATTCTTTTGCAGCCTCATAGAGGGTTATTATATTTTCTACAGGAATGTGAGGCAAAAAGTGATTTGAGGGTCCAAATATATAGCCCCCGCCGGGGGCAAAAGCTTTTATCCTTTTCTTTGCCTCAGCTATTACCATTTCCTTAGTTCCAGCCATCGTATTTTGTATATCCACACCGCCCCTGAAAACAATGTCCCTGCCAAACTCCTTTTTTATCTGTAATGGATCCATATCATTTGCAGAGGGTTGCAGAGAACTTAAGACATCTACGCCAATTTCAATAAAGCTTGGTATTAATTCTTTGATTGAGCCGCAGGAATGCATTATGACTTTCAGTCTGCCATCTTTTTTTATTTCATCAAAAATCAATTTCATTGGTTCTTTATAAAACTCATCGAAAATTTTTCTTGGAATAAAAGCCTGTTTTTGTGTGCCAAAATCATTTGCAAATTCCACAGCATCTATGTAATCCCTTATCGGATCAATGGAGAACTTATGAATTTCCAATAATTTTTCAGTCACCGCTTCGATGAGAGCATGTGCGTATTTTTTATTAATATACAGGTCCATTAGCAAATTATCCATTCCCCTCAGGTACCAGCTAAATTCAAATACCAGGCCTGAAGTTAATGTGGAAGTGCTTAAATAGTAGTCTGTTGACTCCCTTAATTTTTTAGCTTCCGGAATAATTTTTTCGGTCCTTCCTTCATCAGCTGCCACCGGCCATTTATGCTTTGAGATGTCACTTATATTATCCTTATTGCTCAATGGATGAAAAGCAATCTGGTGTTTAGTTATGCCTGTGTATTTATGGCCTATACCCCATTCATCAATAACATTACCTGCAGAATCAGTATACTTCTCAAAGTTTTTTGCTGCACCGAAAAGAGGATGCCTGAAATCAGTATCAAAATAGTCACTTACTCTGTAATCCACGTATTCAGCCGTAGTCCCCGGCCTTACTTTTTCACTTAACGGTTCAAAACCCAATTTTTTGGCCAACCGAATATATAAATCATTAGTTATACGGCTGTCGCTTGACCAGAGGTCAATAGGTATTCTGTCACATTCTTCATGCTTTAAAGCCGAAATAACCCTATCACGATGATTCATAAAAATCCTTTCATATCTAAATACCGAATTAGAGGTCAACCATTTTCAAGTGATGGAGTTTTTACCCGGATAATTCTAACCATAGCAACAGAAGTCCTTGCCTCTTTTAGCTGGCTGACAAATCCTGCTTTACTGTAACTGCCAACATTGGAGATAGTGATATTTTCCCCAATGGCTTCTAATGTTTTTTATAAATTATTTTCTCAGTATATTTCTTAAATGGTCAAATGAAAGAGCAACCACCAGTATTACGCCTCTTGCAACGAATTGCCAGTAACTTGGCATATTCATTATAAGCAAACCATTTGTAAATCCCTGCAGTATAAAAATACCCAGCACTGTCCCGGTCAGGTTTCCTATGCCGCCGGTAAATGCGATGCCTCCAAGTATTGCAGCAGTTATACCGTCAAATTCCAGCCCTTGGCTGGCAAGGGGTGTGCCTGTATTCATCCTTGAAGCAAGCAATATGCCACCTAAAGCTGTCAGGGAAGAAAGTATCATGTACAAAGCTGTTGAGATAGCTTCAGCATTTATACCTGAGAGCCTTGCTGCCGTGGGATTATCGCCAATGAGGTATATATTACGGCCAAATCTTGTATATTTTAAAACAACCAGGAAAAAAACAGTTACAATTAATAAAAACCAAACAGGTATAGGTATGCCGAGGAAGCGCCCTACTCCAAGAACCAGTATTGATTTATTATAAACGGGTTCACTGTTACCCTTGTTTACTGTGTAGGCAAGGCCCCTGACTACAGATGCAGTTGCAAGAGTTGCTATAAAAGGCTGGAACTTTAATTTATTAACAAGTGTAGCGTTTGTCAGCCCCACCAGCATGCCCATTGCAAGCACTATTATAATAGCTAAGAATGCATTTACACCATTGTTTAGCAGTATTGCAACCATTACTCCTGAAAAAGCCGAAACCGCACCGGGAGAAAGATCAAAATGCCCTGCTATTATCAACATTGACTCGCCTATAGCAACGAGGCCCATAAGGGAGCCTGCAATTAAAATATTTAAAAAATTTGCGGGCCGGAAGAAATTAGGTATTATAAAAGCGAAAGCAACAAGCATAATAACTATTGTGATTATAATACCGGAACTCTCACTTGCTAAGAATTTGAATAAAAAATTCTTCCTGTTATTTTGCTGCTCCATTTTTCCCTTTCTTTTCTCGCTGCAATACTTAATTATTTAATAATATATGACTTTAGAGCACTGCATATTTCAAAAGCTTTTCCTCACTCACTTCATCCCTTAAGACCTCTCCGACTATTTCGCCATTTTTTATTGCAAGTATTCTGTCACATAAGCCAATCATTTCAGGCAACTCAGAAGAAATGAATATAATGCCAATATCTTCTTTTGCGAGATCGCATATTATTTTATACATTTCAGATTTTGCGCCAACATCTATACCTTTTGTAGGCTCATCCAGTATTAGTACTTTAGGGTTTGCTGCCAGCCATCTTGCAACAATAACTTTCTGCTGGTTACCTCCGCTGAGAAAAATTATTCTTTTATTCAGGTCTGAAGTCTGTATATTAAGCTTTTTTTTATTTTCAAGAGCAATCCGCGTTTCTATCCTTCTATTTATGAAACCAAATCTTGAAAGTATCTTTAGTATTACAATACTTATATTGTGTTTTACAGAATGATTAGGCATTATGGCCTGCAGCTTTCTGTCTTCAGGGCAGAAACCTATTCCATACCCAATTGCACGTTCAGGGCTATATATTTCAATTTTTTTTCCTTCAAAAAATATCTCGCCACTAACAACCTTATCATTTCCGAAAATAGCGTTCATAAGCTCGGTCCGGCCAGCTCCTACAAGGCCAAAAAGCCCAAGAATTTCACCTTTTTTCAAATCAAAAGAAGCATTTTTCACTTTTGAAGTAGTTATATTTTTAGCTTCCAGTATTGTATCTCCTAATTTTTTATTTCTTTCCAGGGTGTTAAAAACATCACCCAACTTCCGGCCAACCATTTTTCTTACAAGATCTTCCTCCGAAGTATCAATGGTGTTTACTTTATCGACAAATTTGCCATCTTTTAAAACAACTACATCATCGCATATTATAAAAATTTCTTTTATTCTGTGAGATACATATAATATTATAATGCCCTTTTGCTTTAGCTTATTTATTATTTCAAAAAGTTTATCTATTTCTTTTTCTGTTAGACTTGCAGTTGGTTCATCAAAAGCGACTATTTCCAGCATTCGGATTATTGCTTTCATTATCTCTACCATTTGCTGATGAGCAATGCTAAGGTTTTTTACTACATCAGTTGATTTTACAGGTATACCGAATTCTTCTATTATTTCCATTGTCATTTTGTGCATTTTCCTGTAATTAATAAAACCTGCTGAATTTACAGGTAACGTTCCAGCAAAAACATTTTCTGCAACTGTCTGGTTGAGGTAAAGCTGCCTTTCCTGATAAATAATACTTACCCCGGACTTAATTGCTTCATGCGGATTTGGAAATGAAATTTCTTGTCCGTCAAAAAGTATTTTACCAGAAGTTGCTTTGTAGTCTCCGTATAATATTTTTAAAAGCGTAGATTTTCCTGCACCATTCTCACCAAGAAGAGCAGTAACTTTACCTGCTTCTGTAGAAAAGCTTACATCATCAAGGGCACGCACACCTGGGAACTCCATACTGATATTTTTGAATTCGAGTTTTTTCATAATATAGTGTTTATTTTTAAAATTTTAAGTTTTAGCAATTTTACGAAGTTTTAAAATATTTTTCCAGCAGTTTTTTAAGAGTTAAAAAAAATCAACATGGTTAAATTAAAAATTATGTCTTTCCTTCTTAATAGTCTCAATTAAAGCTACTATATTATTAATAGGGACATCTTTCATTATCTCCTGTGCAGGTGCAATAATATATCCTCCATTTTTTCCAAGAGTATTTATCACCTCTCTGGTGTGTCTTTTGACATCTTCAGGTGTTCCAAAAGGGAGTAAATCCTGGGTATCTATACCGCCCATAAAAACAAGTTCCGGCCCAAAATTTTCCTTAAGATAATTTAAATCCATGCAGGGCTGAAGAGGCTCAAGAGCCGTGATCCCAGCTTTTATGAGGTGGGGGATGAATGGTGTTATGTTGCCACAGCTGTGATATAAAAGTTTAACGCCAGCATCCCTGTATACTTGAAAAAGTTTCTTATGATATGGAAAAAGTAATTTCTTATACAGATCAACGGAAAAAAAACTTGAAGTCTGGAATGCAAGATCATCTCCATGATGGCAGACAGTAAAACCAAGTCTTATTAATTCCCTGGCTACTTTAATTTTATAATCTGTTATTTTCTCATACATTTCAAGCACGACTTCCGGAGAGGTAAGGGAAAGCATAAGATTTTCACTGAGCCCTAACATACCATTTGTCCTTTCCCATATTCCAAAATAGCCTGAAGGTATGGGAAGGATATTATCTTTGATCATTTCAGCTTCCTGCATAAGCAGCTCAAAATTATTTTTTTGCAGAGGGTCCGGAGGAATAAACTCTTTTACAGCTTGGGCCGGAGGCATATCGAGTAAATCCAGATTGAATCTTGGCGGAATAAATGGTTTCGCCCTTTTATTCGCTTCTTTGTTACCCTGGAAAGGCGAATAACAGAAATAAAATCCTTCTTCTCCTATTTTTATTCCCATTCCCCACACATCATAAACGATTTTATTATCTTCATCCAGGCCCACAACCCCCTCTGCTTGAAGTTCCCGCATCAACTCCAGATCATTTCTTAAAAAAAGCGGCTTATCATACTTGAGGAATAAAAAATCCAGATGATTTTCAAGGTGTTGGTCCAGATCTTCTTCATTTTTTAAACCAAGTCCTTTTGCAATTTCAGCATTCCTGGTCCTGTCTGCAAAAGTTATCTGGCTGGGCAAATAATCAATGTCTTCCCTTCGAAAAGTGTTTAATATGCGTTCTGCTTTATTCATTTTTTTAAAATAAGCCTTGAGTACTGATGATTAAATTCTTATTTTTATATTACTTCAGTTTCTTATACCAGTCAATTACATGTATTTTTTTATTTCGAATTTTTAAAAGCAGGTATCAAGGTCCGGCAAATGAAGCGTATTGTAAAGAAAAATCCTGTAAATTTCTTGACAATTAATTAAAAATAGTTAAGATACTTAATTATTTAGAAACTTAACTATATTTGAAGCTTTATTATTAAAATGGCGCTTGAGCGAAAAAACATAATTGAAAACATTATTGAAAAAATTTATTCCCTCAGGCATAAAATAATGTCTGAGCTGCATCTTTTATTTAAGGAAATAGGAATAACGCATACCCAGATGATGGTGATTCGGATTATTCAGAATAATGAAAACATGAATTTAAAAGAAATTGCTGCAATTTTAGGCACCACAAGCAGCGCCACAACACAGATAGTGAATGGGCTTGTAAAGAAAGGTTACCTGGCAAGGAAAAGAAACCCGCTTGACAGAAGAATATTAAAGCTGACTCTTACAGATAAAACAAGGGAGCAAATTGCCTCCATAAAAAGTAAAAGCTTCAGTGATCTTTATGCGATGTTTGATGCACTCAGTGACACCGAACTTATGCAATATTATAAATTAAGCACCAGGATAATTGGGGATAATCCCGAAGAACCCATAGCCCGAAAGGATAAAAAGGTATGCTGAGGCTGGTAAAATACTTAAAACCATTTGTTACCCTCATACTTATAGCAATAGCGTTGCTTTTTGTGCAGGCAATGGCCGATCTTTCACTCCCTGATTATATGTCCGGAATCGTAAATGTCGGGATTCAGCAGGGAGGCATAAAAGATGCAATTCCCCAGGCAGTCAGCAAAACCCATATGGACAAGCTTGTAATATTTATGGATGAAGATGCAAGCCAGCTTGTATTTGAAAAATATATACTTATAGACAAAAACTCAAAGGATTATATAAGGTATTTAAAAGACTATCCCGCAGTTGAAAATGAACCCGTTTATGTACTTACAGGCACTGAAAGGGACTCACAAGAAGAGTTAAATAAAGTAATGGGAAGAGCCTTTCTTTCGGTATTTGCAATAGAACAGGCAATAGCTGATCCTGGAAAAACAGCAGCTGCAGAGGGCATGCCAGGTTTTGACTTTTCAAAAATCCCGGAAGGCGCAACTGCAGAAATGATTTTTGATATGATTGTCAAGCTCCCCGAAAGCCAGCTTGCATCAATTCGTGAAGCTTCCGACAGCCAGCTTGACGCAATGGGTGAGAGCATTATCACCCAGTCGGCAGTAATACCCATAAAAGCCGAATATATGGCACTGGGAATGGATACAGGCAGGCTGCAGAGTAATTATATTTGGAGCGCAGGGCTCACAATGCTTCTTTTGTCGCTTTTGTCTGCTGCAAGCACCGTAGCAGTGGGCTTTCTGGCTGCCAGGGTGGCAGCGGGGCTGTCAAGGAATTTAAGGGAACAGGTATTTGGAAAAGTTATAAATTTTTCAAATGCGGAATTTGACAAATTTTCAACCGCATCCCTTATCACAAGGTCAACAAATGATATCACCCAGGTGCAGATACTTATAATAATAATAATCAGGATTGTTTTTTACGCCCCTATCCTTGGGATCGGCGGGATAATCCGCGCACTTGGCAAGAGCTCGTCTATGTCATGGATAATTGCAGTAGCAGTAATTGTTATCCTTTCACTTATACTCCTGGTATTTTCGATAACCATGCCAAGGTTCAGGCGCATGCAGTTATTGATTGACCGCCTTAACCTCATAATAAGGGAGGGTCTTTCAGGAATAATGGTTATAAGGGCCTTTAATACCCAGGGATTTGAAGAAAAGCGTTTTGACATTGCAAACAATGACCTGACAAAGACTTCCCTTTTTGTAAACAGGGCAATGGTTGTTATGATGCCTGTTATGATGCTTTTAATGAACGGGCTCTCCGTGCTGATAATATGGGTGGGCGCCCACCAGGTGGCCCAATCCCGCCTTCAGGTTGGGGACATGATGGCTTTTCTGCAGTATGCCATGCTTATTGTTATGTCATTTTTAATGATGTCTGTAATGTTTATTATGATTCCCAGGGCCTCGGTATCTGCAGGAAGGATTGCAGATGTTCTTGATACAGAGTCAGGAATTAATGATCCTATACAGCCTGTAAAACCCGAAGAATATGATTCTGCAAAAAAAGGCCTTGTTGAATTTGTCGATGTCTGTTTCAGGTACCCGAATGCTGAACAGGACATGCTTCATGATATAAGTTTTATAGCAAACCCCGGGCAGACAACAGCAATAATTGGCTCCACCGGTTCAGGCAAGTCTACAATAACTAGCCTTCTTTTGCGCTTTTATGATGTTACGAGGGGCTCAATTCTTGTTGATGGCATAGACATAAGGCAGCTTAAGCAGCATGACCTACGGGAAAAGATTGGATATATCCCACAGAAAAGTGTTTTATTTTCCGGAACTGTTGAAAGCAACCTTAAGTTTGCTGATGAAACCGCAGATATTGAAAAACTCAGGAAAGCTTCAGAGGCGGCGCAGGCCCTGGATTTTATAAATGAAAAGGCGCAAGGTTTTGGAACTGAAATATCCCAGGGCGGTAAAAATGTATCAGGGGGGCAAAGGCAGAGGCTGTCAATAGCCCGTGCGCTGGTAAAAAATCCTGAGATACTTATTCTGGATGACTGTTTTTCAGCTCTTGATTTCAAAACAGACAAAGCGCTTCGCAGAGCCCTTAAAAAATATAGCGGAAACAGCACCATCCTTATAGTTGCACAGCGCGTGGGGACAGTTATGAATGCCGAACAGATAATAGTGGTAGATGAAGGCAGGATAGCAGGCAAGGGCACTCATAAGGCATTGATGGAGAGCTGCCAGGCTTACAGGGAGATTGCATATTCACAGCTTTCAGAGGAGGAACTTGGATGAGCGCACGGTATGGAAATAACTCACAAAACAGGCCGTCTCCAGGATTTGGAAGCAGTGGTGGCCCGGGTGCATCTGCAAGGCCGGGAGGCCCTTTTGGTTTTGGCGGGCACAGAGGTCCAGGCATACAGATGCAGGGAGAAAAGGCCCGTGATTTCAAGGGCACAATGCGGAAATTCCTCAGATATATAGCTGCCTTTAAGATACAGGTAATTACAGTCATGATTTTTGCAGCGGTCTCAACAGTTTTTATGATAATTGGGCCAAAGATTATAGGAAGAGCGACTACCAGGCTTTTTGAGGGGGTTCTCGGACAGATATCCGGAACGGGCCGGGGCATAGATTTCAGTTATATAGGCAACATGGTTCTTCTGGCCGTGGGCCTCTATCTTTTTTCTGCAGTTTTAAGCTACATCCAGGGATGGGTCATGACAGGCGTTTCAATGAAAATAACTTACAGATTCAGAAGGGATATATCTGAAAAGATAAACCGCCTACCATTAAAGTATTTTGACCGCACAACCCAGGGTGAAGTGCTGTCAAGGGTAACAAATGATATAGATGCCATAAACCAGTCTTTGAACCAGAGCCTGACGCAGATAATAACGTCTGTAACCACCGTAATCGGGGTTCTTATCATGATGTTTACAATAAGCTGGATAATGACTCTTGTAGCCCTTTTCATTATACCGCTTTCGTTTGTGCTAATAATGGTTGTGGTAAAGCGATCACAAAAATTCTTCAGGCAGCAGCAGGAATATCTCGGCCATGTTAACGGGCATGTGGAGGAAATATTTGGCGGGCATAATGTGATGAGAGCCTTTAATGGCGAGAAAAAAAGCGCTGAAAAGTTTAATAAATATAACAATGTGCTTTATGATGCTGCATGGAAATCACAGTTTCTGTCAGGCGTGATGATGCCCATTATGTTTTTTATTGGCAATCTCGGATATGTTGCCGTTACGGTCCTGGGAGGCTGGCTTGCCATACGGGGCAGGATGCAGGTGGGCGACATCCTGGCTTTTATCCTTTATGTGCGTTCATTCATGCAGCCAATATCCCAGCTTGCAAATATATCAAATGTTCTTCAGCAGACAGCAGCTTCTGCAGAGCGTGTGTTTGAATTCCTCGAGGAAGAGGAGGAGGCTGGTGAAACAGGCACCCCGGCAAATCCTGGGCTTGTTACGGGTGAAGTGGAATTTAAAAATGTCCATTTCGGATACAGCGGCGACCAGATTATAATTAAAAACTTTTCAGCAAAAGCATCTAAAGGGCAGAAAATAGCAATTGTCGGGCCCACAGGTGCAGGAAAAACTACCATGGTAAAGCTTCTTATGCGTTTTTATGATGTAAACAGCGGGGGGATATACCTGGATGACAGGAACATAAAGGACTTTACCAGGCAGGGCCTGCGCTCTGTATTTGGCATGGTCCTTCAGGATACCTGGCTTTATAATGACACAGTTATGGAAAATATACGCTACGGCAGGCAGGATGCCACGGACCTGGAGGTAATTACAAGCGCAAAGATTGCATATGTTGACCAGTTTGTTCATGCTCTCCCGGATGGATATAAATATATGTTAAATGAGGAGTCTTCAAATATAAGCCAGGGCCAGAGGCAGCTTATAACCATAGCGCGCGCAATACTTGCCGACCCTAAGATCCTTATACTAGATGAGGCTACAAGCTCCGTGGACACAAGAACAGAGCTCTTAATCCAGGCAGCAATGGATAATCTAATGAAAAACCGTACAAGCTTTATCATAGCCCACAGGTTAAGCACCATAAGGGATGCAGATTTAATACTTGTCATGGACAATGGCGATATTGTGGAACAGGGAAACCACAGGGAGCTTCTGGCTAAAAAAGGATTCTATGCAAACCTTTATTACAGCCAGTTCGAAAACCACAAATTCCTTGCAACGGATTAAAAATATTATTTTAAAGCCTTAAACAGGTTTACCATTTCTATTGCATTAAGTGCCGCGGACCATCCGCTGTTGCCCAGTTTGGTGCCGGCCCTCTCTATGGCCTGCTCAAGGGTATCAGGTGTTATAACTCCGAAAATCACAGGAAAATTGCTGCCAAGGCTGATATGGGCAATGCCTTTTACAACTTCATTGGCTATATAAACATTATGTGAAGTATCTCCCTTCAGAACAGCGCCAAGGCATATTACGGCGTCAAATTTGCCTGACTCGGCCATAACTTTTGCTATAACTGGAATTTCAAATGAGCCCGGCACCCATGCTACACTTATATTATTCTCGTCGCAGCCGTGCCTTACAAGGCAGTCAATGGCTCCTTCCATGAGTTTTGTTGTAAGAAACTCATTGTACCTGCTGACAACAATACCGAATTTCATGCCCGATCCGTCAAGCTTTCCCTCTATTTTTTTCATTTTTTCAATCCTTTCATTCTAAAATTAATAATCAAGCATATGATTAAGCTTTGCTTTTTTTGTCTTTAAATATCTGACGTTATTCTTATTTGGCTCAATAACAATCGGCAGTATTTTTGTTATTTTTATGCCGTAACCTTCAAGGCCCACAATCTTTCTCGGATTATTTGTCATGAGCTGTATTGTCGTAAGTCCAAGATCAGAAAGTATCTGGGCCCCTATACCGTAGTCCCTCATGTCAGCTTCAAAACCCAGCTCAAGATTTGCCTCTACTGTATCAAGTCCCCTGTCCTGGAGTTCATAGGCCTTCATTTTATTGCATAGACCTATTCCTCGGCCTTCCTGCGCCATATATAGCAGCACACCATATCCTGTCCTGTTTATATGTTCAAATGCCGCATCAAGCTGCTGGCCACAGTCGCATCTCTGTGAACCGAATGTGTCCCCGGTAAGGCACTGTGAATGAACTCTTACAGGCACATTTTCTTTTGCCCTTACATCTCCCTTTACAAATGCAATATGTGTTTCAGGATTTATTGTGGAGCGGTAAGTTATAGTTTTAAAATTTCCCCATTTTGTTGGCAGAACAATCTCGGCAACTTTTTCAATAAGCTTTTCCTTTCTCTTCCTGTACCTGATAAGCTCTTCAACAGTAATTATTTTAAGTCCGTGTTTTTCAGATATTTCAAGCAAATCTGAAAGTTTTGCCACCTCTCCTTCAACTGTGATTATTTCACAGATAATAGCAGCTGCAAAAAGGCCGCTTATTCTTGCAAGGTCAATAGCAGCCTCAG